>WNGI01019976.1_pt1 | contig 14607 bp, 15 predicted proteins | sample 5400621 | NCBI WGS metagenome assembly WNGI01 (sample SAMN13153374, study PRJNA577476) | soil metagenome | isolation source: 20 cm soil or saprolite under Garry oak tree replicate 1 | place: USA:California | collected 2016-06-15 | reverse complement strand
CGTGGGCGACGTGTAGCGCAGCGCGTGCGCGACCTCATGGGCGATCCACAGCGGCAACAATTGCGGCGCGAGCCCCATGCCGTACGTCTGCGCGTTGGGCCGCCCCGTGAAATGCTCGAGACAGATGAACGCGATACCGCGGCCACCCACGACCAGCTCGCCCGCGTTTGCCGCGCCCACGCCCACCATCAGGTACAGATCGACGGGGCAGTCCGCCTCCAGCCGCTCCAGCGAGCGTCGCAACGCCTCCTCGACGATCGCGACGACATCCACATCCTCGAGCAGTCGCCTGAGATCGGAGCGGTCGGCGCGCAGCGCGGTCTCGATGATCGGCTCGGCGTGCGGCGAGCTCGGGTCCAGGACGTAGTTCTGCCAGTACGCGCTCAGGACGGGGCGATGGCGATCGAGGTACTCGTGGTACGCCGCGGTAGGATCTGGCGCGGCCAGCGTCGCGAGGAACTCCGGAACAAGATTGACGAGCATTCGCTGGTTGCCGCCCAATTTGGGAAGCGGTCCAGCGGAATTCAATCTCGGAGTGCCGCGCCGGCCGGACGCAGCGACTTGACACTACGCCTTCGGCGGCGTACGCAACCGGCGGCTGATCTCGGTGAGGAACTTCCGTTCCGCGGGCGTGAGACTCTCGACGCCGCTGGCGATGATCTTGTCGAGGACGCGGTCGATCTCGGCGCTGGCGCGCGGATCCGTGGGAGGACCGCCGCGTGACTTTGCGGCCCGCGCGGACGGCGGAATCCCGCCGCCGCGGCTCATGCGCGGCGGCTGTGAGACGAGTACGCTCGATTCCGACGGGTGTCGCCCACGGCGCTCGCCGCGCGTCGCGTGCCAGTCTTGTCCCTTGAGGTAGAGCAGCGCAGCGGCGACGCCGCCCAAGTGCGCGAGATGCGCCGTGCCGTCGCTCGCCCCCATCAGCGCCAGGACCAGGTCCACGCCGACGAGGAACACGACGAGCCATTTCGCCGGGATCGGATCCGGCAGCGGGAAAATGAACACCGGATGGTCGGGCCAGTACCAGGCGAACGCGACCGCCACGCCCAGCACCGCACCCGAGGCGCCGATGATCTGCGCCATCCGCATCGCTTGCATCAAGAGGAACGACGCTGCCGCGCCGCCGATGCCGCAGAGGATGTAGAAAAGGAAGAATGCCCGGCCGCCCATGCGCTCTTCCACCGACGAACCGAACACGAACAACACGAGCATGTTGAACGCGAGATGCAGAATCCCCGCGTGCAGGAACATGTAGGTGATGAACGTCCACGGCTGGTCCCAGGCGGCCAGCGGCGTGAACGCGAACGCTTTGATGAAGTTCGAGTCTACGAACAGCGTGTTCTGAACAAGGAACACGAGGAGGTTGGCGACCAAAAGGCGTCGCACCCACGTCGTCAAACCGTACATTCGCTGTGGACCCATCTTTTCCTCGAACAGTAGGCGTCCATGCGACTGATCGTCGCTCACATTTTTATGCCCCTGTTCCTGGCCGGTTGTTCCGGACCACCGCCAAACTCGCGATGCGCTCGCACAACTCGGGGAAGGGGATGCCCGCTGCCTGCGCGGCTTGAGGGAACAGACTGGTGCGGGTCATTCCCGGCAGGGAGTTCGCTTCTAAACAGAAGATGTCTCCCTCTGGACTGACCCGGAAGTCGATCCGCGAGTAGCCGCTGAGCTTCAAGGCGCGGTGCGCCATCAACGCGTACTCCTGCAATTGTCGGGCGAGCACCGTATCGATCTTGGCCGGGAACGTCTCCTCCGACATCCCCGGCGTGTACTTCGTCTCATAGTCGAACAATTCGTGCCTCGAGACTATCTGACCTACGGGCAACGGCACGTCGCCCAGCACGCCCACCGTCAGCTCCCGCCCCGGGATGTATTGCTCCGCCATCACCTCGTCGTCGTAGCGGGCCGCCAGCCTCACTGCGTTGCCCAGGTCCTGCGCCTGCTTCACCAGGGTTAATCCGACTGATGACCCCTGCTTGGAGGGCTTGATGATCACCGGCCACCCCAGCGCCGTGCTCACATCTTCGGGACCCACCGGGGCCATGAACCAGGCCGGCACCGGTACGCCCATGGCCCGGATCAGGCGCTTGGACAGGTCCTTATCCATCGCGAGCGCGCTCGCCAGCGGCCCACTGCCCGTATAGGGCACGCCAATGACATCGAGCACCGCCTGCAGCGTGCCGCCCTCCAGGGCACCGCCGTGCACCGCGAGGAACAGCACCTCTGCATTGCGCACCGGCTCGAGCTCTGCCAACCGCTCCGACAGCATCTCGCGCTCCCGCTCGGCGAGCGCATCCACACTAGGCGGTGCGGTGCCCACAGCGCCACCTAGTAGCTCACGCTCCGCGCGGTCATCCAGCACGCTCCCAGCCAGATCGACGACGTGCACGTCGTGCTTGCGGTTGCGAAGCGCGGCCACGATCTGTGAGGCGCTGGCAAAGGCGACGGCGCGCTCCGCCGTCGCGCCGCCGGTGAGCACCGTCACACGCATCAGCGGATTCCCGCCAACTGGTGCAGCAGGTCGTAACGGGTGACGATCCCAACCACCTTGCCGTTTCGCCGCACGAGGGCGGCCGGCGTGGTGCGCGAGAGCAGCGTGGTGAGCAACGCAACCGGCGATTCGCCGTCGACAACCGGGAACGGCGGGTCCATCACGTCGCGCACCGCGCTGTCGAGGATCTTGGGCTGGCCGATGGCGCGCGCCATCAGGGCCTGCTCCGACACGGCGCCAACCCCGTCGTCCCCGTCCAGCACCGGCAGCTGCGACACGTTGTAGCTCGACATCAGGTTCAGCGCCTGCCGCACCGACGCTTCCGGCGCGACGTGAATCATCGGCGGCGCATCGCCGGTCTTGGCCGCTACCAGACGACCCACCGTCGGCCGCTCGTCGTCGATCAGCTGGTTCTCCCGCAGCCACTCCTCGTTGTAGACCTTGCTGAGATAGCGTTCGCCGGTGTCGGCCAGGATCGTCACGACCAGGGCATTCGGGTCGTCGAGCCGGCGCGCCACCTCCAGCGCCGCGACGACGTTCACGCCGGTCGATCCACCGACGAAGAGCCCTTCGTCCCTGGATAGCCGCCGCGCCATCTGCATGGCGTCCTTATCGGTCACGACCACCCACTCGTCGATCACATCCCAGTGCAGCGACGTGGGAAGCTTGTCGCCGCCGATCCCTTCGACTTTGTACGGCTGGCCGTCACCTTTCTTGTGCGTCTGGGCATACTCCGTATAGATCGATCCCACCGGATCGCCCGCAACCACACGGATCTTGGCGTTCTTCTCCTTGAGGAACTTCCCGGCGCCGCTGACGGTGCCGCCCGTGCCTGGCGCGCAGACGAAATGCGTCACTTTGCCCCCGGTCTGCTCCCAGATCTCCGGCCCGGTGGTGTGGTAGTGCACATCGGGGTTCACGGGGTTGTAGTGCTGGTCGGCAAAGATGGCGTTGTCGTGCGCGGCGGCGATCGCGCGGCCCTTAACGATGTAGTTGTCCGGATGGTCCGGCGGGACTGCGGTGGGCGTGATGATGACCTCGGCGCCGAGGGCGCGGAGCAGTCGCGCCTTTTCCTGCGACATCTTGTCGGGCATGGTGAAAATGCAGCGATAGCCCTTGACCGCCGCCGCGATCGCCAACCCGACGCCGGTGTTCCCCGACGTCGCCTCGACGATCAGGCCGCCGGGCCGCAGCTTGCCGGCGCGCTCGGCCGCCTCGATCATCGCGAGCCCGATCCGATCCTTCACCGAGCCGCCCGGATTGAAGAACTCCGCTTTGGCGTAGACCGGCGTCCGAATCCCGCGCGCGACCTTGTTGATCCGGATCAGAGGGGTCCAGCCGATCGTCTCGAGGACGTTCGCGTACGGCTTAGTGTGCTGTGGCACTCGTATCCGGACGCGGCTTGGTCGTATCAGGGGGCGGGGGCGGAGCGGGCCGGGGCGGCGGACGCGTTGTATCGGCGCGAGCCCTCGTGGTGTCGGCGCGAGGCCTCGTCGTGTCGGCCCGCGTCGTGTCCGGTCTTGGGCGGACGACTGGAGCGGGAGGTGGAGGCTGCGGGCGCGCCTGTACGGCTGCCGGCTGCGGCGGCGGAGGCAATGTCATCGTGCCTGAGCGAGTGGTGCCCACCTGGCGGAACTCCACCGGCTGGAGAAAGGCCGTCGCGACTGCAACCCCGTGGCGCTTGGCGGGCGCGAACTTGAGGGTCTTCGAGCCGGCGAGCGCTGCCGAGTCGAGCGCGGAATAGCCACTGGGGTCGGCGACCCGCGTCGACTCGGGAATCAGCTTGCCGGTCGAGTCCACGAACAGCCGCAACGTGACGTCACCCTCGATCTTCCGATCGTACAACGCAGGCGGGTACGCAATCGGCACCTCCGGGTTGAGTGCGACCGGGGCTTCCGACTCGGGCGGCGGGGTCTGACTCGTTTGGCCGTCTCCGCCCACCCCCCCACCCCCTCCTCCTCCCCCTCCCCCGTCCGACTGCGACGAGCCGTGGCAGGCGAGCGCGCCAAGCATGGCGACGACGATCAACGCTCTCACGCGGTCGCGTCCTTGCGCCGCTTCTGCCACTCGGCTAACCGGTTCAGCGCGTCGATCGGCGATAGCGAGTTGACGTCGAGGCCATCCAGCTCGAGCAAGAGCGGGTCAGGCGCGGGAGGCGCGAAGAGGCCCAGTTGCGTCGCGTCGGCAGGCGATGGCGCCCTCTGTTTCGCCACATGATGCCCTGCTTCCAGCAGCTTGAGGACCTGCCACGCGCGGGTCACCACGGGGTCGGGCAGCCCCGCCAGCCGCCCGACGTGAATTCCGTAGGAGCGGTCGGCCCCACCCGGCTCGAGTCGATGGAGAAACACGATCTCCTCCCCGACTTCGCGGACCGCCACGTTGAAGTTGCGGACGTGCTCGAGCTCCTCGGTCAACTGCGTCAGCTCGTGGTAATGGGTAGCGAAGATCGTCTTGCAGCCGATGCTGTTGTGCAGGCATTCGGTCACGGCCCAGGCGATCGCCACTCCGTCGTAGGTCGAGGTACCGCGTCCGATCTCGTCGAGCAGCACGAGGCTCCTGCCGGTGGCGGCGTGTAGAATCGCACTCGTCTCGCTCATCTCGACCATGAACGTGGACTGGCCTCGCACCAGGTTGTCGGAGGCGCCGACGCGGGTGAAGAGGCGATCGACGACGCCAATCGTCGCGCGCCGACAGGGGACGAAGGATCCCATTTGCGCGAGCACGACGCACAATCCGACTTGCCTGAGCACCGTGGACTTCCCCGCCATGTTGGGGCCCGTGAGCAGCACGACCCGTCCGGCCTCGTCGAGCAGCACGTCGTTCGGGATGAACGCCTCCCGGGGCATCATGCGCTCCACCACCGGGTGGCGGCTGCCCTCGAGGTGCAGCGTGAACTCGCTCGTCACGGCCGGCCGCGTGTAGCGTTCCCGCTCGGCGACATCGGCGAGGGCGGCCAGCACGTCCAGGCGGGCCATGTTGCCCGCCGTGGCCTGTACCCGGCTGATCGCCGCGCCCCCCCCCACCCGGCGCCGCAACGCATCGAGTACCTCCGCTTCACGCGCGGCGATGCGCTCCTCAGCTCCCAGAACCTTAGCCTCGTACTCCTTCAGCTCTGGTGTGACGTAGCGCTCTGCGCCGGTGAGCGTCTGGCGCCGCTCGTAATTGGCCGGAATGCGCTCGCGGTGCGCATGGGTGACTTCGATGTAGTAACCGAAGACCTTGTTGAAGCCGACCTTGAGGGACCCGATGCCGGTGCGCTCCCGCTCGCGCGCCTGGAGACCCGCGATGTACTGTTTGCCGCCGTCACGGGCCGCTTTCAACTCATCGAGATCGTGATCGTATCCCGGCTTGATCGTGTCGCCGTCATCGAGCTGCACCGGCGGCCGCTCGACGAGCGCGCGCGCCAACTCGTCGCCCATGTCGCTCAGCAGATCGAGCCCCTGCGCGCTCGCCTCGAGGAGCTGGGATCGCTCACGTGCCTCGAGCCCACCCAAGGCGCCGGCCACATCGGGCAAACGCATGATCGAGTCGCGCAGCGCGCCCATTTCCCGCGGTGTCGCGCGGCCCAGGGCCGCGCGCCCTGCCAGACGCTCCAGATCGCGCACGCCGTCGAGCGCCGCGCGCAGGCGCTCGCGCCCCCGCATATCGCCCACGAGGACTTGCACGCCGTCGAGCCGCGCGTTGATGGCAGTGGGATCGACGAGCGGCGCGAGCAGCCAGCGGCGCAGCTGCCGTCCTCCCATTGGCGTGAGCGTGCGATCGATCGGTGCCGGCGCGCAGCGGCTCGACCAGCTCCAGGTTGCGCCGCGTCATTTCATCGAGCGGCAAGACGTCGCCACGCCGCACGATGGTCGGGTGCGCGAGATGCGGTAGTCCACCGGGTTTGAGCTCGCGCGCATAGCGGAGCAGCGCACCGGCGGCCCCGACAGCAGGGCGATCATCCGCGCTGACGCCGAGGCCATCGAGCGAAGCGATGCCGTAGAGGCGCAGCAGGTCTTCACGCGCAAGCTCGGGATCGAACTCCCAGGCCTCACGCGAGGTCATGGTTGCCTGGGACGTCGGCAGCGACGTTTCTGCCGGTATGACGAGCTCACGGGCCTCGTATCGCCCCAACGCAGCCTCCAGCTCGGCGGTCGGGACGACTTCGAGAATCAATTCGCCGGTCGTGATGTCGAGCGTGGCGATCCCAGCGGCGGTGTCCCGCGGATCGACGGCCACGAGGTAGTTGTTGCGGTTCTTCGCGAGCCAGTCGTCGGTCAGCACGGTGCCTGGTGTGACCGTCTCGACCACGGCGCGGCGAACGACGCCCTTGGCAAGTTTGGGATCTTCGATCTGCTCACAGATGGCGACGCGGTGTCCCTTGGCGACCAGCCGCCGGAGGTACTCCGTGGCCGCTTTGACGGGCACGCCGGCGAGCGGGACCTCGGCGGCGCCCCCGTTATTGCGCGACGTGAGCGTCAGGCCCAGCTCGCGCGCGGCGAGCTTCGCGTCGTCCTCGAACATCTCATAGAAGTCGCCCATCCGGAAAAAGAGGATGTCCTGCGGGTGGCGAGCCTTGATGTCGCGATACTGCTGCATGAGTAGCGTCTCGGTGACAGCCGTCATGGCTCGTCCACGACGAACGGCTGCCCGCCGACTTTCGTCTTGAGGCGCTGCTGTGTCCGCACCGCTTCGTCGCGCGTCGCATAGCGGCCGACGCGCACTTTGAAGAAGCCCGTCGAGTCCCGTATCACGCGCGCGTCGAATCCCATCACTTTGAGGCGCGTGAGCATGTCATCGACTTGGGCCGTGCTTTTCACGGCGAGGACCTGCACAGAATACGCTCGGCCCGCGCCGGCCGCAGTCTTCGAGGGCGTATCTGTCGCCGTGGGTGTAGTGCCGGCCGTCGTGGTAGAGGGGGCGGCGGTGCTGCACCGAGCAGCGTAGAAGCTCACCTGGTTCGTGAACTCGACGTCGTCGCTGGCGCCATCCAGAGCCTGCCGGATCAGCTCGCAGCCGCGGGTTTCGTTCTTCAGCTCGAAGTAGGCGCGCGCGCCGGTGAAACTCGCGCGTGCGCGCAGCGGCGAATCGGGATAATCGCGATTCAGCCGTTCCGCCGCCTGCACTGTCTGGCCGGGGTCATGCTGCGCGTAGTAGAGCTGGGTAAGGAGGAGCAACGCGTCATCGGCCCACGGACTGGCGCCGTATTCTACGACGATTCGATTGAGATTCGACGAAACCGTGGTGGCATTGGGCGCAATCTTGGCGGCAGCGAGCAGTGCCTGAGGATACGAGGTGTCGCTTGGCGGCAGGCTTGCAAGCAGACGGCGGATGATGGCGCGTCCCGAATCGGCCTGGCCGGACTGGGCCAGGCGCAGCGCCTCGACCAAGCGAGCGTCGGTCTGGGCGGTTAGGCGGTTGAGCGGTTGGGCGGTTAGAAGTACCGCTATTCCAATCACCGTCCAACCGCCAAACCGCCGAACCGCCAGTCTCACGCAGCCTCCCGATTCAGCTTCGCGAATCCCAGCACCAATTGCGTGACAATCCCTCGGTCGTCGCTCACGGTTGCTGTCTTCAAGGCATTGTCAGCCGCGAGGGCGGCGCGCAGCGCATTGCCAAGCTCGCGGCCCGTCCAGAGGGCGCTCCAGGCGGTCCAGCGGGCTGCTTCCTCTTTATAGCTGCGCAACCCATATGGCCTCACGCTGCGTATCTGCCGATCCAGTGTATCGGTCAGGCGGGCCGGATGCATGCCGCGATCGCGCTCAGCGCGGGCCAGGGCCGTCCCGACCAGGTGTGTGCCGAGCAGCGAGATGATTTTGACGCCGCTCATGCCCGCCTGCTCGAGCACGGGCTCGACGAGCTGAGCCGCGCGCGCACCGCGGCGCTCGAGCGCCGCTTCGACCAAATCGAACAGCGTCTCACCACGCCGCACCCCCACCAGGGCCGAGACGTCCTCGGCGGTGATGGATCGGTCGCCACCGAGCGATGCGAGCTTCTCGAGCTCCCGGCTCAGGGTGCTGAGGTCGTTGCCGACCGCTTTGAGCAGGAGCTCTGCAGCAGCCGGATCGAGTGTAATGCCGAGCGTCGTGGCGCGGTGCTGCAGCCAGCGCGGGACGCGTTCGGCGGCCAGGGATGTGAGCTCGACGGAGGTGCACGCCTCGGCAATCTCGGCGTCGCGCTCCTCACCCGCTGCGACGACGAGCACAAGGAGCGTGGTCGGATTCGGCGACGCGAGATAGCGCAGGAGCTCGTCGCGCAGCTTGGTCTTGCGTTTCCCGAGTTGCTCCACGCCGCGAATCACTACGGCCCGCCGGTCGGCGAGCATGGGTGGTGTGTTGACGAGCGCATTAAGCGATTCGGGCGTGAGGTCCGCGGCAAAACGGACGTCGAGATTGAAGTCCCGGCTCGTCCCTACCGTGGCATCCACCAGCGCGCGAATCGCCTCGTCTTGGAGGACGTCTTCGTCACCGTACAGCAGATAAACGGGATCGAGGCTAGGGCCGCCCTTCTTGAGGCTGCGAAGGAGGGCGTCGAGGGTGAGCGCCGCCATCCAGCGAAGTTATCGCCCGCCTGTGGCCGGAGAAAGGCTCGTGGCTTGGACCTGTGTGATGATGGCCCGCGGGTCCTGGAACGAAACGAACGGCAACCCGGCGCCGGCGACGGGCTTGGGATAGGCGACCGGCGGCAACAGGGGCGCGCGCGCGATGCGCGGCCGCCCCGCGAGCTCGAAGAAAAACAGGGCGAACGCCGCTATCACCAGCAGCGACGCGGACACGCCGGCTTGTGCCGGAACCCGCGGGACCCGGCGGCGCTCGACGGCAATGCGCGCGTCGAGACGTTGACGGAAACCTGCCGACGGAGCGATGGGTGAGGCGGAGTGGAGGGCTTGCACCGCGTAGCGAATGGTGGCGTCGTAGCGACGACAGGATGCGCAGTGAGCCAAATGTCGCTCAAAGCGCCGCTCATCCCGGGGCGATGTCATTAAGCAGTCCCGAAAGTCGCTATGCCCCTCCAGAAACTCCCTGCAAACCATGGGGAGAATGTACCACCTCCGGCCGCAAGGTGTTCCGCAGCCGGGGTCAACGGGGGGTCAGTTGTAGCTAAACGAGGATGGGGCCGATCAGCTGGGCGAAGCTATTGCGGGCCCGATTCAGACGACTCTTTACAGTCCCCAGATTGCACCCGGTGATCTCGGCGATCTCCTGGTAGCTCTTTCCTTCGAGCTCCCGGAGCACGAAGACCTCGCGGTGGTGTTCCGGCAGCCGCCGCACGCACTGGTCCACGGCATCCTTCAGAAACCGTTTGCGATACAGATCGTCCGGCCGCGCGGTCGTGTCTTCGAACTGGAGCGGACGGTGATCGGCTTCCCAGTTCTTCTTGATGGTCTGGAACAGCACCAGAGGATTGCGGCTGCGGTTGCGCAGCTCGTTCTTCGCCAGGTTCGACGCGATCGTATAGATCCACGTCGAAAACTTCTTGGTCTGATCGAAACGATGCAGGTGCCGGAAAACGCGGATGAAGACTTCCTGCACCAGATCCTCAGCGCGTTCCCGGTCGCCGATTGTGCGGTTGATGAAGTTGAGCAGCCGGGTCTGGTAGCGGTCCACCAGGGTCCCGAACGCCTGCGGCTCGCCCGCCAAGTGACGCATCACCACTTGGCCGTCGTCGAGCTCGTACAGCACTTCGCGCTGGATGGCGCGCTGCGAGTCGACGGCTGGTGTAGGACGCTGCAACATGGTCCGCATGTGCACCCTTGCGTTTCGGACTGGAATGCGGAAAGCCCTGCCCTGATTCACTTTGTGAGGACTTGGCACAAACTGTGCCTCCCAGGCTAGTGGACCAACTCCTTGCAGGACAATGGTTTGCGACTCGCAGCGAACTGCGAAATGAAAATATTGTCCTAGCCTGGGGACGGCACAATTCCACCGTTGATCTAGATCCGAAGGACGGAACGAGCTACTGCTCCAGGATGAAACCAGCCACGAACAGGATCGCCAGGGCGGTCTTGGCGTCCGAAATCACGCCGCTTCGGATGAGTTGAAGGACCTCCGATAGCGGTCTTGGGGTCACTTCGATGAACTCGTCCGGCTCCCGCGCGGGCTTGTCCGCGGTGAGATCGGTTGCCAGGAAAAGATGGATTCGCTCGTCGGTGAACCCGGGGGTCGTCCATATAGTAGTAAGACGCTCGAGCCGGCCGGCTTTCACACCTACCTCCTCCAGCAACTCCCGTTCAGCACATACCGCCGGGTCCTCTCCAGGGTTCAGGCGGCCGGCAGGGATCTCGATCAGCGACCCGTTTGTAGCGTACCGGTATTGTTGAATGAGCAGGATCGTCGGATCGGGGCCGTGCGGGTCGGACGCGAACGGCACCACGGCGGCCGCGCCGGAGTGGCGAATCATTTCGAGCTGTCCCGTCGAACCGTCGGGAAATCGCACGGTGTCCACGTCCAGATCGATCACACGTCCCGAATGGACTCGCTTGCTCTCGAGCTTCATGCCTGCCCTCGTCGTTTAGCGCTGGAACAGCCAGGTGAACGGGACCTTGAATCCCTCTGCGAACAGATAGCCGGTGTTGCGCCTGACGTTGGCGTGGATGGGCGAACCAGGTGCCGGTGACGTATACGGCGTCAGCCCTAACCGTCTCGCAATGATTTGCAGCCGCAGCATGTGGAACCCATCGCTGACGAGCAGTACGCGCCGGCTCTCACGGCCCTGAAACCAGCGCTTGACCTGCTCGAGCGATCTGAAGGTGTCGTCACCGCCGGCGAGGGGGATGACGGCTTCATCGGGGATGCCCAGCCGCACGAGGTAATCGCGGCCGACCTTCGTTTCGTCGAGTGTGTCGCGGGCGCCGACGCCTCCGGTCACCAGCACGGTGGGCGCGAAGCCGCGCTGGTAGAGCGTGGCGGCATGATCCAGTCGGGCTCGAAAGACGGGTGAGGGACGGCCGTTGTACTGCGCGGCGCCGAGCACGACGATCGCGTCGGCTCCGGTCGCCTCATCATGCGCCGCCTGGACGGCCACGGCCACCACCACGGCCGCCCAGGTTGCAGCGATCAGGAGGACCGCGAGGAAAAATGCGACAACGGCACGCCGTCCGGTCCAGAAAGGCATGCCACAAGATACTAGGGCTTCGTCAACAACTCCTCGAACAGGCTGAGCGCCCGCGGGTCGTCCGACTGACCCAGCCAGAAGATGGCCTTGCGGCGCAGGTCGGGATCCTTGTTCTCCTTTGCGACCCGGATCAACGCCGGCACGCCTTCGTCGTGCGGCCGCTGTGACAGGGCGAACACGGCCGACTCCCGCACTTCGTGATCCGCGTTGCCGTCGTCCACGAGGTCGGTGAGACCACGTGTCGCCGCATCGCCGGCGGCCTGGCCGAGCCAGAACACCGCGGAGCGCCGTACTTTGCGCGTCACTTGATCGGACTTCGCGATCTTCAGGAGATCGGGCCAAACCGTGACGCTGTCCGCGAGGACCGCGGGAAAGATCGCCTTCTCGGAGGCGCGCGATTCAAGATCGCCTTCTCGGAGGCGCGCGATTCATCGCGCAACGCGAGCCCGAGCAGGTAGCTCGTCGCGTCTTTAGTGCCGACCATCCCGAGATCGGTCGCGGACGTGTTGGCGCGCCACGCGCCACCGACGTAGACGCGCAGATCGGTGATGCGCCCGCCGGTCTTCGTGAGCGCCACGCGGACCGGACCGGAATCGCACGGCGTATTCCACTCGTTGTCGCCGCTCTCCCAGTTGCCGTCCATCTGGTTGTGGCAATTCCCCTTATCACAGTCCCAGCTGATGCTGTTGCGGCCATTGCCGTAGACACCCGGCTTGGCGGCGAAGCTGAACCGCACGGAACCGTCCGGCGCCGCACTGACCCGACGCTCGAGCGATTGCGCCGCAGCTACGCTCGCTGCGAGAAGCAACAGCGCACCGCTCACCGCGCACCGCGCACGTGTGTTCATTGGTTGATCAAGTCCTGGAGGTATTTCGCCGCCCTCGGGCTGCGCGACTGGCCGATCCAGAAGATCGCTTTCTTGCGCAGCTCGCGGTCGGGATCGTTTTTCCCGATCTGGAAGAGCTTGTCGAGCGCCGCGTCCTCGCGCCGCTGTGAGTAAACGAAGATCAACTGCTCGCGCATCTCGCGGTCGTTCATGCTGTCGTAGAGCTTCACGAGATCGGTGACGTCGACGCTCCCACCCTGGCCGGCCCAGATGAGCGCCTTCTTGCGGAGCTCGATATCCTCTTTCTGATTCAGCGCGATGTCCATGAGCCAGCGGTAATTGTCCGATCCGCCCATCTGGGACATCGAGAAGATGATTTTTTCCTTGAGGTCGCTGTTGTCCATCCGGCTGTACAGGTCCTTGAGGAATTGCGCGTTCTCCGGCGAGCGCGTCTGGCCGATCCAGAAGATCGCTTTCTCGCGCAGCCCCTCGTCGACGTCGCGCCGCATGGCGAAGTCGCGCAGCATCGAGGCTGCGCGCGCACTGTGATGCTGTGACAATGCGAAGATGGCCTTCTCCTGGATCTCCGGATCGGTCTTCGGGTCTCGTAGGATCGAATCCAGGGCAGCGACGGTCTCGTCACCCGGGACCTGCGACAGCCAGAACACTGCCTGCTCGCGGACTTCGCGGTCAGGATCCTCGCGCACGATCTTTAGCAGCAGCGACGACGTCTCCGAGGTGCGCTTTTGCGAGAGCAGGAACACCGCTTTGCGCCGCAGGCAGACGGACGCTGCGTCACGCCGGGCGAGCACCGTCTTCAACAGGGGGACGGCGCGATCGGGGTCCATCTGCAGCACCGCGTTCAACGCCGCGATCCGCATGTCGTCGTCATCGTCATCGCACGACGTGGGCGAGATTGCGACCGACGGCGGAGTGGGCGTCCCTGGGGTGCGGGGGACGGGTGTCATGGAGTCCGTCGCCCGATTGAGCGCCCGGATCGCTTCCTCATCCCCCAGACGCGCGAGCGAGCCCTGCACGCGGGTCAACAGCACGTCGGCATCGCGCCGCGTCGTCGCCCGCTTGTAGTCCTTGGCCTGCGTTTTGAGTGCTTCGCGCGCCGCCCGCAGATTCTCCTCCGAGCCATCGCGATACAGCGCGAACGCCTGCCAGTAATAGGTGTTCGGGACGTAACTGGACTTCGGATACCGGTCGCGGATGCCGCGGAACAGCGTGGCCGCTTTTTCATATTGATTCTGATTCAGCGCTTGCCGCGCGGCGCGATATGCGGAGTCCGCCACATCAGACTGGCTCTGATTCTGCCACTTCGGCTCGGTGAGCTCCTCCTCATCCCCGTTCAGCGACCACACCGACATCGGCCCGATGGTCATCGCCATCGGTGCCAGCGTCAGCGCGATGTTGGCCGACTGCAGCTCGGTGGCGGCCATGGCAAGCACGGGGGCCTGCGCGGAGAGCACCGCGAAGTCAGGCTGCGCCATCGCGAGCGTGGCCGCTGCCGCCTCGAGCGACGCCTGCGCTTCGGCCAGCGGCGCGTTCGTCACCGCGGCGGTAAGCGGGATGGCCGGGACGATTGTAGGGCGATGCACGCGCGGCGCGCGCTTTGGTGCTGGTGCCGCCTGCAACGTCGTAACGGCGAGCAAGAGGGAAAAACAGGACAACATCAGAGTGCTCCTTCTGTGCGCACCGGGACGGGCCCGGCAGGAATCGCCGAGCGCAACTTGGGCAACACGTTCGATTGATTCATGCCTTGCGTGATTAGAGCGGCGTCATGACCGTCATGCGCCGGGTCCAGCTGCGAGATCTGCACGAGCACGAGCTCCAGATCCTCGAGCAACGACCGCATCCGCTGATCCTTGCCCGCGGGCGAGTCGAGCATCAGACGGGTAGTCGAGAGGAGATCGCGAGCCTGGCTGGCGAGGCGCGCGGGGTTCGCCGCGTGGTTGGTGCCCAGATCAGCGCGGAACGAGGTCAGGAACGTCTCGGTCCGCGTCAGGTACTGAGTCGCGGCGACCTGATACGCAACGTCCGACGACGAGACTGCGGAGGGCGTGGAGTCGACCGAGGCGACGGCCTGGTTTTCACTCGCACTCGTCGGGGGATTCGCGGTCCAGCGCCCAATGCCGATGCCGAGCAGCAACACGGCGGCGGCCGCGACGGCCCAGCGCATCCA
>WNGI01019962.1_pt1 | contig 14609 bp, 25 predicted proteins | sample 5400621 | NCBI WGS metagenome assembly WNGI01 (sample SAMN13153374, study PRJNA577476) | soil metagenome | isolation source: 20 cm soil or saprolite under Garry oak tree replicate 1 | place: USA:California | collected 2016-06-15 | reverse complement strand
CGGACGTCTACTAACAGGTATTAGTGCACTGCGGGATCTCCACTGCTATCGGTGAAATATACCGCGAAATATTGTCCGTGTCATTCACATTTTTTTTACTTTTCGTTCAACTAACCACTTTGCTAGGGTTCTTTGGAAATTCGAACAATCATTGATTGTACTTAACATGCAAACAGCAACTTCCTCCCGACCCTATAATCGATTTCTGTTGCTACATAGTGCTGTCGGTGTGTTCTTGAAATATATGCGTGACGTGAAGTCATGTGAGCGTGATTTAACGCGTCAGATGAGATTGTTTCAACGCGCATATAATCGCTTCGTCCTGCCCGTCAACGGTATGAACGTACTCGTCAAATCGTTCCAAGCTCTGCAAGACGATATCGGTAGAAGAAATGAGACAGCACAAGCGGCAGACTCCATCAAGGCTTTGGCGTCCATAACGGATGTTCTAGTAAGAAAACTACTGGCAAACTGGTTATCGGGGTATCAATGACCTTGAATAGAAATCATCTCGTATACCTGAAACGACGTTCACGAAATTGACTCTGATACTTCGTAGTCGTATGCTGCCTTTATATCGGATTGCGCTTAAATCTGCTCTCCGATATGCTACCGCTGTTCTAGCAGCCATTTCAGATATCAGGTCTCGAAATCCAGATGATGTAAAGCAAAAGGAATCCTGTGATAATGCTCACAAATCTCTATTATCGGGCGTTCTAGTGCGTGTCGGTCCAGTAAAGACACTGCAACGCTAACATTACGGCAAGGACTACCTTGAACAATACCAAACAAGTTGCCAGCCATTTTTCGAACTTATGAGATAATTATAACTAAATTATTTTGGCGTTTGAATAGACGAAAACCAGGCGCTTGTCGCTTCTGCACTTTACTCGTTCCTGTGCCGCGAGTTTTTCCCTCTACCAGATAACGCCGTCCGGGATGTGCAAGACGCTTTGCTCTGCACAGTAAGTACATTCCATAAGAGCATGCAACTTAGTCGAGATACTGTGTTGGCAGGTCTTCCAAGTCTTGTCCGAGTCTGCCATTTCTCACCCTGGGAACCAACATAAATTGCGAGATCCGAATGTGCTCGGCGGGTGCGTCAATCTATACTACTGGTGAAGTGGCTAAAACACACGACAGTAAACGTCTCGGCCTGATGTTGAGGCAATGCAAGGGTATACTGCTTCACGTGTAAATCGCTACCGCATTCTACTCTTGAACAGATTTTATAGCTCTGGAGGCTCTTCTGGAACTTGTTGGAAACATCATTCCGTCCGCAAAAAAACCAGAAAGGAGAAACAAATTCATTCAAGAAGTTTTTGATCCTAGGGAGTTTGCATGCAACCCCGAGATTGTTCAGCTCCTAGAACGCGCCAGCTGTACCGGGTGGGATGCAACATCAACAAAAATATTTGACGCGCTTGCAAAATTGGATTCTTCATAGTATGTCAAATCAAAGACCGCATTCATTGTGCTGATCGCCAATAGTCCTCAACCTTTCGAGACGACACAAATACGAATTCAGAGGGCGTCCTATATAGTCAGTCGCATATACGCCGATAAAAATGCTTTCATTGCGAGTGTTGCTGAAGTATGCAATCCATCATTTGTATTGGCCTTGATTGACCATCGTATAACGAAGGACGGACAATTTGAAACATTTCAACTGCCGTTTCACGCGGTAAAACGAATTCAAGTTTCCTCGCCATCGGCATTCATGGCAACAGTCACCGTTTCTGTTTCGTCGTCGCCTCTCCTAGGACATTCGCTTATTATCCGGGATAAGACTGACGATATGTCGATAGCATTCGATCTAAGGAAGGAAAAAATCCGCGATTTCGCCACTATCTTGCGGAAGCGCAAACTAGTAAGCTAATGTTGCGTGCTATATGTGCGGTTTTCGTCCAACTCTTCTGCTTCAGAGATGTTTTATGGGCTCTTCTCACGAAAAACAGTCCAAGGCTGAGAGGAATGTGGAGCTCTCCTTCGACTCGAGGAACAAGAACAATCCACCCCCTTTAGAGGTTTACTTCCTTCAAATACGAGTCCGCGAGACTGAATCACCCTTTCAGGAAAAAATCGAAAATCTTACCAAACGTGTGTTGATGGTGATTTTCCTTCCTCGCACCTCACATACATCATCTAGTCTGGGAATCATCCAAATCGCCGACAGATATTGACAACCAATACGTCGCTACCTCACCATTGCGCATATCTCCCAGTGCGATCTCTAAAAAAGGAGAGTGCGTAAGGACGCCGCACGGGCCAACCCAATGCATGAAAACATCGAATTCTCCAGGAATCTCTGGTTCTCAAGACAATAAGGTGATAGACCTCACTAAACCACGGCTTGATGCCATCTTTGGAGCAAGCGACGAGGAACTGTCAGAAATCTCGGATCTTGAAGTTGCAGGCAAGAGAACCAAATCGATTGAAGCACGAAATGAAAAATGGGCAGAGTCAATACATGCCGCATCCCCGCTCTCCATCCCGGAAAAGGAAAAACGAGCTGCGAAAACCGGGCCCTCTAGCAGAACGAGGGACAGTGCCGAGCTTCCGGGCGTGTTGGAGGTGACACAAGAAACAAATGATAGAGAAGCCAAAGACACAAGCAGGCTTACTCCACGATCCTCGCACCATCCTGTTCCTCCTACTAACTCAGCTTCTAATGCTATGCCAAATTGCAAACATGGAAGACATGTGAGGAAAGCCAGGATTATGTCCATGGAATCTGATGCAGGGGATACGCGCTTAGCAACGTCAGAGGGCATAGCGTCAAATTTGTCTCGCATGCCACCACTAAGAGGAAGTGTGATTGGAGGAAATACGAAGTTGTACGTTGAAGCAGCGAGCACAGCCGCCACCCGCGATGTCGGAACAGTGGCATCGGTCAGTAGAGTTTCGTTATCACTAGCTGTGTTGCACTCATTCACACATTATCTAGGAGCTTCTTGCGCAAGGAGATAAGGAAAGAGAGGCTATGCAATCGAACTACCAACACGTCCAAGATGTTTATGAAGTATTGAGCCCATTACGACCGAATGGAGTGGGGACCCATGCTATTTCTGCTACGTTGGATAATGGTTCTGGGGAAGCAGGCACGGAGCAAAATCGTCATGCATCATTGAAGATGACATTAAGCCAAAGAGAACAGAGCACATTCGAGCTTTTAAAACCAAGGAAGGTGAGGAATTCGATGTATGCGATATGATGGCCGTAAGCTTGGAGACGCTAGACACAGACTGACGCAAGTCGTGCCAAGACTCTCATTGACTTGACTAGTGATGATGCGGTGGGTACTATTGCTGGACGAGCAACATCCTGATGATAATGATACTAAATAAAGGAAGATGTGGATTACGGTGCTGGGGTGTTATTTCAGGAAAACCTGATGGAAGCACAGGCGATAAAATCAACAGAACAAGCGGACCTGTCGAAGAAAGTAAAGAACGTGGCTCCTACCATGGAAGCATCGAACACTATGACAAGAGAGTCATTATTACGACGAGCAGGCGAGGGAGAAAAGGTCGAAGATGTAACACTTACGCATGCAACTGATCCTCAAGGCCGAAAGACGGCTACCTCGCGGGCTTCTGTTTCTTTCGTTGTTCCAACTCTCATGAACGGAAACACTCACACTGCGACAGAGAACAAGCATACACAAATTTTTGTCTTGAGATCTCGTCAGAAGCGGCATCGAACTGGTAGGCGATATTTCTTTCATTATCAGTGCATGATTATAATTAGCGACCCATAGAAACTAATATTCATACCCAAACTTCTCAGCGACAAAGTGCCGAGAGTTACTTTGATCGTCCAAAGTCTCAGGCTGATGCAGATATCATACCAAGAATTGCAGAAGTCTGTTATCTCTGTTTTCTGTCTTTCGCATCTCTTTTGATGAATCCGCTTTAAGGTCATCTGCCAAATGCATGAGGTACTATGCCCTTTTTCATTCCGCCTGGCAGGTCCTTACTCCTATTCATCAGGCCGTCGTGGGCAATACAGCAAGGAGGTTCAGTGACGTCAGGAGTGACATTGGTGCGACACGACAGAAAATCCTAGAAGGCACCGCAAAGAACATGCAAATAATGCAAAGAGAAAGGTACGTGACTTGATATACTACATTACTTCAGGCAGATGATTTTATGCTGCGGTGAAAGTGCACGACATTACGATGAAATGGTAGACCTAGCGAATGAATATCTTGATCATGAACGGAAGATGGTTCATGCCCTTTATCAACTTCTCGGTTCGGAAAGAGATATGGTGCAGGGTATCAAAGACAGTATAAGGATGGGTGTATTTACGCATGATTAGCAACTGTTCCTGTTGATCCGGAGGTTATGATCAGGGTCAGGTTGAATTATAACACTCATCTTCCGTTAGTTTCACCGCGACTTCATGCAATCACAACATGCACGGAAAGTTCTAATCACGGCGATTCCTCCTTGTCCTTTCACGAGGAAGCATTTACAAACGAGCTGTCTTGGTGTTCATTCTGTTTATAAAAGTCCCTTTGATGGCAGAACACAAATCAAACAATTAGCCAACCGAACCAGGCAATCTGAAGCCGGTTTCCGCCTTAGGTCATACAACAACATATCAAGTGCTTTTTTGTGGACATCACGCTTTTATTGCACGAAGTCGGTCCAGATGACTGCAAGCACAGCAGATACGTTACAGAACCAATATCGACTCCCAGTCGATGTCAAGCCGATACACTACGATGTTACAATCAAGACAGATCTGGAAAAGACTGAATACCAGGGCTTCGTAAAGATTAGCCTTGATATTAAGAAGGATACCTCACGTATTGTGTTGAACAGTTCGGAACTCAAACTTGGGAGCGCGTATGTACTGCCAACTGACTTTGTATGCTCGCATCATCTTGATTATGACCGCATAGGACAATCTATTCCGATGTTTTGGTGACAACCCAGGAACTCTCTTTCCAGTCGTTCGACCCAGTTCAAGAGCGTGTCGTGTATGACATTCCTGCCTCTCTTCCCGCTGGCTCCAAGGCTGAGTTGAAGATCGGCTTTGAGGGTAAACTTGGTGGTGGTATGGTGGGGTATTACAAGTCATCTTACGAAACAGGAGGTCAGACGAAGTACTATTCACTTACTCAATTCGAGGTGTGTTTGGAAAACTATGCTCGGTATACAATTAAGTGATAACCTTCATTACATTAGCCAACTAGTGCGAGGCGTGCATTCCCTTGCTGGGATGAGCCTCTCCTCAAGGCGACTTTTGCGATCACCATGATCTCTCGTCACGGTACAACCAACTTGAGCAATATGTCTGTTGTCAGTGAGGAAGAATATGATCCTCTGTCCTCGGGAGATGAAGTTGCGAAGTACCTCTCATCATTTGCCACAAGTGGAGACCAGTGGAAAATCACTCGTTTCCAAGCAACACCGCCTATGTCGTCCTACATCGTTGCTTTTGCCAATGGTCCATTTGAGTACCTGGAGAAGACTGTGGAACTTCCGTTAAGCAAGAAAACCATACCTCTCCGGATCTACGGTAAGACTGGTTGTCATAGCTCTGCCAATGGGTGTTCTGAAGCTTCTATTTAGCAACGTCTGATCTAATCCACCAGGCTCAATTTGCGCTTGATGTCAAAGCTGATGTTTTACCATTATACGAAAAAGTTTTCGATGTCGCATTTCCTCTCCCGAAGCTGGATACGTTAGTTGTGAGTATGGTATCCTGATTGTGAGCAATAGGCATTGATTCAAAATCAAGGCTAGTGATTTCGACGCCGGTAGGCAATTTACGTTTCGCACTGGATGTTTTTCTGATACATTTCCCACAAGGTGCCATGGAGAATTGGGGGCTTATCACAGGACGAACAACGGCTTTTTTGCTTGATCCCAAAAATTCAGATTTGAGTGCCAAGAAAAATGTCATGGCGACCCAAAGCCACGAAGTTGCACACATGTGGTTAGTAAAGCTGTCTTGCAGGTTTCCCGTTGCTCATTCTCATAGGTTTGGAAACATCACGACGATGGAATGGTGGAATTATCTCTACTTGAATGAAGGTGATTCTACTCAATTTGCATTGCGTCAAAGTGCTGACAATCTTTTGTGGTATAGGTTTTGCAACCTTGGTTTGTGTTCATCTTTTCGCAGTTCAATCCATCGTCTGAATGTAACTGGGTAGATGGGTGAAGTTATCATTGCCGGTAAGTCCGTAAAGACGCGACAGACGTTAAATGCTTACAGTGGGTAATAGATAAGCAAGTATTCAATTAGAATGCCGTTTGCCTCATCTGAACAACATTGTAGAGTGTTTCCAGAATGGAAAGTCGATTCTTCTTTCATCACGGAGCATCTCAACTCTGCGCTGAGTTTGGATGCTAAGCTCTCGTCACATCCTATCGAGGTAGATTGTCCAGACGCCAATAAAATTAACCAGGTTGGTGTATAGAGGCTAACTGTTGTCCAACTGAGCTTGTTTTAGATATTTGATGCCCTGTCTTATTCGAAAGCCGCTTCAGGTATGGCCATATTTTTCAATGAAGCAACTTGAAAAATAATCTTATCATAGTGCTTCGTATGCTGGCCAACTATGTCGGAGAGGATAAATTTTTGAAGGGAGTCTCAATATATCTGAAGAAGAAACTTTACGGCAATAGTGTGACAAAAGATCTTTGGCAAGGCATCTCAGAGGCTACAGGTAGGCTTGGTATACTACAGGTTGATCATTGATGATAAAAATGGCAAAGGCCTCGATGTCATCAGCTTCATGGAAAACTGGATTTCTAAAGTGAAGTAACAAAAAGCATACATATATAATACTGACATCGTTTATTAGATTGGATTCCCCGTGCTCACCGTCACTGAGAACCCAAATGGGATCCACATTCGTCAGGACCGGTTCCTAGAGACTGGTCGCGCGGAAGGAAAAGAGAACGAGACGATATGGCAAGTAAAATTATATTCTTGGTGATTTATTTAATTGCATTACGTCAGGAATATCCCTCTGAGTCTGTTGACCGTGGATGAAAATGGCAAAGGAATGGTCGATAGGACCCTGGTTCTTCGAGATCGCGAAACGACGATTCCGCTGGATACTAGCCGACCTTTTAAGCTGAACGCCGGCACGACTGGTGTTTGCAAGTGTCCATTTCATCTAATTGTGATTACTGTTGATCGTTCGAGTTAGATCGAGTGCTCTACACACCTGAAAGATTGGAAAAAATTGCTGAGGAGGCCTCAAAAGAGAATTCACTCTTTTCTCTCAATGACCGGCTCGGGCTGGTTCATGACGCTATGGCATTATCAAAAGCGGGTTTGATGAAGTTCAGCAGTGCATTGAATTTGGTGGACAGGTTGAAACACGAGAAAGAGTGTGAGTCGCCCGGGCTCGAGTTCGTGCGTGGACGTCGGCTCACATGACTTAGATCTCGTTTGGTCTGGTATTGCAGACAACTTGTCTGCCATTACTTCCATTTGGTGGGAGCATGGAGACATTGTGGATAAATTGAACGTGTTCCGCAGGGTACGTCATGATAGATTGATCTTGAAAAGGAAGAACCTGACTCCCGATAGGCGCTGTTCACTCCATTGGTTGATAAACTCGGTTATGAATATAAAGACGGGGAAACTTCGGATGTCACAGCGCTGAGGACTTGTGCTATCACGCAGTCGGCCCTGGCGGGCGATGAAGGGCAAGTTCGAAACTGAAACTCATTTCAAACTATAATAAGGAATTTTACAGGGTTGTCCGAGAATTGCGGGATCGGTTTGCCTACTACATGAAGACAGGTGACGATTCAAAGATTCCGGCAGATCTTTTGAGGATTACGTATAAAACGGTGCGTATCTTAATGTGCCTGGAACCATGCTTAACATTCTGTAGGCCGTCCAATATGGGGGTGCAGAGGAATACGAAGCGATCCAAAACATCCATAACAAGCCCAAGACGCCAACGGCACGACTTGCGTCTATGTAAGAAGTTTCGCTCTATTGATACGTTGAGTGCTAAATAATGAACAGACTTGCAATGGGAGCGACAGAGAATCCTGAGCTGATCCAAAAGACTTTTGACTTTGTAATGACCAAGTCGCGGGACCAGGACACGCTGTACTTTTTCCGTGGACTCGTAACGAACTTTAAGACGCGGCGTGCATTGGCCCAATTTTTCCAAAAGGAATATGATGCTGTAAGAGTTCTGCGATATGAAGGGGACCAGCTAATGTGCCCCTAGTTGTACAAACGATTCGAGAGCAACTTTATGCTGTCGCATCTAATTACGGTGAGGACGGTGTTGTGCATGGCCCGGTCTTGGCGCTGATGAATATGCAGCTGTCATTTGGAAGTCTTTCTGCGCAGAAGGACTACGAGGCGGTGGTAGAGTTCTTCAAAGGTAAAGATACGTCGAAGTACAACCTGTCACTTGCGCAGGCAGAAGATGGAATTCGGGCGCGTGCGAGGATGGTCGAGCGGTCGAGTGGGGAGCTATGGGAATGGTTACGTAATCTGTGAGAGGAGAGGTGCGTTGGCGGAGGAACCGCAGCGATGCCGGCGTTTGATCCAGTGCGCGATGCGCTCCGAACGAGCAGCTCGAGTACAGCCTCGCGAAGGGCGACCGACCTTGCCGTCCTCCTCAACGATCCTCCTCCAATGTCTCCCTCCCCATATAGTCCTTCCTCCAGATTCTCTCCCCCTGACCTCGTCATGCTCCCCCTTACTGAGTCTGAGATGGAAATGTACAAGTCTTTCTGCGGCCAAGGCGCCAGGCGCCTCGCAAAGCGCAAAAGACGTGCCAGCTCGTCGCCAGAGGCCGAGCCGCCCAAGAAAAGGCTCGCAGGCGATGTCGGCGTTGTTGTCGACCACTGTGCGTTTTTCCTAACCGTGCTGCGTAATGTAACCGGTCCCCTGCAGACAACTCCAGACCGGACGTAGGCGTCGTCCAGCGTGCTGACTCCCCCATCATCGGCCTCAAAAACTTCAACAACTGGGTGAAATCAGTTCTCATCACTCGCTTTGCCCATCCCGTGCTTTCCAAGAGCCCGGGCAAAGGCACACGGGGCGGCCCAAATGGAAAAGTGTTGGATATGGGATGCGGCAAAGGGGGGGATATGACCAAGTGGGGAAAAGCGCGCGTTAAGGAATACTACGGCGTTGGTACGCTTGCCCCTCCCATCACTAATGAGACCAGACTCACTCTTCTGACAGACATCGCGGCTAATTCCGTTGATCAAGCGCGTCAGAGATGGGAACAACGTCGTCCCTTCGATGCCAAGTTTGCAGCGCTAGACTGCTATACGGAACCTTTGTCGAAGGCGTTCACGCCTGCCATGCTCTCTCAACCCTTTGATGTCGTGTCCATGCAATTTTGTATGCATTACGCCTTTGAAACGCTGCAAAAGGTTCGGTGCATGCTTGAGAACGTGAGCAAATACCTTCGGACAGGTGGGGTATTCATAGGCACGGTACCCAACGCCGAATTTCTATTGTGAGGCGGTCTGTTCCGTCGTTGGCACTTGACGTAGGTTTTCTCATTTGTTTACAGAGAGCAACTCAACAGCTTGCCGCCTGACGCCAAAGATCTGTCGTTCGGTAACTCGGTGTACAAAGTCACATTTGAAAAGCGGAATGAAAAACCCCTTTTTGGCCACAAATATTGGTTTTTTCTCCAAGACGCTGTGGACAATGTACCAGAATATGTTGTTTATTGGGATAGCTTTGTTCAGTAAGTGTTTCCTTTATCACTATATGAATCAGGCACGAACCATCCCGAAGAATGGCGTCAGAGTATAAACTCCATCTCGTATACCGGCAAGAATTCCATAATGTCTATGAGGAGCACCAAAAAGACCCCGAACTCGGTCCGCTGATGGTCCGTATGAAAGTTGTCGATGCAGAAGGGGCAAGCTCTATGAATGAGGATCAATGGGAAGCAGCGAGTACGTCCCTTTCTGATAATGTTCTACCGGCAAATTAATATTCATTGAACTAGACATCTATATCGCGTTTGCGTTTGAAAAACGATGATTACCTTGTTAGATACCTCTGACTCTGTACTATATCTGACTTACAGGTCTATATTTAATATTTGATATATGTTTCCTTGAACCGGCAAGTATAGTAGAGAAAGAGGTGACACTTTAAGCTTTATCGAGGGGATAACAGATAATGAGATTGAAATACACTATACGAGATTCGGTGTGGTATGCATAATGATAAATACAAGAGCAGGATATTACTCTTGGCCAAAGCCGACAGTTTCTCTGCATTGATATTGAGCATGTCATACAACATAAAAGAATGTGCACATACTCTACAGCAAGTGTGAGCTTGTGCTCAAGACTAGCATAATCCTTGTACGGTGGCAGATCGATACGGTTGAAACATGTATGACTCTTTGGCAATTGAGACGGATCGCCGGACTTCTCAATTGTAAACCGCCTGGGACCGTCGGACCCTTGCAAATCCTTGAAGCCATTGACAGGGATTCGCGACGTGCCAGTAGCAAACTGCAACAGACGCGACTTCACTATCACGTATGGTCAGTGTCAGCCGCTTCTCTCAACGTGGGGACTTACACGTCAATCTCTGACATGCCGCCGATGAGAAGCTCTAGTTCACGCTCGTCAAAGACAGTGATCAAGTCCAAGGGAATGAGTTCGCTGAAGCCGGACATGAATGCGTCAAACTGTTCCTTGATGCGTTTGCAGATGCGATATTCAACAACCAAGTCAACATATTCCTTCTTATTTTCTTCAGTAACATCGACGTCCTCTCCCCCTGGCTTAAGCTCGAGGGTTACCATTTCACCGAACCGTTCTTCTGTGGTGGTGAAAGTCTCGTCAATCACGTCAGTGATATCGTTCTCTCTGTAATAAGGAAGTTAACAAAAGGAACAATCTTGCACTCGGTAATAAAACTCACAACATCCAAGTCAGTCCGCGATGCAACTCAGCATCGACGCTTTCCAGGTCTGCCAATGTAATCTTCTTCTTCAGAATCATCTTGTAGAAACTGACAATGAAGTAGGCATCCAGGAAGCGGCGATGGAAGATACCGAGCCCAAGGCATCGGCCAATGAACTTGAAATAATTTAGGTGCTCTGGATTAACTCCTGACGCAGGATTAATTTGTAGCGTATAGTTATCATGGGCCGAGTATTCGAACAGGCAATAAAATGGATTGAACATCTCATGCGACAACAAGAAAAAGAATTCTCTGAAAGAATCATATATTTCGATATTATGAAGAGGTGAAGGAGGGAGATCCTACCTTGACAATCCACCATAGTCCAGACCATCTTCCCCGTCGAACTTGATCATCAGTCGCTTCTTCAAATCGCTTGGAGTTTGTCGCATGATTTCGGCATAACTGTCCTCGAAGATGTGGTTCCGCCTGACCTTGATCTGACAGTTACCTGGTTGTGCACGCATAGCAGGTTGACTTCGGAAATAGATTAGCTTTCTTCGGAAATCGCGCTTGTACTGAGGTACGTTTGTATCAAGTGTGGATGGAAGACGAGGATCGTCCCAGGTTGTTGTTTTCGTATTATGGTCAACAAAGTAAACTCGCGCGGTGGAAGTAAGGCGCATTTCCCAACCGGAAGGTAAGGGACCGAGCTGTGCGATGTTCTGTGATTGCAAAGCAGTACCTTGTCCGTTGGGGCCCATGACTCGAATGACAGTCTGACGACGGGGATCAACCCATGTTGTGGTACGAGTGTTGTGATCAACATAGTACGGGCGGCCTTCCGGCGTGTACCGCTCCTCCCAACCATGGGGGAGACTGCCGCTGCCTGCAGTAGTATTTCCTGTGGATAACATGGCAGGGGGACCTCCTGAGATAGTATTGCGATAATTGGGGTTGTTAGCCTCTAGGAGGTCATCCGCAAGAACGCGCCGTGCATGTTGATCACGCGCAGCGTTGGTTTCAGTATGCTGTGCAGTAGTGTTAACCGCTGCGTTCGGAGAAGGCCTGTTCCATGTAGTCGAACGAGTATTATGATCCACGTAATAAGTTCGACCTAGCGGATCGATACGTCGCTCCCAGCCCGGAGGTAATGGGCCATACTGATCGACAGTGGGATTAAAGTTGCGCATTTGGGCATTCTGAGCGTTGTTGGTAGGTGCAGCCAGCTGGGATTGAGGAGTTGGTTGAATTGAGGGGCTTGTGGCAGCCAAGGTGGAGGAACTTGTTGGGCGCGCTGAAGTTGAAGTCGTGCTATGTATTGTAGATTGTGATTGGCGCTGTTCAGTATCTGTCGTACTAGGCGTCGCTACAGAAGGCGCGGGCATGGACATGCGGGGGCTCGTGTCAGAGGTTGTAGCGTGGGAACTTGGCGTCCGCGAGAGGTTGGACGTCGAGGGCTGCAACGTTAAATTAGACGTACTGGCCCCAGGAGATGTGCTTAGTGTTATGTCTGAGAGTGCGTTGCTCAGTCCGGGTATCTGAGACGGTCCGGGGTTTGTGATCGGCGGTGCAACGTTAGTGGAGAGGTACAAAATTAGCTTGCCGTGGACGACGAGATTGTCATTTGATTTTTTCAAGTCAAGGGTGAGCATCTCTGAGAAATTCAAATGTGAGCAGGTGATGGGTGTTGTAAAATGAACATACCATGGCCGCCTATCGAGAAATCTAGAACTTCACTAACCGGGATGTTGACAACTCCTAGAAAGCCTTGATCTCGTCGTTTGAATTTGCGCTGGTCGAAGATCTGCACTGCGACGACAGAAGAATCTTTGACATTGCTGAGCGAATGAGCATGAGTTGCTCTGCTTATGACACTAGTTGTGTGAGTCTGTTCAGCGTCCACGGTAATCACGGCGAAGGGGTCAGGTAATCGGAAGACGTCACGCTTTGAGAGACCGTCGGCTGCGACCACTGAAAGCGACTAGGCTTTAGAAAGCGGGTGCGGAGCAGCGATTAATAAGATACCTGTTATCCTTATTTTACGTGCGCCACTAAGAATGTGTCAGTGCTAAGAGATGAAAGAAAGAAGAAACGGGCATACTGAGGAGATGAGGTAGCGGCGGACATGGTGGGCAATCGCAATAACAGGCAATGTCACGTACGTCACACACCGCCTCAATGTCCTTGCCAGATCTCCCCCTGAACAGAGTGAATGAATATCAACAATCAGCTCTCTGCGTTTTCTGACCTGCGCTTTCTCTTTTTTCAGGCTCATCAACATGCTGCAAATGCAGAGGACCATTGGAACAACGGTCTTCTCGTCCTAGCAGCCGAAGAGCACGCCAAGTCTGGACGCACGCTGCGTATGCTTTATAATGACCACTGCAAAGCAGAGAAGGAATTGCAACGCAAAATCGACAAGCTAAAACAAGAGGGAAAGGATCCCAATATGCCCCACAAGCCAGAACGTCCTGTGACTCCACTGGTACGTGGAGTACAACTGAGTGATATCCAAACACCTCAGGGCTCTGCTTCCCCCCCTCCACTGCGACCTATGATTGATACTGTGGACGAATCTTTTATGCTTTTGGGTGGACAACGAGTACGTCTGTTTTGGTTGATGTTTATCTATTCCTCATTCAACCACACCAAGTCTGATCCAGGAGATGCATTTAATCAATTCTGGACCATAATGCAGGGGATGCTGGACAATCTATCTCAACCCGTGGCATTTGCAACTGTTCCGTTGGGGATGGAGGACACGCGAACGCAGTCCGGAATGGCCAAATCTACGTTACACAAGAAGGATGACGATGACAATACAGATACGGAAATTGAGGAACCCATTTTTGCACGCCTCTCAAGGCGGATAGGGATCGGTCTCGAGGCCCTAAAATCACCCTCCGTCGACACATATCGTACATCGTTGTCATCTGATGATTTTGAGGACGTTGACGAACTTCTTGAAAAAGGTAAGATATGTCGAAATGTCGTTTTCATTTATTTAAAAAAGTCCATCGCTACAGACGATGAGATGTCCGACTCGTTCTATCTTGTCCCCACAGATTCGGGACTCTCACAGGCAGCTTTGAAACGCGAAAATGTACAATTAAAAACCGATATGGAGTCTATGAGACAGCGATTAGAAACCATGGAACGCGCCATCCAATTGAGAAAGGAGCAGGATATGCAGTTACGTGACAGCATATTCCAGGCTACACGTGAAGTAGGCATTGATGACATTTCTATACTTACATCTAACATCATTACCCCCACTAGGCACAACGCGTCATGAGCGCCTCTACGATGGCATCTCGACCTGGGGTAGATCTGAGCGGCCTCAACATTAATGCGCAGCCTGTTCCGCTACCAGGCATAAACACCAGTCGCGAAGGACAGTATTTGCGCCGAATCAAAGAACTCGAAGAAGAAAATCGAGCGCTACGTATTGAGAACGAGAAGAATGTATGTTTTGATGTACCTCGGCGTAAGAACTATTCGAGTGACCTTAAAAACCAGAAAGCGATGATTATGAAATATAAAGAACGATGGGAGAAACTGAAGGAATCGGCGAAACGCAAGAAAGAGGCAAAGACAAATGCTACTACGAGTGTCAAAGAACGGATTATTGAAGAGCCAGAAGCCGAAGAGGAGCTTGATACTGCGGCGAAGTCAAGCATCCCGTAATTTTTTTCCGCCGAACTAGACTACGATGA
>WNGI01003073.1_pt1 | contig 14609 bp, 11 predicted proteins | sample 5400621 | NCBI WGS metagenome assembly WNGI01 (sample SAMN13153374, study PRJNA577476) | soil metagenome | isolation source: 20 cm soil or saprolite under Garry oak tree replicate 1 | place: USA:California | collected 2016-06-15 | reverse complement strand
CACCCCTTATGCCACAATCCGATCGTAACTCCCAACGCGAGAACAAGCCCCGCGGCAACGAGCCGAGCTTCAACTGGCGCGGCGTCATCCTGATCGCGGTCGCCTTCGGCTTTTTTGCGCTGGCGATGCTCTTCTGGCGCGGGAATTATCCGCAACTCGAGGACGTTCCCTACAATCGCTTCCTCGAGCTGCTCGAGAACAAGCAAATCGTTAACGACAAAAATGCGCCGCTCACCTTGTTCGTCGAGGAAGGCCAGCCCACCCAGCAGTTGCGCGGCAAATATATCAAGCAGGGCGCCGGCGGCGCGCAGAACATGGAAGTGCCGTTCCGCACCGTCATTTATCTCAATTTCACCAGCAATTTGCAGGACAAGCTCACCGCCGCCGGAATTCAACCTTCCATTCGTTCGGAATCGCATCCTTTCGGCCAGGCGCTCTTGAGCTTCGGGCCGGTTCTGTTCCTCCTCGCGCTGCTCTATTTTCTTTTCCGCCAGCAAATCCGCATGGCCGGCAAAGGTGCGCTCAACTTCGGCAAATCGAAGGCGCGCATGCTGGCTCGTGACAAAAACAAAATCACCTTTAAGGACGTCGCCGGCGTCGAGGAAGCTAAGGACGAAGTCCAGGAATTGGTCGAGTTTTTGCGCGATCCGAAAAAATTTCAGAAGCTCGGCGGCCGAATTCCGAAGGGCGTGCTGATGGTCGGCCCTCCGGGCACTGGCAAAACACTGTTGGCTCGCGCCATCGCCGGCGAAGCCGACGTTCCGTTTTTCTCGATCAGCGGTTCCGATTTCGTGGAAATGTTCGTCGGCGTCGGCGCAAGCCGTGTCCGCGACATGTTCGAGCAAGGCAAGAAATCCGCGCCCTGCATTATTTTCATCGACGAGATCGACGCGGTCGGTCGCCATCGCGGCCACGGTGTTGGCGGCGGACACGATGAGCGCGAGCAAACGCTCAATGCGTTGCTCGTTGAGATGGACGGCTTCGACACCCAGGAGGGTGTGATCATCATTGCCGCAACGAACCGACCTGATGTTCTTGATCCGGCGTTGCTGCGTCCCGGACGTTTCGATCGCCAAATCACCGTCAATCTCCCCGACGTGAAAGGTCGCGAAGAAATTTTGCGGGTGCACTCCAAGAAAGTGAAACTCGCCGAAGGTGTCGATCTTGCCGTGGTCGCGCGCGGCACGCCCGGTTATTCCGGCGCCGAGTTGGCTAACGTTATCAACGAGGCGGCGTTGCTGGCCGCGCGTCGCGGACTAAAAGGAATCACGCTCGCTGAATTGGAAGAAGCGCGCGACAAAGTTCGTTGGGGCAAGGAACGCCGCAGTCTCGCGCTCAGCGAAAAAGAGAAAACCAACACCGCTTATCACGAAGCCGGCCACGCCTTGTTGCTCGAGCTGCTTCCGCACACCGAGCCGCTGCACAAAGTCACCATCATTCCGCGCGGCCCGTCGCTTGGATCGACCATGTGGTTGCCGGAGGAAGATAAATACACCAATCGCAAGAACGAATTGCTCGCCAGTCTGGCCGTAAAAATGGGCGGCCGTGTCGCGGAAGAAATTGTTTTCGGCGATGTCACCACTGGCGCTGCCGGCGACATCAAGATGGCCACTGCGATGGCGAGAAAAATGGTTTGTGAATGGGGCATGAGCGAAAAACTCGGCATGGTCGAGTACGGTGAGCACGAAGATTACGTTTTCCTCGGTCGCGAACTGACCCGCAACCGCGATTACAGCGAAGCCACCGCCGAAGAAATCGACCGTGAAGTGCGGCGCTTGCTCGACGACGCTTACCAGACCGCCAAACAAACTCTCATCGCGAATCGCGATCACCTCGCCGCGATCGCCAAAGCGTTGCTCGAATACGAAACCTTGGACGGCTCACAGATCAAAGAACTGATCAAGCACGGCGAGTTGATTAATCCGCCGCCAAGCGTGACACCGACTTCGGGCGAAAAAATGCCGCCCGAAAAACCGCCACGCCAGGTCGTGGTCGGACCCGAGGCCCCGCCTCTTCCCGGCGCTCTCGGCGGCGCACCGGCGTAGTCCGATTGAAGGTGGATCGGCTTATCCTCAAGCCGATGATAAAATTTAGCGGCTTCGCCGCCATGAACAGCAACGCGTTGAGGACAACGCGTTTCCACCTCAGATTTGTAGGGCAAGCGCTCCGCTTGCCATCTGTTTTTTGTCATGCCGAGCGCTGGCCGCGCCGTAGCGAAGCGAAGGCGGAAAGTCGAGACATCTTGAAACGGTTCGAGTCACCGGGCGGAAGCCAGTGTTAATGAAAACGGCTTATCTACTCTCTCCGCTGTTTCTCGACCAGGTGGCGCAGCTGCCGCTCCATCGTCTTGAACGCGTCGTGGATCACTTTGTTGAGCGGCTCGTGCGAGCCGTTGTCCATTTGTTTCTCGTCGCTCACCAGCTCGTGACGCGGCCTCACCGTCACATCAATCCGGCAACGGTAAGGATTACCTTTGTGGTGGGTATGGTTCGGCTGCTCGATCGCGACGTCGCATCGGTTGATGTGGTCGCAAAATTTGTCGAGCCGGGCGGCGTAACCCATTACCAAGTTGTCGATCTTATCTGACTTATCCAGGCCGCGGTAGGTGATCTTGACGGGCAGTTGCATAACAAAATATTGAGCTTAAACCGGACGAAGGGAACGAAAATGATTCGGGAATTTCGCCGGCTCCACTTTGACCAGATCGGATTTGACGTGCTCCACAATCCGGTTGCGGACACGATCCGGTAGAAGATCGACAATCGCGGAATGAATCTCGGACGGCGCGGCGAAGGCCCAGCCTTCCTTGCCGCTGTCGTTAACAATTTTGACGATTTGATCGGCCAGCTCTTTGTTAATGCGGCGATCGGTCTCGGTTTCCAGTTTACTCTCGGCAATGGAAGCAGCGCCCCGATGCGCGCCCGCGCTTTCGGTGACCGGAAAACGTCCGGCCAAGTCGGTCACCTTGTCGATGAGTTTGCCGTGTGCATCGGTGATATCGAAGGCCTGGATTAATTTTAAACTCGGCCCGCGCGTGGGCGTTTCGTTGACCTGGTACGCCTTCAAGCTGCCGCGATCTGCTGCGATTACGAGTGAAGCCGGTATCATAGGCTAACTGGACGAGCGTCTTCCCGGCGCGTCAAAGAAGCGCTCATGAATTCTCTATAATAGAATCGCGCCGCGTTGCAATCTTGCGTTGATCGAAAATTCGCGCGCTATTTTTTCCCCGCGCGCTCCTCCTCGCCCGTAATCGCGGCGAGAGCTGCGACAGCGCGCTTCTTCCACGACTCATGCCGCGCGCGCGGTTGCTCGCCCCGACTCAGCTTGAACAAATATGTCGTTCGTTCATTAAGATCGACATCGTCGCCGGACGAAGATTTTTTCGGTTGCTTGAGAAAGCCGTCCTCGTTCGTGGTATCGAGAATCTGTTCCCACTCGAGATGTTCCTCGCCTGGAAGCAGGAACGGAATTGGTTCGTGATGCGCGTTAATCAAAAGCAAAAAAGTATCGTCGCGTACTGGATCACCGTGCAGATCGATCAGGTCGGCAGCGTCACCGCTGATGAGCATCCCGAGACAACGCACGAACGGCGAGTTCCATTCCTCTTCGCTCATTTCGTTGCCGCCGGGATTAAACCACATCACGTCTTTGATCTCGCCGCCGCGGACGCGACGGCCCTGAAAAAACTTCGGACGGCGAAAGACCGCGTGTTCGCGTCTTAGCTGAATTAATTTTCGAGTGAACTCGAGCAAACGGTTCTGTCTCTCATCGCGCCGCCAATTCAACCAGCTGATCTCGTTGTCCTGGCAATAGGCGTTGTTGTTCCCCTCCTGCGTCCGGCCGAATTCATCGCCGCCCAAAAGCATCGGCACGCCTTGTGACAAAAAGAGCATCGTCAAAAAATTGCGCTGCTGCCGCCGGCGCAAACTGTTGATGCTGGGATCGTCCGTTGAGCCTTCAACGCCGCAGTTCCAGGAACGGTTGTGATTGTCGCCGTCGCGGTTCTCGTCGCCATTGGCATCGTTGTGCTTGTCGTTATAACTGACAAGATCATTGAGCGTGTATCCGTCGTGTGACGTGATGAAGTTGACGCTGGCGTAGGGTCGTCGGCCGTCGTGCTGATAAAGATCGGGGCTGCCGGTCAATCGATAGGCCACTTCGCCAATGAAACCTTCGTCGCCGCGCCAAAAACTGCGCATCGCGTCGCGAAATTTTCCGTTCCACTCCGAAAACGGCACCGGGAAATTGCCAACCTGATAGCCGCCTTCACCGACATCCCACGGCTCCGCGATTAATTTCACCTGCGAAAGAATCGGGTCCTGCTGAATGACTTTGAAGAAGGCGTGGAATTTGTTGAAGCCGGTGCCGTCCCGCGCCAGCGCCGGCGCGAGATCGAACCGGAAACCGTCCACCCGCATTTCCGTCACCCAATAGCGCAAGCTATCCATCACCATCTGCAATGTGCGCGGACAAAGTGTATCCAGGGTGTTGCCGGTGCCGGTGTAGTCTAAATAGAAACGCGGATTGTCGGCCATCAGACGGTAATTCGCCGGATTATCAATACCGCGGAAACAGATGGTCGGACCGAGATGATTTCCTTCGCCGGTATGATTATAGACAACATCGAGAATCACTTCGACGCCAGCGGCGTGGAGATTGCGCACCATTCCCTTGAATTCGGTCACTTCCGCACCCGGCTCGGGATCGCTCGAGTACTGGGCGTGAGGTGCGAAAAAACCGATGGTCTGGTAACCCCAATAGTTGATCAGGCCGCGATCGACCAAATATTTCTCGTCGAGATGCGTGTGCACCGGCAACAACTCAACCGCGGTCACGCCCAGATTTTTTAGATAGCGAATCGCCTGCTCGTTCGCGACTCCGGCATAAGTGCCGCGCAATTTCTCCGGCACCTCTTGCCAAAGTTTCGTGAATCCTTTGACGTGCACTTCATAGATCACTGTTTCCGCTAGTGACGTATTCGGCCGTTTCTCATCACCCCAATCGAATCCGCCGTCGATCACGACCGATTTCGGCATCGCCCAGGCGTTGTCGCGAGAATCCCGGGTGAGGTCCTCCGCCTTGTCACCGACCACGTAACCGAACATTTCGTCGGACCAATCGATCTGGCCGGCGATCGCCTTCGCGTAAGGATCAAGCAACAATTTCGAATCATTGAAACGCAGGCCTCGCTTCGGATCGTACGGGCCATAGACGCGGTAACCGTAGAGTTGTCCCGGCCGCGCATCAGGCAAAAACGCGTGCCACACTTGCTCGGTTTGTTCGCGCAAAGGAATGCGCACGTTTTCCTTCGGCGCGCCGATGTTGTCGAACAAGCAGAGATCAACGCCCGTGGCGTGTTCGGAAAAAATCGCAAAGTTGACGCCGTTGCCGAGCCAGGTGGCTCCGAGCGGATAGGGTTTTCCGGGCCAGGTTTTAATCGTCGTCATACAAGCGGGTCAGCTTATGATCGCGGACGCCGTCCCAAATTAGGTGGCGAATCAGGGTGAATCAGCGCGCGCACATTCTCCATTCGATACAATCCCAACACAAACTGCATTTCCTGATTCTTCGTCACCAAGCTCGATTCCAATTCCGCGGGGGTATCGTCGCGCAGCGGCATAATAACCCATTTCGCCGCGGCCATTTGTTCCGCGGTCGGCGCACCTGGCTGGTGGCGATGCAGAAAAAACTGGAGCGTGTTGTATCCGGTGCCAATAAATACCACAGGCTCGTTGTCGATCCTGCTCTCCACTTCACGCGCAAATAGCTTCAAGTTTTCGCCGCCGCGATCTTTGCCGGTCTTACAAAAGTGTTTTACGCTCAGTCCAATCGCAAGCACCAGAGCGAGTGCCGCGACCTGCCAGAGCCGGATGCGAAATCTTCGCAAGTAAGTGGCACAAAAATAAGCGGCCAGGATCGCTGCCGCCGGATAAGCGGGCAGGATGTAATCGGCATTTTTGCGCACCGCTAGAGCGAAGAACGCGAGGACTAGAAATATCCACAGGATTGCGGGCGCAAGTGGATGCCGAAACCACCGCTTCCAGCCGATGGCGCAAAGTGCGCCGATACTCGGGATCGACCATGGCAGAAACCGCTGAACAAACCAGACTGGGGTTTGCAGAATAAGTTTGAACGCAACGATTGGACCACCAGTGTAACGTTTCCCTCCGAATTGGTGGTCTAATCCCAAGGTTGGTCCGATTAGCTCGCGGCCGACGAGATCTTTAAAAAACGGCGCCGGATAACGGATCGCGGTCGGCACTGCCCAGAGCGAGAATATCGCGATCCCAACCAAGATTGCCCACCACCAGTGACCACGCCGGATAATGCCTGGTTGGCCGCGGATGAACCAGGCCGCCAGCGGCAGATAAATTATCGGAACGAGCGCGGCCGGGCCTTTGGTCAAAGCCGCCAGGCCGATGGCGATCGAAAACCCGCCGATGTTGATCTTGTTGGGTTCACATATGATCGCGGTCGCGAACATCCAGGCCGCGGTCAGAAACAGCACCAGCACCGGATCTGGGCGACAATGATAGATCATTGTCATATTGGCCGGATTCACCAGCCAGGCGGCCCCGGCGATAAGCGAAGCTTCGTCTGCGACGATCGCGGTCTCGGGAATTTGTCGGAATAAATTGCGTGCGATTGTAACGGTCAGGGCGGTGGTCAGCAGTGTCCCTGCGACCATTGGCCACTTCACCGCCCACTCTTGCCAGAAACCCAGCGCGACCACCGGCACTGCCATCCAATTCACTAATGGTGGTTTCGTCGCAACGTGCCCAAACATGTCGCGCGGAAGCAGCCATCGACCGTTCACGACAATATCGGCTGTGTAAGACACGGTCCGCGGTTGATCGAATCGTTGCAGCGCGCTTGGAGCCGTCACACGGGACGAGAGCATTACTACAGCGCAGCACCCCAACAGGATCTGACATAAGGTTCGGCCTTTCACCATCATTGCCTGATGGTTTCAATTTGTTCTGCGCCGCGCAAGCACGCCGATGCGATTCAACTAGCAGCACAGCTAACAGAATTCCCGCTTAGCCGAGTTTGTGATGGAGGAAGATCGCGAGCAAGCCCAGACTGATAGCGCCTGCAATCAGAAACGTGGCCGGAGACAGCTCTGCCAGGGCGAAGAACAAGAGGAACATCTGCATATCTGATTTGGCTGGCGGCTTTGGGGTATGAATCGGATTGCAACGTGAGAGTGGTCGCCATCCTACAAAACTTTTTCCCGGGCCAGCTTCAAAAACCAATTCGTGAAAAGAGGTGAAACTTGATCTGATTTTCTCGTAACCGAGCGAACCGTCCACTTCGAAGTGCCAGGGCGATCAATCAGGATTTGTAAGTTCCAGCCAAGAACTCGACGTCGCCTTGCTGAAAGGCGTCTCGCGCAAACGGAAGCCAGTGACATTGAGTTGTCGTTCCGGAGTTATCACCCCATCCAGCTCGGAGTCGAGCTGGGCTTCCTGTGGCCAATCTTCCATCTCTTTCGGATTCGAAGTCAGTTCGGCATGAACCTTGAAAGGCAGAGAAATCGGTTTGCCCTGTACGTTCTCCCCAGCGCCACCTCTCTCTTTATCTCCTTCCACTCGAACGTTTATCGTAAACCCGTCGGGAAACGCAGTGCCGTTGCCTTTATTCTCTTTTTTTGCCACAGCATATTTCTGCGGAGCGACTTGGCGCGTGCGAACAAGAATCGCTTGTTGCACAGTTCTAAGGACATCGAGAGCCCATTTAACTTTACCGTTTTCTATTCTTAGCAGCGTCAAAGTCGATGGAGACCATTTTCCATCCACCTCCCATAGCAGGAGTGATCCATCCGGAGACCAGCGAGCAGGAAGAATTTCTTCCCGATTCATGTGAATCATTGCACTTGAGCCGTGAATGATTCCGACGATTTGGCTAGTATGAAGATCGACGATCTTGTTCTCATCGATCTCATCGGGAATCGGATTGACCGTGTTATCGAATGCACTGACGCCATATTCACGATTCGGCGAAACACTTGATGGCGAAATTACATATCCGGACGGTAACTTGAGTTGAGGTTGATCGGCAGCGAGTAAGAATGTTCCCGTCAACAGCGCCGGGGTGAAGTAAGATAGCAACTTCGGTTTCACGACTACATCTCGAGAGAGAGGACCCAATTATATTATTTACTCTTGTTGCCGGCTATCGAGATAAAGGACGACGAAGGCGATACCGAGGAGCGGTTGAAGAATTCGTTGCAAAATACTCAGAGCCAAAACCGGATAATTGACTCCGTGCGTTTGCAGGCTGGCGTTCATTTTTTGGAGAAGCGCTTGTGGATCCTGGGTGCGGGTGAGTTCGACGAAATAGTCGCGCAACATTGGCCACGCCGGAGTGATGGTGATAGCCAGAACAAACGCGACCCAAAGCGAGACAATAAGCGCGCCGCGCCAAAGTGGGCGTTGATACCAGGGAAGATCCCGCCCGCTGCGCGCGAGTCTTCTGCTTTCACGGAGGGCCTCGTTCGTGTTCGCGTTTTCGAGCACGGTGAATTGCTGCCAGAAAAGAACATTGATGAAGAATCGGCCGAACAACCAAACTTGAAAGGCAAGCAAGCCGAGCGCGAGCACGATCGAGAAGAGCGTCGCTGAGGTCACGACCATGATCGCGATGCCGAGAGCGAACAGGATCAGCAAAAAGAAAACGCCGTAGACAAACAGGCCGAGACCGGTCACGCGCGGCCAATATTTGACCGCCGCATTAAGGACGCTGAAAAAACCGATCCGATGTCCGGTCGCAAACTCGGCGGTGAGAATCTGGATGCCGGCGATGTAAATTGGAATCAAAACAAGTCGCAGCACGAGCATGCATAATCCGAACGCGACCGCAACGAGTGATCGCAGATCGACATTCACACCCGGCGCGGTGTCGATGAAACGACTGGTGAGCTCGGCGCAGACAATCGGGACGATGCTCAGCAATGAGAGGCAAAAGAATTGAAAGAAACCTCGAAAATAAATTCGAAAGGTTTCGACCAAAATATTCCGACTTGGCGGTCTGCTCTTCGATTTCTGATCGCTGATTTCCTTTGGCTCGCCGGAGCCTTGCGTGTAGGCGGCTGATCGCTGATTTCTGGCTGGTCCTTGCACCGGCGGTGATTCGACTTGAAACAAGCCAGGAATGTCGCCGGCCCTTTTCCAATGAGCCTCGTTGACATCGGCCTGGCGGGCGGGATTTGCCGGCAACACCCGACCGTCTGCTTTCCATTCACGCAACGTCGCCAGATCAGCCGGGCCATATTCTTTTCCCTGAACTCGAATGATCCACTGCTCGGCCATGCCCTCATCATTGGACAGGATTCACCGGATTAACAGAGCGATTTGCTTAAGCGAATCTGCAGGTTGGATTTTGAAATCCGCAGAATCCAGTTAATCCTCTCTTCTAGTGAAACTGCTCTTAATAGACGGACATTATTACGTCTACCGGTCGTTCTTCGCGATCCCGAACCTGTCCAACTCGCGAGGCGAGCCAACGAACGCAATTTTTGGTTTCACCAAGACGCTGCGCTTGATGATCAAGCATCTGCAGCCGGAGCTGGGAGCGGTGTTTTGGGATGAAGGCATGCCGGAACGGCGAGTGAAATTGCAACCGGCCTACAAAGAGACGCGCAAAGAGATGCCGTTGCCGATGGTCCCCCAGCTGGATTTCATTCAAAAACTGACGCCGCTACTGGGATTCAAAAACATTTCGCTCCCCAACACCGAAGCCGACGATTTGATGGGCTGCTACGCGATGGCCGCGTGCAAGCGCAACGGAATGGAAGTGGTCTTAGCCACGAACGACAAAGATTTGTATCAGCTAATCGGGCCGTGCGTGAAAGTTTACACGACGGCCAAAGCCGATCTCGCTTCTCCGAAAGACGGGTTCGCGTTACTCGGCGAGGAACAAGCGACTGCGAAATGGGACGTGCCGCCGAAACTGATCGGCGATGTGCTGGCGATTTCGGGAGATTCGGTCGACAACATCCCCGGCGCCGGTATCGGACGGAAAACTGCGGCCGGATTAGTCCGCGAATTCGGCGGCCTGGAAAAGCTGCTTGCGAACATCGACAAGGTGAAAAGCAATCGTAATCGGGAAAAGCTCACCACCGCGCGCGCCCAAATTTTGCAGAACCGAAAAATGGTGGAGCTCGATTGTCATATGGAATTGCCAATCCCCATCGATGACCTCAGGATCCAACCGGATTACTCGGCGCTGATCGACCAACTGGAGAAATGCGAGTTCAAGTCGTTATTGCAGGAGGTAAAAACCGAGGCGACGCGGATCAGCGGTTCGACGCAAGAGGAGATGAAGTTGTAAGGGGCTGTCGCAGTTTAGCTTACTCAGTTCCGAAAAAATCGTAAATAATTCGAACGCCAGCCGCTGGCCGCTGTCCAAATTAACAGGTTAAGGCGATTCGGGCGGTTGCACGTTTCTTGTATTTGCTGTTTCTCCTTGGCGTGCGCTGCCCGAATCTTTTTTTTGTACCGATGTCGCACGGGCGAGTCTGAGCTCTCCACGGCGAGTCTGCGACCGGAATGGCAAAGTCAATCGCACCTATCCTTTACGCGGAAAGTGCTCTGAATTGCGGTGTTGCGGCGCGCCTGCCGAAAATGGTTTGATAGCAATCGCGCTTTATGCAGAGCGATACCAGCCCGTTCGGCCTCCGCGGCTTTCTGATCGATGCACCAGAGTTCGGCACTTTGCGCGGCCGACCCAATGGCGCGGTCTTGATCGACAATGGAAAAATTTCGAAAATCGGCGACTACGACGATCTGCGCCGGCTACACCCGAATTCAATTCGCTGGCTCGACCGGCGGCCGGCCGCGATTTTTCCGGGCTTAATCGATTGTCACACGCACCTGCCGCAATACTCGGTCGTGGCGCGCGGTGAAAGCGAGCTGTTGCCATGGCTGCGGCAGCACATTTTTCCGGTCGAGCGGGAGTTTACCGGACCGAAAGCGCGCGCCGAAGCGCCCGCGTTTTTTCAAGAGTTGGTGCGCAATGGCACCACCACGGTGATGGCCTACGCGGCGATTTATGAAGACAGTTGCGATGCCGGTTTCGAGGCCGCCAAGCAAAGCGGCATGCGCGCGATCCTCGGGAAAATGATGATGGATCTCGGCTCCTACGGCCAGCTCCAGCCGAAAAAAGTGCTCTCAATTTCGCTGCTCGAGAGCGAGCGTCTTTGTCGGAAATGGCATCGGTCCGAGGAAGGCCGGCTTGAGTACGCGTTCAGTCCCCGTTTCGCCGTTACCTGTTCGGAAAAAATGATGCGTGGCGCCGCGGAGCTGGCCGCGCGGTTCGAAGCCTATTTGCAAACACACCTGGCGGAAAACCGCGAGGAGCTGGAGAAAGTGCACCACCTTTATATGAGCGCGCGCGACTACACCCACGTCTATGAAAAATGCGGAATGCTCACGCCGCGCACCGTGGTCGGCAATTGCATTCATCTCAATCCCCGAGAAATCGCCGCGATCGCCGCGGCGCAGTCGAGCGTGGCGCATTGTCCGAGCTCGAATCTTTTTCTCGGCAGCGGCCTGATGAAGCTCGATCAACTTTTGAAAGCTGGAATCAACGTCGGACTCGGTTCGGATGTGGCCGGCGGGCCGGAATTAAATATGTGGCAGGTAATGCGCGCGGCGATTGAAGTGCAAAAAGCGCGCAGCGCCTACGAACCGAATTTGCGACCGCTTCGTCCCAGCGAAGCATTTTATCTCGCTACCCTCGGCGGCGCACGTGCGCTCGGGAAAGCCCATATCATCGGCTCACTCGATTCCGGTAAAGAAGCGGACCTGATCGTTGTCGACCTGGCCGCGCTTTTGCCCTATCCAAACGAGGATGCTTTGGCCGAACTTACGCCCGAGGACGTAGTGGCGCTCTGCATTTATCGCGGCGGACCGCAAGCGAATCTGGAAACGTACGTTCGCGGCAAATGCATTTACCAAGCACTAAGCCCGGCCCGCCCGCTATGAAACGAATCAGTGTCGATCCAATCGATGTCGCCTTGAGCGAAGACATTGGCGAGGGCGATCTGACCACAGATTTTTTCGTCTCGAAGAATCAGCAGGCGACGGCGCGAATTGTGGCTCACGAGCGCGCCACTCTTGCCGGCGCAGAAACAGCCGCAGAAGTTTTCCGTCGCGTCGATTCGGTGGTCGAAATCACAGTTATCAAAAACGACGGTAGCGAGATAGACGCTGGGGACAGTGTGATCGAACTTCGCGGCCAAGCGCGCTCGATTCTAAGAGCTGAGCGGGTGGCGCTGAATTTTTTGCAGCGATTGTCTGGAATCGCGACGCTCACTCGAAAGTTTGTCGACGCTGCCGGAACCGATCACGTGAAGATTCTCGACACCCGCAAAACGACGCCGGGTTTGCGCGCCCTGGAGAAAGCGGCCGTGGTCGCGGGCGGTGGCGCCAATCATCGTTTCGGTTTGTTCGACATGGTGCTGCTGAAAGACAATCACCTGATCGTTAACGCGGGATTTGCCGCGGTCGCAAAAGCAGTGCAAAAATTCCGCGAGACGCGACCGAATGTTCGAATTGAAGTTGAGGCCGACGCGCTCGAGCAAGTTCGCTCGTTTCTGCAAGTCGACGGCATTGACGTGATTCTCCTCGACAATATGAAGCCGGCGCAGATTCGGGAGGCGATCGCGCTTGGCAAAGACAAAGTAAAATTTGAAGCGAGCGGTGGCGTCACCTTGAAAAACATTCAGCAAATCGCGGCCACCGGCGTCGATTATATCTCCATCGGCGCGCTTACCCATTCTCCACGGGCGATCGATTTCTCTCTCGAGCTAACGCCGCTCACTGCATGACAACATTCGACGCGCTGAGTGCCGACAAGCTCCGCACCGATCTCGATTCTGCGATCATCGGCCGCGACATTGTTGTGGTCGACGAGACAACATCGACGAACGATTCGGTTTTGGAACGCACTTTGCCATCAACGGCGGAAGGTCTGGTCGTATTCGCGGAGCGCCAAGCCGCTGGGCGCGGCCAGCGCCATAATTCGTGGGAATCGGCTGCTGGCAAAGGACTTTGGTTCTCGATTTTACTTCGGCCGAAGATCGGCATCGGAGCGTCGGCGCAACTAGCTGAATGGGCGGCGAGCACGGTCGCCGATACTATTTCGACGGAATTCGCGCGCCAGGCGACGGTGAAGTTGCCGAACGACGTTGTCATGGCTGGAAAAAAAATCGCCGGCGTTCTGGTCGAGATGCGCGCGCAGAAAAATGCCCCGCACATCGCGATCGTCGGGATCGGCCTCAATGTGAACCAGCGCGCCGAAGATTTTTCGGATGAACTTCGCCCGCGCGCGATTTCTTTAGCGATGGCCCTACGTCGGCAAGTAGACCGTCAACAGCTCGCAGTCGCGCTCCTGCGAAATTTGGACGCAAGTTACCAGAAAATCTTTTGTCGAGGATCGAGCAGTCCCTTGCTCGATGCTAAGAATAATGCGCCTCCGGCGCCAAATTAACATCGCCCGCGGAGCGGTCGATCCACCCTACTTCGCGCGATAATTTTGCAGCGCGCGCAATTTCTCCAACGCGCGGCCGCTGTCGATTTCTTCGCGCGCCAATTCGATGCCTTCTTTCAGATCGCGCGCCAGACCGGCCACGACGAATCCGCCGGCGGCGTTCACGATTGTCATGTCACGCTTCGCGCCGGCAACCTTTCCAGAAAGAATTCCATCAATCGTGGCGGCGTTTTCGCGGGCGTCTCCACCTCGCAATTCGCCGACCGGCGCTCGTGGAATGCCGAGCCAGCTTACGTCCAAGATCGCGGACGTGACTTTGTCGTCGATGAGTTCCGCGACCGTGGTCGCACCGCTAACGGAGATGTCGTCCATGCCTGCGCTGTTATCGCCGAGGCCATGCACAATCCAGGCGCGCTCATGTCGAAGTTCCCGGAGAACTTGAGCGAAGATACCGGTTAGGTGCGGCGAATAGACCCCAATTAGCTGCCGCGATGGGCGAGCCGGATTTAAGAGGGGTCCGAGCGCATTGAAAATCGTGCGCGCATTTTGCCGCGCCAAACGCTCACGCGTTTCCGCGAGCGCGCGAAACGCTGGATGATATTGCCGCGCAAAGAGAAAGCCGACGCTGTGCCGCTTCAGAGATTCGCGTAATTGCTCGGGCGGAAGGTCGATCGGAACGCCGAGTTCTTCGAGAACATCAGCGCTGCCGCAGCTGGACGTGACGCGGCGATTGCCGTGCTTCACCACCACGCCGCCACCAGCCGCCACCACAAAGGCGACCGTCGTCGAAATATTAAATGAATCGACGCCATCGCCGCCGGTGCCGCAAACGTCCACCATCGGGCCGGGCATCTCAGCCCGATCAATCATCGGATCAACTGCGCGTTTCATCAACGACTGAACAAAAGCGGCAATCTCTTCAGTGGTCTCTCCTTTTCGGTGCAACGCTCTCAGGAAGTCCGCTTTCACCTCGTCGCCGACGTCCGGCGAAAGGAGAATCGCGACAGCAGTATCGACGTCAGCCCCGTTTAGATCGCGACCGTTGCGAAGTTTCTCGATGAGCGATTTCAAAGCGCCACTTGCGAGTCTGACAGCCATTCCCGGTAAATTTTCGG
>WNGI01006230.1_pt1 | contig 14610 bp, 13 predicted proteins | sample 5400621 | NCBI WGS metagenome assembly WNGI01 (sample SAMN13153374, study PRJNA577476) | soil metagenome | isolation source: 20 cm soil or saprolite under Garry oak tree replicate 1 | place: USA:California | collected 2016-06-15 | reverse complement strand
GGTCCCGCGTGTGATGAGGGCCGCCATCATTTCCCCCACGGCGGGAGAGAGCTTGAACCCATGGCCGCTCATGCCGGCCGCGATCCAGAAGCCGCGCACTGGCGACTCGTCGAGGATCGGCATCCAGTCCGGCGTGATGTCGAAGGCTCCGGCATAGCCCTGGCGGTAGCGCGCCTCGGCGAGGCGCGGGAGTGCCCGCCCGGTCCGCTCGAGCACCGGCGTCGCCTCGTCGAGCCCGGTGTCGCGGCCGAGGAGCTCGGGGTCCATCGGATGCTCGGTCTCGTCGTCCGTCAGCGAGCCCGTGAGCGTGAGGTTGCCGGTCTCGGGGCGCACGTAGGCGCCGCCGGCCAGGTCGAGATAGACGGGGTGCGGCCCGCCGAACGCGGCGTCGCGCTCCACGATGAAGACCGGATGGCGGCCGACGACGATCGGGAGCTCCACGCCCGCCAGGCGCGCCACCGGCCCTGCCCAGAGGCCGGCGCAGTTCACGACGATGGGCGCGTCGATCGACTCGCCGCCGGCGGTCGTGACGCCCGTCACGCGGTCGCCGCGCCGGTGGATCGCCACGACCTCGACGCCCTGCTCGATCGTGGCGCCCCGGCGCCGCGCGCCGTTGGCGAACGCGTGCGTGACCGCCGTCGGATCGCCGTAGCCCGACTCCGGCTCGTAGAGGACGGCACCGAGCCCGGAGGCGTCGATCCGCGGCTCCACACGGAGGAGCTCGGCGGGCTCGAGGAGCTCGGCCCGGATGCCGAGTGCGCGCTGGACGGCCAGCGTCGCCTCCAGGGCCGGGCGCATCGCCCGTGAGACGCCGATGAGCGCGCCGCAGGCGACGTAGCCCGCGTCGCCGCCGACGGCGTCGGTGAAGCGCTGGAACACTCGGAGCGAGCGCAGGACCATCGCGCTCGTCTCGGGCGTCGGGTAAAGCTGCCGGATGATGCCGACCGAGCGGCCCGTCCCGCCGGCGGCGAGGAACCGGCGCTCGAGCACGCGGACGTCGCGCACGCCGAGCGACGTCAGGTGGAAGGCGATGGCGGCGCCGGTGACACCGCCGCCGATGACGATGATGTCGGCGGCGCGCCTCACGCCCGCGTCGGTCCGGCGACGCAGAGCTGCACGATTCGACCCGTCACAGGCTTACCTCCAGGCCGATGGAGCGCTCCCTCGCCCGATTGTACGCGAGCCGGGCCGCGGCGAGGTCCTCCAGGGCCCAGCCGACGGACTTGAAGAGCGTGATCTCCTCGGCCCTCGTGCGCCCCGCGCGGATCCCGCCGACCAGCTCGGCCAGCTCGGCGACGACATGCTCGCGCCCGATCGCGCCCTCGCCGAGCGGGATCAGGAGGTCCCCGGCCTCCTCCCACGCGCCCGCGTACGTGTCCACGGCCACGCGCGCCCGGCGCACGGCCTCGGTGTCGACCTCACGCGCGTCGCGCCGGAACGCGCCGACCGCGTCCACGTGGACACCGGGGCGGAGGTCGACGCCCGCCACCACCGGCGCCGTCGCCGTGGTCGCGCACGTGATGACGTCCGCAGCGGCGACGGCGCTCCGCGCGTCGGACGCGACCTCCACGGGGATGCCGAGCTCCCCCTCGAGCTCGGCGCAGAACGCGTGCGCGCGCCCGGGGTCGCGGCCGACGACACTCACGCCCTCGAGCGGCAGAACCGCCGCCAGGCAGCGCAGCTGGAACCCGGCCTGCACGCCGGCGCCGAAGCACGTGAGCCGGCGCGCGTCCGGCCGCGCCAGGTACCGGGCGGCGAGGGCCGAGGCGGCGCCGGTCCTGATCCCGGTGAGGAAGGTGCCCTCGAGCAGCGCCAGCGGCCGGCCCGAGGCGCCGTCCAGCAGGACGTAGGTCGCGTAGATCGTCGGCTGGCCCTGCGCGCGATTGCCGCCGTAGTAGGTGAGGAGCTTCGTGCCGAGCGTGAGGGCGTCCCCGTCTGCGAGCGCCGCGGGCATGAGGATGAGCAGGCCGTCGGCGCCGACGGGGTGGACGGCGCGCGGCGGCACGCGCGTGCGGCCGGCCGCGTGCGCGCGGATCGCGGCGGCGAGGGCGTCCACGAGGTCGAGCGGCGTCAGGGCCGCCCGCAGGTCGTCGCGCGAGAGGACCAGCACCGCCCGGGACGGCGCGCTCAGGCGCCCGCGCGCCGGATCATCCGCTGCACCCGCGCCTCGAGGACCAGCTCGCCGCGCTGGTTCAGGACGCGGTGCCGGTAGGTGACGACGCCGCGGTCGGGCTTTTTCGTCTCGCGCTTGTCGGCGACCTCGACCTCCACCGTCAGCGTGTCGCCCTCGAGGACGGGCGCGACCACGCGGATCTCGCCGCCGAGCCACGCCATGCCCGTGCCGTGGATGAGACCCGTCTGCATGATGAGCCCCTCGGCGAGGGCGAAGGTGAGGGCGCCCGGCGCGGCGCGGCGCTTGAAGACCGACTCGCGCGCCACGTACTCCATGTCCATGAAGAGGGGCTCGGTGAAGCCGCAGAGGTTCACGAAGTTGACGATGTCGGTCTCGGACACGGTGCGGCCGAGCGTCCGGTGCGTGGCGCCGATCTCGTGCTGCTCGAAGGTGAGTCCGCTCGTTCTCATCGTTCCCCCGTGGCGCCGGTGTGCGCGGCGCGCCGTCGCTCGAAGATCGCCAGCCAGGCGTCGGCCCTCGGAGTGTACGTCGCGGCCTCCGGGCCCCAGAGGTATCGCGTCTGACCGAGCGAGAGGATCTCGACGACGCCAACCCGATCGTACCGTTTCTGGTACCCGTCGAACCAGTGGAAGATCGTCGTGTCGGACCGGGGCGTGACCTGCCACGATGACAGGATCTTCACGAAGACGACGAACCGGGGCTCGAAGACCTCGATCTCGTGGATCATCTGGTGCTGCATCGACGCGGCATACGGTTGCGGCTCCATCAGGGGGTAGGTGTAGACATACCCGGTGGCCCCCCGGCGTCGCGCGTAGAAATAGATCTGCGGCTCCGAGCCGACCACGGCGATCCGCTCGTCCGGCGACGTGCGCTCCCGGATGTACCGCGCGATCTCGACGGACTCGGGGAACGGGTTCGTGCCGTAGAGGGCCCGCAGCACCTGGTGCGGCGTTCCGGTGAAGAGGAAGGCCCGCTCGAGGTACACGAGGTGGAGGAGCGGGACGGCGGCCAGGGCGATCGGGATCCCGTACCGCAGGGCCGGCGCGCGGACCGGTCCGAGACGCCGCGCGACGGCGTCGACCGCGACACCCGCGAGGATCCCGAGGACGGGGAGCAGGAGGATGAAGTACTGATGCCGGAAGTAGAGCCCCGCGGACGTCGCGAGGAGCGAGGCGCCGAGGAGGAGGAGGACGACGAGACGCCTCGGGCGCGTCTCGCGATCCCAGAGGAGCGCCGAGAGCCCGAGACCCGTGAGCGCCACGGTGAGATACGACGTCGGCAGGATCCAGCGGAGCGCCCACCCGAGGTTGAGCACGCCGTCCCTGGGCGACGTGGCCGTCGCGTACGCGGACGCGTAGGTGACGGTCCAGAACCAGAAGTTGTCGAACGTGCCCGTCACGCGCATGAGCACGCAGAGCGCCGCGAACGGCGCCAGCGCGCCGGCCGCGAGGGCCGCGGCGGCGGTGAGCCGACGATGCGCGTCGTCGCGCAGGGCGAGCAGGACGTACAGGAGGGCGAACAGCGAGAAGGCGCCGCCGCTCTGCTTCACGAGAAAGGCCGCGCCGAAGAGCACGCCGCTGCCGAGGAACCACGGCAAGCGGCGCCGGTCGAGCGCGTGCAGGAGGACGAGCACGCCGAGCAGGACGGGTGGCAGGACGAAGTGCTCGGCATAGGCGGAGGTGAAGTACAGCCGCGGGCTCAGCGAGAGCGCGGCGAAGGCCGCGGCGGCGACGACGGCGACGCGTGTCGCGAAGAGCCGGACGGCGATGAGGAACAGGAGCACGGTCGTGATGGCGTCGGCGACGAGCAGCCCGAGGTGGATGCCCGTGGGCGTCTGGCCCAGGAGGGCGAGCATCAGGGCGTACACGGCGTAGATACCGGGCATCTTGAAGTTGTACGCCTGCGCGTACGGCGGGACGCCCGCGAGCAGGAGCTGGGCGAAGTAGGCGTACTCGCCTTCGTCGCGATCGAGTGGAAGCCCGAGGAGCCGGACGCGGACCGCCGCCGCGGCGCCGACGATCAGCGCGACGAGGGCAGCGGCCCACAGGGGAGGGCACGCCCGCTCCACCTTCGGGGACAGACTCACGGCACGATCCTCCGGTGCACGGTGATCCGCGGCCCCTCGCGCGCCCGCTGGTACACGTGGACGCCGGGCTCGGGGATGTTCTCCCAGACGGTGTCCACGTACGGGAGCTCGACGGCGCCGTAGCGGCCGGAGGAGAGCTCCGCCCGCAGATACCGGAGCGTCCGCGCCTCGTCCTCCGCGCCTTCGGGCGCGAGCATGCGGAAGCGGAAGAAGTGGCGGACCACGATCCAGTCGGGCGGCGGCCAGCCGGCGAGGCCCTGGCAACCTTGCCCGCCACGGATCTCGAGATCCGTGTAGAACCGGAGCGGCAGGTCGCCGTACGAGACGAAGAGGCGCTGGCCGGGCCGGGCCTCCGCGCGGAAGAAGCTCACCATGCCGGCGATCGGGCCCGGCTGGTCGTTCGTGAGCTCACGGACGTATTTCCACAGCGTCGAGTCGAGGACCCCTCGGCCGAGGTCGGCGCGGTCGACGAGGAGCACGAGCGCGAGCGCCACCGCGCCCAGCGCCCGGGAGGACGACCCGAGGGCCACGATCGACGCCGCAGTGAGGAGCGCGCAGACGGGCAGCAGCGTGACGACATAGCGGAAGAACGCGTACGGCATCGCCGAGAGGAAGAGAAGATGGCCCAGACAAAAGGCGGCGAGCGAAAGACACGTTTCCGGCGAGGGCCAGCTCCTGACCCAGCGAACACCGCCGACGAGGAGGCCGACCGCCGCCAGCATCGCGAGGAAGAGGACGGGAAGGGTGTAGAGGTCGAGCTGGCGCGCGTACCAGACGAGCGTGGCGACGGATTGCTTCACGGACGCGGCGGCCAGCACGCTCCCGCCCTTTCCCTGCAGGTCGAAGACGGTGATCGACGGGACGTTGATCAGGACAGTCGCCACCCCGGCCGAGACCAGCCGGAGCGCGGCGCGGACGTTGGGTCGGGCGGCGAAGAATGCCAGCACCAGCCCCGCGACGGTCGCGAAGCAGATCAGATAGTTCGAGTGGAACAGGACCGTCAATGCCACGGCCAGCCCGAGGACTGCGAAGGGCCGATCCCGGCGGAGCACGAAGAAGAAGAAGTAAAGGACCCAGATCGCCGCGAGGATCGCGAGGGCGTAGTAGCGGTCCTGTCGGACGTAGAGCAGGAAGGGGACCGACAGCGCAAGGAGCGCCGTGGCGAGCAGGGCCGGCGCGCGACCCACGAAGAGGACGCGCGCCAGGACGTAGCAGGACAGGACCGCCAGCACGCCGAGCACGGCGAAGGGCAGACGGGCCCAGAGCGTGTCGACGCCGAACACCTTGAACGAGAGCGCCGTCGCGTAGATCGGCAGCCACGGGGTCTGGCGCCAGAGGTAGTTGGCGTCGTAGTCCGTGGAGCATTCCTGGGAGATCAGATCCCGCCCGTCCCACGCGATCGGCACGCCGAACCGGAGGACGCGCTGCGCGAGGAGGGCCGTCTCCGCCTCGTCGTCCCAGAGCAGACGCCCGTCGAGGTTCGTGAAGATCAGGAGCGCCGCGAGGGCCACCAGCAGGGCGACCGGTCCGAGAGCGCGGATCATCCGTCCGTGGCGCGGCGGGCGCTCGCGCGCTTACTCACCCAGGTAGGCGCGGCGGACGTCCGCGTTGTCGGAGAGCTCGGCGGCCGTGCCCGCGAGCGCGATCGAGCCCGTCTCCAGCACGTACCCGCGGTGGGCGATCGAGAGCGCCATCGCGGCGTTCTGCTCCACCAGGAGGATCGTCGTGCCCTGCCGGTTGATGTCGACGATGGTATCGAAGATCTGCTCCACGAGGACGGGCGCCAGCCCCATGCTCGGCTCGTCGAGGAGCAGCAGTCGCGGGCCGAGCATGAGCGCGCGCGCGATCGCGAGCATCTGCTGCTCACCGCCCGAGAGCGTGCCCGCCACCTGCGCGACCCGCTCGCCGAGGCGCGGGAAGAGCGCGAAGACGCGATCGAGGTCGGCGGCGATGCCGGCGTCACGCCGCGTGTAGGCGCCCATCACGAGGTTCTCGCGCACCGTCAGCCGGTTGAAGATCCGCCGGCCCTCGGGCACGTGCGCGAGGCCCCGCATGACGATCTCGTGCGGAGGCACGCCCGCGAGCGGCTGGCCCTCCAGAGTGATCGTCCCGCTCGTCGGGCGGAGCAGCCCAGAGATCGTCTTGAGCGTCGTCGTCTTGCCGGCGCCGTTGTTGCCGAGGAGCGCGACGATCTCGCCGCGCCCGACCGCGAGGGCGACGCCCTTGAGGGCGCGGATCTGGCCGTAGGCCACGTCGAGCACGTCAACGCTCAGCACGAGGCCGCCTCTCCCGGGCCCGCGTGCCCAGGTACGCCTCGATCACCCTGGCGTTGGTCTGGACGTCGCGCGGCGGGCCCTCGGCGATCTTCTCGCCGTGGTCGAGCACGGTCACGCGGTCCGACACCTCCATCACGACGCGCATGTTGTGCTCGATCAGGATGATCGCGAGCCCGAGGTCGGCGACGAGGTCGCGCAGGAGGCGCATGAGCGCCCCGGCCTCGCCCTGGGTCATCCCGGCGGTGGGCTCGTCGAGGAGCAGGAGGGCGGGCTCGGAGGCCAGCGCGCGGGCGAGCTCGAGCCGCCGCTGGCTGCCGTAGGCCAGGTTCCGCGCCACGTCGTTCGCGTGCCTGCGGAGGCCGACGCGTTCGAGCAGCGCCTCGGCGCGCGCCTGGAGCCGGCGCTCCGTGTGGTGGAAGCCGGCGGTGTGGGCGAGGACGCTCCAGAGCCCGAGCGTGACGCGCGCGTGCATGCCGACGAGCACGTTTTCGATCGCGGTCATGTTGGCGAAGAGCCGGATGTTCTGGAAGGTCCGGCAGACGCCGAGCGCGGTGATCTCGTCGGGACGGAGCCCCACGAGCGACTGCTGCCTGAAGGTCACGCTCCCCTCGTCGCACGCGTAGAGCCCGGTGAAGACGTTGAAGAGCGTGGTCTTGCCGGCGCCGTTGGGGCCGATGATCGACGCGATCCCCGACTCGAGCGCGAAGTCCACGCTCGAGAGCGCGGTGAGCCCCCCGAACCGCTTCGTGACGCTCCGGGCCTCGAAGAGCGCGGCCACCGGCGTCAGCGCTCGAGCTCGCGCGCCCGGCGGCGCACGGGGAAGATCCCCTGCGGCCGGAAGATCATCATGAGGATCAGGATGACGCCGAAGATCATACGCTCGTACTTGGCGGGCTCGAGCTGCGTCGGCAGGTCCGTGAGGCTGTACCCCAGCACCGTGACGCCCGCGTTCTTCAGCTCGTTCAGCCAGAGCGACAGCCCCTTCAGGACCTGGAGGTTCAGGACGGTGACGACGGTCGCCCCGATCACCGCCCCCGGGATCGATCCCATGCCGCCGAGGATCACCATCGCCAGGACACCGATGGATTCGAGGAAGGTGAAGGACTCGGGGTTGATGAAGACCTGCTTCGCCGAGAAGACGACGCCCATCACGCCCGCGAAGGACGCGCCGCAGGCGAAGGCGAGGAGCTTCGCCCGGACCAGCGGGACGCCCATCGCCTGCGCGGCGAGCTGGTCCTCGCGGATCGCTTCCCACGCACGTCCGATGTGCGAGTCCTCGAGCCGCCGGTTGACCACGATGACCACGGCGACGATGACGAGGACCAGGAAGTAGAACGCCTCCGAGGTGGGCAGGCCGAAGGGCATGGGCGGCCGCACGATCGGGGTGATCCCCTTGGGGCCGTTGGTGATGTTGATCGGCTTGTCGAGGTTGTTGGCGAGGACGCGGATGACCTCGCCGAAGCCGAGCGTCACGATCGCCAGGTAGTCGCCGTGGAGGCGCAGCACCGGCAGGCCGAGGAGGAGGCCCGTGCCGGCGGCCACGAGGAGTCCGACGAGGAGGAAGGGGTAGAACCAGCCGGGGGCGAGGGGGAAGGCCCCGCCGCCGAAGATCAGATTGGCCTGGGGCGACCCGAAGATCGCCCACGTGTACGCGCCGACGGCGAAGAAGGCGACGTACCCGAGGTCCAGGAGACCGGCGAGCCCGACGACGATGTTCAACCCTAGCGCCAGCGCGACGAAGATGCCCACCTGCGTCGCGACCTCCAGATAATAGCCGTTGTAATAGCCGATCGCCGGCATGAGGACGAGGAGCGCCACGGCGAACAGCGCGGCGCGGAGCCACGCGGGGATCCGCGCGAGGTACGTGAACAGCAGCGATCCCTGGAAGAGCAGGAAGACGAGGACCGACCTCGGGAAGGTGGCGACGGCCCAGGCCGAGAGCGCGACCATCGCCACGGCGAGTACCCCGTGGATCACGCGCGCTCCCGCACGACCTCGCCGAGGAGGCCCTTGGGCCGGAAGATCAGGATCAGGATCAGGACCGAGAAGGCGAAGATGTCCTTGTACTCGGCGCCGAACGCGCCGCCGGTGAGCAGCGAGAGGTACGAGGCGGCGAACGCCTCGAGGAGCCCCAGCACGATCCCGCCGACCATCGCGCCGGGGATGTTGCCGATCCCGCCCAGGACCGCCGCGGTGAACGCCTTGAGCCCTGGGATGAACCCGCTGTAGGGATTGATCAGGCCGTATTGCACGCCGAACAGCACGCCGGCCGCGCCGCCCATGGCCCCGCCGATGAGGAACGTGAGCGAGATGATCCGGTTGACGTTGATGCCCATCAGGCTCGCCGCGGCCTGGTCCTCGGCGACGGCCCGGATCGCGGTCCCCACCTTGGTCCGGTTCACGATGGCGTGCAGGGCCCACAGCATCAGGAGGGCCGCGACGATCACGACGAGGGACTTCACGGACACGTCCAGCGTCGAGGTGAGCTCGAAGCGCTCGTTGAGCACGTCCATCGTCGGGTAGACCAGGTTGAAGGCGTTGCGCCAGACCGACTCGACCAGGCGGATCAGGTCCTGGAGGAAGAACGACACGCCGATGGCCGAGATCAGCGGGATGAGCCGCGGCGCCGCGCGCAGGGGCCGGTAGGCGATTCGCTCGACGCTGACCGCGAGGGCGGCGCTCCCGGCCATGCCGGCGACGAGGATCAGGACGAGCACGAGCGGCCACGGCAGGGTCTCGAGGAGGCCCGCGCCCTTGAGCGACAGGAGGATCTCGACGCCGACGAACGCGCCGACGATGAAGATCTCGGAGTGGGCGAAGTTGATGAATTCGAGGACGCCGTAGACCATCGTGTAGCCGAGCGCGATGAGCGCGTACATGAAGCCGAGGATGATGCCGTCGAGGAGCACCTGCGGGAAGATGCCGACGAGCAGCGGGTAGTCCATGCGATGGCAGGAACACGAGCGGGGCGGGGGCCCCCGGGACCCCGTGGGATCCGAGGCTCCGGGGGACTTCCCGTCCCGCTCGATCGTCTTCTACTTGGAGGGTGCCGCGATGACGAGTCGCTTCACCTCTTTGTTGTCACCCCACTTCTCCGGGTTGTCGCTGACGACCTGGAGGACGAAATAGAGCGCCTTCTTCGGGTCACCCTTGGCGTCGAACTCGACGGAGCCGGTGATGCCCGTGTGGCGCACGCCGCGGATCGCCGCCGTCACCGCCTCGCGCGTCGGCGCCTTGCCGCCCTTGGCGGTGGCCTCGATGGCCTTGACGGCGATCGCGGTCGCGTCGTACGCCTGCGCGGCGAACGGCTCCGGGTTCTTGCCGAACTTCTTCTTGTAGTCCTCGGCGAACTGCTTGGCCTGCGGGTAGACGGAGACGGGACCGGCGACCGACGTGTAGTGCATGCCGACCACGGCCTTGCCCCCGATCTTCGTCAGGTCGGAGGAGTCCATGCCGTCGGGGCCGAGGAACTTCGACTTCACGCCCTTCTCGCGGGCCTGCTTGAAGAACGGCCCGGCCTGCTCGTAGATGCCGCCGAAGTAGATCAGATCGGGGTTCTTGGCCTTGATCGGCGTGATGATCGGGTCGAAGTTCGACTTCTCCTCGGTGCCCTCGAAGCCGAGCACCTTGATGCCCTTCTTCTCGGCGTCCGCCTTGAAGAACTCGGCCACGCCCTGGCCGTAGGTGGTCTTGTCGTGGATGACGAACGCGGTCTTCGCCTTGAGCGTGGCGTGCGCGAACTCGGAGCCCACGACACCCTGGACGTCGTCACGCCCGCAGACCCGGTAGACGCTCGCGTACCCGCGGTCCGTGATGGTCGGGTTCGTGTTCGCCGGCGAGATCATCGCGAGGTTGACTTCCTTGTAGACCTCGGACGACGGAATCGCGACGCCGGAGTTCAGGTGCCCGATCACGACCAGGATGTCCTTGTCGGCGATAATGTTCTTGGCGTTCGCCACGCCGACGTCCGGCTTGGCCTGGTCATCGAACGGCACGAGCTCGACCTTGTAGCCCATCTTCTCCAGGTTGCCCTTGAACTTCTCGACGGCGAGCTGGGTGCCCAGCTTGATGCCTTCGCCGAGGGCAGCCTGGCCACCGCTGAGCGGACTCTGCGTGGCGATCTTGATGGTGCCCTTGCCCTGCGCGGTCAGGTGCGACCCTGCCGGCAGCGCCACGAGCGCGAGGGCCGCGAGAAGTACGGCGGTGACACGGACGGGGTAGCGACTCATCAGGACGCCTCCTTGGTCTCAGACTCGGGGTGATCGAGGAGCCGGCGCGTGGCGGCGGCGGGATCGGGGGCGCCGCACACCGCCGAGATCACCGCGACGCCGTCGGCGCCGGCGCGGATCACGTCGCCGACGTTCGCGTGCGTGATGCCGCCGATGCCCACGAGCGGCTGCGGCGTCAGCGGCCGGATCCGCCGCAGCAGGTCCGGGCCGGCCAGCTCGAAGTCGGGCTTGGTCGCGGTCTCGAACATCGAGCCGACGGCGACGTAGTCGACGGCCTCGTCGCGGGCGCGGGTCGCCTGGACGAGGGTGTGGGTGGAGCGCCCGAGGATCATCCCGGGGCGGAGGAGGGGGCGCGCGGCGCGCGGCGGCAGGTCGTCCTGGCCGAGGTGCACGCCGTCGGCGCCCACCGCGACGGCGAGGTCCACCCGGTCGTTCACGATGAAGGTCACGCCGGCCCGTCGGCAGCGCCCGCCGAGACGCTCGGCGAGCGGCAGGAGCCGTCCCGAGGGCCACTCCTTCTCGCGGAGCTGTACCATGCGACAGCCGCCCTCGAGCGTCGCCGCGAGGATCTCGTCGAGGTCCCGGCCGCGCGCGGCGACGCGGTCCAGGATCACGTACAGCGTCGGGTCCATCAGCCGCGGAGCCGGGCCGCGTCGACGCTCGTGAAGCGCCCCTCCACGAAGGCCGCGTCGTTCAGCACCCGCAGCAGGAAGGGAATCGACGTCTTCACCCCTTCGACGACGGTCTCGCCGAGGGCCCGGCGCATGCGGGCGATCGCCTCCGCCCGGTCCTGGCCGCGCACGATGATCTTGGCGAGCAGCGAGTCGTAGAAGGGCGGGACCGCGTAGGGCGCCATGAGGTGGCTGTCCACCCGCACGCCGAAGCCCCCCGGCGGAACCCACGCGGTCACACGGCCGGCGCTCGGGGCGAAGGTCTCGGGATCCTCGGCGTTGACGCGGCACTCGATCGCGTGCCCGTCGAGACGCACCGCCTCCTGGCGGTAGCCGAGCGCCTCGCCCGCCGCGATCCGGATCTGCTCGCGCACGAGGTCGATCCCGGTGACCATCTCGGTCACGGGGTGCTCGACCTGGAGCCGCGTGTTCATCTCGATGAAGTAGAACTGCTCCTCCGCGTCCACGAGGAACTCGACCGTGCCCGCGCTCACGTAGTTGACGGCCGCGGCGGCGGTGAGCGCGGCCCGGTGGAGCCCGCTCCGCGTCTCGGCCGACAGCGACGGCGCGGGCGACTCCTCGATCAGCTTCTGGTGGCGGCGCTGCATCGAGCAGTCCCGCTCGCCCAGGTGCACGCGGATGCCGTTCTTGTCGCCGAGCACCTGCACCTCGACGTGTCGCGACTGCTCGAGGTATTTCTCGCAGTAGATGTCGGACGAGCCGAACGCCGCGCCCGCCTCCGACTGGCAGGCGTCGAAGGCCGCCGCGGCCTCCGTCCGCTGCCGCACGATCCGCATGCCGCGCCCGCCGCCGCCGGCCGCCGCCTTGAAGATGACGGGGTAACCGATCCGCTCGGCCGTCTCCAGCGCCTCCGCCGAGTCCTTGAGCGGGAGCTCGCTGCCCGGGACGACGGCCACGCCGGCCTGCTTGGCGAGCATCCGCGCCTGGGCCTTGTCGCCCATGAGCCGGATCGCTTCGGGCGAGGGGCCGATGAAGGTGATGGAGCAGGCGCGGCACACCTCGGCGAACGCGGCGTTCTCGGCCAGGAATCCGTAGCCGGGATGGATCGCCTCACTGTCGGTGACGGCCGCGGCGGAGATGATGGCCGGAATGTTCAGGTAGCTGAGGCGAGCCGAGTCCGGGCCGACGCAGATGGACTCGTCGGCTCGCTTGACGGGCAGGGAGGAGGCGTCGGCCTTGGAGTGGGCGATGACCGAGCGGATGCCGAGCTCGCGGCAGGTTCGGATGATCCGCAGCGCGATCTCGCCCCGGTTCGCGATGAGAATTTTATGGAACATGAACGCGATGGGGGCCCGGGCCCGCTAGCCGCCGAGGACCCGGCGCCACTGGAACTCGATCTCTCCCATGCCGAGGCCGTACACCCGGGGCGCGGCTTCGGCGAGCCCGTCACCCGCTCCGAGCCGGGAGAGGAGCTCGCGCATCGCCTCCATCCCGCCCCGGTCCAGGAGGTCGCGGACGACCCAGAGGGCGATGTCGTAGCCCGCCCGCGCCCGCAGCGGATCGGCGTCGGTCACGAGCGCCTCGACGCCGGCGAGCGACAGGCTCCCGGGGACACGGAGCATCGGGTCGGCCTGCAGCCCCTCGAGCGCCTGCGCGAGACCCTCGTGGAGCCAGCGCGGCGCGCGCCCGCGCGCGAGGTGGTGGATCGCCGCGTGCGCGTACTCGTGGACGATCAGGCGCTCGAGCTGCGCGACGGGCGGCAGCGTCGATGGCAGGGGCAGGCGGATCTTGCCGTCGAAGAGCCCCGTGGCCCAGCCGTGGACCCGCGTCACGTCCTCCCACTGGCGCTGCTCGTAGAGGACGACGGTGACGCGGCCGCTTGGCGCGTAGGCGAGCGCCCGCGCGACGCGGTCGGCGGCGGCGTCGAGGGCGGCGACCACCGCGCGTCGCGTCTCCTCGCCGTGCGCGCGCCGGTACTTCACGACGAAGCGCGGCGTGACGATCCGCTGGAAGTCGGCTTCGGCCTGGTGCTCGCGCTCCACCTTCTCGAGGAGGCGCCGCGCCGCCTCGTGCGCGGGCTCGCGCTCCAGTACGGCGCGGAGATGGCCGAGCGCTCGCTCGGGGCTGTCGCGCTGGTCGTAGAGGTGGGCCAGGAGCAGCCGCGCCTCGGCGTCGAACTCCGCCGTCACCGCGCTCTCGAGCGGCGCGAGCGCCTCGCCGGGCCGCCCCGCGTGCACGGCCGCGAGGCCGAGTGCCTTGAGGAGCGAGGGCGCGTCTGGTGTCTCGCCGAGCCCCTGGCGGAAGAGCAGCAGCGCCTCGTCGGGCCGCCCCTCACGCAGCGCCTGCCAGCCCCAGCCCTCGAAGCACCGGCCGACGTCCTGGCGGCGCGCGGGGCTCCCGGGGTCTTCGTCGGCCGCGCGGGCGAAACGCTCGCACGCGCGCGGGAACTGGCCCGCCGCGTAGAGGCTCAGGGCCTCCTGCATGAGCGCGCGGGTGGTGCGGCCCGCCGCCGCGACCGGAACGACGGGCGGGACCGGCTCCGGGGTCTCGTGGCGCCGCCCCGCCGACCAGCCGAGCCCGAGCGCCAGGATGCTCAGTGCCCCGAGGACGGCGAGGGACCGGAGGCGCGCGCGGCGTGAGACTTTCACGGCGGAGGCTCAGCCCGCCGGCTCGATCAGGAACAGGGGCTGCCCGTACTCCACCGCGTGCCCGTTCTCGACGAGGATCTTCGCGATGCGCCCGCCGACCTTCGCCTCGATCTCGTTCATGAGCTTCATCGCCTCGATGATGCAGACGATCTGCCCCTCCTTCACGACGTCGCCCTCGCGCACGTAGGGCTCCGCGTTCGGAGACGGGGCGCGGTAGAAGGTGCCGACCATTGGCGCCTCCACCGTCACCCCCGAAGAGGGGACCACGTCCGCGACGACCGGCGCGGGGGCCGTGTCCACGGGCGCGCCGGGCGCCGGCATCGGCGCCGTCGGTGCCTGGGGGGCGGGCCGCTCGACGCGGACGCGGATGTCGCCCCACGCCACCTCGATCTCGCCGAGGCCGAGCTCGTGCAGCGCCGCGCCGAGCCGGCGGACCAGCGCGACGACCGCTTGCTCGTTCGTGCCTTGCGGCCCCCGCCCGCGGGCCATCAGGCGCCCGCCGCCGCGACGCGGCCGAGATACTCGCCGGTGCGCGTGTCGATCTTCACGACGTCTCCTTCGTTGAGGAAGAGCGGCACCTGGACCGACGCGCCCGTCTCGAGCCG
>WNGI01046147.1_pt1 | contig 14611 bp, 19 predicted proteins | sample 5400621 | NCBI WGS metagenome assembly WNGI01 (sample SAMN13153374, study PRJNA577476) | soil metagenome | isolation source: 20 cm soil or saprolite under Garry oak tree replicate 1 | place: USA:California | collected 2016-06-15 | reverse complement strand
AAGTCGTAATGGTTGTGGATCAGGTCGAAGCGTCCGGCCTTCTCGAAGGCGTTCGCGATGTGCAGCGATTCCCAGACCTTCGGATCCAGCGAGGAATCCTCCTCGAGCGGGCGCGGGCAGACGGCGTCGAGATGAGCTTGCGTGACGCTGTCCGCGGTCGCGAACAGCGTCACGTCAACCCCACGCTCGACGAGCCCCTCCGTGAGGAGAGACACCACACGCTCCCACGGCCCGTAGTGGCGCGGCGGTACGCGCCACGAGATGGGCGCGAGCATCGCAACGCGCATCGCGCCGCTAGCCGCGGGAGCTGGTACCGGCCTCTACGTCTTCCTCGGCGCGGTCGCCTTCGACCTTCCCGTCACGGATCTCTCCGCGCCACGCGCCGGTCGGAGTTCGTCGCTCCTCAATGAACTTCTTGAAGCGCCCCAGATCGCCCTGGATGCGCAGGTCATCCGCCCCCAGGACGTCGCCGATCCGCTCGGTGACGTCTTTGGGCTCCCAGTGCATCTCGAGCTCGATCTTCGTCTTGCTCTCGCCGAGGGGAGCGAAGCGCACGATGCCCTCGTTGCGAGCGCCCGACGTGCTCCGCCACGCGATGATCTTGTCGGGCACCTGCTCATTGATCTCGGCGTCCCACTCCTCGACCTTGCCCGCGACCTTCGCCCGCCAGTGCAGGCGCTTGTCGTCGAGCTGCTGGACCGATTCGACACCTTCCATGAATCGCGGGAACTCCTCGAACTGGGTCCACTGGTCATAGGCGACCCGGACCGGAACGTCCGCTTCGATTGATTTCTTGACTGTCGGCATGGTTATGACTCCTCCGCTTCTTTGAGCCGGATACGGCGTTTGTTTGCGCTCCCCTTCTTCGTCGCGGCCTTTTCGTCGAGCCGCTGCTTCGCCTCGCGCGGCGAGCGAGTCGGCGGTTGACCGGCGCGGTTCCGGGGTGCGCGCCGTAATGGCACGAGCCGATGGAGGCGCAAGAGCGGTGCCAGTCCAAGAGATTCGACTGACCGTTCGGCGCGTGTTACCGGCCGGGTGGACAATCGCAGCGTGGCCCAGACCGTCGCGGCCCGCCGATCGACCTCGACTGACGAAGACCTCGAACGGGAGGTTGGGCTCCTCGCGAAGGTCGGCTACTGCGTCGGGCCGAGCTTCTCCGCGAACGGAGATCGCGTTGCCTTCGTGTCGGACCTTTCGGGGGTCCCTCAGGCCTGGAGCGTTGCTGTCGAAGGTGGTTGGCCGGACCGCGTCAGCGCTCTCGACGATCAAGTGGTCGGCCTCGAATGGTCGCCGCGCGGCGATCGCATCGCGCTCGTCGTCGCGCCAGGCGGAGGACTCAACACGCAGATCTACGTCGTGCGGCCGAACGGCTCGGACCTTCGGCGCCTGACCCCTGGCGGCAAGGAGAACAACGCATTCTCTCGCTGGAGCTCGGACGGCCGAACGCTCTTCGTCACGTCGAGCCGTGACGACCCGTCGCATTGGGACGCCTTCGCGATCGACCTCGAAAGCGGGACGTGGAGCGAGCCGATCGCGCGCACACGCGGGATCGCGCGGATACAGGACGAAAACGCGACCTCGATCCTGCTCCACCGTGTCGTCGAGCGCGGCGACAGCGACATTTATCTCGTCGACCGCCGCACCCCGATGGAGACCCGCCTTACGCCCCACGACGAACAGGCGCAGTTCTGGGATGGTCGCCTTCGAGACAGCTGGATGCTCTGCGGCACGAATGCGAATCGCGAGCGGAACGCGTTCGCGCGCGTTCCGGTCGACGGGTCCGGGCGCATCGAAATACTCGCGGAGCGAGACGACGCTGAGCTCGAGCAGATCGCGTACACCGACGATCGCGAGCATGCCGCGCTGGTCTGGAACGTGGCCGGCCGGAACGAGCTCGAGGTGATGGACCTTTCGACCGGAGTGCGGGCGGGAATCGCGGCACCCGCGGAAGGCATCGTCGGGCCGACCTGGAGCCGCGATGGCCGGCGCCTCGCGTTCGTGGCGGCTGGACCCTCGGTGGGTCCGCCGGATATCTGGATCGTCGACGAGATCGGGCGCGACCCGCGCCGCTTGACGCGCTCGCCACATCCGGGCGTCGACCTCTCGCGCCTTGTCACCCCTCGGCTCGAGCACTTTGCCGCAGAGGACGGTCTCCAGCTCTCGGGCTGGCTCTACGTCCCGCGGACCTTCGTCGCGCCCGGGCCCGTGGTCCTTTCGTTCCATGGTGGACCGGAGGCTCAGGAACGACCGAGCTTCAACCGCACCTACGAAGCGCTCCTGTCGCGCGGTATCGCGGTCTTCGCGCCGAACGTGCGTGGCTCAACCGGTTTCGGGAAGACCTTCGTGCATCTCGACGACCGGGAAAAGCGCTTCGACGGAGTCCGCGACATCGCCGCGTGCCTCGATCACGTCGTGCAGATCGGCGTCGCCGATCCCAAGCGGATCGGGATCACCGGCGGGTCCTACGGGGGATACATGACGATGGCCGGCATCACCGAATTCCCGGAACGCTTCGCCGCGGCCGTCTGTGTCTGCGGGATCGTGAACTTCCGGACCTTCTTCCAGAAGACGGAGCCGTGGATGGCCGCGATCTCCAAGAGCGAGTACGGCGATCCCGACGATGGCGATCTCCTCGATCGCTTGTCGCCGATCCACCGCATGGACCGTGTGCGCACGCCGACCCTCGTGCTTCACGGTGCGAACGACACCAACTGTCCGGTCGTCGAGGCCGAACAGATGGTCGACGAGATCGGCCGCCGCGGCGTGCCCGTCGAGCTCGTTCTCTTCCCAGACGAGGGCCACGGCTTCCTCAAGACCGCGAACCGCGTGCGCGCCGCGGTGGAGACGGTGCGCTGGTTCGAACGCCACCTCGGCTAAGGCGTCTGTCACAACCTGCGCCCCCGCGGTGCTTTAGTGGTGTATGGAGGCGTCGTCGTCCATGACGCTGCCGGCACGCGACCCGGGCAAGGTCGTTGCCGCGGTCTCGCCGGCGTTCGAGGGCCTCTTTCGGGCCGAATACGCACGCGTCGTGGGCATCGCGCACCGCGTCCTCGCGGATCAAGCTGAGGCCGAGGACGTAGCGCAGGACGTGTTTGTTTCGTTCTACCGAGTACACCCGGCCGACGCCCCTTACGCACGGGCGTGGCTCCACGCCGCGGCGGCGCACGCCGCGTTGAATGCGCTCCGCGGCCGCGACCGCCGGTCGCGTCGCGAGGCCGCACAGGCCGTGCCGCTCGAGGCGACGGCCGACGACGACCCTGCCGTGACCGTCGTCGCATCCGAGACTCGCGACGAGGTCCGCGCGGTGCTCGCGCGCCTACCCGAACGCTCGGCCGCCATGCTCGCGCTCCGCTACGCCGGCCTTTCCTACGCCGAGATCGCCGCAGCGCTTGATGTCCGCGCGTCGAGCGTCGGCACCTTGCTCAGACGCGCGGAAGATGCTTTCCGGAGGGAACTGCGATGAACGACACCGAGATCGAGCGGGCGCTTGGAACGGCCGAGCCCCGCGTGAACACCGACGACGCGCTAGCGCGTTTCCAGGCGAAAGTCCAGACGGAGGGAATCGCACCGGTCGCACCGGTCGCACGCCCGCGTGTCACTTCGCGCTGGCTCCAGGGCCTGGCGGCGGCGGCGGGTGTGGTGATCGTCGCGAGCGCCCTCACGTTCTCGGGAGTCGCCGGCTCGATCCTGCAGATCTTCGAGCCGAAGACCCTCGTCGCAGTACCCGTCACGCAGGGCGACCTCAACTATCTCGGCCAGGCCTGTGCCGGCCTGAATCTTCAGGAGTGCATGGGCGCGTACGGCACGTTCGAGTGGACCGTTCCACCGCAGCCGAAAGAAGTTCAGTCTCGGGGCCAAGCCACAGCCGACGACTCGACGAAGCAGACGGCCGCGCGCCAGAACCGCACCGCGCCGCCGATGCCGGCGAATATCGACGGCAGCAAGCTGTTCATCACCGGCGGCCCCGCCGTCGTGCAGGTCTGGGGCACGCCGACATCGACCGCGACCAGCCACGGACAAGCGGAGGCCGTCCCGACCCTGATCGTCGGACAGGCGAAAGCCCCGACCGTTTCGAGCGATGGCATAACGGTCGACGAGCTGCGCAGCTATCTGCTCTCGCAGCCTGGCATTTCGCCACAGCTCGCCGCGGCGCTCCGCGCGATCGGCGACCCGTCGAGCACGTTGCCCGTGCCCGTGCCGGCCGAGCTCGCGGTCTCCCACCCCGTCACTGTCCAGGGCGTCCAGGGACTGTTCATCGGCGACAACACGGGGATCGCGGGCGCGGTCATCTGGCAAAAGGACGGCATGATGTTCGAGGTGATCGGGTCCTTCAATGAGAGCCAGGCACTCGCGATCGCGAATTCAATGCGGTAGGTGGCGATCGCCAGCGGCGCGATTCGGCTCGAGCACGTCACCAAGCGCTACGCGAAGGTCGTGGCGCTCAATGACCTGTCACTTTCGGTCGAGCACGGCGTTTTCGGCTTCCTCGGTCCGAACGGCGCGGGAAAGACGACCGCGGTCAAGATCCTTCTCGGGCTTACGCGCCCGACCAGCGGGAGCGGTTCTCTCGCCGGCGCCGCATTCGGATCGAAATCGTCGCTCGGCCGGATCGGCTACCTGCCGGAGCTCTTCCGCTATCAATCGTGGCTCACCGCGCGGGAGGTGCTGGCGCTTCATTGCGAGCTCGCGGGCATCGATCGCGCGCGCTGGGGCTCGGAGATCGACCGCATCCTCGCGACGGTCGGGCTCGCCGATCGCGGCACCAGCCGCGTCGGCACATTTTCCAAGGGCATGCAGCAGCGCCTCGGCCTAGGCGTCGCGCTGCTCGACGATCCCGCCGTCGTGCTCCTCGACGAGCCCACCAGCGCGCTCGATCCGGTCGGCCGCCACGACGTGCGCGAGATCATTCGCGCGCTCCGCGAGAAGGGAACGATCGTTTTCCTCAACTCGCACCTGCTGAGCGAGGTCGAACAGGTCTGCGACGCGGTCGCGATCGTCGATCGCGGCAAGGTCGTCGCGCAGGGCGACCTCGCCGAGCTTCTTCGAACGTCTTCCGTGCGGGTACGTGCGACCGGGATCTCGCGCGAGGGACGCGCGGCGATGGCCGGCTTCGGCGAGCTCGACGATGACGCCGACGGCGCCGTCCTCGTCAAAGGCATCGACCGCGAGCGGATACCCGACCTCGTCAGCGCGATCGTCGCCTCGGGCGCGCGCGTGTATGCCGTCGAGTCCCAGCACGAATCGCTCGAGGAGCGCTTCCTGAGTCTCCTGGGGCAGTGAGATGAGGTCGGCATTCGTGGTCGCGCGTCAGGTCGTGAGCGAGGCGTCGCGGCGGCGCCTCCTTCTCGCGCTCGTCCTGCTCACCCTTCTCGTGATCACGCTGACCGTTTGGGGCGTCTCCCGCGTCGACGATCTGCGCAACGCCGGGCAGCCCCTCTCCGACGCTCAGAAGAAGACGATCGTGTCGCAGCTCCTGATCCTCGTGATGTTCATGTTCAGCTGGGTGCTGTCACTTGCCGCCGTGTTCGTCGCCTCCCCGGCCATTTCGGGCGAGCTCGAGTCCGGGATCGCCCTCGCGATCCTCGCGCGGCCGATCTCGCGCGCCGAATACGTCGTCGGGAAGTGGCTCGGTCTCGTGGCGCTGGTCTTGGCGTACGGCCTTGCGGCCGGGATCGTGGAGATCGTCGCCGTGCAACTGGTGAGCGACTATCAGCCGCCGCATCCCCTCGAATTCCTCGGCTTCGTCCTCGGCGAGGGCACCGTGATCCTCACGTTCGCCCTCATGCTGTCGACGCGCGTCGCCGGCATGGTCGGCGGAGTGATCGCCGCGATCCTCTTCGGCATCGCCTGGATGGGCGGGATCGTCGGCGGCGTGGGAGCCGCGTTCAACAACGCGACGGTCACGCACGTCGGTACCGCGACGAAGCTCATTCTCCCGACCGACGGGCTCTGGCGTGGTGCGGTCTGGAGCCTCGAGCCTTCGATCGTGATCGCGGCGCAGCAGCAAGTCGGGCCGGCCGTCGCCGCGAACCCGTTCTTCGCTGCCGAGCCACCACCGGCGGCCTATGTGGCCTGGGCGATCGCCTGGATCGGCGCGATGCTCTTGCTTGCGATTTGGAGCTTCCGCTCGCGCGAAGTCTGAGCTCGATTAACGGCGGGCGACGGCCCGCTTCTGCCGCAGGAAAACGACCGACGCGCCAACCGTCCAGACCCAGAAGGGCAGAAATGCCAAGATCGTCACGCTGCCATTCGGAGACCAGAACGCCTGCGTGTCGCCCGACCCATACGCGGAGAAGGCGGCTATCAAGACCAGGACCGACCCGATCCAGCCGACCAGAGCCAGCCAGCGCGGGAGGACCTTGGTGATCGCCCCCAGCGAGCCTGCCGCGCCGAGGTAGAAGGCGGCCGGAATGAGCCACGGGGCACCACCGAGCAAACGCTCGGTCTCGAAGAGCAGACGGAACTGGCCTGGGTCCGCGTGACCGCTCGTCGCAACTGCGATCGCCGCGAGGGCCAAGCCGTTCCCGACAAGCCCCATCGCGCTGATGGCGATACCGGCCCCGAACGTCGTCGTCGCCAGCCATTCGTGCTCGGCGGCCGCCGCGACGGCGGTCGCTCGCAGACCCGAAACGAAGCCGATGAAAAGCGAGAACCCGATCAAGAAGAGCATCAGAACGGTCGTGAGTGCGAATTGCGAGTTCTTCGCAAACGCCAAGAACTTGGCCGCGTCATCGACCGGCGCACCCATCTTCATTCCCTCCGCAGGCGTTGAAACTGACGACGCCTTCGCCATGTTGCACTTCAGGCCTAGCGCACGCAGGTTGCGGCGTGGCTCGACGATCCGCCACGCTTCCCCCAGCACGATGCGCTCTAGCATCGCCTGCCAGTGCCAGTTGATCGGGCCTTCTCGCGGCGTGCAGGCTTTCAGGCATACCTCATCGCCGCTTTCTCGCTTATGTATGCGGTCGTGTTTCTTGGATTCGTCCGCAATCATCCGGAGAACACACAGGCCGCGGCCCTGGCGTCGGCACTGATCGCCGGTGGCGGACTCGCGGCGACGATCGCGACGACCTCGGCCGCAGCCCGGACCGGTGGCGACGCGCGGTGGTGGCTCACCGCACTCGGTGTTGGATACGGACTCCTGTCGGCGGCCCACGGAACATTCGACGCCATCGCGATCGAGCAGAGCGTCGCGTTGCCGGCGATCTCGCCAACCGATCCGCGCGGCCTTGCGACCTTCGGGCTCGCGGGTCTGTGGGCACTTACCCTCGGGCTCGAGACGGTCGCCGGCAACGGAGTGCTGCCGCGTAATCTCGGTTGGCTCGCGATCGTCGGCGGTCTCGATCTGATCGTCTTGTTCTTCGCGACGGTTGCGGCGTACGAAGGGCTCATTCTCGTAAGCGGCGGGCTCGCGTCGGTCATCCTCGTACCGGCGTTCTGGATCTGGACAGGCCGGCTCCTTCGCGGCTAGGCACGCTCGAGCGGGCGGTCTTCGCGGTGCCGCTCGTCGGCTCGTTTGCCCTCGGCTTTCCGCTGTACGTCTTTCCACGACCGTTCGCGCAGATCGCCGGCCTTGCGGGCGACGACACCTTCATCTACGAGCTCGGAGGCGCAGCGATGCTCGGCTATGTCGTGGCTCTCGCGGTGGGGGTCCGCGCATCGGTCTGGCCGCCGATGCGTTTCGTGGTTCTCGCGACGTACATATTCGTGGCGGTCGCCTTTCTGGCGGGGTTCGTGGCATTTGCGAGCAATCAGATAAGTGGATTCGTCGTCACCGTCTCGATCTGGGCGGTGCTCGTCGCATGGGCACTGGCCCAGATCCTTGTCGCCCGTCGCGGCGCAGTCGCCGGTCCGCGCGACGTGGCGAGGTGGGTCGTCGCCGTCCTCGGCCTTGCGACGATCTCCGCCGCCGTATTCGGCCTGGGGCCGCAGCTCTCGGGACCGTTCGCATCACTCATGGGCTACAGGGGAACTGACGAAGTCATTTACCGACTCGCGGGCGCCGCCTGCTTTGGCTACGCGGTGATGGGGGTCCAGGAGCTCCGTTCGCTGCACTGGGATGACATGCGTCTCCCCAACGTCATGGCGCTCGTCTTCAACGCTCTCGCCTTCGTCGCGGCCCTCTTTGAGATTCTCGCCGGCCGCGCCACGCTCCTCGTGTACCTCGTCGCGCTGGCCGCCGGTTTCTTCACCGTCGCGATCCTCGCGATCGTCGTTCGCCGCGGGCGCTAGGTGGGCTGGTAGCGCTGACCCTCGCTGACCTCGACCTGATCCGGTCCAAACTCGCGCCTCAATGACTCGGCGACGAGCGGAATACCCCGGTCGCGTAGTTGTCCAGCCTCCACTCTGACCCGAGCGAACAGGTTCTCGAGCGCTGCCAGGCTGTTCTTCATACCGGGTACCACGCGGACGGCGATGGGACGCCCCGTCGACGCATGGACCTCGTCAACCATCGCAACGAGCGCCGGATCCGACACCGTGACGTACACCTCGACGGCGCCATCGGGCCCGCGAACGATTCCCGCGAATGCACTGGGCGCATCCGCGCGCAACCTCGCATTCAGGGCTCCCGCGAGGGACGAGAACGGCGAATCGTTAGGACGCGCTGCCTTCGGATGGATCGGTACGTCCGTCATGCGCCGCTAGTCCACGATCCGCGTCTCCGCGGCCCCGAGGATCGACCAGTGCGTCATGTTCTTTCCGGGCTTGGCTCCGTGCCAGTGCCGTGTGTCCTTCGGGATGAGCACGATCACTCCCGGAGTGAGGTCGTGCTGTTCGCCGTCGGTCGCGATGAGCCCATCGCCTTCCGTGCACATGAGGATCTGATCGGTCGTGTGCGTGTGCCAGCGGTTGCGGGCGCCGGATTTGAAGTGGATCTCCGAGAGCCGAAGATCGCTACTGTGCTCGCGTCGACGGCGAGAACCTCTTGACCCTCAATGAAGACGCGCTCGCGCGGCATCGGAGCAAGCGCGTCGGGATGGTGTTCCAGGCGTTCAATCTGCTTCCGCGCTTCCGCGTCGTCGACAACGTCGCGCTGCCGCTTGCCTTCTCAGGCGTGCCGACAGCCGAACGTCTTCGGCGTGCGCGCGCGATGCTCGACCGTCTCGGCATGACCGCACGCGCCGACCACCGCTCGAACGAGCTCTCGGGCGGCGAGCTTCAACGTGCCGCGATCGCGCGGGCGCTCATTGGCGACCCGGCGATCCTTCTCGCGGACGAGCCGACCGGAAATCTCGACAGCGCGAACGGCGCGGCGCTGCTCGCGCTCTTCGAGGAGCTGCACGCGCAAGGGCAGACGGTCCTGCTCGTGACGCACGACGCGCAGATCGCGTCGCACGCCGGACGCACGATCCGCATGCGCGACGGCCGGGTGGTCGACGAGTGAGGCCCGGCGATCTCCTCGCGATGTCGCTCGGAAACTACGGTCGCGCGCGGCTTCGCTCGGGCCTGACCACGGCCGGTGTCGCGATCGGCACGGCGCTCGTCGTCCTGCTGATCGCACTCGCTACAGGCGCGGAAGACAACGTGCGCCGCTCGATCTTCTCGATCGGCGACCTGCGCCTCGTCACGGTGCAACCCTTCCAGCCAGGCGCGAACGGCCTCTCCGCCGTCCCGCGCACGATCACCGACGACACCGTTGCGAAGCTGAAGGGAGTCGCCCATGTCGACGGCGTGTACAGGCAGTTCGACGCGCCGCTCGGGATGGTCGTCGAAGGCGGCGACGACGCCACCATCAGGCCGCAGGGCATCGAGCCGGGTGCGCCGATCGATCGCGGCGACCTGCTCGCCGGGCCCAGACGTCGTTTCGCATCCCTCTCGACGACGCTCTTCTCGCGGGGGCGGAGAACCGCGGCCTCACGCCCGAGGGCATCCGTGAAACGACTGGATACAGCGGCCTCGCCGTCGAGGCGGACGATTCGATCAACGTCGCCGACATCGTCAAAGCCGTACAGGAGCTCGGGTTCTCGTCCTTCTCACTGAAGCAGGTGGTCGAGCAGATCGACCAGGGCTTCGGCGTGTTCAAGGGAATCCTCGCGGGCATCGGCGGCGTCGCGCTGCTGGTCGCGGCGATCGGGATCGCGAACACCATGGTCATGTCGGTGCTCGAGCGGACGCGCGAGATCGGGATCATGAAGGCGGTCGGCGCGGCGCCGCGCGACATTCGCACGTTGTTCCTCGCGGAGGCTGCCTACGTCGGGGTGTTCGGAGGAATCCTCGGCCTCGCGCTTGGACTCGCCGGCGGCCAGATCATCGACCGAGTCATTCGCCAGCTGAATCCGCGAACGAATCCCGCGGCGATCTTCGTCGTCGGTCCCGACCTGGCGCTCGGCGCACTCGCACTCGCGCTCGGGGTCGCGTTGCTCGCTGGTTTCCTGCCCGCGCGTCGCGCGATGCGCATGTCCGCGCTGAGCGCGCTCCGATACGAATGAAGCTGCGGTTGCCGATATTCGGTCGCAAGCCCCGACCGAGCATGGTGGTGTTCGGACCGCAGGGAACTACGGCAGCCACATGGGGAGCAGAATTCGGGTGGCTGCGGGACGTGTCCCCTGCCGCGTGGATCGGCCCACGACTGCACCCGTTCGCTCAGGACATCGGGTCCGTGATCCCAGAGGGTTTCGCGGCGTACGCCCGTCTCTTTCATCCCGTACCGGTAGATGGCTCTCGACACGAGCGGTGGAGCGACGTGGCGGCGCGTAGCGGCCGCATCGTCCATTCCGAGATGCAGTTCCACATGATCGCCGCTCCCCGAGGTCAAACACCGTCGGTCGATTACAACCGCGGCAACCAACCGAGAATGGGAACGTTCCACAGAGAGCAGCGGCACATCCTGGTCGACCATCTGAGGAGCGCAACGACCACACCCGACCGTTGCTGGTTCGCCATGTGGGAGGGCTTCGGTGGTCTCGACGGCGGCGAAGTTCGCGAAAGGGTCGAGCTGCCCGGCCGCAAATACTTGCTCTACGCCGGTCCCATCGATCGGGCGCTGGAATCACCGCACCCGTACGATCAGTCGCCGAACCTGTGGTGGCCGGACGATCGTGCCTGGTTCGTCGCGACAGAGATCGATTTCGACTCCACGTTCGTCGGCGGAGACGACCGCCTCATCGCAGCGCTCGTGACCGACAAGCGCCTCGAGGCCCTACCGATCGCGTTGAGCACCAGGGCCGATGCCGCGGCGGACCGAGTCAACTCGACCCTGAACGCCCAGCAATAGAACGGCCCCGTGGTGGATCCCACCACGGGGCCTGAATGACTAGGTCAGCCGCGCTACGCGGCGAGGCCCCTCGTCTTGGCCGTCGCTTCGTCGACAGCTTCGAGATCGATCTCGATCTTCACTTTCTCGCCGACCAGGACCCCGTTCGGGATCGGCATGTTCCACGTGAGGCCGAAGTCGCCGCGGTCGATGGTGACCGTCGCAGCCGCACCGAGGTGCCGCCCACCCTGTCCGTTCTCGACGACACCGATCAACTCGATGTCGAAGCTCACGGGCCGGGTTACGTCGCGGATGGTGAGATCACCGCTCGCGGTGTAATGGCCATTGCCCTTCGGGAAGATCGCGTTGCTCTTGAACGTGACCTCAGGGTATTTCTCCGCGTCGAAGAAGTCGGCCGACTGCAGGTGGCCATCGCGTTTCGCGTCGCCTGTCGTGATCCCTTTGACCGCCGCCGCCACCTCGAAGTCGCCCTTCTCGGGCTCCGTGGGGTCGAGCTCGATACGGCCACTGACCTTGCCGAGGCTTCCGCGAACGGTGCTCAACATCATGTGCTTCACCGAAAAGTTCACTGCCGTGTGCGAAGGATCGATGTACCAGAACATATGTTTTTCCTCTCGCCGGACCGTTCCGGTTTAGTTGCTGATACAATCAACTAGTTGCCTACGCAAGTTATTCCGAGCGCCCGAAAGCGCCGTCTCCAGCCGGCTGAGCTTCGCGCCTGGCGCGCGTTCATGCTCGCGTCCGTCGTGGTGGCTCGAGCGTTGGATCGCGATCTCCAGCGCCAAGCGGGGCTGACCCTGGCGGAGCATCACCTGCTCGCGATCATCAACGAGGCGGACCCCCAGGGCATCCGACCGACCGATCTCCAGCTTCTATCCACGCTGACCAAGAGCGGGCTCACGCGGGCCGTCGATCGCCTCGAGGCGCTCGACTTCATCACGAGCCGCGTCTGTCCGACTGACGCCCGGGGTCAGCTGCTGGTGCTCAGCGTGAAGGGACGGCAAAAGATGCGCAGAGCGGCGCCGGACTTCTTCCGCTCGGTCGCGCGCCATTTCGCCGATCACCTGACCGAACGCGAAACCGAGACACTCATGAACGCTCTCGAGCGGGTCGCGGCGGCGAACCGCTCCTAAAAGGGACCGGCGAGCTCGGGCGGCGCGAAGAGCTGCGTTGGCTGTTGCCACCACATGTCGTCGAGATGTCCGCCCGCCTGTCGCAGGAGCGCGGCGATGGTGTCGGGCGGCTGGTCCCCGGCGGCCGCGATGACCACGACCTGGCCGGAACGAAGCGCCTCTTTGTAGCGAGCGGTGATGTCCTTCGGGACGCCACCGTTGATCAGCTTTTGAAGCCGCGCCAGGAGCCCGCCCCATCCCCTGCCCGGAAGCCAGGCACGACCGCCGGCGATGAGTTCAGCCCGTCGGCGGTCGCGCGCGATCACCGAGATGTCCTGCTCTTGCATTCCCGATTCGCGCAGCAGTCTCACCGCCGAAACCGCGGCGTCGTCGTCCTCAAAGGCGGCGGCAGCGACCATGCCGCCCGCCATTTCCTCCAAATAAGAAGTTGTCGCCACGGGCGAATCCTAGCTAAGCGCTCAGGCGCGCCACGCGAGCACGGGGATCCGCATCTCTTCGGGACTCATGCCGCCGTGAGATCCCCGATGCCGGAACGTCTGGCCGTCCACCTTCACGATGCTCGCGGCGCGATCGCCGCCGAGCATCGCGAGGACCTCGCCGATCCGCTGCCTCGCGATATCAGGCTCGCCGCGCCCGAAGAGGCCAGCGGCGATGGCCTCCTCCCGATCCAGGAAGAAGAACGTCTCGGGATACCGGCGCTCGAGGTGCTGCCTGACGCGCTCGGCCTGATCCGTGTGCAGGAACGCGAGGCGCGGCTCGCCGGCGATCGGGTTCCGAAGGAGCGATCGGAGCTGCGCGTCGCCGACGAGGTCGATGAGCTTATCGGGGTCCGTGAAGGCATGGCCGTGATCGGCCGTGAGGATGATGAGCGTGTCGCCCGGCGGTCGCGACCCTACCGCGCGCTGCAGCGCTTTGTCGAAAAGCGCGGCCTCGGTCGCGTGGTCGGCCGATTGCGGGCCGGAGACGTGCGCGACGGCGTCGATGCCCGCCCAGTAGGCGTAGATGTAGGCAGGCGCATCGCCCCACGGGCGCTGCTCGAGGAGGTCCCGAAGCCGCACGCTCATCGACGACGGTAGGTAATACCCCGCGAATCCCGCCTCCGCAGCATGCATCCTGGCCATCGCCTCGTTTCGGAAGAGCTCCGGCTCGATCACCCACGACCGGCCGCCCCGCTGCCGCAGGCGGGCATGGACGCTCGGTACCTTCACGTACTCGCGTGGATCGATGCGCCGGTCATCGAAATACGATCCTCGCCGATTCACTCCCGGTCCCCACCGCAGCATCTGCGTGACCTGCCGGAACTCATCGAGCCAGATGAAGTACGCGAGATTTCCATGCTCCTGGGGCGTTCGCGCCGTGTTCAACGTGGTGATCGCCGCGGCGGTCGTCGACGGGAAGATCGTCGTCGCTTCGATGAGGACCACCTGTCGAACGCCGTCACGAAGCGACGCCTCGAGCGCGCGCAACGGCGGCGGGTCGGTGTGATCGCGAACGCCGAGCACATCGAGCACCGTGGCCGCGACGTTGAGGAGCCCGCCACCGTCGTAGTCCGGAGGAACGAAGCCGCGCGCGCGTAGACGGTCGATGAGCGCGTTGGGCATCGGCGGACGATACTGCCCAGCAGAGTGCGGCGAGTCTTCGAGGTCGACGGTCTCTTCGATGGCGCGCGAACGATGACGAACGCTGCCTTCGTCGTCGCCGGTGGCGAGGTCGTGTGGGTCGGTCCACGGAACGCCGTCCCGAAGACACCGCCGGGTGAGCGTTCCGAAGTCGCTCCGTCGCCCGGCCCGTTCGTGATGCCGGGGATGATCAACTGCCACTGCCATCTCACGCTCGACGGCGAGGCGAACTTCGGTGCCGAGGTCCGTCAGTCGGACGCGCTCGCGACGCTGAAGGCCTTTCGAAACGCGCGCGCCGCCTTGCGCGCGGGCGTCACCACGGTTCGTGACCTCAGCGCGAACGGCACGATGGTCATCGACCTCGGTCGCGCGATCGACAAGGGCCTCCTCGAGGGACCGCGCGTCGTGGCGTCGGGCCGCGGCATCACCACCACGGGGGGACACGGTTTCGAGGTTGGCCGCATCGCGGATGGTGCCGACGAGGTGCGCAAGGCGGTCCGCGAGCAGGTCGCCGCCGGGGCGAAGGTCATCAAGCTCTTCTCGACCGGCGGCATCCTCGGCGATGGCGCGCCACCCGAAGTGTCCCAGTACACATCGGAGGAGACCGTGGCCGCTGTGAGCGAGGCGCACAACGCCGGCCTCCG
>WNGI01009565.1_pt1 | contig 14611 bp, 9 predicted proteins | sample 5400621 | NCBI WGS metagenome assembly WNGI01 (sample SAMN13153374, study PRJNA577476) | soil metagenome | isolation source: 20 cm soil or saprolite under Garry oak tree replicate 1 | place: USA:California | collected 2016-06-15 | reverse complement strand
ATAACGGCCGCTTCTTTCCGATAAACGTCGAAGCGGGTTGGCAATACAATGAGCTTTGGACACCGTTGAAGCGCCATAAAAGTTGGCATAGCCGAATGCACGCCGAATGCCCGGGCCTCATAATTGCAGGTTGTGAGCACGCCCCGGCGGTCGCGCGCACCGCCAACACCAACCGGTTTGCCACGGAGGGCTGGCCGATCCCTCACCTCGATAGCTGCGTAAAAACAGTCCATATCGAGGTGGATAATATGACGTTGCTTAGTCGGAGGCGGCACAGGTAAATGTCCATACTTCCGCTCGCAAAAAAAGCTCGTCTCTTGCTCTTTCACGGAGCCGCACGATCGCTCGGTTCACAACGACCAGGCGACGTTCTGCTCTATCAAAATCAGCTCGATGAAAGTCTCCATCGTTATCCCTTGCTTTAATCAGCGAGATACCATCGCCCGATCGGGACGAAACTGCTCGCCCTGCTATCAAACGTGTGCGCGAATACGAAGCTCACTGACATAGGATCCGGATATAATGCGTTCCGCGGTTCGATTATCAGAAACATTCAGTTGCGCGAGCAGCGTTTTGGCGTGGATCCGGAAATCACAGCCAAACTGGCGCGGGCGCGCTACCGTATTTGCGAAGTGGGTGTTGGTGCCGACAGCCATAACGGAAAAGAAGGTGTCGCGATGCGATAGCGGCACGTGGTGCGGGCCTTCTACGCGGTCCTCAAGTACAACTTCTTTGCTCGCGGCCCAAGCCCTTTCCCGGTCAATTAAAATGATCGGAGGTGACGGCGCCAATGCCTTTGCAGGATGAGACGTTCTTGAGGTCGAGCCCGGTGTTCTGCTGCCGGATTTACGCCCGCTAGTTGCGCGCGGACTCAATTTGAGCGAACGCCGGCCATTGAATCGGCCTGAACAAATTGCGCACTCGCGTGATCCCGACACCGTTCGGGAGATGTTTAACCGGGTGGCTACCCGCTATGATCTCGCGAACCATGTGCTCAGCGGCGGCTGCGATTTTTTGTGGCGAAGGCGAGCAACAGAGATCGTGGTGAAGTGGAATCCGCCTTGCATTCTCGATGTCGCAACCGGAAGCGGCGATCTTGCCCTTTCATTAAAACATAAGCTTCCGGCATCGAAGGTGACCGGCGTCGATTTTTCTTCCGACATGCTGGCAGTTGCCCGGCGAAAGGGCTTGCGCGATGCAATCGTGGCCGACGCCTTGAAATTGCCCTTGGCTGACCAATCATTCGACGCGGTCACAATCGCTTTTGGATTGCGCAACATGCGAGACTGGGCAGGCGCATTGCGCGAACTGCGTCGCGTTCTCACACAGAGCGGGCATTTGCTCGTACTCGATTTTTCGCTGCCGCAAAATTCATCAATTCGGGCGGTTTATCGTTTTTACCTGCATCGTATTTTGCCTCGAGTTTGCGCAGTCCTCACCCGCGACAAGACGGCGTATGAGTATCTTGGGGCTTCGATCGAAAACTTTCCCAATAGTCGTGCGATGTGTGATCTGATCGAAGCCAATGGCTTCACAAATACGACAGCGACTCCGCTAACGGCCGGAATCGTCACACTCTACACCGCCGAAACAGGGGTGGTATAAGCCGCGCTCTCCGACAAAGCGTCCCAGCCGGCAACAGATTCAGATGCGCTGGGGACAGCGCACAGTGCAACATTCAACCCTCAAATTGATCGCAACGACGAATCCCTGCATGACTTCGCACCGGAAATGGTCGGCAAATATTCAGAGATTTCTCGACTCCGCTCGAAATGACAAAACGCCCGCACCAGCGGCTATCTCTGAGAGTCGATCTCGCAACGAGTGAAAAGAATCGTCCGCTAGGGTCCAGGTGTTGCTGAGGTTGGGGCGATCGAGGTTCCGCCGGTCCGGCCCGGACTCGCCCGTTGGGAAGGTGAGATGCTTGGGAGCGGCGAGGCAGGAGGCGTGCTCGCTGTCGGCGAAGCGGGGGGCGTCTGCACAAGCGGAAGTCGCAGCGCGTTAAGATCGGGATTGTTAATAACAAAGGTACCTTCCCGTTCATCGGTGCGCGCGAGCGGCATGTTGTCGGCTGCCGGGCTACCGACAAGGAGTTTGTGCACTGTCTTGTCATCGGATGAGGTGGTGAAAGTGACGATCAACTGCGGTCTCGCAAAGGCCTGCGCGGGCACATCGTTTCCTACCCAACGGACAGCTCGTAAAGATGCGAGCGTATTCAGCAACGATTGCACATTCCCGGTATCGATCAGCCCGTTACCAACAACCCATTGCCACTGATTACTCGGACCCCGCCCGATCGTTAGTTCGTGATCGGTAATGACTGAAAGGCGATGGATTTGTTCCGGCTTGAACTTGAAGATCGCAAGTTCCTGCCATTGGAGCGGGCTGGAAAAAATGTTGTCGAGCATAGCCCTCCGCGCCGTCACCACGAATGGCTCATCTCCAACGCGTGCATAAACATTTTCGCCATCGATTTTGCCAAAAGCGATCGTCGCCATTGGATGTTCCCCCGCGCTGGTCTCAGCCGTGTTCTCTGATGCGAATGAGCTTAGGGTGACGGTGAGCTGCGGTTTATCGAGTCCGTACTTGGGCAAGTCGGATGCGACATCTTCCACGAATTTAGTCACTTGTTCGCCGGCTATGAGATCAATCAGCCGCCGCACTTCACCAGCATTGGCGGCTGCATTATTCCTATTGGCGATCGTCCACAACTCGCCTTTGCGGGCCAGCACCGTCTTGTCTTTTCCTGGCGCGTCGATTGTGATGCGATCAAGCTGGTTTTCGTCGAAACGCACCAGGTGCCGATCCCGAAGATCGTTTGGTCTCGTATTTAGGACCTCTTCGATTTTCTTCGGCAATGTGTAGACGAAATTTCGCGATGTGAACCGGACGTAAATCTGGTCCCTCGCTTTTTCAGGCACGCCCCCAATCTGCAAGAGCTGGCCCTGCTTATCGTCGGTAGTGAAGATGGTGACTGTCCCCCGCGGCTCAGCCAATCCATAGGGATGCAAATCCCCACGATCGTCGGCCACAAATTGCTGGATGCGACTGGTTGTGATCTGCGCGAGCAAATCATTCACTTTTTGATCGTCCGCCCGCGCTCGCAGCGGCTTCATGATCTGCCAATGTTCACCCTGCTTCTGCACCTCCATCTCGCCAGCCGGTGTTTTCAGCGCCAGGCCCGTGATCTGGGTTGCGATCGTATCGGTCAGTTTTCGATCGCGGAAGTCTTCCGGCTTCTTCGAGATCGCGTTTTTGATATTTTCAGTTGCAAGAAAGACATTTTTGGAGTTCTCGAACCGCACGTAAATCCGATTTTCCAGCGCGGCGTTGTTCCCGAACAGAATTTCCGGAGGCGCTTGCGGACCGAGTAACTTCAAGCGCAGCTTCGATTTGGCGAGGCCGTAATCCGCCATTCTGTTCTTGTCTGCTTCCATTTCCTTGCTGGTGATGGTTGCCTCCTTTTTCCAATCCTCGAGGTCGAACAACAAGCTCTCGACGACCGAGCCATCGGCCAAGTCTTTAACGGGCGATTCCAGTCGCCATTTCTTGTCGACCCGTTTCAACGTGATCCGCTCGTCGCCGTTTTGAATGGCGATGCCCTCAATCTTGTCGCGATCGAAATTAATGACATTTTGGGCGCGCCGGCTGGCTTCCTCGGTATTCGGTCGTTTGCTCTCGTAAAAACTAATGTAGGCGCCCACCGCGACGACAAGCAGGAGTAAGACCACGGTTGTTCGTGTTCTCATCTGGAAATTAAGCGCGCCGTTTCCACCAAACGACCGACCCGATGAGCGCGGGGACGAGAGGCATCAGAACAAGAATGATCCAACGCAAATTGCGGAGAGCGGCTTGATCCAGACTGAACGTGAGTGTTCTCGGCACTTTCGGGGCGATGCCGATTAACTGCTCGCGACTACCCAACCAGTTAATGCTGGCCGACATGAAGTCGAGCGCCTGTTGATCTTGAGTGAGGACGTTGTCCTGCACAAAAGTCGCATTCGAAACGACAATCATGCGCGAAGAATTCACCTGCACGCGTTCGTCGCCGCTCCCGCCTTTCTCAACCGACACCGCAATGTAGAGGGGCGCGCCGTGATCGCGATTAGGGTCGTATTGCAACTTGGCTGGATCATCCGAATTGTAATCGACCTCGCCCCAGTAACCTTCTTCGGCTTGAGCCAAAGGTTGTAGCTGGATCCCGGCTGGGCGAACACGGTCCGGCTCGAGCGTGAGGGAACACGTCCCGCCAACGAAGGGGGCGCGGACATCGGCCAAGCGTTTGGTGATCGGCGAATCGGGCAGGAAACGGCCAATGACATCACGCACCCGCGCCATCTCTTGAATGCCGGTGCGAACCACTGCCATCAGCCGATCGTCATTCACGCGCACGCCAAGGTCATTGAGGAACGCGTCGAGTTTTGGCGTCTTCGCCGCTGGATCGAGCAGCAGCAAAATGCGTCCCTGTTTGTTCCAGAAATCGCGCAGCAACTGCATTTCACGATCGGAGAAGTCGTATTGTGGACCGATGATCATGATCGTTTTCATTTCGGCCGGAATCGCGTCCACGTTGAATAAATTGAGCTCCTGAATTTTGATATTTTCGTTTTCGATGAACGTTTTGAGCACGGAAATGGGACTCTCAGGCGCCGGCTGCGCCATCGGCCCCTGCCTCGCGGTAGTCGCAATCGGCGGTTCTTTGTGACCGAGAACATAACCAATCGTGTTTTTCTTGCCTTCGATCAGATCGATAATCGCGCTCGTGATCGCCTGCTCTCCCTTAAAGGCGGTGATGCGCGGGCCTTCCCCAAACTGCATTCCACTCTGATCGATCTCCGCCATTTCCGACGCTTTTACCGCCTTGTTTCGACCCTCGTAATCGAGCACCAGCATGCTCTCGCCCGTCACAATTTTGTACTTCTCGACCACCTCCTTCGCGCGCGAAATATTTCGGGCCGGATCGATGTGTTCGACGTCAATTTTTCCTTTGGCGGCGTACTGATATTCCGTCAGCAGATTCTGCACGTCGTTCGTGATCGGCGTCTCCGGGGCAAAGAAAACGGTGATGCGCAGTTTGCTTTTAAGCGCGCCGAGTACCCGTTTTGTCTTGTCGGAAAGAGCATATTTCTTGTCCCGGGAAAAATCCCACCGGCGGTAATGTTCAAACCCGAGATGATTCACCATCGCGGCAAGAAAAAGCAGCAGCACGATCTGGAGGACGACATTGGCCCCGATCTGAAACCGGCGAATCGTCTTGGGTTTGTCCGGCGCCGTTACAGTCTCCATTTGCGCGATTGAAACGCCTGATAGGTCAAGCCAAGCATCACGATCGTCATGCTGAGATAGAGGACGATCGGGCGGGTATCGATCTCGCCGCGCGACAACGTTCCCATGTGTTCGATGGCCGAAAAGTAGCCAAGCAATTGTCGCGTCTGGGAACTGATATCGAGCAGGACGAAAGAAATGAGTCCGAGAAAGAAAAGCAGCGTGATGGCGCAGAACGAAATGACAGCGGCGATGATCTGGTTCCGCGTTAGCACCGAGGCCAGGCAACCGACCGAAAGATAAAACATACCCAAAAGCAGCAACATCAGGTAGGAGCCCCAATAAGCGCCGGTCGAGGCTGCAGCCGGCTGATGGGTGACATATTGGAAAATAGCGAAATACAGAATCGTCGGAATCCAAAGCACGAGGGTTCATAAACGAGATCTGAAAATAGAAATCGACGCCGCTCACGATCAGAAAAAACAGCAGGACGATATAAGCGATGGGTGAGTAGAAATAACTCGTCACCTCGCGCGAGAGCAGTGTGAAGAATTTACGCATGAACTCGGCTGGAGGGTTGGAGTGCTGGAGTAAGGGAGTGTTGGAGTGAGATGAGTAGATCTCCATCCTTTTCTTCCGTTTCGGCGATACGTGTTGTCCATTCCTCCCGGTCACGGTTCTCTTCCAATCTCTCAATGAGACGCAGCCGCCGGTTTCCAACCTGGTAATGAAGTCGGTTGAACTCGTCGAATCGCGCGGTTGTGATGTGCGCAATACTCTGCACGCCAATTGCACGCGTGAATACTTCCGCCGCCGATCCGAGTGCGATGTACAGAAATTGTATGTGCTCTTTAATGGAACGTCGCGCGTAACCCTCGGCAATGTTTGAGCAAATAGATTGCGCTGCGTCAGCGAATTGGGCGCGAAGCTTGAAATCGATTCGAGGATCGGCAGACACAACCCGACGGGTGAGCTCGAACAATTGCATCGCCTTCTGCCAGACGATTAGCTTCAAGTAGCCGCGATTTTTATTCTTCAATTCAGTCTCGAACGTTTCCATTACTCCACTATTCCGTTATTCCACATCCGAATGCGTGATTTCCACGAACACGTCTTCGAGTGTCGCTCGATGCGCCGTCAATTCTCGAACATCCCAAGCCCGATCCCGCGCTAAACGGAACACTTCCTCGCGGACATCGCCGCCGAATTCGACCCGGAGCGAAAATCTTTTCCATCCGTCCTCTTCATTTACGGTCACGTCACGAACGCCCGGAATTTTTTTCAGCTCGTATGCGCCATCATCCGATCCGGTTTTTGCTTCAAGCGTTACACCACCAGCAGTGCGGATGCGGCCCAGCAAATTTTCCGGAGTATCGCACGCTTCGATTCGACCCTTGTGAATGATGATGACGCGGCTGCAAGTCATCTCGACTTCCGGCAAAATGTGGGTCGAAAGCAAAATGGTATGTTGTTTGCCAAGGTTCTTGATCAGCTCGCGCACCTGCCGGATTTGGTTCGGGTCCAGTCCGATCGTCGGTTCATCGAGGATCAACAAGTCCGGTTCGTGAACCAGCGCATCGGCCAGCCCGACTCGCTGCCGGTAGCCCTTTGATAGCGCCCCAATCAATTTGTTCTCCACTTCCTTCAGGCCGCAGAGCTCCTTGACGTCACCCACCCGCTCGGCCATACGGCGATGACGGATTCCTTTTAAGGCCGCGCGATAGTTCAGATACTCCGTCACCCGCATGTCGCTGTAGAGCGGAACATTTTCCGGCATGTAGCCGAGATGGGCGCGGGCTTGAAGCGATTCTTCGAAAATGTCAAAACCGGCGACCGTCGCCCGGCCCGAAGTCGGCGGCATGAAGCTGGAGAGGATGCGCATGGTCGTCGTTTTGCCCGCTCCGTTTGGTCCGAGGAAACCCATGATTTCCCCTTTGCCGACCTCGAAATTGAGATCGCGGATTGCCGTCTGACCGGCGTACTTCTTTGTCAGGTGTTCGACTTTAATCATCGCAATAGTTCAATGAGACAACTTCGGCAGCGCGACGTTGTCGAAAAATTTCAGCGGGCTGTCAACGAAACGGTTTGGAGTTGGCGCGGCCCATCGTTGCGAGCGATCCCGACAACGAACTCAATTCGCGAGCCGCTTTGCGCTCGTGAAAGCCAATCCTCGACCGCTTTCACTGAATTCACATTGTGCCGGCCGATACGGTAGATGACCAGCCCCCGCTCGATCCCCGCTTCGTCGGCCGGACTGCCCGGTTCGACTGCGCTGACGAGCACGCCGCGCCCGGGAATGAGTCCGAGCGCAGCGGTCAGCTCCGGCGTCAAATCTTGTAGCTGCATTCCAAAAAGCCGATCAGCAAACGCGGCCGCGGGTTGATTCAAATCCGCTGGTCGTTGTTGCGGCTGCGCCAGTTGCTGCTCTGCCACTTTCTTGAACTCGGCGACTGCCTCTCGCACTGTTTCAGCAGGTATGGCAAAGCCGACACCCTGCGTCGGCACGCCTTGCGGCGTGAATGCCATCTTGGCCGAGCTCACACCGACGAGCCGACCGCTGATATCTACCACCGGCCCTCCGGAATTCCCCGGATTAATCGCGGCATCGGTTTGCAGAAGATTCTTGTAGTCGAAATTTTCGATGGTGATATCCCGTTTTATTCCACTCAGCACTCCGCGGCTGATTGAACTGCCGTAACCGACCGCGTTTCCGACTACAATCACGGTTTGGCCGAGCAAATTTCGCGATAGATTATCCAGACTGATGAACGGAAAACCGCTTTTCCCCTCGATTTTGATGAAGGCCAGGTCCTCCTTCGGATCACCGGTAATGTAGCGCGCGTTGTAAACTTTGCCGTCGCTGGTTGTGACTTCGATCTTCAAATCGGCGGCGCGCTGTACGACGTGCTCGTTCGTCACGATATAGCCTGCTGAATCAACGATGAAGCCGGAACCGAGATTTTGCAGGCGCTGTCGAATCTCGCGCGGTTCACTGCGATAATTGCCGAAAAATTGAGCGGCGAAATCTTCGAAGGGATCGCGCGCCTGCCGGCGAACCACCCGCTCGGCATTGATGTTGACCACTGCCGGCATGACTTTGGCGACTGCAAGCACGGTCGGCTCGGACGCCGGATCAATTGGGGAGGCCGATGGCGTCGGAACCGGGGCCTGCGCAAACAGGGCCGTCGCGAGGAAGACGACCCCATTCGCTGCCAAGACGAAAAAGCGCGTCATCGGCCAGCAAGTAACGAATCGCTTCGCGATGTCAACTTGCCGGTCGAGGCGATCATGCCGAGATTTAAGATAGAAATGCATCCATCTTTCGCGACGAGGCTTAACCTCGATCTGCTCGAGCAGAATTATGAGCGTTGGTTGAAGGATTCAACCTCAGTTGATTCCGGATGGTCGGCTTTCTTTGAAGGGTTCGAGCTCGGCAATCTGCCGATGCGCAATGGTGCCGCCACGGCTGCGGCCCAGCCCCGTCTGGAGATACGAGAAAGTTCTCTGCAAACGCGCATCGACAGCCTTGTTTATGCGTATCGGATACTTGGGCACACCATTGCACGGGTGAACCCGCTCGCCGATAAGCGACCGGAAAATCCGTTGCTCACGCTCCGCGAATTCGGGTTGAGTGACAAGGATCTCGATCACGTCGTTTCATCCAAATTTTTTCTCGATAATCGGCCGATGACGCTGCGCGAAATGATCGCACTGCTCGATCGCATCTATGCCAGTTCGATCGGAGCTGAGTTTCAACACATTCAAAACACGCGTATCCGCGACTGGGTGAGACATCGCCTCGAATCCCGCATTAGCGAGCCGCCGGTCCCGCGGGAAACCCAGATTGCGTTGCTTCGTTCACTGCTCGAAGCGGAAACTTTCGAGGTGTTTCTCCACACCCGTTATGTCGGGCAAAAGCGCTTCTCCCTGCAAGGGGCGGAAGGATTGATGGTGGTCCTCGACAGGCTGCTACAGAAATGTCCGGGGCATGGAGTGCAGGAGATCTGCATGGGGATGGCGCACCGCGGCCGTCTGAACGTGCTAGCTAATTTCCTGAAAAAATCGCTCCAGGTGATCTTCACCGAGTTCAGCGAAAACTATATTCCCGACCTGGTCGCGGGCGACGGGGACGTGAAATATCACCTTGGTTATCAGACGGTGCGTAAGCTCGCCGAGGGAGCCGAGGTGGAGATTCGGCTTTCAGCAAACCCGAGTCATCTGGAAGCGGTCGATCCGGTGGTAGAAGGGACAACACGTGCTCGCCAACGGATTCGCGGCGACACGGAACATCGGCGCAAAGTGCTGCCTTTGCTGTTGCATGGCGATGCCGCTTTCGCGGGGCAGGGGATCGTTGCGGAAACGCTGAACATGTCGCAGCTGGCCGGTTACTCAACGGGCGGGACAGTACACGTGGTGGTGAACAATCAGATTGGTTTCACCACCCTCCCGGAAGACGCCCGCTCATCCATGTACGCGACCGATGTCGCGAAGATGATCGAAGCTCCCATTTTGCACGTAAACGGAGAGGATCCGCTGGCCTTAAAATTCGTCACGGAAATGGCGCTCGATTTCCGTCAGGAATTCGGACGCGACTTCGTTATCGACATGTATTGCTATCGCAAATACGGCCACAACGAAGGCGACGAACCCTCTTTCACTCAGCCCGATCTCTACGACCGGATAGAAAAGCGCCCCTCAGCCGCAACGCTCTACAAGCGCGACCTTCTTAAATCCGGCGTCTTGAGCGCGGACGATCTGGCGTCACTCGAGACTGAATTTGAGCTCCGGCTGGAAATGACTCTCGACGAAGTGAGAGCGATCGAAAAGGCGAAGGCTGACGAGAAAGCGAGGTTCAAAGAATCGACCGCGGTATTTCAGCCGAAATATACCGCGAAATCGGCGCCAACTGCCATCAGTAAGGAGCAAGTGGAGACCATTATAAACGGTCTGACTCGCGTGCCCGAAGGGTTTCACATCCTGCCCAAGATCAAAAAAATGCTGATCGATCGGCGCCGTCAAATTTTCGAAGCGGGTGGACCGTTTGACTGGGGCTTTGCCGAAGCGCTCGCCTTCGGTTCGTTGTTGCTCGATGGGGTGCCGGTCCGTTTGTCGGGGCAGGACAGCCGTCGCGGGACCTTTAGCCATCGTCATGCTTTTTGGTACGATTCGAAAACTGGGGAACCTTATTTGCCGCTGATGCATCTGGCCGAGAAACAGGCGCGCATTTGCATTTACAACAGTCTGCTGTCGGAAGCAGCCGTGCTCGGGTTTGATTACGGCTATTCGCTCGATTACCCGAACATGCTCTGCCTCTGGGAGGCGCAGTTCGGCGATTTTTCCAACGGCGCGCAAACCATCATCGATCAATTCATCGTATCGGCGGAGTCGAAATGGCAGCGCCCGAGCGGGATCGTGTTGCTTCTGCCGCATGGCTATGAGGGGCAGGGGCCGGAGCATTCCAGCGCCCGACTCGAACGTTTCCTGCAGGCCTGTGCCGAGGACAATATCCAGGTCTGCAATCTGACAACCTCAGCGCAGTATTTCCATGTTCTGCGCCGGCAAATGAAGCGCGATTTTGTTAAACCGCTCGTGATCATGACGCCGAAAAGCCTGCTCCGCGCAGAATTTGCGGCTTCGCGCCTGGAAGACTTCACCAAAGACAAATTTCACGAAATCATTCCGGAAACCGCCAGGCTGGAGAAGGTCAACCGAGTGATTCTTTGTTCGGGAAAAGTTTACTACGATTTGATTGCGCATCGCGAGAAACAGCAGATTACAGACGCCGCAATCATTCGCGTCGAGCAGCTGTATCCTTTGATCGAGAAAAGGCTGCGTGAAGCAGTAGAAGCGTTTCCACAAAAGGCCCGACTTGTCTGGTGCCAGGAAGAATCGCAAAACATGGGCGCTTGGACTTTCATGGAGCCGCGACTCCGGGCGATGTTCGGGCGCGACGTCGGTTATGCCGGGCGCGACCCGAGCGCCAGTCCGGCCGTAGGCTCCCTCGTTCGGTATAAACGCGAGCAAACAGCTCTGATTGCGGAGGCATTTTCGATTTAATTCGGCGCGATGCGCCGTCGTTTAAAAGATCGACCGCGCGATTTTCTTGCGCTTAGTTACGCGCAATGAGTGTCCAGGTGAAAATTCCAGCTGTCGGTGAATCGATAGCGAGCGGAGTTGTTTCCGTCTGGCACAAAAAAAATGGGGAGCGAGTCAGCAAAGGCGAGCCGCTCTTCACACTCGAAACCGACAAGGTCTCTACTGAAATCGTCGCCGAGATCGACGGCGTTTTGGAAACCAAGACAGCCGAGGGCCAGGAAGTAAAAATCGGGGAGGTCGTCGCGGTGATTAATGATTCCGCTTCCAGTCCCGGACGAGCAGTGGAGGAGAAAGAGAAACCCGAAGCGACTCCACCTGAACCGGCCAGGCCGCAAAAAGAATCGAAAGATTCGGAAGTTTTATCACCGGCGGTTCGCCGCATCATCGATGAGGAGAAACTGGATCCGGCCACGATTTCCGGTTCGGGGAAAGGTGGACGCATTACCAAAGGCGATGCGTTGGCCGCTTCTCAAAAACGCGAAGCAAAAGCGGCGCCAGTCGAGCCAGCCGAAATTATCGAGCCCGAACTTCCGAGAGAGCAACCTTCCGACGGCCGGGTGACGCGCAAACGAATGTCGCCGTTACGGCGGAAAATTGCGCAACAACTGGTGATGGCGCAACAAACGGCCGCGATCCTGACCACCTTTAACGAGTGCGACATGAGCGAAGTCCAATCGTTGCGGGCGCACGCCCAGGAGGCATTCACCAAAAAACATGGCATCAAGCTTGGGTTCATGTCGTTTTTCGTCAAAGCGGCGGTGGCAGCGTTGAAGACTGTGCCGCCACTCAATGGACGGATCGAGGGCGACGATTTCGTGCAGAACAATTTTTACGATATCGGTGTCGCGGTCGGGACCGAGCGCGGCCTGGTTGTACCGGTGGTGCGCGATGCCGATAAAAAATCGTTTGCTGATCTCGAACGTGATATCGCCGATTTCGCAAAGAAAGCGCGGGAAGGAAAACTGAAGATCGAAGAGCTGCAAGGCGGCACGTTTACGATTTCAAACGGCGGGGTTTATGGCTCGCTTTTGAGCACCCCAATTTTGAATCCGCCGCAAAGCGGGATTTTGGGAATGCACAAAATCATGGAGCGGCCGATCGCGGTCAACGGTGCCGTCGTTGTTCGCCCGATGATGTATCTCGCGCTCAGCTATGATCACCGCGCGGTTGATGGGAAAGAAGCGGTCGCTTTCCTCGTGAAAGTGAAGGAAGGGATCGAAAAGCCCAACACTTTGCCAATCGATTTCTGATTTTCTGCACCGCCGACACCCGTCAGGTGGACTTTTTTTGTCATGTCGAGCGAAGTCGAGACATCTCAGACTATTGGCGGACGAATGGTCTATCGATCCGTGTAGCGCTCGCTGTCCTCAGTGGAGAAGGGCGAAATAGCAGATTAGAAGATTGGTAGGGGCGGTTCACCGAACCGCCGGAGGCCAGTCCGAGCTGGACTGGCACTGTCACCTCGCGAAAGCTTTCGGAGTCAATTGCCCCACCTCGGAAAACAGAACGGCCGCGGCATTGATTGCAGTGTTGTAGCGTGCGCCGTCCCCAGCGCATTTGGCATATCGGTTGTCCGCTGAGGGCAGCGGACCCTACAACGCTTATCGCTCGGAGAGCGCTGCTACAGTCAGGGGGCGCCCATGCGACGAATTCATCATCGCAACCCGCGCTACGTTTGTTCACGCTGTTGCTTTAGCTAATAGTTCAGATTCCTCCGCTTCGTTGGAATGACATTGTAACGATATGGACAAATTTGACGTCGTAATCATCGGGTCGGGGCCGGGCGGCTATGTCGCCGCCATCCGTGCGGGTCAACTTGGGCTCAAAACTGCGCTTATCGAAAAAGACAAGGAACTCGGCGGCACCTGTCTGAACGTCGGCTGTATTCCGAGCAAAGCCCTGCTCACATCCAGCGATCATTTGCATTTCGCGCAAAAGGAAGCCGCCAAACACGGCATCCTGATTGATAGCGCGCGCGTCGACATGGCCAAGATGATGGGCCGCAAGGACAAGGTCGTGAAAACCCTGGTCAGCGGAGTTCGTCAATTGATGAAGACAAATAAGGTGACAGTGTTCGAAGGATTCGGGACGATCACGGCACCGGGAAAAGTCTCCGTAAAATCATCGGCCGGTGAGACTCAGGAAATCGAGACCAAGAATATCATCATTGCGACCGGGAGCGCGCCGATTGAGCTGCCGTTCGCAAAGTTTGATGGCCAAACCATTGTCAGCAGCACGGAAGCCCTGACGTTTCCCGAACCGCCGAAGCGATTTCTCGTCATCGGTGGGGGATCGATCGGTCTAGAGCTCGGTTCAGTCTGGAATCGGCTCGGCAGTGAAGTGACGGTGGTCGAGTTTTTGTCGCGCATCGCTCTTGGATTTGACCTCGAACTTTCCAATCTGCTCCAGCGCGCTCTGACCTCACAGGGCATCAAGTTTCATCTCGAGACCAAGGTGACCGGGGTCAAAATCGTGGACGGTCGTGTGATTGCGACCGCGACGAAAGGTAATGAGGAGGTAACGTTTGAAGCCGATAAGGTCTTGGTGTCAGTGGGACGCAAACCGTTCAGCGAAGGCGTTGGCGCGGAAAAAGTTGGCGTCGAGTTTGACGAACGGAAGCGGATCAAAGTCGATGAACATTTCCGCACCAACGTGGAGGGCATCTACGCCATCGGTGACGTGATCGCCGGGCCGATGCTGGCACACAAGGCCGAGGAGGAAGGGATCGCCTGCGTGGAGAATCTCGCCGGCAAGTCCGGTCACGTGAATTACAATGCAATTCCCGGAATCATTTACACAAATCCCGAACTCGCCGGTGTTGGTATTACCGAAGATGAAGCCAAGGCCAAGGGTATGAATGTGCGAATTGGGAGGTTTCCTTTCCGCGCGAACGCCCGCGCGCTCGCGAACGAAGATACCGAAGGGCTGGTAAAATTTGTCGCGGATGCGCAAACGGACCGCATCCTGGGTGCGCATGTTCTTCACCATGGTGCCTCCGAGCTTATCGCTGAAGCAACTTCAGTGATTGAATTCGGCGGCAGCAGTGAAGATCTCGGACGAACTACTCACTCGCATCCGACCTTGAGCGAAGCGGTGAAAGAAGCGGCGCTCGCGGTGGAAAAACGCGCGCTCCATATATTGAATCGCTAAATGGCCGACCAAAACCTTTCCGGCGCGGAAGAGTATGTCTCCCTCTCAATTCAGATCGCGAAACCCATTGATCCCATGGGCGAGAAAAATGTCAGACAGA
>WNGI01004828.1_pt1 | contig 14611 bp, 16 predicted proteins | sample 5400621 | NCBI WGS metagenome assembly WNGI01 (sample SAMN13153374, study PRJNA577476) | soil metagenome | isolation source: 20 cm soil or saprolite under Garry oak tree replicate 1 | place: USA:California | collected 2016-06-15 | reverse complement strand
GTGAAGCTGAACACCGGGAGCCTGGATACCGAGCGCGCGGCCCTCGATAGAGGCGATCGCGACGTCGTCGTGGTGCTGCCGGCATCGCTTGGCCAGGGGCCGCTCGCCCTTCCCGCCTATTACAACGCCGGCAAGCCCCAGGAGTCGAGCGCTGCCCTGGCGATCATGAACCGATTTGTCGATGAGGCGTCGTTTCAGTACGCGCACGTCCAGCCGAGCTTTACTCTGAATGCACAGCCGGTTAACAGCCGGAACCTGTCCTACATCGACTTCCTCGTTCCCGGTGTCATTGCGATGTCCATCATGCAAACCGGCCTGTTCAGCGTTGCGTTCTCGTTCGTCGCGTATAAGCAGCAGGGCATATTGCGCCGGTTGATGGCCACGCCGATGCGCGTTCAAGACTTTCTCATGTCGCGAATCGTGACGTATCTCGTGATGGCGGTGCTGCAGATGGCGATTCTCATCGTGCTCGGCCTGCTGCTCTACCACCTGCATTTCGTTGGGAACATTGCCTACCTGATCATCGTCGGCTTCATCGGCGCCGCGATCTTCATGGCGGTCGGCTTCACCATCTCGGGGTTTGCCAGGGATGAAGGTGCTGTCGCGGCGATTGCCAACCTGATCTCGTTTCCGATGATGTTCCTTTCCGGAGTTTTCTTCTCACTGTCCAATGAACCCGCCTGGTTGCAGCCAATTACGAAGGTGCTGCCCCTAACCTTTCTTGCGAATGCGCTTCGGAGCATCAGCCTCGACGGCGCCAGCTTGTGGGCTGTGCGAGGCGAGTTGGCCGGCCTTGCCGTTTGGCTGGTGATTACCCTGGTGCTGGCCACCCGACTGTTCAAGTGGGAGGTTGCCTGATGGGGGTCGAACTCAGTCCCAAGATGCAGGAATTCACCCAGGAGGTCTATCCGGCCATCATCGGCACCACCCGAAAGGACGGCAGTGTCGAGATGGTCCCGGTCTGGTTTGAATTCAAGGATGGGTCCTTCTGGATCAACGGTGGCACGAATCGCGGGTGGTTCAAGCATTTGCAGCGCGACCCGCGGATCAGCCTGCTGCTGATCGACCCCAAGACCATGTGGCGCTGGGCGCAGGTGCTGGGTCGCATGGTCAACTGGGCCGAGGATCCCGGCGGCGAGCACATCAACCATCTCTCCCATCGCTACATGGGGCGCGATTATCAGAACCCCCGAACCGGCCGGATCAAGATCCAGATCGAGCCGCTTCGCGTGATGGGATCGATCGATGGCTGGGGGCGGTAGCGCGATCGCGGCAGTCAGCGCGGCGGTTCAGGCGCTCGTGGAGCAACCAATCCTGACCGTCATCGGCACCAAGCGCGGCGATGGATCGCTGCAGCTGAACCCGGCCTGGTTTGAGTTCAGCGATGGCCACTTCTGGTTGAACAGCAACCGCTGGCGCACCTGGCCGAAGAACGTCCAGCGGGACCGCGAGATCACGCTGAACTTTATCGATGCCAGAGAGCCGTTTCGTTGGGCCTCGATCCGGGGGCGACTGGCTGAGGTGATCGCCGATCCGGAGCATGCGTTCATCGATCGGCTGGCCCAGCGCTATACCGGACGGGAGTTCCGTGAGCTCCGCCCGGGCGAAGAGCGGATCACGCTCAAGATCGAACCGGTCAGCGTGACTGGCGAAATGATCTAGCCGTCTGGACGGCTCCCCAAATCCGAAACGGCGTCAGCGGCATATCGAGCTGATGGATGCCCAACGGCCGCAGCGCGTCCATGACCGCATTGACGACGGCGGGAGTCGATCCCGTCGTCCCGCCTTCGCCGATTCCCTTGACGCCCATGGGGTTGTGCGGGGTTGGCGTTTCGGTGCGGTCGGTTTCGAACTCGGGGAGGTCGGCGGCGGTGGGGAGGAGGTAGGTGGTCAGGTTGCCGGTCAGCAGCTGACCGTCCCGGTCGTAGACGACACCTTCGTAGAGCGCCTGGGCCACACCCTGGGCAATCGCGCCGTGGAGCTGGCCATCGACGATCATCGGGTTGATCACCGGACCGCAGTCGTCCACGGCAACGTAACGGAGCTTGACCGAGCCGGTCTCTGCATCGACCTCGACGTAGGCGAGGTGCGCGCCGAACGGGAAGACGGTATCCGGTGGATCGAAGCTCGCCTTCACAGCGAGCTCATCCGTTCGGTCCGCGCTGGCGGCCCATTCGGCGATGTCCGTGAGGGTCATGAACCGGGTTGGAACGCCGCGGACGTGCACCCGCCCGTCGGTCACCACGATATCGGCGGTGGCCGCCTCGAACGCCGCGGCCGCCAGCGCTCGAACCTTTCGCTTGAGCCGGACGGCCCCCTCGTGAACCGCCGCGCCTGAGATGGCGGCGCTCCGGCTGCCGAATGTGCCAACGGCGTAGGCCGGTTGGTCCGTATCGCCATAGAGGACCCGGACCTTGTCGAACGGGAGGCCGAAGGCATCGGCGGCAAGCTGGGCCCAGGTGGTCTGGTGACCCTGGCCGTGCGGGGTCGACCCGGTGATCACGGTGATGGTCCCGTCGGGTTCGAGCCGGACTGTGGCCCGATCCTCGGCAAATCCGGCGGCCTCCTCGACGTAGGTCGAGATCCCGATGCCCTGCAAGCGGCCTCCCTCGCGCGCGGTTCGCTGCGCGCGACGCAGCCCCGGGTAGTCCGCCAGCTCGACGAGCCGCTTCAGGCTGGCCTGGTAATTGCCACTGTCGTAGGTGCTGCCTGCCGCGTTGGTGTAGGGGAAGTCGGAGGGCCGCACGAAATTGCGGAGCCGGACCTCGACCGGGTCCAGGTCGAGCTCTCCGGCGAGCCGGTCCATCATGCGCTCGATCAGAAAGGCGGCTTCGGGACGGCCGGCGCCGCGATACGGGCCAGTCGGGGTGGCGTTCGTATACACCGCGCGCAGCGTGCTCTGTGAGGCGGGAATGCGGTAGCAGCCGGTCTGCAGTTCGGCCACGACCGTCGGAACGAACGCGCTGTACGGCTCCAGGTGCGCACCCATGTCGGCCAGGACCTGAGATCGGACCGCGAGCACGGTGCCATCGCGTTGCGCCGCCAGCTCGACGTCCTGCACCTGGCCCCGGCCGTGCCAGGTGCCGGCACAATTTTCGGAGCGCTCCTCGATCCATTTGACCGGGCGGTTAAGGCGCCTGGCGGCGGCCGCCACGGCGATCTCTTCGCCCACGCATCCACCCTTGCTGCCGAAGCCGCCACCCACGTCCTCGACGATGACGCGCACATCGGCCTCATCAATCCGCAGGCTGGCGGCGACGGCATCGCGCACGCCGTACGCCGATTGCGAGGAGAGCTCGATGGTCAGGCGTCCGTTGTCGATCCAGGCGAGCGCGCCGCGTGGCTCGAGCGCGCTCGGAATCAGCCGCTGGTTGATCAGCCGCTCCTTGACGAGCACCGCGGCGCGGTCGAATGCCCGCTTCACCTGTCCATGCTTGGACTCCTTACCGAAGGCGAGATTGGTGCCGAACTCGGGATAGAGGAGCGCCGCATCCTTCGCCAGGGCGCCCTCCATGTCCGTCACGACCGGCAGCGGGTCCAGCTCGAGGTCGATTCGCTCCAGGGCATCCACCGCCAGCTCGCGCGACTCGGCAACGAGCATCGCGACGGCCTCGCCAACGTAACGGGTACGACCGGCGGCGAGCACCCGCCGCGCCGGCAGCGGCGTGTTGTCGACCGGCGCCTCGATCTCCAGCGGTTCCAGGTCTTCAAAATCCGCGGCGGACCAGGCGGCTACCACGCCCGGCGCGTTCTTCGCCGCCTCGAGGTTGAGGCTGGCGATGGTCGCGTGCGCGAGATGACTTCGCGCGAAGACGGCATGCAAGCAATCGGCAGGTTGGACATCATCGACATAGCGTCCCGCGCCACGAATCAAGCGCGGGTCTTCGACCCGACGAACGGAGGCACCGAAGACGGGGGGCGTCATTTCGACGAGTGTATCCTCGCCGTGAATGGGCAGCCCTGACGGTTCGATGCCCAGGCTCCTTCCCGAGAATACCTGGCGGGCTGACGCTGCGCTCCGCGCGCTGCTCGGCTCGTGGTTGCGCCCGGAAACCCTCGCCTGGGCGGAGCCCGAACTGATCGACATGGGTCGCGCCGCGGTCAACGAGCTGCAGGCCTGGGGCGATGCCTGCGAGCGACAGCCCGCGCTGCTGCGGCAATTCGATGGCTGGGGCATCCGCGTCGACGAAGTGCTCTACCCGCCGGCCTGGCGCGAGCTGGCCGCGGCGGCCGCGCGGGCGGGATTGGTGGCCTCCCCATACGAAGGCGAGACGCTGGCCCGGGCCGGCGCCGAGGCGCGGCTGGTGCAGGCGGCGCTGTCCTACCTCTTTGCCCCGTCGACCGCAACCTATCTATGTCCGGTCGCTATGACCGACGGCGCCGCCCGGGTGCTCGCGGATTGCGAAGGCGGCCCAGCAGCCAAGGACGCGTTGCGCCACCTGATCTCCCGTGATCCTGCGTCCGCCTGGACGTCGGGACAGTGGATGACCGAGCGGCAGGGCGGGTCGGATGTCGGACTCAACGCCGTCGTTGCCAGACGCGACGGCGACCACTGGCGGCTTTTCGGCCAGAAGTTCTTCTGCTCGAATGTCGGCTGCGAGATCGCCCTCGCGCTGGCGCGTCCCGAGCAGGCCCCGCCCGGAACACGAGGCCTCGCGCTCTTCCTGGTGCCGCGCGACCATCCCGACGGTCGCCGGAACGACTACCGCATCGATCGGTTGAAGGACAAACTGGGCACCCGGGCGATGGCGACCGGCGAGGTCACGCTGGACGGTGCCTCTGCCGAACTGGTGGGCGAGGCCGAGCGCGGCTTTGCCCAGATGACCGCGATGTTGAACATCACCCGGCTGCACAACGCCGTCACGGCCGCCGCCATCATGCGACGCGCCGTGATGCTGGCCTCGGCCTATGCCGCCCACCGGGAGGCGTTCGGTCGGAAGCTCGATCAGCACCCATTGCACCAGGAGATCCTGCGGGCGATGACGGCCCAGGCCGATGGCGCGTTGCACCTCACGATGCGGATGGCGCAGTTGCTGGGCCGGATCGAGACGAAGGAGGCCACCAGCGGCGAGGCGGCGGTCTTCCGGCTTGGGATCGCGCTGACCAAGCTCTACACGGCGAAGCAGGCGGTGGCTGTCGTGTCGGAGGCGCTCGAATGCTTCGGGGGCCAGGGATACATGGAAGACACCGGCTTACCGCGGCTGTTCCGCGACGCTCAAGTCCTCCCCATCTGGGAAGGGACCACCAGCGTGCTGGCGCTCGACAGCCTGCGTGTCCTGCGACGGGCCGAGACGCTGGACTGCCTCAGCGCAGAGTTGGAGCGGCTGGACGCGCCCGACCGGCGTCGCGTACTCGACGAGGCCCATCATGCGATCCGCGGCGACCCCGAATCCGCTGAGCGGGCGGCACGGCGGGTGGCGTTCGGGTTGGCGGAGACCTGGATGAACGGCCTTCTCCAGGGCTCGAAAACGCCAGCTACCCTGCCAGGTATCGGGCTGCGGCCGCGGTAACGACGCGGGCCGCCTGGACGATCTCGTCCACGGCGATCCACTCATCGGTGGCGTGCGCTTGCCGGATGTCTCCGGGGCCGTAGAGGATGGCCGGCGTCTCTGCCTCGTGCACCAGTAAGCGCATGTCCGAGCCATACGGCGCTCCCTCTAATTCGGGTGCGATACCGAACTCATCGGTGTGCGCCGCCCGGAGTACCTGGAAGGCCGGAAGCTCCGGATCGACTTCGACCGCATCGAACTGACCGCCATACCACTCGATCTGCGGCGCATGCTCGGCCAGCCAGGCGTCCCGCTGGGCGGCATCGGCGACCGCCGCGGCGAACATGCGCCGGACTTCGGACGACGCCATGCCGACCGGGACCCCGACGCGACCCTCACATTCGAGCTCGTCCGGCACGGTGGATGACCAGCTGCCGGCGCGGACCCGTCCGACGCTCAGCGCATAAGCAATCGGGTAATGGCTGAACAGCGGATGAGCCTGCTGGTTGAGGGATCGCTCGAGCTGCCGGAGCCGCGCCTCGACCACCTGATATTTGTCGATGGCGCTGATGCCCTCGTAGCGAACGGAGGCGTGCGCCGAGCGCCCGCTGACGCGCAGACGGAATGACAGTGCCCCGGCTTGCGCGGGGATGATCCGTAACCGGGTTGGCTCGAGCACGAAGGCGGCGTCGGCCCGGTAGCCGCGCTGCGCCATCGCGAAGCTCCCGATGCCGCCGTCCTCTTCGCCCACCACGCTCTGCACGACCAGGCGTCCGCGAAGGGGGAGCCCGCTCTTCTTCAACGCTGCGCCGGCGCTGATGGCGATCGCGAGCCCGGACTTCATGTCACAGGCGCCGCGCCCGTAGAGGCGGCCGGCATGGATGTGTGCCGACCAGGGCGAGGCGTGCCAGGCCTGGCGGTCGCCCGGCGGCACGACGTCGACATGGCCATTGAGAATCAAGGACCGCTCCCCTTTGACGCCGAGCAGCCCGGCGACCAGGATCGCCTCCGTGCGCTCGACTTCCATTCCGGGAAAACGCGGATGCCCTTTCAGCAGGGAAACATCGGCCTCGAAGCGATCCACCTCGAGCCCCGCTTCCTCGAGTGCGAGCGCAACCAGGTCCTGGGCGGCGCGTTCGTTGCCCGTTACCGAGGGGACACGGATCAGATCCTGCGCCAGGCGGACGCACGCAGCAGTGTCGAGTGCCTGGAGGGCTCTTGTCTCGGCCCGCTCTCCGATCACCGGGTGAGTGTAGTCGCGGCTCCTACAGGTGTGGGAACTGCTGCCGGCCGAGGTCGATGAGGTCGCCCGGTACGTTCAGCAGGTTGGTCAGACTGTGGGCGAAGCCCCAGAAGGTTGCGCCGACCGGTCCGCCCTGCCAGAGCAGGTAGAACAGGACCAGCAACGGCAGCATGCCGAGGCGGTTGGCAAGCATCCGCAGTTCGATCGACAGCCAGGGCGCGATGATGCCGAAGCCATCGAATGGCGGGATCGGTATGAGGTTGAGCAGCAGCGCTGTCATCTGCAAGAACACGAGAAAGGCGAGGGCGGCCCAGAAGTGGAAGTCGCCGAAGGGTGGTAGGCCCTGGAAGACCAGGAAGGGCCAGCCGATCAGAATCGCGAAGAGCAGATTGCCCAGCGGGCCACCCGCCGAGGCGAAGCTGCGCCACCAATCGGTTCGGATGGCGCGCTCGTTCAGGTAGACCGCCCCACCGGGCAGGCCGATCCCCCCGATGAGAAGAAAGACGATCGGCAGCGCGATGCTCAGGACGGGATGGGTGTACTTCAGCGGGTTGAGCGACAGGTAGCCGGCCGCGGCCACCGACCGGTCGCCGCCGAGGTACGCGAGGAGGGCATGCGCGAATTCGTGGATGCAAAGCGACGTGACCCAGCCGCCAATGACCAGCAGGACGCTCAGCAGCAGCGTCAGCCCCGGAGCGACACCGGACCACAGACCCGCGCCGCCGACGACAGCCGCGCCCACCGGAATCGCGAAGATGGGGCTGACCCGGATCGCCCCGGCGAGCGAGGGGAGGGGGCGCCGGCGAAGGCCTTTCGTCGTCGGAGAAGGAGCGGTGAGATATTGCCGCACGGCGTAGATGGTGAGACCAGCTTGCTCGAGGCGATCCGCGGTCGCTTTCGAGTCCTTGTAGAGGAGCGCAAGCAGAAGGTGCACGGCGTCCACCTGGTAGTGGCCGATCTGGTCAGCTTCGCGGTGCGCATTGTTCAGGAGAAAGCGGGTCGCCGCCCCCATCGGAACCGACCGGCGGGATTCGCTGACGGCCGGTCCACGGGCGACGGTCGTCCGTTCGAGTTGCTGAATGTCAGCGCCGAGATCGACCAGTGCCCGATGCGCCGCGTTGCGAGGCAGGACAACGATCGCATCCAGTACATGCGCCGGTTCGACCTCGGCGGCGCCCGTCTGGGCAGCAAGGCGTTGCGCCATTTCGAGGGCTTCGCGGGCCGACGGTGCCAGCGGAACGTCACTTGTCCTGGCCGCTGGGCGGCTCAGGGTTTCACCGTGCCGATGCGCATTCGCAGCCGCCCCTCGATCTGTCCGAGCAACCAGGCGGCGAACTGCTCGTGCGACGGGTGTTGTTCCTTGACCAGTTCCAGCATCTCGTCGTGGATGTGGGTCAGCAGCTTCAGGAACTCGCTGTCATCCATTCCCCACCTCCTGCCCGGCTGCGTGATCGCCGCGGCCGGTTGGGGCAAATTGTAGACGGCCTCGGGCAACAAAAAAAGCGGCCGGACGGGCCGCTTTTCCTTTAGAACGTCTGGCTCAGACGTCGTGGTGCTCGACCTCGGTGACATCGGTGGTGTGATGGTGGTGAGCTCCGCCGTACATGCCGCCCGCCACGAGGTTATAGATCACCCCGGCGATGGCCAGCACCAGGAGCAGGAAGATCAGGGACCCCCCAACCTGGAATGACCAGCCGAGGAGCCAGAGTACGACAAGAATGACGACGACCGCCCAGATGAGGCTCGTCAAGGTATTCACCTCCTTCGAAGGCTGATGGCCTTCCATTCAGGTTATATTAACGATATCATATCTCATGGGTCGAAAATGACAGGAATTGAGTGGCAATGGCGCTAGCGGTGGAGCAGCCGTGGCGGCCACCGGATTCGGTCGATGCCGCGGGGCTGGTCGATCCGATGGAGTCGGCGCGCGCCGCGGGCCTGCGCTATGTCTCGGATCTGAGCTCTGGGATCCGCCGGAAGCGCGCCGGGAAGGGCTTCACGTACAGCAACGGCGAGGGCCGCGACATCCGTGACTCGGGCACGATCCGGCGGATCAAGGGCCTGGCCATTCCGCCGGCCTGGACGGACGTCTGGATCTGCCCCGACCCGCGCGGCCATCTGCAGGCGACCGGGCGCGACGCCAGGCGGCGCAAGCAGTACCGATATCACTCGCGCTGGCGCGAGGTCCGCGATGCCGTCAAGTACGACCGGATGCTGGCCTTTGCTGCGGCCTTGCCGAAGATCCGCGAGCAGACGGACCGCGACCTGGAACGGCCCGGTATGCCGCGAGAGAAGGTGCTTGCGGCGATCGTCCGCCTCCTCGAGGAGACCCGAATCCGGGTCGGCAACGATGAGTATCGAAAGGAGAACGGTTCGTTCGGACTGACGACCCTGCGAAACCGACATGCCGAAGTGATCGGCGCGGACGTGCATTTCAGCTTTCGGGGCAAAAGCGGCAAGCTGCATCGGGTCGACCTCCAGGACCGGCGGCTGGCGCGGATCGTCAAGCGATTCCTCGAGATCCCCGGTCAGGAGCTCTTCCAGTTTCTGGACGAGAGTGGTGAGGCGAAGCCGATCGACTCGGCCGACGTCAACGCGTACTTGCGCGACATCAGCGGCGAGGACTTCACCGCGAAAGACTTTCGCACCTGGGCCGGCACGATCCTCGCGGCCCGATTCCTGCGCGAGACGATCACCAGACCGAACACGCGTGGCGCCAGGAAACAGCTCGTCCGTGCCATCGCACGGGTGGCCGACGAGCTCGGCAACACTCCGGCGGTATGCAAGAAAGGCTACATCCATCCCGCGGTCATCGCCGCCTACCTCGCCGGCGGCCTGAAGCCCGTCAAAGAGAAGGATGACGTGGATCCCTACAAGCTGTCTCCCGAGGAACGGAGCTTGCTAGCCCTCCTCAGCGCCGAGGCGTCGTGAAGCTACTGGCTCAGCAGCAGGTACGTCGCAATCGATAGGGCCACGAAGAGCGAGATGATGCCCACCGCCGCCAGGGCGGGAAGGGCCGCGGGCCCGCCATTATCGGGCGCCTCCATACCGATCCATCCTGACCGGCCGCTCTGAAACCCGCGTGAGGGAAGGCTATGAATTCGCTAAGGGTTTTCGGCGCGATACCAGTCCAAGCTAATCCAGATGTAGAGGCCGATTAGAAGCACGGCCACGATGCTGAGGCCGGCCACAAGGTAAGGCCAAACCGGACGACGGTCCTTCATCAGTACCAGTAGTTCGAGCCTTCGGCCGAGCCCGCAGGTGGTGCGCTGTCGCGAAGCAGTCCCTTCGGCCCAGCGAGCGTCCGGACCGCCTGCTCGACGCGGGCGATGAAGGTGTCGTAGTCCTCACCCGGCTGCGGAGACAGCGGGTCGCCGAAGGTGATGCTGGCGGAATGCCGGCGGGGGATCCGGCGAAAACGCGGGAAGACTTCATAGAGGCCGTCGACATAGGCCGGCACGATCGGTACCGTGGCATCGATCGCGAGGATGGCGGCGCCTTTCTTGAAGGTGCCGATGTTGCCGGTCCGCGATAGTGTCCCCTCGGGGAAGATCACGACCGACCAGCCGTGGCTGAGATGCTCCTTGAGGCGGTCCAGCGCCGGCCGGGCGCCGCCAGCGCGTGGAATGGGGAAGGTGTTGATCAAGAGCTCGGTCAGCATCGCTTCCCACTTCCGCTTGAAGATCGAGTCGGCGGCGGCCACGACAAACGCCCGGAAACGGAACCGGCTGGGCAGCGCTTGCAACATGACGACGGCATCCAGTGCGCTGCTGTGGTTGGAAACGAAGATCGCGCCGCCCTTGATGGTTTTGACGCGATACCGGTCGATCACCGTCAGGGGCGAGAAGGCGCCCATCAACGGGAAGATGATGAAGGTTTGCAGGATGGCCCGAGCACCGCGCACGGTTCGGGCCCGCGGCCAGGACGGAAGCTTGACCGGCGGCTGGCTGGTCGTTTCCACCTTTCTCCCCTCCGGTGGGCCGCCCGCTAAAGTAGGTGCGGGTGCCGATGCCGGAACATCGCAAGCGTATCTGATGGCCCGACCGCTCCGAGCGACGGAAAACGTCTCGGCGGAGATCAGTCGCAACCTGGCCCTCGAACTGGTCCGGGTCACCGAGGCTGGGGCGCTGGCCAGCGCCCGCTGGATGGGCCGCGGCGATAAGAACACCGCCGATGGTGCGGCCGTCGATGCCATGCGGAGGGCGTTGGGCATGATCCCGATGGACGGCGTGGTTGTCATCGGCGAGGGCGAGAAAGACGAGGCGCCCATGCTCTACATCGGCGAAAAGATCGGGACCGGCGACCCTCCCGAGGTCGACGTCGCCGTCGACCCGATCGACGGCACCACGCTGCTCTCGAAGGGACTGCCGAACGCGATCTCCGTCGTCGCGATGGCCGCCGGGCGGGGATCGCTCTACGACGCCAAGCACGTCGCGTACATGCATAAGATCGCGACCGGCGCCGATGCCGCCGGCACGCTGAACATCGAAGATTCCGTCGCCGCCAACCTGCAGCGGGTCGCTCGGGCCAAGCGGATGCGGGTGAGCAACCTGACTGTCGTCATCCTCGATCGCCCACGGCATGAGGATCTGATCAAGGAAGTCCGTGAAACCGGGGCGCGCATCAAGCTGATCAGCGACGGTGATGTGGCCGGTGCGATGATGACGGCCATCGAGGGGTCGGGACTCGACGTGCTGCTCGGAATCGGCGGATCACCCGAGGCAGTGCTGGCCGCGGCCGCGCTCAAATGCCTGGGCGGAGAGATTCAATGCAAGCTCTACGCCCGCAACCCCGAAGAAAAGGACAAGGCCGAGGCTGCCGGCGCCGACTTCGACCGGGTGCTCGGCATCGACGACCTGGTCCGCAGCGACGACGTCTTCTTCGCCGCCACGGGCGTCACCGATGGCGAGGTCCTGCAGGGCGTGAAGTACCACATGAACTGGGCGGAAACCGAATCCCTGGTCACGCGCAGCCGTTCCGGCACGCTGCGCCGTATCTATGCGCGCCATCACTGGGGCTACAAACAGCGGGAGTGGCTGGGCCAGCCGGAGGAAGGCTAACCGAGGCTTTTCCGGCGCCAGTAATAGAGGACGTACGGACCCAGGCTCAGAAACCCGCAAGTAATGGCGGCGTGCACCAGGGTGGGGGCGAGCAGCGATGGAGGAGAGGGCTGCCAGAGGTAGATCAGGCCCAGAAAGAGCCCGGCCGCCGTCGCGCCCACGACCGGACGCCATCCCCAGCGGTCAAGGAAGTGATAGGCGCCGAAGATCGCGGTGGCCACGAGGACGGCAATCGCCGGCGCCTGCCACCATCGACTCAGCATCCCCTGCACGAAGCCGCGAAAGAACCACTCTTCGATGGGGGCGTTGAGGACGATGTAGTAGACGCTTTGCACGGTCAGGTCCGGCACGGTGGGGACGAACCACCGGCCGCTACGCCGGCCAAGGTAGCTGGCAAAGGCGGTGGCGATGGCAAAGCCCGCCAGCCCCAGGGGAAGCGAAATCACGACGTCGCGTAGAGGGTGCGCGAAGCTCAGGCCAAAGGCCGCCAGTGGCGTGTCCGTGAACCAGCTGAAAACCAGCGGCGCAACCGTGAGCGGAATCAGCCGAATCAGAATGTCCAGGCGCATCCACGCCCAGCTCTGGGCGACGGTCGTGCGGTGCAGCGTCCTCGGCGCCGTCACACGGCTTACCCGATCGCCTGTTGCTCGGCCGGTCGCGCGCCGCTGGCCACCGACCGCGCGGAGCCGCGCACCATCGAGGTCACCGCGGCGAGCAGGGCAACAATCCCCGCCACAAGGAAGCCATCCTGGTAGGAGGCGAGCGCCGCCACCGCCGGTGTGAGATGGTCCGCCAGGTGGATCGGCAGGCGCAGCGCAGTGACCGCCGCCGCCGTGGCGGTACCCAGCGCCATCCCCAGGCTCCGGCTGGTGGCGAGCAGCCCGGCTGCGGTGCCCACCCGGCCCGGGCGAACCGCGCCCATCACGGCGCTGTTATTCGGTGAGGTGAAGAGGCCGGTGCCCACGCCGTTGATCAACAACGGCGGCACGAGGTCCAGATAACTGGGATGGATCCCGAGCCGGCTGAGCCAGTAGAAGCTGATGGCGACCAGCAACATTCCGCCCGCCGTCAACAATCGCGAGCCGATCCGGTCGGAAAGCCAACCACTGATCGGCGCGAAGACGACCATCGCGATCGGCACGGGCGTCAGGAGGATCCCGGCATGAAGGTAGTCGAAGCCAAGCCCATGGATGAGGTAAAAGGGCACCAGCAGATTGAGCATGAAGATGGCGAGGTAAGCGAGCACGCTGCTGGCCAACGCCGCCGAGAAGAGGCGGTCGGCGAACATGCTCAGGTCGACCATCGGCGCCGGCGTCCGCCGTTCCCAGCGTTGAAAGCCAAAGGCGAGCGCAACGCTGGCGATCACCAGGGCGATCGTTGCGGGCGACTGCAGACCCCACGTGGGTCCCTGGCTCAGGACCAGGAGAAGGCACAGCAGGGCGAGCGAGCCCAGGAGAGCGCCGACCAGGTCAAACTGGGGGCGATCGCGACGCAGCGGCACGTCGGGATCACGCAAGAAAAGGAGCGCCAGCAGAACGCCGGCGATGCCAAGCGGGACGCTCACCAGGAACAGACCGCGCCACGACGAGGTGAGGAGCACGAAGGCGCCGACCAGCGGACCGACGGTCAACCCGGCGTAGATGAAAACGGCGTTGATCCCGAGTGCCAGCCCGCGCTCCGATGGTGGAAACGCCCGCGTCACGATCGCCGCCGCCACGGAGAACATCATCGCGCCGCCCAGCCCCTGGACGGCGCGGCTGGCAAGCAACCAGCCGAAGCCCGGACTGAGACCGCTGGTGAGCGCGCCGAGCGTGAAAACGCCGAACCCGATCACGTACAGCCGCTTCGTGCTCACCAGGTCGCCGAGGCGTCCGAAGGTCATCAACAGGGCGGTGATCACGAGCGTGTAGGTCACGATGACCCATTCGGTGGAGGTCACCGGCTGATGGAAGGAGCTCGCGATTGCGGGCAGTCCGATTGAGATCGTGCTCACGCCCAGCGGCGGGCAGAAGGCACCCAGCGAAACGCCGATCATCGTCCGCCACTTGGACGTCACGGCTGGCGGGCTGCCTCCACGGTTTCTGGTCGCATATCACCAGCGCCGCGCAGGTGGAGGGGTCGGGCCCGGCGAAGCCGGGCGTTGCCGGCCGGCGTCAGGATCGCCCATGTCCCGCGGCGGTCCGTCGCGCAGTTTCCGCGCTTGACCAGCCCGACCCGAACCAGCCGGTCGACCAGCCGCGTGATCCCACTGCGGCTCAGCCGAACTCGTCCCGAGAGTTCGGTCATCCGGAGCCGGCCATCCCGGGCCATCCAGAGCTGTGCCAGGACATCGAACTCGGCCAGCGTCATCCCCTCGCCGGCCACGAGCTCCGCCTCCAGGCGGCGTAGCAGGGTGGCCTGCGCGTCCAGGAAGGCGCGCCAGGCCCGCAACTCGGCCGGTTTCAGCTCACTCCCCACCGGAATATTTTGCCCTACCAGTTTGTTGCATTGAATAATGTTGCTCACGCAACAATCTAAAAACCGGGAGGACTGAGCCATGAAGTGGGCAATTGACGCCTATCACACGAGTGTCACGTTCACCATTCGACACATGATGTCGAAGGTGCGTGGCGAGATGAAACTCAAGGAGGGGTGGATCGACACCGACAGCGACAACCTGAGCCGGGCCAGGGTGGAGGTTGTGCTCGATCCGGCGACCATCAACACCGGCGTGGAGATGCGGGACAATCATCTGCGAAGCGCCGACGGTCACTTTGACGTCGCGAATTACCCGACCATCACGTTCAAGAGCACGCGCGTCGAAGGTACGGACCCGTCGC
>WNGI01003072.1_pt1 | contig 14612 bp, 14 predicted proteins | sample 5400621 | NCBI WGS metagenome assembly WNGI01 (sample SAMN13153374, study PRJNA577476) | soil metagenome | isolation source: 20 cm soil or saprolite under Garry oak tree replicate 1 | place: USA:California | collected 2016-06-15 | reverse complement strand
CCAAGAACCTGGGACAGTTCTTCGTGATCCAGGGGTGGATCTCACCGGAGGCGCTGCAATAGGATCCATCGTCTACCGTCCGGGGCGTGCGCCGTCGGCCACCGAGCACGCTCCGAACATGAGGAAGCCGCCGCCCTGAGAAAGGACGGCCCCCGACATGCCGCCGGAGTCTTCCACGATCACGACGTTCCAGGCGACTCCGCCAAGGTCCAGGTCTTCGCCGTGGAGCATCAATCGCCCCGCTCCGTGGCCCACCGCTGTGATGCGGACGGTACGGCCGGACGCGTCACCGCCGACGAGGCGACGTCCGACGTCGACCGAGAGGACCGAAGGGAGCGAGACCGTCTGCGCCGTTCCCCGGACACATATCGAGGGGTCGTCGCAGACCATCACGCTCTTGATCGCGCACTGCATCGGGGCCGACCCGTCGTACACCGGCGCCGCCTCCGCGGCGCACACGCTCGAGAACAGGATCGCAACGAGACCGAGGGCTCTCACGACGCCTCGCATTGTCGGGACGACGTGCATTGGGCGCCATTGGACCTAGGTCCTATGGCACCAGTCTCCTGACCGACCCGAAAATCCCGCATCGGAACCTGGGCCTTCGTCGTCTGGACGTTGCTTTCGATCTTCGGCGCGGCGGTTCACCCCCCCTCGGGCGAGGCGGCGGAACCCGTGTCTCCGCCGAAGAGTGCCACGACGCCCGTATCGGCCGCAATCCCGGTGGCGGAAGTGGCGACGCGGGCTGCGCAGGTGCCGAATCTCCTCCGGAGCGTCACCGAGCCCTTGGCCCCCGGCGCGGAGGTGGAGCTGATCCGCAAGCGTGTCCCCGAGCTCCGCGAGCAGATCGATCTCGAGGTTGCTGCGGCCTCGACCATCCTGCACGCCGACCCGACGCTGGACATGATCCAGGCGCAACAGCAGGTGTGGCAGCATCGGCTCCTGCAGACCAATGAGTGGCTGAGCCTGCTCACGCACCGGGCCAGCCTGCTTCAGGCGGCACTCACTCGTCTGGCCGACCTCCAGCAGACCTGGCACGAGACCCTGGAGGTCTCCAAAGCCGCCAACGCGCCGGGGCCGGTGCTCGCGCAGATCGACGCCGTGTTGGCGGACATCGATGCGGCCAGAACGCCGATTGCGTCGGAGCGCACGGCGGTGCTGGATCTCCAGAGCGTCGTCGCGGAGGCGGTGGGCCGGGCGAGCACGGTCCTGGCGCAGTTCACCCAGGCTCAGAGGCGAGCCATGGGAGGAATGCTCGAGCGGGACAGCCCGCCCTTGTGGGCGGGCGAAGGATGGGCTCGTGCGCGCGCCGATCTGCCTGAGCGAATTCGAAGGATCGCCGTCGTCCGCTGGAACGATTACGTCCAGTACGTCCGCGATCCGTCGCGGGGCATGGCGCTGCACATCGCAATCTTGGCGATGCTCTCGGCGGTGTTCTGCGCGGCGCGGCGTGGACGACGCCGGTGGCGTGCGGTCGGCGATGACGAGCTGCAGACCATCGCGGTGTTCGACCGTCCCTACGCCGCGGCGCTGATCGTGGTCCTGCTGATCGCCTCTTCGCCGATGTACGGCCTGCCCGTGCCCTTCAGCGTACGCCGCCTCTGCGTGGTCCTGGCTCTCGTGCCGGTGATCCGATTGACCCGGCCCGTGATCGACCCGCGGCTCGTGTCCACGGTCTACGCCCTCGGCGTCCTGTTCGCGCTCGACAGCCTCCGGCAGGCCGTAGAACGCGTGTCCGTGCTCGAGCAGGCGATCCTCGAAGTCGAAATGCTCGCCGGGATCGTCGTGCTGGGACGCTCGTTGACCAGTGGATCGCTTCGGCTCCGGTCCGCTGCGGGTGCGGAGACCGAACGGGTGCGCGTGTTCCGGATCGGAGCCGGCCTCGTCGTCCTCACGCTCGCGGCCGGACTGGTGGCGGGGGCCACCGGCTACATGCGCCTGGCGCGGCTGCTCGCCTCCAGCGTATTCAGCGGCGGTGTCCTGGCGCTCACGCTCTACGCCTGCACCCGCGTGGCGACCGGCGTGGTGGCGCTCACGCTGCGCGTGTGGCCGCTGAACCTGCTTCAGATGGTCCAGCACCATCGCGACCAGCTGGAGCGCCGCGTCCACGGCGTCCTGATCGTGTTCGCGATCGGGGCGTGGGCCGCTCGCTTCCTCGACCGTATCGATCTCTTCCAACCGGCCTGGTCTCTGGGTGGTGCGATTCTCACGGCGAAGCTGGGACGCGGCTCGATCAGCTTCTCGGCGGGCGACGTGCTCGAGTTCGTCCTCACCGTGTGGCTGGCGTATCTGGTGTCCGCCTTCATCCGCTTCGTGCTGCGCGAAGATGTCTATCCGCGTACGCGGCTGACCCGCGGCATCTCCTACGCCATCTCGAGCCTGCTGAATTACGTGATCATCGCCCTCGGGTTCGCGCTGGCCTTGGGGGTGCTGGGGCTCGACCTGACCAGGGTGACCGTCCTGGTCGGCGCGTTCGGCGTCGGCATCGGCTTCGGGCTGCAGAGCGTGGTGAACAACTTCGTCTCGGGGCTGATCCTGCTTTTCGAGCGGCCAGTCCACGTGGGCGACATCGTCGAGGTCGGTGAGCTTTCGGGCGAGGTGTCCCGGATCGGCATACGCGCCAGCACCGTGCGGACCTGGCAGGGCGCCGAGATCATCGTCCCCAACGCCCAGCTCGTCACGGAGCGGGTGACCAACTGGACGCTCTCTGACCGGACGCGTCGCATCGATCTGCGCGTGGGCGTGGACTACGGCAGCGCGCCCGAGAAGGTGGTGGAGGTGCTGGAGGGGGTGGGGCGCGCGCATCCTCAGGTCTTGAAGGATCCGGCGCCCCAGGCTGTCTTCATCGCGTTCGGCGACAGCTCGATCAACTTCGAGCTGCGCGCCTGGACGAACCGTTTCGAGCGCTGGCCCAAGATCCAGACGGAGCTGGCTGTCGCGGTCTACGCGGCGCTTCCGGCGGCGGGGATGACGCTCCCCTTCCCCCAGCGGGAAGTGCGGATCCTGAACGACGCGGCTCGCTCACACTGATCGGTCGGTGACGCGGCGGCGCTGTCGGTCCTTCACCAGCGCACGCTCGATGGCATCGAGGAGTGCCTGGGCATCGAAGGGCTTGGGGAGGAAGTCCACGGCCCCGGCCTTCATCGCCCGCACGGCCATCGGGATATCGCCGTGGCCAGTGATGAAGATGACCGGGATGTCGTGGTGGCTTTCGACGAGCACCCGGTGCAGGTCGAGGCCGCTCTGGCCCGGCATCCTGACGTCGAGCACGAGACAGCCGGGACGATCGTAGTCGCCGCGGGCCAGGAAGTCTCGCGCCGACGCGAAGCTCTCGACGTTGTAGCCCGCGCATCCGAGCAGGCGTTCCAGGCCGCGGCGGACCGACGCATCGTCGTCGACGACCACGACCGTTGTCCGGCTCTCCGTCACTCCGACCCCTTGATGCTGACGGGCATCGCGAAGTGAAATGTGACCCCTCGGCCCGGATTGTTCGCGGCCCAGATGACGCCGCCGTGCGCCTCGATGATGGACTTGGCGATGGAAAGGCCCATGCCCATTCCGGCGGGCTTGGTCGTGTAGAACGGCTCGAAGACGAGGTCGTGGGTGCCCTCGCGGAGTCCGGGCCCGGCATCCTGGACCGCCACATGCACAGCCTCCACGTCGGTGTACTGCGTGCGCACGACGATGCTCCCGTCGCCCTCGGCGCCGTCGGCCATCGCCTCCATGGCGTTGACGAGGAGGTTCAAGACCACTTGCTGCAACTGGACGCGGTCGCCGGTCACGGTCAGCGGTCGTGGATCGAGATCGAGCGTGATCGTGACGTTGCGAATGAGCGCATCACTGCTCAGGAGCCTTGCCACGTCACGGATGAGGGCGTTGAGGTCGAGGACGAGCTGGTGGGGGACGTCTTTCCTGAGCAGGTCGCGCAGGCGCTGGATGACCTCCCCCGCGCGCTTGTCGTCCGAGATGATGTCGGACACGATCGTCCGCAACTCTCCGAGGTCGGGCGGCGTGACGTCGAGGAACCGCTGGGCGGCCTGGGCGTTGGTCAGGATCCCGGTCAGCGGCTGGCTCAGCTCGTGAGCGAGTGAGGCGCTCAGCTCGCCCATCGTCGAGACGCGCGTGAAATGCGCCAGCTCCTGGCGGCTCCGCTGGAGCTCCAGCTCGGCGCGCTTCCGCTCGGTGACATCCGTGTGCGAGACGACCGCGCCGCCTTCCGGCCGGTTGAGCGGGACCACCGACATCGCAAACCAGCGGTCGGTGGTGGGACCGGAGCCGGAATATTCCAGAGCAAATCCCGTCATCGATCCGTCGAGCACCGCCTCGATCCCGGCCAGCGCCTCCCAGGCGTGAGGCGTGCCCTGCCGGGCTCTCTGTCGGCAGGTCTCGAGATAGTTGGCGCCCATGCCGATCCCGGCATACGTCGCCGCGTTGCTTTCGCGGCCGAACCGCGTCCAGCTCTCGTTGACGGCGATGACGCGGCCGTCCCGGTCCACCACCGCGACGCCGTTGCTCAACGAGGCGAGGATGGCCGAGTTCATCAGCTCGCTCGCCCCCAGAGCATCCACCGTCTCCTTGCGCGCCAGAGCGCTGGCGAAGACCTCGGCAACCAGTCGCAGCCACTGGACCTGCTCCTCCGGCCAGGCCCGATCGGCAGCGAGCGCATCGAACGCGAGGCCGCCGAGCACGCGGCCGCCGGCCACCAGCGGGATGGTCAGCTGCGAGCTGACGCGTCCCTGCCCGCGTGCGTCCTCGTCCTTCGGCGGTTCGTCACGATGGTTCTCCGTGCGCGGGAGGACAAAGGGCTGCTCGCTGAACAGCCGCTCGACGGTTTCGGGAAAACTGCGAATGACCATGCTCCGAGGCCCTGGATCGATTCCCGGAGCGACCCAGCAGTGGGAGACCGTCAGAAGCTCATTGTCTTCGGAGAGCCGGAGAAGAGCGGCGCGCTCCAGCCCGAGAAACTCGCCGAGACGTCGGAGCCACGTTCTGAACGACTCGTCCATCTCGGCGCTGGGAAGGTGCACGAACGCGCCGGAGAGGCGGGAGAGCAACTCCTCGAAGCGGAGGCGCTCGCTCAGGGCTTTCTCGGCTCGTCGTCGTTCTTCGATCAGCGCCGCCAGATACATGAGCGGGATCGCCAGGATGCTCACGACGATCTGGAGGGCCAGGACACTTTCCGCCCGCAGCGGCACCGGAAACGATCCACGACCGTGCGTGGCCGCCCAGATTGCAACGAGCACCGACGCCAGCAGGGACAGGCTGGCCCCCGAGGAACCGAAGCGCAGCGCGGCCCATAAGATGAACGGCACGATGAAGGTCAGCGGGGGAACCGGCACGCCCGGGATCGGGTATGCGCCCGCCTGGGGTTCGATGAAGACCGCGACGAGGGAGCCGAGGAGTCCCGCGGTCAGCAGGACGGCCTCGGCTTTGTTTCGAAGGGGCGCACGACGGATCCAGGCTGGGGCACCCGTGATCAGCACCACGATCGCCGGCACGAGCGTGAGCTCGGTCAGGACGTTGGAGAAGAATCGGGTCCGCCAGACGAACCAGTAGGGCTCATCCCGCAGCGCTGTGACGGCCGCGGCATCCACGAACGACGAGACGAACGGCGCGACGAGAACGGCGCCGACGATGAAGGCGACCACCCGGCGCAGCGTGTCGAAGTGGGTCGGCGCATCGCTGAATCGGCGCACGCAGATCGCGGCCAGCAACGCCTCGCTGCAATTGGTGACGAAGAGCGAGAGCACCAGCGGGAACGGAAATACCCCCAGCTCTGCCACCAGATGCGCCGGGAGCGCCGCCAGCAGGTAGATCCCCCACCGCCTCGGCGCTGAGAGCAGGAGCGTGGCGGTCAAGATCGAGTTGGGTGGCCACAGGAGGGAGGGAGTCGCCGGTGGGAACCGGAGGATGAACCCCACATTCGCCCCGACGTAATAGGCGGCACAGACCAGGAGCGCGGTCGCCAGGATCGGCCCCGCGTCAGCACGGCGCTTCATCGCGGTGACCATGGTAACCGAATCTCGCCGGCAAGGCGGCGCCCACCGACGAGGCGGCTCCCATAGGACCAAGGTCCAATGGCGGAGCGCAGCGCCGTACGCGAACGTGACTGTTCATGTCCGTGGCAGAGATGAAGGAGCGAGTCGCCGCCAGCATCGTCCGGGCGCGCGCCGACCTGGAACAGGCGCTGGCCGACCTCGAGCACTTGCCGGAGGTGGACGCGCGAGCCGTCGCCTTTGCCGCGCACGCGCTCGGGAACTACCTGGCCGTCACGGGCGGGACCGCGGACTTGCTGCTCGGGAGCCTCGCGGACCATCCCGACCGCCAGGTTCGCTTGTGGCTCGAAGGCATCAGCCACGCCACGAATTTGATGACCCATCTCGCGACGGAGCTCTTGCGGCACGCCTCGAAGACGTATCAGCCCCGGCTCAGCTTCGAGCCGGTCGACGTATCCGTCTTGATCGAGCGCGTCTGCCACTTCTACCGACGAAAAGCTGCCGAGAAGCAGATCAGCATCACGCCGGACCTCCACGTCGAGGAGCCGGACGCTCGGGCGGACCGGGTGGCTGTGGCCGTGGTCATGGACAACCTGCTCTCGAACGCGATCAAGTACTCGCCGCATGGCCGGGTCGTGCGAGTGTTCGTCCGGGCCGAACCCGGCTTCCTCGTGTGCAGCGTGCAGGACGAGGGGCCGGGGATCAGCGAAGAGGACCAGGCGAAGCTCTTCCGTCGCGGCGTCCGTCTGAGCAGTGTGCCGACGGGGTATGAAGAGTCCACCGGATATGGACTCGCCGTGGCCAAGGAACTGATCGACGCGATGGGCGGGACGATCTGGTGCGAGAGCCGGCTCGGGCACGGCGCGCGATTCTCGTTCCGACTGCCCAAGTACCGCGAAGAGGATTGTCTAGGTAGGTAGGACCAAGGTCCAATACCGGACCTCCCCGCCGAATGAAACCATGTCCGCCGCGCGGCAGACCTTCACGCGCCCGGAGGGAGGATTCATGGTCATTCGGAGGACCGTCAGGATCGGTGTCTACGTCGCGACGGTGGGCCTCACGGCGCAACTGGCCGTCACCTGCGCCTGGGGTCAGCAGCTCTACATCTATCCGCAGCGCGGACAGAGCTTCGACCAGGAGGCCGTCGACAAGGCCGAGTGTCAGCGCTGGGCGACGCAGCAAACGGGCTACAACCCAGGCGCGCCGGCGCCTCCCCCGACGCCCGGAGCGCCTCAGGGTGGGATGTTTCGTGGCGCGTTTGGCGGTGCCGCCCTCGGCGCGATCGGTGGCGCCATCGGTGGCGATGCCGGCAAGGGCGCAGCCATCGGCGCCGGCGTGGGCGGGCTGTTCGGCGGCTTCCGTCGCATGCGGGCGATGGAGGAAGAACAGGCGCAGATGGCGAGCTACCACGCCCAGACCTCCCAGGCGACTGGCGGCTTCAATCGCGCCTACGGCGCGTGTCTCCAGGGTCGCGGATACACCGTGCAATGAGCGTGACGGCCGCCCTCGCCACCGCATGGCAGCTTCGCGTCGATCGCTCGCAGAGCGAAACGTTGCTCCTCCATCTGGAGGGTCAGTGGACGCTCGCGTCCAGGCTTCCGCACGCCGCCGAGGTGCTGAATCAGGCGACCACGGACGGTCACGTCGCGCACGTGAGCTTCGACTCCACCGGTCTGGAGGCGTGGGACAGCGGCTTCATCATCTTCCTCCGGGCGTTCCTCGCCGAGACGAGCCGGTCCCTCATCACGTGCGACCTCAGCGGCCTTCCCGAAGGTGTCAGACGCCTGCTGGCGCTGACCACCGCGGTGCCGGAGCGGAAGGACATGGGCCGCCAGGCCGGGCGGACATCGATGCTGGCCCGCATCGGGATCGCCACGGTAGGCGCGTGTCGGGCGGGAACCGAGCTCTTGGCCTTCCTCGGCGAGGCGTTCAAGAGCATGCTGCGATTGTTCGCCGGCAAGGCTCGGTTCCAGCGCTCCGAGCTGTTTCTGATCCTGCAGGAGGTCGGCGCCCAAGCGTTGCCGATCGTCTCCCTCATCAGCTTCCTGGTCGGGGTCATCCTCGCCTACGTCGGCGCGCTGCAACTGCGGCAGTTCGGGGCCCAGGCCTACGTCGCGGATCTGGTCGGAGTCGCGATGACGCGTGAGATGGGCGCGATGATGGCCGCCATCATCATGGCCGGCCGCACCGGCGCCGCATTCGCCGCCCAGCTGGGGACGATGCAGGTCAACGAGGAGATCGACGCGCTGGCGACCATGGGAATTCCGGCGATGGACTTCCTCGTCCTGCCCAGAATGCTGGCGCTCGCGCTGATGATGCCGCTGCTGGGCGTCTACGCCGATCTGCTGGGCGTGCTCGGCGGCGCCGTCGTCGGCATCGGCATGCTCGACCTCGGGAGCGCCGAGTACTACTACCGGACGATCCAGGCGATCGGCCTCGACGACTTCGCCGCGGGAATCGTCAAGGCCTCGGTGTTCGGCGTCCTCGTGGCGATCGCCGGCTGTCTGCGCGGGATGCAGTGCGGGCGCAGCTCGGCCGCGGTCGGTGCCGCCGCGACGTCGGCCGTCGTCACCGGGATCGTCTTCATCATCGTGTCGGATGCCGTCATGACGGTCATCTTCGAGCGGCTCGGGTTCTGAACGTGACGACGGTGACCACGGTCGGCGAGGTGGTGGCGGCGCCGCCCGGCGTGCCGGCAACGACCCGCATCGAGGTCCGAGAGCTCGACATGATGTACGGAGAGCGGGTGATCCAGCGCAACCTCAACTTCACCGTCCAGAGGGGCGACATCTTCGTGATCATGGGCGGCAGCGGCTGTGGCAAGAGCACGCTGCTCCGGCACATGATCGGGCTCGTCGAGCCGGCGCGCGGAGACGTGTTCTACGACGGCGCGAGCTTCTGGGGCGCGGAGTCACGCGAGCGCAACCGGATCCTGCGCCGTCTCGGAGTGCTGTACCAGAGTGGCGCGCTCTGGAGCTCCATGACGCTCGGCGAGAACGTCAGCCTGCCACTCGAAGAGTTTATGGACCTGACCAGGGTCGAGGTCCGCGAGGTTGCCTCGCTCAAGCTCGCGCTGGTCGGCCTCGCCGGGTTCGAGGACTACTATCCGTCGGAGATCAGCGGGGGGATGCGGAAGCGGGCGGGGCTCGCCCGCGCCATGGCTCTGGACCCGGACATCCTGTTCTTCGATGAGCCCTCGGCCGGCCTCGACCCGATCAGCTCGCGGCTCCTCGACGACCTGATCCTCGAATTGCGGGACAGCCTGGGCGCGACCGTCGTGATGGTGACGCACGAGCTGCCGAGCATCTTCGCGATCGCCAACAACTCGGTGTTCCTCGACGCCGAGACGAAGACGATGATCGCAGCCGGCCATCCCCGGACGCTGCTGCAGGAATGCCGGGACCCCAAGGTCCACCGATTTCTCACCCGAGGCGAAGCGGAGGAGTAGCGCATGGCACGAAAAACAAACCCGGCCCTCATCGGCGCCTTCGTAGTGGGCGCGGTCGTGCTGGCCGTGGCCGCGCTCGTGGTATTCGGTGGCGGCAAGTTCTTTCGTCAGACGCAACCCATCGTCGCCTACTTCGATGGGTCTCTCAAAGGGATCGCCATCGGGGCGCCGGTGACCTTCAACGGGGTCAAGGTCGGCTCGGTCACCGACTTCAAGGTTGTGGTCGACGCGAAGGCGAGCACGATCCGGACGCCCGTCTTCTTCGAGATCGACGCCGATCGTCTCCAGGAAGCGTCCGGAGTCGCGATCAAGTTCCAGAAGGGAGCTCCCGGGCTCAAGATACTCGTCGAGCGTGGTCTGCGCGCTCAGCTCGAGGTCCAGAGCCTCGTGACCGGCCAGCTCGAGGTCGCACTCAACTTCTATCCCGACACTCCGGTCAGGCTCACCGGCCTGTCCAAGGACTACCCGGAGATGCCGACGATTCCGTCGAGCCTCGACAAGCTGGCGCGGACGCTCGAGAACCTTCCGGTCGACGCGCTCATCGCCGACCTGAGGCATACCCTGGACTCCATCAACGCCCTGGCCAGCGCACCCGAGATCAAAACCGTCCTGCTCAGCGTGAACAAAGCCGTCACTGGCTTCGACGCGCTCGTCCACCGAGTCGACGGCGCCGTGACACCGCTGATGGCCAGCATCGACAAGACGGCCGAGACGGCGCGAACCACCATGGAGACGGCTCGAACCACTCTCGTGGATCTTCGACAGGTTGCCGCGCGCCTCGGACCGGCGGTCGAGGCCACGCTCAAGGACTATCAGAAGCTCGCCGTCAACGTCGACGCCCAGGTCGGGCCGCTGGTGGCATCGATCCAGAAGGCCGCGGCGTCGGCGGAGTCCACGCTCGGCCAGGCCCAGCGAACGGTCGCCGTCGTCGACGCCGCGCTGAACACCGATTCGCCGCTGCGTTACGACCTCGCGAACGCGCTGCGCGAGGTCCAGGGGGCCGCCCGCTCGCTGCGTGTCCTCACCGATTACCTGGAGCAGCACCCGGAGGCCGTGATCATGGGCAAGCGTAGTAACGGGGCGCCGCGATGAGCCGGTTTGGGACGTCACGAGCCGCGCTCACCCTGGCCGTCGTGGGCGGGAGCCTGGCGCTACTCGCCGGCTGCGGAAGCTCGCCGGACACGCGATTCTACACGCTCGCGACCGTCCCCCCGATCACCAAGACCGCCGATCGCTCGTCCACACCTCAGGTCGGTGTCGGCATCCGATCGGTCGTGCTTCCGGCCGACCTCGACCGGCCTCAGATCGTGACCAGGACCGGCCCGAACACGGTCCACCTCGCCGAGTTCGACCGCTGGTCTTCACCGCTCCGCGAGAGTGTGGCCAACGTGATCGCAGAGAATCTCTCGGTGTTACTGCCAGCCGATCGGGTGGCCGTGTATCCATGGCCGCCCGGCGTGTCCATCGACTACCAGGTGATCGTCGAGGTCACCCGCCTCGAATTACGGATGGACGGCCCGTGCGCGCTCGACGCGTGGTGGCGCATCCAGGCGAAAGACCAGGAGTCCGTCGTTGGTCGCTCGAGCCTCAGCGATATGGCGGGTCACGACTACGCGTCGGTGGTGGCGGCCAAGAGCCGGCTCGTCGGCGCCCTCAGTGGCGAGATTGCGGCGGCGATCCGGAATGGCAGCCCCGTGACCCGACAGAACCGGAACTGAAATGGGGGACACACGTATGAACACCCTGAAGGCAGTCGGTCTTCTCGTTCTGGCCAGCTGGCTCGTCGCTCCCGCGACGCCCGCGGCAGCGCAATCCCCCGCGGCAGTGCAATCCTATGACGGCTCCAAGCCACTGCTCTGCGCCATGATGGCGATGTGGGAATGTGACGGCACCGGGCAGTGTGAGCGGCGGCCGGTCGAGAGCAGGAACCTACCGACCTTCGTCATCGTCGATGCCGTCAAGCGGACACTGATCGGGATGGGCCCTTCTGAGGAGCGCCGCACCGAGATCACGTCCTCGACGCGTCTCGACGGCCGACTGATCCTCCAGGGCGGAGACTCCGGGCGGGGCTGGAGCGCGACGATCGCTCAGAACACGGGAAAGATGGCCCTTGCCGTCGTCGATCACGACGTCACGTTCTCAGTCTTCGGTGCCTGCACCCCGCGCTGAAACATCACGCGTATCGTCGTTGTCGAGATAGCCCAACTGCTTCGCGCGTGTTCGGATGTTCCGGAGTCGCGTGCGCTGTTCGGCTTGCGTCCGCCGTGGCGGCACCAACGCGCCTCGTCAACTGAAGAACTCGACCAGCCCCGTTTCGAGGTTGTACATCGCTCCGACAGTCCTGACCGCACCCGAGGTCTCTAGGTCGGCCAGGATCGCACTGCGCCGACGGATGTCTGCCATAGTCAACTCGACGTTCTTCCGCGCCACCGCGTCCACAAAGTCGTAGTTCTTCCCCGAGCGTTCGCCCTGATACCGGGTTGCCTCCACGGCGGGTCGGATCTTGGCGAGCAGGCCGGTGAGTTTGCCGAGCTGCACCTGTTCGATCGCGCCTTTGATCGCGCCGCATGCCGTGTGCCCCATCACCAGCACGACCTTCGCGCCGGCGACCTTGCACGCGAACTCCATGCTTCCGACGATGTCGTCGTTGGCGATGTTGCCGGCCACGCGCGCATTGAAGCAGTCGCCGATGCCCAGATCCATGATCGTCTCGGCGGGCGCACGAGAATCGATGCAACTCAGGATCACTGCTGCGGGATATTGACCCTTGGCGCTTCCTTTCTGCTGGGCCAGGTAGTCGTGCGGGGACTCCTGTCCCAGGCGAAAGCGCTCATTGCCCTTCTTCATCAGCGCGATGATGTCGTCCGGCGTCAGCTTGTCGCGCTGCGCCCTGGTCAGCGCGGCAGCGTACACGAGGCGGCCGACGGGGGCTACGCCGAGGATCGTGGCGACGGCCGCGATGCCGGTGATCGAGAGAAAGCCGCGTCGGTTCATACGATCGTCTCCGCCCGGAGTCATGCCCCCTTCCAGCGACATCATTGGCGTTCGGAGGGATGCCGTTGATGGAAGGCCAGCGTCATGGCTAAAGAGCAAAACAGGAGGCGCCAGCGCCCGCTATAAGACCTTGGTCTCATCCGGGGACGTGTCGCTGGTCATACGACTTCGATCGACGTGCTCGTCGTGAAGCGCGGTATCACCGTCGCGACGCGCGGCTCGACCGCGGGGCTCGCAAGCTGAGGCTTCAAAAATAGTCAGGAGGATGCCTATGTTCAAGCACGCATATGTCGTCGTGTCCGTGGTGGCGCTGGCAATGGGTGTCATGGCTTCGCTGGCGCCGAGCCCGGCCCTGGCGGCCTCGCCAGAGGGCTTGGAGTCTGACGCCCAGGCCGCGCTCAAGTCTTTATACGGCTCCACGCCGACCGCCAAGACGCTCGGGGATGCGGCCAAAGGCATCATGGTCTTCCCGAACATTGTCAAAGCGGGGTTCATCTTCGGTGCTCAGTACGGGGAAGGTGAATTGCTGAAGCGCGACCAGATGGCCGGTATACAAGGCTTCGCGTACGCGATGTTTTTCATGACGGACTCAGCGTTGAACTACCTCGAGAACAGCGCGGGTTTCGAGCTTGGAGTAGGCCCGAACATCGTTGTCGTGGATGCCGGAATGGCCAAGACCCTCACGACGACGACCGGCCGCGACGATGTCTACGCGTTCATCTTTGGCCAGAAGGGGCTGATGGCGGGGATCGGCTTGCAGGGTTCGAAAATCACCCGAGTCAGTCGGTGACGTCGACAGCGCGCATCACATTGAGACGGCGAAGCCCTTTGCCAGGGCCGAGGTCGTCAGCACCGGCAAAGGGCTTCTGGACCGTGTAGCCCGCCTACTCCACGGGAAGTTCAGCCACCGTCGCTCTGCCGGTCGTCAGCGCCTTGAAATTCGTGGCGGCGCGCTTGGCGAAGAAGTCCATGGCGTTCTGAGCATCGCCCCACTCGACCTGCGCCGCCGCCTTGATGCTGCCTCCCCCCATGGCCCGGCCCACCGCCGCCGAGAGCAGTTGCCCGGTCGCGGCATCCGTCAGCTTCATCTCGGCCTGGAGACCGCCGGCAAAGACCTGCTTGTCGGTGGCCATGGACTGGACGGCGTTGAGAAGACGCATCTGCGGCACGATGACCGAGATGGTCCGCATGCCGGGCGTGGCTGCCTCGGCGTCAGTGATCGCCACCTGGAGCCTCACGACATCGGGTGCCGGCGTGGTGACGATCTCGAATTGCTGCGCGAATTCCTTCTCGAGAGCGCCCCTGAAATAGGTGGCCAACGCCTGCTGGTCCGGCGGCTTCACCTTGGTGGTATCGTCGCCCCAGAACGTGACGGGCTCGATGATGATCTTGGTGTACTGGCGCCACTGCGCTGACGGGTTGAAGTACCGGAGGCCGACCTGGCCCTTCGAGATGTCGCCCGGCGTCAGTAGACTAGCGTCCTTGCCAAGGAAACCGCTGTCCGGAGTCTTCGTCACGGACCTCATCTCGGTCACGGCGCAGCCTGTCGCCATCAGGGCAAGGCACAATGCCGCGGTCAACGCCTGGATCGTCTTCATGACCTGACTACCTCCGTTCATGAGGGTCACTGAGCGGTCGCTGTCTGGATGCCTTCGTGCACTTTCCATCCGAGCGCTTCGAACTCCCGCTTCGCGCGGGGTGACATCTTGCCGGTGATCGCCTTCAGACCCTGCGCGCGGGCGAAGGTGCTGATCGGCTCGGTCCACGAGACGTCGTCGACCGGCGGCAGTCCTCCCGACGATCGTTCTCTGTGCCGTCACCAGCAGCCTCGAGACCCATTCGTGGTGATGACCATCCGTTCGCTCCCTCCTGTGGACGCTCGATTCGGAGCGGATGGTAGGTGTCTGCAGGGAGAAGCCGCCATAGGACCTAGGTCGTACGGCGGCTCTCCGGGCAACCGACGATCACCGCGCGCGAGCGGCTTGTCCGGCGATACGGCGAAGGCACGCGGGTCGTGACCATCGCGATCGATGCGCCAGTAGGACCAAGGTCCGATACCGGACGAGGTTGGGTGTGTTTACCGTGCGAGGCCAGACAGTTGGAGCAGGGGGGAGACGCCGATGAAGTCATGGACGGCCGAGATCGTGGTGAGCGCGGTGGTCGCGCTGGTGCTG
>WNGI01016827.1_pt1 | contig 14615 bp, 14 predicted proteins | sample 5400621 | NCBI WGS metagenome assembly WNGI01 (sample SAMN13153374, study PRJNA577476) | soil metagenome | isolation source: 20 cm soil or saprolite under Garry oak tree replicate 1 | place: USA:California | collected 2016-06-15 | reverse complement strand
TGGACTTGGGTCGCCTGGTCATGAACAGCTTGAATCGCATGCAACCCTACGAGCCGCGCGCCTTTTGTTTCGATGAGCTTCGCGTTCTCCATAAATGCGACATAAAACTTTACGGGCTCGCGTGCCGGGACGAATTTCCACGAACCGAGTTATTGGCCGGCGACAAAAAGATCGCGGCGACCAGCTGTGCGTCCAAATTCTCTGAGGCCGATCCCGGTGGCGTAAGCTGGTTTTATTTTGGTTCCGAGCCCCAGTCCGTTTGCTCGTGGACGCGCGATAGTTCTGATGAAACGCGGTTCTGGCACTTCAACTGCTGCCTTGACTGCTTTGATTGGTTCGGTCGCGGTTACCGAGAAAAACTGAATGAAAAAGCCCTTCTGCTCTTCGCTACACTCGGGTGTTCGATCTCCTGGGCCCCCACTTACGCGACTACCATAGCGATCGATCTTGGGCCGCCCGGCCGCGTTACGGGCGAAAAGATCATTAGTTTTAACGACTTGAATGATATCCAATTCAGCGGGCAAACGCTCTCCCTGGATTTAGTCTTTTAGCGGCAATGGCTTTGTGCGGCTTTTCAAGAGCACAAACTCAACATTTCTTTTGATGCCAATGCTAGATGTGTTCGGCGCGGGCACGATCAACAACCCAACTGGCAGCGGCTACCTGTTTGATGAGGCCGGTAATCCAATTATTTCAGTTACGTCTTTCGGGGGCTCGGTCACCACTGACCCGGGTGGAGAAGCCTTTCGCCTTTCTCTTGCTGGTTTCTTTCCGTTTTTAGCTGACCAGACTGGCAGTCTCCCGTTAGATATTTACGGCGCTCATCTTGACATCACCCTCCCGAATGGTTCCGGCTTCGACGTGACTGGTGGCGAACTCGGCTTATTTCCGAATGCCTCAGACCGTTGGAATAACCAATTTCAAATTGGGGATGTGCCTGATTCAGGCTCCACACTGCTATTGATCCTTACCGCTGTTGTGCTCCTCTTTAGCCTTGACACCGCGATGCGGCGATGCGTCTCGGCACGAGACCGCAATCGCCGTGTCTGCTCCAGCTTCCCTTAACGGGAGGAATCAAACCGCGGTGCGACTGAAAATAAAATAAAGCAGTCCATTTCATTCCTTGCGTAGGCACAAAAACATTAGCCCACGATAATTCTAGCCGGAGTTGCCGTTGGGCTCCGCGTGACGAATGAGGATAATCGCAATCTCATGAGGGGAAATGCAAAACCCAAATTTCGCGCTGAAACGGCGAAATACGGCCGTAGTTACACGGGCCGCGCGAGACGCTTCTCTTAAACAACTGGGCCCGCCAGGATTCGAACCTGGGACCAAGGGATTATGAGTCCCCTGCTCTAACCGCTGAGCTACAGGCCCAACTTCCAATCTTTCAGGTCTTTATGATAAAGACAGAAATTAAATATTGACTTTTCTACGGTCGTTTTCTACGGTCACCGTGTAAACCAGCGTAAAACCATGAAAACTTGGGAAAAGACTAGAGAACAAAATTTGGTGCGTCATAAGTCCGGTCGCTATTATGCGCGCACATTCAACAACAATAAAGAGATTTGGAAAAGTCTGCGCACGGCGCATTTCTCGGTCGCCAAAGCACGGCTGGCGGAATTTCTGCGTGAGCATCGGGAGAAGCAGGTTGCGGGTGTGAGCGAGGCATCGGCAAAGATGACTTTCGGAGAAGCGCTCAAAATTCACCAGCAAAACCAGACCGATGACGTGACGATCAAGCCGAGTACCCGGCATTACTGGAAACAAATTTTTGTCGCGTTGCTGAAAAGCTGGCCCGGACTGGCGGGTCGGGAAGTGAGGCGCATCACCAAAACGGACTGCAACGAATGGGCGCGCCGGTTTCGCAAAGTGGCCTCGCCGACGCGCTACAACAACAGTTTGGCCGGACTGCGGCATGTGTTCGACGTGGCGATTGAGGCGGGCATCATTTACGGCAATCCAGCGGCGAAACTGGAACGGGTTCCGGTGCGTGCTAAACAACTTACACTGCCAAGCCGCGAGCAATTTTTGCAGCTTGTTGAGGCGGTCGAACACGCGGGCGCTTGGTGTTCGCGAGATTGTGCCGACTTACTGCGCGGCCTCGCGTTTATCGGATGTCGAAAAGGCGAAGCAGCACAGCTTGAATGGCACGATATGGATTTCGAGGCGGGCGAAATCCTCGTGCGCGGCGATCCTGAGACCGGAACAAAGAATTGGACGGTGCGCCGTGTGCCGATGATTCCCGATGCGCGCGGCCTCTTTGAGCGGATGCGCGGCGACACAAAGACGGCGGCGCGCTGGCAATGAAAACCTACGGTCACCTACGGCGCGAGCACAGCATCGCTCAAGCGCAGCGCGTGAGCTTCGCGCCGGTCGCAACAAAGCAAGCCGACGTGATCGCATTCCCGGTTACGGCATGACTTCGGGAAGCGGCGCTGCCGGGAAGAAAAGAATTCTTTTCTCTAAAAATGGAAGTGAGAGATCTCGTCCAGCGCATCGAGGACGCTTGGAAGGTCCCTTCTTCCGTTTCCGCACTTTGCCGCCGTCGATCACCACATCATGCGTGTAGCGCTTCCCCTCGACCTCGATCTCGCCAAATTTGACCAGTCGTGCTTTCATATCTCAATGTTCAGCTGGCTCGAGGGGCATCCTAACTGACTATGCGCCGGGGTGCCGTCCTGTTCACGCCGGACGGACCGCTCAGGGGAGCCACTCTATTGCCTGCCAGTCGTCCGCGTTTCCGGGGCGCAACTCTGAACTGCATGCAATCGACGCTAACTCAGGGCTAATTTTGGCTTGCCCGCTGAGCGGTTTTTAGTCAGTCTCCAAAGACGTGAGGGCCATCTGCAACGCGATCTCCTCGCGCAAACCGCTGATAGTTGTAGCCGACGAGAGCACGGCCGCGCGGGAAGGAATCGCTGCGATCATCCGCCGCGACCTGCGCTACGCACTGTGCGGGCTGGCAACTGATCAACGGACCATGAGTAAGCTGCTGGAACAGCATCAGCCCGATCTTCTCCTGATCGATCCGTTTCTCGGCAATGGCGACGGGATTTTTCTCCTCAAAGAGCTGGCAGATCGCTTTCCTCGGACGCGAATTCTCGTAATCTCAAAACGACCGGAAGAAATCTATGCTGAACGCGCCCTGCGCGCGGGCGCCTCAGGCTACTGGATGAAAACGCGGACACGCGAAGAATTAATCCGTGCCATTGATACCGTTCTCACAGGTGAGCTTTATGTCAGTCCGGCGGTCGCGTTGCTTGCCCTTCACAAATTGATCGACCACCCGGCAGCGCATCCTCGGGCCGCGGATCTGACCGACCGCGAGCTGCATGTCTTTACCTTGATCGGCACCGGCTTTGGCACCAGCCGTATCGCGAAAGAACTTGGGATCAGTCCTAGAACCGTGGAAACTTACTACGAACATATCAAGCTCAAGTTGGGATACAGGGACGCTGATGCGCTCCACCGAGGCGCCCGCGAGCGATTAGTTCTGAGCAACCATAAGTAGCTCCGGGAAACCCCTGATAGTTCAGCGGGGGATCAGGACCACGAAATATCCGGGAGAATCCCCGATAGACAGCAGCAGGCGAAAGTTAGTAATCTGCCGGCCTAATTGCGGACGGAGTTTTTCCAGACAACAAGGAGATGATTAAAATTAACGTAATATGAATAGCACTAGATTCGAAAAATTTTTGCCACACCGGGCAAAATTTTCCGAAGGAATAGGTTACAGTCGGAACTGAACTCTCACGTTATGTTTAAGAAAGCCTTCTTCATCCCTATCTTAACCACCTTCATCGTGGGAGAAGAAGCCGTTAGTATGCAGCAGGAAGCAAGAGGGCCGGTCTATAGAAACGAGAAGTTTGGCTATACAGTTTCATACCCAGACCATTGGTTTACATCCAGACTGCAGTATGCAAATGAATTCGAAATCCGTAATTATGTTTCCGAGGATCCTCAAGTCCCGGCAAGAAATAGGGCACTCGTGCGGATAGTGGACAAAGTAAACGAGAGCGCAGAGGTAACTGACAGATTTTTAGACAGTCTTGTTGCAAGACAGAATACACCGAAGCAAGAGCATCAGACACTAGCTATTGATGGACATCGTGCTGTGAGGGTTCGTGGAAAACTCGCTTACGCGACTGGTTCATCCATTGATAAAACTGCATTCTATTTAGCTATCAGTACCTACATCGCTGATGAAAAGCACACGATCTCTCTTGAAGCGTCTGTTCCCGTGGATGTAGATGAGTCCGTTATACAAGAAATCATCAAAATCGAGGAAAGTGTGAAGTTTGATAAAGGGGGATGAAGATCATGAAAAGACTAACGCAGGTAGGCTTAGCTGTATTGATTGCAGGTTTGGTATTGTTACTAAAGGGAAGTTCACCTTTAGTGACAACAGCGACAGCCCAAACTCAGAACAAGGCACAGCAGCAGGCAAAAGAGTCAACCCGAAGCGCACCGCCGGACACCACGCCCTACACTCGGCCGGCGCTTCCCGAGGATTCGGCCCCACGAGGCGTTAGGGCAATTCCTCTGCTACCCGGAGTTTCATCAATTATCGTTGATGTAGTCGTGAATAACACAGATCCCAACCTGACGAACACCGATACCTTTAACGATGGCGAGACGTCTATAGCGGTGAACCCCGCGAACATAAACGAAATTGTCATCACGGCCTTTTCAGAAAGCTGGGGGGCAAATGCGCCCCTGTGGCAGTCCACCGACGGCGGGAATATTTGGACCAAGCAATTTACAATCCCTGCACCGCCCGGTGTAGCGGCAGCCGGTTGTCCCTGTGATCAGGCCGTCGATTATGGACGGAACAATCAAATGTCTGGCACCTTTCTTATCAGCGACATCTTTAGCGGCACAACCACGGATCCAGCGAGTGCCGCAGCATGGAACTGGCTGGTTATTGCTGGTGTCACGCAAAGGACGAATCACCTTGTCCCATCGAGCTTCGGGGACGCCGATCAGCCCTGGCTCTTGGTAAACCGGGACCCAACGACTCCAACCCAAGACGACGTATACGCCGCTTACGACGACTTCAGCGGCGGGCCCGATATGCGGGTTGCGGTTTCCTTCGGTGTCGACCCACCTAACTTCACGGTTGACAACCAATCCGGAACCTCGACGGGTGGTATCAACCCGGGTCACCGACTGGCCGTCGATCGACAAACTGGCTTTGTCTACAGTCTCTTTCAGAGGTGCGTAGGCAACTGCGGAGGAGACCCGAAGAACATCAACTACATGCTTAACCGATCCACGGATGGCGGAGCCACGTGGATTCTGAACGGGATGCCGGGTGGGATCATCGTGGCGAACGCGGATAGTACACAGCCGCAACCTAAATTCGGTACCGTTAACGCTCTTCTTGGCGGAGCGGACCACGCTGCCGTGGATCCAAATAACGGGGATGTCTATTACGTTTACGGCAGTCGTGATGCGGGCACCGGCAACGACCGCCTCGCCATCCGCCGAATCTTCGACAACGGAGGGGGCGGCGTGACTGTGGGACCAGAAAACTTCGTGACGGGTCAAGTGGAAGCCGCCATTCCGTCGGTCGCAGTAGCCAGCAACGGGATAGTCGGTGTTTTCTACTACACTTTCGATGGCTTCTCGTCAGGCTTCCCGATCTTCTCGGCCCATCTGGCACAGAGCAGCGATCAGGGTGTTACTTTCAGCGATCAGGTGCTGGAGACGTTCCTGTCCTCTGCTGCGGATAACGGCGATCCCAGACAGCGGGTGCTCGGAGACTATATGCAGATGAAGGCGGTGGGTACTTGCTTCTACGGAGCTTTCACGGGAAATGGCGTTCCCTTCGGTCGGCCTTTCTCGAACCACGACCCAATCTTCTTCAGAGCTTGCCCAGCATCTACACGACCTACTCCAACACCAAGGTCCCGTCCGACGCCAGCGCCGCGTCCAACACCGCCGCGGTAAGCGACATCGGTGTTGTAACTGGTAGCCTAAAGACGTGCTGTAGGTGGCCAATTACCGGGGCGGCATAGAAATCGTGTATGTGATCAATGCACAGATCACAACCATCCCGATCATGGCGACGATAAAGATCCCATCTGCAATTCTTTCAAGGCGATGCATTCTGCGCAGACCCCGAGAGCGAAGCGCCCAGTAAGAAAGCAAAGAAGAGATCAGAAACAGCAGTGCATCGGCAGCAAGCAAATCATCCGCCAGAGTGTCTGCGGTTCCGAGCGTAATCACAACGCGGATCAATCCAATAACCGTCAGGCAAACCCCGACCATCGCCGAAGAGACGGTGAAGATGTGGATGCAAATGTCCTGCTCAAGGTGGCTGTTTACACCGCGTTTCGGAGGCGTTTCTCCTTTCATGCAATCGTTATTTAGACTAATCGCGAAAGCAACTGTTCAGAGAATTGCGCGACTGATAGAAGAATTGAAAGGTGCACTAACAAGAACTGCATTTGAAATTCATTAACCTGACACGCCGCACGGAGATTGGTGCGAATTCGTATTACCTCGAGATGGGCCACCATCGATTGGTGCTCGATTGCGGTATGCATCCCAAGGAGACCGGTGAAGATGCGCTGCCGAATTTCAAAGCGATCGCAGGTCGGGAGATCGAGGCGATCCTGGTCTCGCATGCCCACCAGGATCACATAGGCACATTGCCGGTACTCATGCGACGCCTTCCAACCGCGCGCGTTTTCATGACGGAAGCCACAGCTGAGATCGGCAACGTGCTTTTGCACAACTCAGTGAATGTGATGACCCGCCAACGCGAGGAGATTGGTCGCGCCGTCGCGGGGTTATATCCGCTTTTCACGCATCGGGAAACCGATCGCGCGTCGGAACGCTGGCGTTCGTGTCCAATGCGTCAACGATTCTCCATCACGGGCGAGCGTGCACCTAAGCGCGAAAAAGACGCGCTGACATTCGAGTTTTTCGACGCAGGACACGTGCTGGGCTCGAGCGGAATTTTGCTGCGCGCGGAGGGGCAAACGGTCTTTTACACTGGGGACGTTAATTTCGACGACCAAACGATCATGGAAGCGGCAGTTTTTCCGGAGGAAAAGGTTGACGTCCTGATCATGGAATGCACGCGAGGCGACCACGCAAAACCCGCCGGCTGGACACGCCCTGGTGAAGAGCGACGCCTGGCAGAAGCGATCGCCACAGCTTTTGAGCGCCGCTCGTGCGTGCTCATACCGGTCTTCGCGCTCGGAAAAACGCAAGAGATCCTGGCAATGCTTTACAAATTCCGTCGTGAATCCCGAACGCTTTCGGGAGAGTTTCCTATTTATATCGGCGGTCTCAGCTCGAAGATGACCGATATCTACGATCGGCGTGCGCACATGACTCGCCGGCAATTGCCGCGTCTGCAATTAATGCGAGAAGCCGCTCCGTTCATTTTGAACGACGAAACAGTGCGTGACGCGCCGCTGCGCCCGGGACGAGTTTACGTGCTCTCCAGTGGAATGATGATACCAAAAACACTCTCCAATGTTCTTGCGCGTCGATTAATCGAGAATCCGCAGCATTCGATCTTTTTTGTTGGCTACGCCAGTCCCGAAACGCCCGCTGGTCTTCTGCGCGACGCGAGAACGAATGGCGAGGTTGCTCTTGATCCCGACAAACCGGCCCAACGGGTCCGCTGCAATATCGAACAGTTTCAGTTCAGCGCGCACGCGACGCGCGAGGGGCTCATCGATTACGCCAAAAAACTTTCGCCCGGCAAGATTGTTCTCGTGCACGGCGATCCACCAGCCGTGGATTGGATGCCTGATCACCTTCAGAAATGCGCATTGCATCGTGGAACATTAATTCGCTGCGCAAGCGCCAGGACCGCTTATTCGCCTGGCTGGAGGCGAGAAGGCCGGACATTGTTTGTTTGCAGGAGACAAAATGCACGGACGATCAATTTCCGGCGCTGGCTTTACAGGCCGCCGGTTATTACGCGGCTTACCATGGGGAAAAATCGTACAACGGCGTCGCGATTCTGTCGAAAAGTAAACTGGAGGATGTGCGTCCATCGTTGTGTGATGAAGTGATCGATCCGCAGGCGCGCGTCATTGCGGGAACTATTGATCGCGTGAGGGTGTTTTCGATTTACGCGCCCAACGGACAGGCGGTCGGGTCCCCCGCCTACGAATACAAACTGCACTGGTATCGTCGCCTCCGAGATTGCATCGCAAAAGAAAAATCCAACGATGTTGTGGTGTGCGGCGATTTCAATGTCGCACCGGAAGATATCGACGTTTACAATGCCGACCTGTGGCGCGGCGCCATCATGTGTTCCGATCAAGAACGCGCTGCGTTTCAGGAATTGTGTGAAATCGGCTTACGGGACACGCTGCGGATGCATCATAAGGAAGGTGAACTTTTCAGTTGGTGGGATTATCAGATGCGCGCGTTTGAAAGAAATCGCGGCCTGCGCATCGACGCGATTTTGGCCACCGAAAAGCTAGCGAAGCGCTGCAGCGCATCAGGGATTGACCTTGAAATGCGCAAGGGCAAGGAACCATCCGATCATGCGCCGGTGTGGGCGGAGTTTACGAATTAAGAAACACGAACGCCCGACGTCGGAAATTGGACGCCGAATTCAGATTCTGAATTGGACGTTGAGCGCCCGCCGCGTCGTAGCCTTGCGAAGGCGGGTTGGGCGTTGGACGTTGGGCGCTAATGGCTAACGAATCGCGCCTTCGCGTCTCGAATCCTCCGCCAAAGCCTCTCATGATTTGGGATGGTGACTGTTATTTTTGCAAACGGTGGATCGAACGTTGGCGCGAAATCACCGCAGGCAACGTAGATTATGCTACTTATCAGGAGGCAGCCGCGCGTTTCCCTGAAATTCCAGTCGAACAATTCAAGCGTGCCGTTGCATTCATCGAACCGGATGGCGAAGCCTTCTTTGCCGCGGAAGCCGTGTATCGCTCGTTGCGATATCGATCTTCGAGGAAATGGCTGACGTGGAGCTACGATCGCGTGCCTGGCTTCGCAGCAATTTCCGAGACTGCTTACAAATTCATCGCCCACAATCGAAGTCCCGGATCAACAGTGACTCGATTGCTGTGGGGTAACGATGTGCGGCCGCCGACTTATTTTTGGGCGCGGCGCTGGTTTCTCCGCATGGTTGGCCTCATCTATCTCATCGCATTCGTTTCGCTTTGGGTCCAAGTCGACGGGCTTGTTGGCAGCAACGGAATGTCGCCGGTAAGTCAGTTTCTGCCGGCAGTTCGGCAGCAAGTCGGGTCAGACGCCTATTTCCTTTTGCCGACACTTTGCTGGTTCGACTCGAGCAACACGTTTCTACATTTCCTTTGCGGTGGGGGCGTTGTCCTTTCGTTGCTTTTGATTTTCGGCGTCGCTCCTGCGGTTTCCCTTGCCTTGCTGTTTATCTTTTACCTGTCACTCACCATTGGTGGACAAGTGTTTTTCAACTTTCAATGGGATGTTCTCCTGCTGGAGGCCGGCTTCTTGTCGATCTTTCTTGCGCCATGGCGACTGTGGCCGCGGGACCTTTTGTGGCAGCCGGGACCGGCGATCCCGACTACAGCAACGACCTCAGCTACGGCGTCTCCGGTCTCACGTGCGGGTTTGTTTCTGCTCAAGTTCCTTCTCTTCAAATTGATGCTTATGTCCGGCGTCGTGAAGCTAACGAGCGGCGACGATTCGTGGGGTTGGGTGAATCATTCGTTTCATTGGAGCGCACTCACAGCGCTTGATTATCATTACTGGTCGCAACCGTTGCCGACAATCTTCAGCTGGTGGGCAGACAAAACTCCGGAATGGTTCAAACACTTCTCAGTCGCATTTTGTCTCGTAGTTGAGATCATCGCGCCATTTTTTATCTGGGCGCCGCGACGCCCGCGGCTGGTCGCTGCGGGATTGATGATCTTTCTTCAAATAGTAATCGCGCTCACCGGCAACTATTGCTTCTTCAATCTGCTGACGATCGCGTTGTGCTTCCTGCTGATCGATGACGCGGCAATCGGGCGAGGCATGGAGGGGCGAGCTCCCGCGAACCCTGCGTCGCAGGAGCTCCGTCGTTCGAATGCGAAATCTATATCGACTCGATGGGCAACGTACGCGGCGATTGCAGTAATTGTTGTCACGTTTCCAATCAACGCCTGGCTCATTTTCAGCGCGTTCAAGCCGCAAAGCCGACCGCCAGGGCGGCTGGCGAACTTCTACGAACAACTGGAAGCATTTCGAATCGTAAATGGCTACGGACTCTTTCGCGTGATGACCAAGGACCGTGGCGAGATAGTGATCGAAGGCAGCGCCGATGGCATTAATTGGGCCCCTTATGAATTCAAGTGGAAACCGGGTGACGTGAAACGCGCCCCGGGTTGGTGCGCACCACACCAACCAAGACTCGACTGGCAGATGTGGTTTGCCGCTCTGGAGACTCCCGAGCAAAATCCATGGTTGATTGGACTGATCGTCAGGCTGCTGGAGGGATCGCGAGATGTGACCGGGTTGCTTGCGCATTCCCCATTCCCGGATAAACCGCCCAACTACATCCGTGCGATGTTTTATCGCTATCGTTTTACAAACAGTGAAGAGCGTCGGCAAACCGGCGCGTGGTGGAAACGTCAGGAACTTCGGGAATATTTGCCGACGATCTCGCGCGATCAGCTGCGCCAGTAGCGAGAGGGTGAACGCGTTCTCTGCAATGCGTAGGTAGGTTAGTCGGCGAAATTGTATTTACCGAAACATCGACCGACCGCAGCGGGTCGATCCACCTTGAGCCGCACGTGCACTTGAATATATTCGGCGCGTGTCGAAGGAAGGTCAGATCGTAACGGAAGGCACGGTAACCCAGGTATTGCCGGGAACGATGTTTCGCGTCGATCTACCAGGGCAACGCAATGTGCTTGCACATATCTCGGGTAAGATGCGGAAGCATTTTATTCGAATCGTTCCAGGAGACAAAGTTTCCGTCGAACTGTCACCGTACGATCTGACAAAGGCGCGCATTGTTTTTCGCGAACAATAATCTCTTTCTTTTGGCTGGAATGCGCTAAAACCTCAAAGGCGTTCAAGTGCGATTGGTTTTCGGTGTTTGATGTGCCCTTTAAGTTCGTTAGGAGATTTGTTTGCCCAATTTGTGAAGCACGCGGATAGTTGCAGCTAGAATCAACTGGAGATTACCAATGGCAGAAGAAAACAAAGCAGAACAAAAGGCGCCGGTAGGAGCGGATGCTCGAGACAAGCTGGAGAGCAGTAAACAACATGCGCGCAGAGCAGCTGAAGATTTAAAATCGGCAGCAGGCTCCATAGCTGAAGAATATCGCGGCAAGGCAGAGCAGAAATGGGGCGAAGCACGCGGCAAAGCAGAACAAGCATGGGGGGATGCCAGGGACCGCGCCCGCACGTTCCAGGAAGACGCGGAGCAATACGTGCGCGAAAATCCAACGAAGGCGATCTTTACCGCGCTCGGAATCGGGTTTGTTCTGGGTCTGATCTTCCGGCGTTAACTCCGAAAGCTTCGGAGATGATCAGTGAGAGCCCTCGGTCCAGCAATCCTGCGGGGCATGCCGGGTTGCTTGAGAACCTCTTGGCACTCATAAACGCGCTTGCAGCGTTTTTTGAAAGCCGCTTTGCCCTGGTCGCCGAGGAATCAAAAGCGGCCGCAGTGCAATTACTAATACTGGTTGGTTGCTTGATTTTCGCAGTACTCTTGTGTGCGCTGGGTTATGTTTTCCTCATAACAGGCGCCGTTGTCGGGTTAGCTCATCTCGCTGGAATTTCATGGCCATGGATAGCGCTCGCCGCCGCTGCGTTACATTTTATGATCGCGCTGGTGCTGCTGCTGATTGCGCGGAGCCGAATCACCAAGCCGTTTTTCCGCGCCACTTTGGCTGAATTAAAGAAGGATCGTGAATGGCTGAAACACCTGGACGCAACAAATCAATCGACGAGTTGACAGCGGAAATCGTCAGTTCCCGCGAACGCGTGGGTCGCGAGTTGCGTGGCTTGCGTCATGAGCTGGATTTCCCGGCGAAATTTAGAAGATCATTTCGGGAACAAACGGTCTCCTGGATCACAGCCGCAACCGCGGTCGGTGCGCTGATCGCTTTGGCACCGATGCGGAAGAAAAAGATCTACGTTGATGCAAAGAGCAGTCGTAAATCGCAGAGGAAACTCGTAGAAACAGGCTTCGCGTTAGCTGCGCTGAAAGTTGCCGCCGGTCTGGCTCGGCCAGTGATTGTAGAGTTTGTCAAAAATCGGCTGACCGGTTTTCCAGGAAAATCCCGCCGCAAAACATAAGGCCGTAATCTAATGTGTCCCATGGGGCGGGCTCGTTTTAGGATTTACGCACTCGGCCAGATTGGGTAATGATTGCCCCGGGGCACCCATGATCGCTAAGTCTCCGGAACTTCCCGTAAAATCGCAGACGATGCGGCACGTGGATGATTATCTCGAAGTCGGTCAAAAAGCCGGCGCGTCTGATGTCCATTTAGCCGTGAACGCGCAGCCGAGATGGCGGTTGCATGGACGATTGGAACCGATCTGGCCCGATGCACCGCTGCTGACTGCCGAGCAGACCGCCGCTCTGGCTGAGGCATTTGTTCCCGACGTCTATAAAAAGGAGCTCAATACGCGCGGCGACTCGGATTTTGCGTATGAAAACGAGTTCGCCCGCTATCGCACCAGCGTGGTTCGTCAGAGGCTTGGGATCGAGATTGTCTTCCGCGTGATCAACAGTCGCATCCGAACCATGGACGAACTGGGGTTACCTGAGCGCCTCAAGCTACTCACCCGTTACCAGAACGGGCTGATCCTGGCGACCGGTTCAGTAGGGACTGGCAAATCGACGACTCTGGCGGCAATGGTCGAGCAGATAAACATGGAGCGCCGCGATCACATCATCACATTGGAAGATCCGATCGAATACATTTTAACGTCGAAAAACTGTCACGTTACCCAACGAGAGATCTTCACTCACAGCGACTCTTTCGCTGCAGCATTGCGCGCTTCACTCCGCGAAGATCCGGACGTAATCATGGTCGGAGAAATGCGTGATTTGGAAACGATCTCTCTCGCAATCACTGCCGCTGAGACCGGCCACCTTGTTTTAGCAACACTGCATACCAGCAGCGCGGCCCGCACGCTTGATCGATTGCTCGACGTGTTTCCGCCTCATCAACAGGAACAAATTCGGGTAATGGTAAGCGAATCCCTGCGGGGCGTTATCAGTCATCAGCTAATACCCCGGGCGGACGGCACCGGACGCGTGCTGGCTTTGGAGATTCTTACGAACACACCCGCGGTCGCCAACGTTATTCGCGAAGCGAAGACGTACATGTTACCCGGCATTATTCAGACTGGCAAAAAGCAAGGCATGCGCTTGATGGATGATACTCTGATCGAACTGTATCAGCGCGGCTTGATCAGCGCTCAGGAGGCTTATGCCCGCGCAGAGCAGAAACAAATGGTGCGCCAACAGGTGGGAAAATGAGGAATGATGAAACAATATCGAAGTTCGAAATTCGAAGCTCGAAACAGATTGGTCTGTGCAAGTTTCGTCATTCGGATTTCGTCATTTAAGTCATGGCTTACTTAGATCAATTTCTCAGTGTAATCGTCAAACACGGCGGCTCCGATCTGCATTTCGCAGAGGGGCAGCCACCGAAAATGCGCGTGCATGGAGACATCATGCCCATTCGGGCCGAGGCGATTTCACGTGAGGAAGCCATTCAGATGATGAGCGAAATTTGCGGAGCGCGTAACTGGGAAACCTTTGAACAACGAGGAGACCTGGATTTTGCCTATGAAATGGATGAAGCCTCTCGGTTCCGCAGTAATTACTTCAAGCAATCAAACGGTTACGGCGCGACGTTTCGGCTGATTCCCACCAAGATTGCTACGCTCGAAGACCTGGGCATTCCCGTGGTGGTAAAAGACTTTGCGAATACACGCGGAGGTCTGGTGCTTGTGACTGGTCCTACCGGCTCCGGCAAAACCACCACGCAAGCTGCGCTGATCGACTACATCAATCAGAAGTTTGCGAAACATGTCGTGACAATCGAGGAGCCAATCGAATTTGTGCATGACAACAAGCGAAGCACCATCACGCAGCGCGAAGTGCCAACGGATTCGAGCTCTTTCGCCGCTGGACTAAAAGCCGCGCTGCGCGAAGACACCGACATTGTGCTTGTAGGAGAAATGCGCGACCTGGAAACAGTTTCACTTGCTCTAACCGCAGCGGAGACCGGTCTTCTCGTGTTCGGTACGCTGCACACTAACAATGCGCGCAAAACGGTGGACCGAATGGTGGACGTTTTTCCCGCGGACCGTCAACCGCAGGCGCGTGCGATGCTCGCGAACTCATTGCGCGGCGTGGTGGCTCAATTGCTCTTAAAAAGAGCGGATCGACCTGGCCGAATAGCAGTAAACGAAATCCTAATCGCGAATTCTGCGGTTGCCGCAATTATTCGCGAAGGCTCAACGCAGAAACTCCAGGATGTCATCGTGTCAGGCAGAGCGGAGGGGATGCAGTTCATGGACGACGCCATCTGGGCGCTGCTTGAAAAAGGCATTGTCTCCCCGCACGAAGCTTTCATGAAAGCGATCGACAAAAGCCGGTTCAGACCATTTCTGCCTCCAGAAGAAGA
>WNGI01005427.1_pt1 | contig 14616 bp, 14 predicted proteins | sample 5400621 | NCBI WGS metagenome assembly WNGI01 (sample SAMN13153374, study PRJNA577476) | soil metagenome | isolation source: 20 cm soil or saprolite under Garry oak tree replicate 1 | place: USA:California | collected 2016-06-15 | reverse complement strand
GGAGAACACGTCGACCTGTCACTCATAGCGGAAGAAGCCACCGAAACACTCCTCTCCCTCGCAGAAAAACGCGGCCTCACCATCGAGACCTCCGGCGACACGACTCCCACCATCGGCTCGCACGCGCTCCTGCTGCAGTTGAGCACGAACCTCGTGCACAACGCGATCGTCCACAACCTGCCTGAACAGGGCACCGTGTGGGTCACGACCAGCGTTCACCCCGAGAGTGCAGTGCTCACCGTCGAGAACACCGGCGAGAAGCTCACCCCACAGGTCGTTGCCGCGCTTGCCGAGCCGTTTCTTCGCGGCACCGAACGCATACGCACCGACCACGCAGGTGCCGGCCTCGGCCTGGCAATCGTCAAGAGCATCATCCAAGCACATGACGGAACCCTCACCCTCACCCCCCGGGCCGCTGGCGGGCTCCGCGTCACGGTCCAACTACCCGTGCGCCACCGCACACCGGCAGATGACGATTAGGGGAAATGCCGCACGCCCGGGCCGATCGTCGAGCTCAAGGAACGCCAAAGCGCTCCCTCCCATAACCGACTGCACCTCACCTGGCAGACCTTCAAAACCAGTACGGCGTCGTAGCCCGACGCTAGGCAGGTTCGACTCCTGTGCCGCTCCGTCTAGCTTTTTCCCTGCTCTTTGGCTATTTTTTGCCTGGTTAAATTGCGGCAGCGGGTGTTGACTGCAGATCAAGACCGGCGGGCCGAGCGGCTGTGCCGCCAGCCGGACCGTCGCGCAACTATCGCGCAGAGTTGCTCGTGGGGTTTAAAACTCTGTCAGGCCGCCGATTCGGGGAATTTGCAGCGGGGATCAAGTAAATGAACCCCACGCGAGTTTTTGAACCTCACGGCCTCGGATAGTTCGCATGACGGCTTCGGGCGGATCAGTTCAAGCGGATCAGCTCCACGGTGCTGGGCTCAGACCTTGAGCGCGCTGAGCGCCGCAACTCCCGCGAGGATCATGGCCACGCCGGTCAGCTGGACGCGGCCGAGCCGCTCGCCGAAGAGAACGTAGGCGCCGACAGCCGCCACTGCCGCGAACTGAGAGGCGAGCACGGCCGTCACGGCGATCCCGTGTCGCGCCCCGGCAGCGAACGAGGCGAAACCGACGACCTCAGCGAGGCCCGAGGCGACGACAAGCGGCAGCGCCCGCCATGTCAGGCGGAGGCGGGAGGTGAGGGCAAGAGGAAGAGTGACCGCGACCACACCAACCACCCGCGCTGGGAGTACGGCCCAGGTGACGGTCAGGTCCGCCCCAACACGTCCCGTCGCGTAGAGGCCCATTCCGAACAGACCCGCGGAAACGAGCGCGAGCAGAGCGCCGCGCCGATCGTGCCGCTCCTCATTCTGCTCGCCGACGAGCCCCGCAAGCACGACGCCCACCACGATCACCCCGAGCGCCAGGCCGGTACCGCCGCCGATCGCTTCGCCCGCCGCGGCTGCGATCGCCGCCGCGACGGCTCCCTCCGTTGAGGTGATCGGAGCGACGATGCCCACCCGTTCGATCCGCAGAGCGGCGTAGACGATTAGCAGGCCGGCCACGTTGCCGATCCCAGAGACCGCGAGCCACTTGACCGAGCCTGCGTCAAGTTGGTCGGGCGTACTCGTCAGCGCGACCGCGGGCAGCGTCACCACGAGCCCCACGAGCATGACCCAGGCGACGACCGAGCTAGCTCCGATCAGTCGACTCGAACGCGACGAGCAGAGCGTCGAAACGCCAAAACAGAGCGCCGCACCCAAGCCGCCGAGAATCGCGATCAAGTGCTCAGTGTGCGCCGAGCCAGGCGACCAATTGGCTCCAGAAGCGCGCGTAGTCGGGCCAAGCGAGAAACGCAGGACTGCCCCAGTGCGGTGAGCAATCGGACGCAAAGGCCGCTACCCGTCCCTGACCGGCGGTGCCGAGGACGAGGAAGGGGTCGTCTTGGACGGTCATGACGACGGCGGCCTCGCTCTTCGCGTCAAGTCGGTTGTAGCCGAGAAAGTACGGCCAATCCGAAGCGATGCCGTCGAGGACGGCATGCGATGTCTGGACGGTTGGCCTTACCCCCTCGGGCGTCTCGACCCGGTCGTCGTGGCCGAGCAACTCCACGGGCAGGATGGAGGCGAGCGGAGTCGCCTGGTAGCGCGCCTTGCCTTCGAACCCCGAGAAGGACATGTAGCCGCCAACCATCAGCAGGCCGTGCCCCTGCTCGACGTGCACCTTGAGCACGCGCAGACGATCCGGTTTTCGCTCGCCACGATCGACGGAGGCAGGGTGGAGCTGGATCGTGTCGGCCGAGATGTCGCTCAGCACGACCACGTCGAAGGGCTCGAGCTCGGAGAGCGTCCAGGGAAAGTCCTCGACCGCGTCGTGATTCGTGATGTGCGTGACCTCGTGTCCGTGCGCTCGGAGCCCCTCGACGAGTTCGCTCACGCCGACCGCGTACGAGCCGGTCGAGTACGTCGAAAAGCCCTTGACCTCGACCTTGTGCGTGACCCAGGTCTCGCCGGCAATCAGTACGTGCACGACGGCTCCTTCCTCTCGACCGCTCCGAAACGACGGTTGCGGCAGCCTATGCTCACACCACGCGATGGCGGACGGTTGTGACGAGGGGGCCTGTCGGTGAGCGGCTCGATCGGGCTCGAGCAGGTCGGCGCACCGAGGCTTCTCGTGCCGGTACGGCAGCCGATACTCCCGGCTGCCGAATACGAACGCCGGCTGGAAGCGCTGAGGGCGCGCGTTGCAGCCGATTCGATTGTCGTCTACGGCGATCGTGAGCATTTCGCGAACATCGCCTTCTTGTGCGGCTTCGATCCCCGTTTCGAGGAGGCGCTCCTCGTCCTCGCTGAAGGAAGGCCGACGCTGATTGTCGGCACCGAGGGGCTCTCCCTCGCCACGCTCGTGACGATCGACGTGGATGTCTTGCACTGCCCTTCGCTCGGTTTGATGGGCCAGGACCGGGCAGCGGGCATGCGACTCGAAGACGCGCTCGCCCAAGCGGGAGTCCGGGCGGGCGCACAGACGGCGGTCGTCGGCTGGAAGTACTTCGAGCCTGAGGAATGGAGTTCTACAGCCACGCGGATCGCCGCTCCTGCGTTTCTCGTCGACGTGATCCGGGACCTCGTGGGGGACGCGGGAATGGGCAGCCGCCAGAGCCTCGCATGCGGTTGCCGCGATCGTGCGCGCAGCCGAGCCGGGCCTGACCGAACGACAGGCGGTGGCCGCGATGCCCTACGCAGGTGAGCCGCTTTCGGCGCACGTCTTGTTCGCCTCGGGGCCGGAGGTGGCGGTCGGGTTGCGAAGTGCCACCGATCGAAAGCTCGAGCTGGGCGACGCCGCGACGACGGCAGTCGGCTTCTGGGGTGGCCTCTGCTGTCGCGCCGGTCTGATCGAGAGCGTCCCGCAGAAGCAACGAAGCCATACCGCCGACTACCTGGAGCACATGGCGATCCCGTACTGGAGAGCGATCGTGACGTGGTACGAGTCGACCCGCCTCGGGACACGCGGAAGAGAGATCGACGCGCGGGTCCGAGGAACACTGGAAGGGACGGGCTTCGGATCAGCCCTGAACCCCGGTCACCTCACCCACCTCGACGAGTGGGTGCACAGCCCCGTGCGACCGGAATCCGAGGATCCGATCCGCTCCGGCATGTGTCTCCAGTGCGACATCATCCCCGACTGTGTGCGGCCTGGCTGGGCCGCGAACTGCGAGGACACGCTGGCTGTTGGCGACGCGGACCTGCGGGCTGCGCTGGCAGCCCGCCATCCGGACGTGTGGTCGAGAGTCCAGGCCCGTAAGACGTTCATGCGCGAGCGGCTGGGGATCGCGATCGCGGACGAGATCCTTCCGCTGTCGGCCGCTCCCGCCTACTTCGCCCCTTTCTGGCTCTCGCCGGACCACGCCCTCGTCGCGAGCTGATCCTGCGACCAGGCTCGTTGCTTTGAGGTCGCCACACGTCCAGAATGCACACATGGCGATCGAGGCCGACCGGCTCCGGCTCGCGCGCGACGGCGGCCCGCCCGCGCGCACCAGGCCGGAGGCCCCCATGTTCCCCGGGGGGATGGAGGTCGGAGAGGAGGAGCTCGAGGCGCTGGCGCGGGTGATCCGAGGCAAGAACCTCTTCCGCTACTACGGGGTCGGAGACGGGCCGCAGGAGGTCGAACTCTTCGAGCAGGAGTTCGCCGCCCACATGGGCGCGCGCCATGCACTGTGCCTCAACGCGGGCTCCTCGGCGCTCATTTGCGGACTCATCGGAGCCGGGGTCGGTCCCGGGGACGAGGTCCTCATCCCCGCCTACACGTGGAACGCCACCCCGAACGCCGTCTTGGCTACGGGAGCGTTGCCCGTGCTCGTCGAGGTCGATGAGTCGCTGACGCTCGACCCGGGCGATGCAGAGCGTAAGTTGACTGCGCGCACCAGGGCGATCCTGCCCGTCCACATGCGCGGCGCCCCCGCCGACATGGGGGCGATTGCGGCGCTCGCCGGGCGCCATGGGCTCGCCCTCGTCGAGGACGTGTGCCAGGCCGCCGGCGCTTCCTTCGAGGGTCGACGGCTTGGCACGTTCGGGGACGCAGGCGGCTTCAGTCTCCAGTTCAACAAGATCATCACGACCGGCGAGGGCGGTGTGATGATCACCGATCGCCAGGATCTCTACGAGCTCGCGATCGACGTCCACGACTGCGCGGGGTCAGTGCGGCGCGGCGCCGGTCTCCCGCGCTTCCCCGGCTGGAACTTCCGCGCGTCGGAACTGATCGGCGCTGTCGGGCGCGTGCAGCTGACGCGGCTCGACGGCCTCATCGACCGCATGCGAGCGAGCCACGCGCGGCTCGCGGAGGAGGTCGGCGGCCTCCCAGGCCTGACGCTGCGCCGTCCGAACGACGAGGGCGGCGACGCGGGGATCGCGCTGATCGCGTTTACCGAGACGGCAGCTCTTGCGCGCGAGGCTGTCGCCGCTCTGCAGGCGGAGGGCGTCTTGGCGATGCAGGTCTATTCGCCGGACGCGGTGGACCTCCACGTCTATCCCTACTGGCAGCCGGTCCTCGACGCGATCGCCGCCGCGGGAGCCCCTCGGCCGGAGTGTTCGCACACGCTCGATCTGCTCGAGCGCGCCGTCCACATCGACGTCTCACCGCTCTGCGACGAACAGGACCTCGACGAAATCGCCCTCGCCTTCCGGAAGGTGGCCACCCGGGTGCTGGCTTGAGGCTGCGGGTGGGCGTCGTCGGGGGCGGCCTTGTCGCCCAGGCGATGCATCTTCACCACCTCGCTGCCCGGCGCGACCTCTTCGAGCTCGTCGGCCTCGCCGAGCCGAGCGCGACCGTTCGCGAGGCACTCGGCGCGCGCTACGGCATCGCCGGCCTCCATCCCCACTACGGTGGCCTTCTCGATCAGGGCGAGCTCGATGCCCTGCTGGTTTGCTCGCCGGCCGGTACCCACGCAGAGGTCGTGCTCACCGCTCTCGACGCCGGCATCCACGTCTTCGTCGAGAAGCCGCTCTGCATCACGCTCGCTGACGCGGACGCGATCGTCGCCGCCCGGGAGCGTACGGGGCTCGTCGTACAGGTAGGGACCATGAAGCGGTTCGACCCCGCCTACGAACGGATGCTCGATGAGCTCCCCGAGACGGCCACTTGCCTCCGGTATGTCAGCGTCGTCGTCAACGACCCCGAGTTCGTGCCGTATTTCCGACCTGGCGAGATCGTGCGCGGAAGTGACGTGTCCGACGAGGTGCTCGAGGCGACGCGCCGCGCGGAGGCCGAGCAGGTCGAGGCGGCCGTCGGCTCCGGCGCACCCGATGTCGTGCGGGCGTTCTCCGAGTCGTTCCTCGGCAGCCTCGTCCACGACGTCAACCTCGTTCACGGCCTGCTCGAGCGCATGCACGAGCCGCTCCCGCCCGACGTGATCGGCGGCGACTGGTGGAACGAAGGACGCGCGGTGAACGGCTCTGTTCGTCTCGCGAACGGTGCACGCTGGGACAACGCCTGGATCCAGCTTCTCGACACGCACGAATATCAGGAGTCGGTCTCCCTCTTCTTCGCCGACTCGATCCGCTCACTCACGTTCCCCTCGCCCTGGCTCAAGCAGTACCCGACCGTCTATCGCCGGAGCGAGCGCGGCGGCGAAACCAACGTCGTCCGCATCGCCGAGTCCTACGAGGAGAGCTTCGCCCGCGAGCTCGAGCACTTCCACCGCTGCGTGACCGAGGGGGAGGCCTGCCGCACGCCGCCCGAGCAAGCCCGGCTGGACATGGAGGTGCTGACGCAGATGTTTCGCGCGTCTCACACCGAAGGAGCGACGTGACGAAGGTCGAGTACGAGCTGATGACCATCGGCGAGATTGTGGAAGCGAAACGTCATGCGCCGCTGGTCTTCGTCCCAGTGAGCCCTATCGAGTGGCACGGGCCTCACCTGCCCATCGGCACCGACGGCTTGCATGCCCACCACGTTGCGGTGCGCCTTGCCCGCGAAGTTGGTGGGGTCGTGCTTCCCACCCTCTTCGCCGGAACCGAGACAGTGCTGCAATCGAAGCCTGAGTCGAATCAGCTGAGAGTCCTCGGGCTCGACGAGGACGCGCGGGTCGTCGGCATGGACTTCCCCGGCTTTCCCGTGAAGAGCCTTTACTTCGAGGAGAGCGCATTCGGCATTGCGGTCCGAGACCTGGTGCGGGCGCTCGCGGCCGACTCGTTCCGCGTGATCGTCCTCGTCAACGGGCACGGCGCCACCAATCACATCCGCACGCTCGAACGAATCGCCCGGGAAGAAGCGCGCCGGGACGAGGTCACCGTGATGAGCCTGATGGTCTGGGTCCCCCCTCCGCCGCCCAACCGGGACCCCGGTCACGCGGCCCGCGAGGAGACGGCCGTCATGATGGCGATCGCCGAAGAGCACGTGCGTCTCGACCAACTACCGCCGCCGGACGTCCCGCTGCGTTACGCCGAGTACGGGATCGTCGACGGACCGGCCTTCGACGGCTTCCCGACGAGCGACTTCACGGTCGCACCGGACGCCGACCCGCGCTCGGCGACGCCTGAGGAGGGCGAGCGGATCCTCGAGCGGGAGGTACAAGTTGCCGCCGCCCGGGTGAGGCAGGAGCTGGAGCGGTGGTAGCGTTCGCGACTTCGAAGCGATGGCCGAGCCACTCGCTGTAGACCGGAACAGGAAGTCCGGCGCAATTCCAGGGCCCGCGGCCGTGCCAGGCATCGAGCTCCGCGGCGTCTCGAAGAAGTACGGCCATCAGACGGCGCTCCAGCCCACCGAGCTCCAGATCCGCGACGGCGAGTTCTTCTGCCTGCTTGGTCCCTCGGGCTGTGGGAAGACGACAACGCTGAACCTCATCGGCGGCTTCGTCGCGCCGACGTCGGGCACGATCTGGATCCAAGGACAACGCGTCGACCGGCAGCCGCCTCACAAGCGGAACGTCAACACGGTCTTCCAGTCGTACGCGCTCTTCCCGCACATGATCGTGCGTCAGAACGTGGCCTTCGGCCTCCGGATGGCGAGGGTGGACAAGAAGGAGACCGCGACTCGCGTCGCCGAGGCCCTCGAGCTGGTCGGTCTGGAGGAGTTCGGCGACCGCTTGCCCACTCAGCTCTCCGGCGGTCAGCAGCAGCGCGTCGCCGTAGCGCGCGCACTCGTGCGGGGGCCTGCTGTTTTGCTGCTCGACGAGCCGCTCGGAGCGCTCGACCTCAAGCTTCGCAAGAGGCTCCAGGTCGAGCTGTCCCAGATCCACCGCGAGGTCGGCACCACGTTCGTGTACGTCACGCACGACCAGGAAGAGGCCATGACGATGGCCGATCGAGTTGCCGTTCTCAACGGCGGGAGGATCGAGCAGATCGGCGTCCCCGAGGAGATCTACAAGCGGCCGCGGTCACGGTTTGTCGCCGACTTCATCGGCGAGTCGAACTTCTTCTCCGCCGCTGACGACGGTGGTGCAACTGGAACCGTCGTACTGGCGGATGGAACGAGGGTGGGCCATGCGCGCCAGGATCTGAACCACGGTGGTGAGTCCGTGACACTCATGGTTCGTCCTGAGTCGATTCACATCTTCCGGCCCGAGGACGCCCCGCCCGGCTCTGTGCGCGCCCGGACCATCCAGACCTCGTTTCTCGGGAACCACACCCGGGTTGCAACCGAGTGCGCCGCAAGTCAAGATCTCGTCCTGATCGCAGTTCACAGCAAAGGCGAGATCGAGCCCGGCTTGCTGGAGACAGACAGGGAGGTAGCCCTTTGGTGGAAGCCGGATGACGCCGTCTTGATTCAGGACGCAGGCTCACAAAAGGAGGCGGAGGCATGAGCGAACATGAAGCGGGCTTTACCCGAAGGGATCTCCTCAAGGGCGGGGCGATCGGAGCCGCGGGCCTGTATCTCGGCGGCGCCGGCAGCGCTCTCGCCGCCCAGCTTGGGCAGGACAGGGCCGATGCGGTCACTCTCAACTGGCTGACGTGGTTCGACCATTACTTCCCGCAGCAGCTCGAGGTGACCAAGAAGCGCATAGGAGTCGGTGCTCGCACGAAGCTGGCCCCGTCTGACTCCCAGATCTACACGACGATCAGGCAGACAGGATCCCAGTTCGACATCTCGGCCGCGGACGCGCTCTGGGTTCCGAAGATGCACAAGGACGGCTTGACCGAGTCGTTCGACCTCTCGTCGATCGCAGCGTCGAAGCAGCTCTACTCGGTCGCCCGCGACTTCGCCATCTGGAAGGACGGCTCGAATTACATGGCCTTCCCGAACGGCTGGTCGACCATCCAGAGCTACTACAACCCAAAGCACGTCAAGACGAAGCCGGACTCGTACGACGCCCTGCTCGACCCCAAGTACAAGAAGAAGATCGTTTACGAGGACTCGCCGGAGAACTTTGTCGGTTTCGCGGGCCTCGCCACCGGCGCCAAGAACCCGTACGACCAGACGCTCAGCGAGCTGGCGCGGTCGAAGGCGTGGCTGAAGAAGCTGAAGCCGAACATCCTCAAGATCGTCCAGCAGAACTTCGAGACGGTCAACGCACTCAAGGACGAGTCGGCCTGGATCGGCCTGGGCAACCTGGGCGTCGAGCTCCGTGTCAAGGCTGCCGGGGGTCCGCTCATCAAAGTGGCCTACCCCAAGGAGGGGCTCCTCGGCTGGTTCGACGGCGAGCAGATGGTCAAGGCATCCAAGCACAAGGACCTCTTCGCGAAGTTCATGAACTCCGTCGAGGGGCAGACGGCGTTTGCCGCAAAGAACTTCATCAAGAACGGCCGGCCGATGTTCAACGAGAAGGCTTACAAGCTCCTGGTCAACCAGGGCTACAAGCACCGGGCCGACCTCTTCCACTACAACGAGCCCGAGCGGATCCTGAAGTCGCATCTCCAGGGCCCGTCCAGGAACCCGCAGGCGACGACCCAGACCTTCACCGAGGTCTTTGGCGGCTAGCACAGCAGACACCCCGGCGCCCTCTATGGCACCCGAGGAGGGAGGCGGCTCGACGAGCCTCTCCCTCCTCGGCAGGTTCGGCGGCCTGGTCCCCGGCGGCGTCTACTTCGGGCTCTTCTTCGTCGTCCCGTTCGGCCTGATCGTCTGCTTCAGCTTCTGGGAGGACTTCGACTACAAGGTCATCCACCACTGGACGCTGGCCAACTACCGCTACTTCTTCAGCGTCCCTGACTACGTCGGGACGATGTGGGCGACGCTCTGGGTGGCTCTGGCCGCGACCGCGATCACGCTCGGGCTGGCTTTCCCGTTTGCCTACTGGCTCTCACGCTATGTCCCGCGCGGTCTGCAAAAGCTGCTGCTCGTCCTCGTCATCGTGCCGTTCTGGACGAGCTACCTGCTGCGCGTCTACTCGTGGTTGAACATTCTCGGGGACAAGGGAGTCATCAACAGCTTTCTTACCTGGCTGGGGGTGATCGACCAGCCCCTCTCTCTTCTCTACCACCGTTGGACAGTCGTCGTGGTCCTCGTCTACCTCTACTTCCCGTTCGGGGCGCTGACGCTCTACTCGTCGATCGACCGCTTCGACTGGGATCAGCTGCACGCGGCGATGGACCTCGGCGCCTCGCCGCTCCGCGCGATCCACAAGATCCTGATTCCCCAGATTCGGCCCGGGATCGTCGCCGCCGTCATCTTCGTCTTCATCCCCATTCTCGGCGAATACCTTGCGCCGCAGATCGTCGGCGGCACCGACGGAGTCATGATGGGCAACCTGATCGACGAGTTCCAGAAGGAAGCGCTCTACGCGCGCGCCGCGTCGATTTCCCTCCTGATCGCGGCCTTCATCGTCCTCCTGCTCGTCCTGTTCCGGAAGTCGCTCTCGGCGAGGGAGGCCTATGGCGCGTGAGGCCGCAGTGCTCTCGCCGCGTGCCCGCGCATCGCGCGGGTTGCTCACCTGCTACGGCTTGTCCATCTATCTGTTCCTGTTTGCGCCGATCGTGCTTCTCGTCCTCTTCAGCTTCAACGCGAACACATATGGGTCGTTCCCGATCACGGGCTGGACCACGAAGTGGTACGCCCAGGTCTTCGGCGACTACCAGATCCAGGACGCGCTGAGGACGACACTCAAGGTGGGCCTCGAGGTCACCCTCGTCAGCGTCCTGCTCGGGACCGCCGCGGCGTTCCCGCTCGTCCGCGCCGGACTCCCCTTTCCGGCGGGCTTCCGAGTCGCCATGACGCTGCCGATCATGATCCCCGGCATCCTGATCGGCATCTCCCTGCTGGTCCTCTTCACGCAGGTCGTCAAGGTGCCGCTCTCGCCCTCGACGGCCGTGATCGGGCAAAGCCTCTACACGACGCCATTCGTGCTGCTGCTCGTCGCAGCCCGGCTCCAGGGTTTCGATCGGAATCTCGAGCGAGCGGCGGGCGACCTGGGCGCAAACACCTTCAATCGCCTCCGACTCATCGTCCTGCCGTTGATCTTCCCCGCCATCCTGGCTGGGGCGCTCTTCGCCTTCACGCTCTCGTTCGACGAATTCGTGATCACGTACTTCATCATCGGCGGCTACAACACGCTGCCGATCTACATCTACACCCAGATCAGGTACGGGATCACGCCCGAGGTCAACGCGCTCGCGGCGCTCGTCCTGATCACGTCCATAGCTCTCATCAGCCTCGTTTTCATCCTGCCCGCGGGACTCCGGCTGGCCCGGCGCCTGGCCGGCTCCAGGGCGCGGCGAACGCCGGAGGCACTGCCCGAGACGTTCGCCGCACCGAAGGGCTAGCCAAGTTTCACCGGACCACCCTGCTGAGCCGATGCGTGAAGCGCCTCGAGCACGCGAGCCTGGGCGATCGTCTCGGCGCGGCCAATCAGCGGCTCAGCCTCGCCGAGGATGGCATCGCTCAGGTTCTCGAGCTCGAGCTGGTACGGGTCTGTCGGCTCGAGCCGGATCTCCTTGGTGCCGCTGTCGGTCCTGACCTCGATCCGCGGCGCGACCCAGCCGTGCCAGGGATCGGAGAGGAAGAGCGACCCGCGGTCGCCGATCGCCTCGAGCTCGTCGCGGTCGGGCAGGTCGAGGCCCGAGTCGAACTGGCAGAGGACGCCGGCGAAGCGCATGGTTCCCGCTCGGCGGCTCGCAGAACTCATCATCGCCGAGCTCAGGGAGGCGGAACGCAACGTTGAGCCCGATGAGATTCAGGAACTCGAAGCGCTGGTATGGAAGCGACTCCCGAACCCCTGAGAGAGTTGGTTCACTAGCTGGCAGCACGCGTTCTAGCTGGCGGGCTCTTCCGCGCTGGAGTCAAGGAGATCGAGGAGGTGAGCCACGGCTGACGCCTCTTCGGTGAGGCGCTCTTGTTCTCCTGGCGCGACGATGGCCCCCGACTCGACCCTCCCTAACACCTCCTCGTACCAGGCGAGGTACGCGCGGAGCTGCGGGCGGATGTCGGGTCGCTTCTCTTCGGGCATCCCGTCGAGTGTACGTCGCCGCTGAAGGGCGCCAACGAGGGCGTTTTGATTGATGAAACGGCGTAGACTCGCCCTATGGCGAGTCTCATGGACAAGATCCGCAAGTGGTTGGGGATGGGGAAAAAGACCTAACCGTTCTCACGTCCCGAACGGCGTAAGATATTTCCAACTGGCCCTGCATTCGGTCCCGGCCCCAGGCCCGCAATCCACCAACGCGCAGTGCGCGCGAGGCGAGGAGCCTAAGGCGACGGAGTTTGACTGCGGGGCCAGCCCTTGCCGGGTCGCGTTGTAAATTGCCGCGCGCTGTGGCGGAAGCGGTTAGTTCGCCGAAGAAGCGAGTCTTCTAAGCGAGGGACGACCCCCTGACGGCACCCAAGCCGGACGCGACTGCGGCGAGGCATCCGGATGGTGCACGGGGTCGCCCCTCGACGGCTCGTTCTCTTTCGAAGCGCTTAACCCTTGATCGCGGGAAGCGCCCGTACACTCCACGAAGCCGTCCGCCCCAGCGGCCATCGATGATGACCAGCCAGGGCACAGCTCACGGCCGCCTTTCAGCGCGCTATCCGCGACCGCCATCTACGGTGCGCAACGATGGCCGCCCGCGAACTCGGGACCGTCAGCCTCGCCGACGCACTTGCGCTTACGCTTCTCACTGCCGAAGTGGGAGACGACCTATGGCCGCGAGCGGCGGGGCGGTGGCTCGGGCGGTTCATCGTTGAGTCACCTGCCATAACGATCGGGGAGGCCGGTCTAGCTGCTGCTGCGGGACGCATTTCGACATTTCGGGGCGAGCGGTGGGCCGTTGTCCTGCCCGTTGGGGGACGACGTTTCGACGGTTCGCGGCGAGGGGGATCGGAGCGAGAGGTCGACGACGGCCGAGAGCTTGCCGAGGTACGCTGCGCCTCGTGAGCAGCAGTGAGAGCGTGGACACGATCCTCCATGGCTATCGGGCGTTCGTCGCCGGGGATCTCGGCACGGTCGCCGAGCTCTTGGATCCGGACATCGAGTGGTTCAGCGTCGCTCCGGAGCAGCCGCCGGCAGACCTCGACGAAGTACAGACGATCCTGACCGCGCGCCACGCGGACGCCTATCGCATCGAGCTGGAACGCTGCATCGGCAACGGGGAGGACGTCCTCGTGGCCTTCCGCGCCGCGGGCGTGGAGAAGGACCTGGACGACGACCGCCCCGTGCAGTCGCGACGAACGTTCACGATCGGACGCTACTGGGCGATCGTGACCGTGCGCGAGGGCCGCGTCGTCCGCGTCCGTGACTATCCAGGTCTGCGCCCCGGCCTCGAGGCGCTCGGCCTCGACGAGAGCGCTCTCTAAGATCGTTCCAAACTGAAGTCTCGGCATTACCCCTTCCCAGCGAGTCGTTCGAGCATGGACTCGACGTCGCCTGCTTCGAACGGGTAGAGGAAGAGCGCCGTTCAAACCACCGCGGTCGATCAGATACGCCGTTTCACTGTGGTTGACCTAATACGGATGCCCGCTGTGTACTCACCGCTTTTCAGATGTAGGCCGATCTTGTCTAGCCCTCTGCCCGACTCGAACCGTCGATTCTCTTCACCATGAAGGCGCGCGTCACTCGGCGCGCGTCGTCGCAGTTCCGACAAACCGCGACAGGGGAAATCGCCCTGGTCGAGCGACAAGTGATTTCGTCTCGCGCGCGCGTGTAACCCGTGGCGCGTGTGGGCTCACAAAGGCTCGTTCGCGGCAGCAGTCTCTCGGCGACGGCCCCCTCGTGCGACCACCATTTCCTCCAAGGTGGTGGCAGCTTCGTTGTCCAAGCCGAGGGCGCGCTGGATCTCGTTGCGGTTTGGCTGGATGACGCTCGTCTGATTTAGCAGTATCCGGTTTCGTGACCTGGGTTTCCCTGGTCTGGCGGAACTTGCTGCGGAGGCCGGCGCGAACGGCGCTCACGACGGCCGGCGTCTCATTGGGAGTCGGGCTGATCGTGGCGCTGCTCTCGCTCTCCGCCGGGGTGGAGAGGACGGCCGGGGAGCTGATCCACGTTGGACGCTCCGACTTCGGCGTCTTCCAGTCCGACGTCTCCGACTTCAGCCGCTCCCTCTTGCCGGAGAGCATGGCCAAGCGCATCGCGACGGTCTCGGGCGTCGCCGAGACCGCGCGGCTCAAGCTCTTCGCGACTGACGTGCGCGGACAATCCTCCTTTTTCGTTTTCGGGCTCCGGCCAGACGAGTTCGTCTGGAGGCGGCTGGTGCTGATCCAGGGCCGCCGGCCGCGGGGAAGCGAGGCGTTGCTCGGAGACCGCGGCGCGCGCCGACTCGGCCTCGGCCTCGGCGACGAGCTCGCCGTCGCGCAGGGGAAGCGCTTCCCGATCGTCGGGATCTACCACAGTGGCAACGTCTTCGAGGATTCGGGGGCCGTGTTGCCGCTCGGCGTCCTCGAGCGTCTCGCGAACCGTCCCGGGGAGATCACGACGGTCGCCGTCGCTCTCCGACCCGGACTGCGCGCGCGCACCGTCGCCGCGCGGGTCGAGCACCGCTTCCCGGGGACGGTTGCCGTCTACGAGCCGGGGCAGGCGATCAAGGTCGACACCTCGAGCCGGCTGATCGTCGACACGGGCTGGATCATCTCGCTGCTCGCACTGATCGTCGGCGGCATCGGCGTGACGAACACGATGGCGATGTCGGTCGTGGAACGCGTCAGGGAGATCGGGATTCTGCGTGCGGTCGGCTGGCGCGCCTGGCGCATCGCGATGCTGATCGTCGGCGAGGCGATCGCCATCTC
>WNGI01005016.1_pt1 | contig 14616 bp, 19 predicted proteins | sample 5400621 | NCBI WGS metagenome assembly WNGI01 (sample SAMN13153374, study PRJNA577476) | soil metagenome | isolation source: 20 cm soil or saprolite under Garry oak tree replicate 1 | place: USA:California | collected 2016-06-15 | reverse complement strand
CCCGGTCGCGTGCTGTTCGAGCTGGAAGGAGTCACGCGCGAGATCGCCGGCAAGGCGATGGCGCTCGCGGCGGCAAAGATGCCGGTGCGTACGAAGTTCGTGGCGCGTGAGGAGGCGCACACCGATGCGGGCTGACGAAATCCGTGAAATGGGCGCCGAGGACATCACGGCGCGCATTCAGGAGCTGGAAGAGGAGCGCTTCCGCCTCAAGTTCCGGAGCGCGACGGAGCCGCTGGAGGAGCCGTTGCGCCTGCGGTCGATTCGGCGGGACATTGCGCGTTTGAAGACGATCCGGACGGAGCGCGACAAGGGAATCGTTCGCGAAGGAGGCACGCCGTCCGCGACGGCGAAGGAAGCGAAAGGCAAGAAGAGTACGGCGCGTCGCCCGGCAAAGAAGGGCGCGGCGAAGACGAAAGCGCGCTAACCGGGGACGAGCATGGCTGACATAACAAGGACGAGCGCCACAGGCGCCGCTCCATCGGCGAAGGAGCGAGGGACGCGAAAGACGCGCCTCGGCATCGTCGTGAGCGACAAGATGCAAAAGACAGTGGTTGTGGCGATTGAACGCCGCTATCCACATCCGATGTACGGCAAGATGGTCACGCGTACCAAGCGCGTGAAGGCGCACGATGAAGAGAACGCCGCGAAGAGCGGCGACACCGTGCGCATCATGGAGACCCGCCCGCTGTCGAAGGACAAGCGGTGGCGCGTGGTCGAGATCGTCGACCGCGCGCGCTAAGGGGAGGGGACCATGATCCAGCAGGAATCGATGGTCAAGGTCGCGGACAATTCGGGGGCAAAACGCGCCCTCGTCATCCGCGTCCTTGGCGGCACGCGGCGCCGCTACGCCGGACTGGGTGACGTCGTGATCGTCACCGTGAAGGACGCGCTGCCTAACGGGACGGTGAAAAAATCCGAGGTTGCGCGTGCCGTCGTCGTCCGGACCGCGAAGGAAACGCGGCGCAAGGACGGCAGCTACATCCGCTTCGACGAGAACGCCGTCGTGATCATCAACGAACAGGGCGAGCCGCGCGCGACACGCATCTTCGGGCCCGTGGCGCGCGAGCTGCGCGACCGGAAGTACATGAAGATCGTATCACTGGCGCCGGAGGTCATCTGATATGCGAATACTCAAGTATCGCGCCTCGGACCGCCCGCGCGCGGTCAATCGGAAGCGGCACGCCGACAATCGGGCGCGGGTCAAGATGCCGGTCGTCCGCGGCGATCAGGTGCTGGTCATGCGCGGCAACGACAAGGGAGCGCGCGGCGAGGTGATACATGTGTACCCGAAGAAGGGGCGCATCACGGTCAAGGGCGTGAACATCGTGAAGAAGCATCGCAAGGCGCGAACGGCCGAGGAGCAGAGCGGCATCATCGAGATGGAGGCCCCGATTCACGTCTCCAACGTGATGCTGATCGATCCGAAGAACGGCAAGCCGACGCGCACGCGCATGCGGATCGACGAAGACGGCACGAAGGAGCGCATCAGCGTGAAGACGGGCGAGACGATCCCGAAGCCCGCGCGTTGAGCGTGGAGCGTAGGGCGTGGAGCGAACTAAGGAATAGATCTTATGGCGACGAAGGATAAAAAGGGCGCGCCTGAAAAGGGCGGCGGCAAAAAGCAGAAGAAGGGCGGTGGTGAAGCGCATGCGCGCGGACCGCACGCGGGGGCGCACATTCCCGCGCCACCACCGCGGCTGCGCGGCGTGTACCAGGAGCAGATTCGGCCGAAGCTGATGCAGCAGTTCGGCCTCACGAATCCGCATCAGGTACCGACGCCGGAAAAGATCGTCGTCAACGTCGGCGTCGGCGAGGCCATCAAGCAGCCCAAAATGCTCGATAAGGTCGTCGAAGAGCTGGCGATTATCACGGGCCAGCAACCCATTCGGAAAAAGGCGAAGAAGTCGATCGCCAACTTCGGGTTGCGACAGGGGCAGGAGATCGGGGCCGCCGTGACGCTCCGCGGCGCGCGTATGTGGGAGTTCCTCGACCGATTCATCTCGGTCGCCGTGCCGCGAATCCGCGACTTTCGTGGGCTGGGCACGCGCTCGTTCGATGGGAGAGGCAACTACTCTCTCGGCGTCAAGGAGCAGATGATCTTCCCCGAGATCAACTACGACGACATCGAGCAGATTCACGGTATGGACATCACGTTCGTCACGAGCGCGAAGCGCGATGATCTCGCGTTGGCGCTGCTGAAGGAATTGGGGATGCCATTCCGCGGCGACGACAAGAAGGGTGGCCGGCTCGCCTAACGCGAGCGTCGTCTGGTAATTAACCTATGCACTTTTCCTGGTAACGAGAGATGGCGAAGAAGTCCTGGATCGAGAAGGCGAAGCGCAAGCCGAAGTTCCAAGTCCGCGCCCACAGCCGCTGCAACCGCTGCGGCCGGGGTCGCGCGTTCCTGCGACGCTTCGGCCTGTGCCGCATTTGCTTCCGAGAACTGGCACTGTCGGGGATGATTCCCGGTGTGCGAAAGGCCTCCTGGTGATGAAGAGGTGCTAGGTGTTAGGTGCTAGAGGAACACCTGACCCGATCCCTAGCACCTATCACCTAGCACCTATCACCTATCACCTATCACCTATCACCTACTCTGTCCTCCACGTCCACGGATACGAGAGGAGTTTTGAATTCATGAGCATGACCGACCCGATCGCCGACATGTTGACACGGATCCGCAACGCGTGTGCGTCGCATCACCGTCGCGTCGACATTCCGGTGTCGCGAGTGAAAACCGAGATCGCCCGCATCCTGAAGGAGAACAACTTCATTCAGGACTATCAGATGGTCGATAGCGACGACGGCAAGCATCTCTTGCGCGTGCGCCTCAAGTACGCGGGCACCGGCCAGTCGGTGATTCGTTCGCTGGAGCGTGTATCGACGCCGGGACTGCGGCGCTACGTCGCCGTCAACAAGATTCCGCGCGTCCGCAACGGCCTCGGCCTGGCGATCCTCAGCACGTCGCAAGGCATGATGTCGGATCGCGAGGCGCGGCAGGCACGCACGGGCGGCGAGCTGATCGCCGTCGTCTGGTAAGGAGGAGCATACATGTCACGTATCGGAAAGCTTCCAATCGGTATACCAAAGGGCGTCACCGTGTCCGTTGAGGATCACACGGTGCGGGTAAAGGGCCCCAAGGGAGAGCTGACGCGCATCGTCGCCCAGGACATCGGCGTCGCCGTCGAGAACGACACGATCAAGGTCACGCGTCCGTCCGACGAGTCGAACCACAAAGCGCTGCACGGCCTAACGAGAACGCTCATCGCCAACATGGTCGAGGGCGTCACGAAGGGATATCAGAAGCAACTGGAGATCTCCGGCGTCGGCTACAAGGCCGAGGTGCGGCCGTACGGGCTGCAGCTCGCGCTTGGCTTCTCCCACCCGGTCCAGTACAAAGCGCCGGCCGGAATCAAGCTCACGGCACCGCAGCCGACGCAGATCTTCGTCGACGGCGCGGACAAGGAGGTAGTCGGTCAGGTCGCGGCGGAACTGCGCCAGCTTCGGCCACCCGAGCCGTACAAGGGCAAGGGCATCAAGTACGCGGGTGAACAGGTCCGCCGTAAGGCGGGCAAAGCAGGAGGTAAGTAATGCCGGCGATGCGTCCCCCGAAGTCGAAGGACGAGCGGCGCTATCGCCGCCATCTTCGTGTTCGGAAAAAGGTCAGCGGCACCACGGAGCGCCCGCGCCTCGTGATTCGGCGTTCGCTGAAGCACATCTACGCGCAGTTGGTGGACGATACGGCGAACCGCACCTTGATGACCGTTTCGAGCCAGGACATCGAAGGGAAGAAGACCGAAAAGTCGGCGGAAGTCGGCAAGCGGATTGCCGCGCGCGCCAAGGAAGTGGGGATCGCTCGCGTCGTGTTCGATCGCGCAGGATATCGATATCATGGCCGCGTGAAGGCGCTGGCCGACGGTGCCCGCGAAGGCGGGCTGGAGTTTTAAAGACATGGAAACACATAGCACAGGTGGCGGTGGCGAGCAGCGCCCTGAGCGCGGTCCACGGACTGGTGGCGGCGGCCCGGGTGGCGGTCGCGGCGGCGGCGGCGGCGGTCGTGGCGGTGGTGGCGGTGGTGGACGCGGACGTGGCGGGCCTGGCGGCGGACGCGGTGGACCGGGCGGCGGCCGGGGCGGACCCGGAGGTGGCGCCGGACGCGGTCGTGGCGGCGGACCGGGTGGAGAGCGGGGCGGCGACCGTGGTGGTCACGGACGCGAAGGACGCTCTCCACGTGGCGGCGACGAGCGTTCACGCGAAGGCGGCGATCTCATCGAGAACGTGATCGCCATCAACCGCGTTGCCAAGGTCGTAAAGGGCGGTCGGCGATTCTCGTTCAACGCGCTCGTCGCCGTCGGCGACGGTCAGGGTCGCGTCGGCTTCGCGTCGGGTAAGGCGAACGAGGTGTCCGAGGCCGTCCGAAAGGCGGTCGAGGCGGCGCGCCGGAATCTGACGCAAGTGCCACTGACTGGGAACACGATCCCACACGAGATTATCGGACAGCACGGCGCCGGACGAGTTCTAATGAAGCCGGCCGCGCCCGGCGCGGGAGTCATCGCCGGCGGCGCGGTGCGCGCGGTCATGGAATGCGCGGGGATCTCGGATATTCTCACCAAGAGCCTCGGCTCGACGAATCCCCACAACATGGTTCGCGCGGCGATGGATGGTCTTCAACAACTCACCACCGTGGAACAGGTCGCCCGTGAGCGCGGTATCGAAGTGTCGAGTATTCAGTATCGCTCGCGCGCGAAGTCGAAGGAGGCGGTCTAATGCCGCGTACGTTCGTTTGGCACCCCACTCGCGGGCCGAAGAAAACACCCAAGCTGCTGCTCCCCGAAGCTGGTAAAGTTCGTATCAAGCAGGTGCGCAGCGGTATTGGCCATTCGTGGCGGATGCGTGCGACGCTCGAGGCGATCGGATTGCATCATCACCAGCACGAAATCGTGAAGGACATTCACCCCGCGCTCGTGGGGCAGCTCAAGCAAGTGCGGCACCTCGTCGAGGTGTCCGTGGTCGAAGAGTGAGGGGAACCGTGGCGAAGAGCGTCGAGAAGACTGAGAAAATCGAGAGGATCGGGCTTCACAACCTGGTTGCCGCTCGCGGCTCGCACCGCGAGCGGAAGCGCATCGGGCGCGGCCCCGGATCCGGCAAGGGAAAGACGTCCGGCAAGGGACACAAAGGTATCAAGGCGCGCTCCGGGCATCATGGGCCGGGCGGCGGGAAGCCGTCGTTCGAGGGCGGACAGATGCCGATCACACGCCGCCTGCCGAAGCGTGGCTTCACGAATCCATTTCGTGAGGAAGCCGAGGTAATTCGCCTCGACGATCTCAAGAAAGTGAGCGGCGAAATCACGCCGGAATCGCTCGCCGAGGCGGGGCTCGTTAGGCGCAATCACGGCAAGATCAAGCTGCTCGCGAACGGCAAGCTCGCGGGCGCGGTGACGGTGCGCGGCGTGAAGATGAGCGCCGCGGCGCGCGACAAGATCGTGGCGGCGGGCGGCAGCGTCCAAGAGTAGAGCGCAGAGCGTTGCGCGCAGAGCGGTGCGCACTATCGCGCCTCACGCTCCACGCACAGCGCTCCACGCACAACGCAAAACGGTAGCGTCTTATGGCTCAGAGTAATGCCGCGGCGACGGCGGTGCGCAACATCTGGAACACCACCGAGCTGAAGGAAAAAATCCTCTTCACGCTTTTGTGCCTGTTGATCTACCGGATCGGCGCGCACGTGACGGCGCCGGGCGTCAATCCCGCCGCGCTCATCGACTTCTTCAAGAATCAAAGCAACAGCGGTGGCCTGCTCGGTCTCTACGACCTGTTCACGGGCGGCCAACTCTCCCGCGCGACCGTGTTCGCGCTGGGTATCATGCCGTACATCTCGGCAAGCATCTTCCAGCAGATCGCCGGCGCCGTGTTGCCGCAGATCGAAAAGCTGCAGAAGGATGAGGAAGGGCGAAAACGCGTCAATCAGTGGACCCGTTATGCGACCGTCGGTCTCGCATGGGTGCAGGCTTGGGGATTCGCGCTCTTTACCGAGTCACTGCCAGGTGTTGTCGAAGGCCCCGGCTTCGCCTTCCGGCTGCAGATGGCCTTCTTCCTGACCACGGGCGCGGTTTTCGTCATGTGGCTCGGCGAGCAGATCACCGAACGCGGGCTCGGCAACGGCGCGAGCTTGATGATCTTCTTCTCGATCGTCGAGCGCATTTGGCCCGGCATCGGGGAGACCTTCAAGTTCATCAGCACTGGCGCGCTCGGGACGTTCAATCTTCTGGTCCTGATCGTGGTCATGGTGGCCGTCGTCGCGTCAGTGGTCACGGTGACGATGGCGGCGCGGCGCGTCCTGATCCAGATCCCACAACGCACGATGGCGCGTGGACGGATGCGGGAAGCGTCGCGCAGCTTCATTCCGCTGCGCATCAACTCGTCGGGCGTGATGCCGATCGTGTTCGCGCAATCGGTGGTCGTCATCCCTGGCGCGGTGGCGCAGTTCTCGGGAAATCCGGCGTTTCGTGATATCGCTGACAAATTCAATCCCGGTACCATCCCGTACTTCATTGCGGAGGCGATTCTCATTCTGTTCTTCACGTACTTCTACACGTCGATCATCTTCAATCCGGTCGACCTCGCGGAGAACCTGAAGAAGCAGGGTGGATTCATCCCCGGCGTGAAGCCTGGCGCGAAGACGGCGGAGTATATCGACGACGTCGTCTCGAAGATCACGCTCCCGGGCGCGATTTTCCTGACGATCATCGCGCTCCTACCGATAGCGATCAGTAAATGGACTAACGTACCGTTCGCCTTCGGCGGAACATCGTTGCTGATTGTCGTCGGCGTCGCGCTCGACACGCTCACGCAGATGCAGCAGCACCTTCTGCTCCGCAAGTACGACGGATTCATGAAGAAGGGTCGCGTGCGCTTCCGAGGCCGGCAGGGAGCACCAGGGGGCTACTGATAGCTATCGGCTATCAGCGAGGAGCTCTCACGAGTACCTGAATGCCCGGTTGCGCGTCGCGCAACCGGGCTCCGTTGTGAGAGAACTGATAACTGACAGCCATGAATATCGTCTTGTTCGGTAAGCCTGGCGCCGGCAAAGGAACTCAAGCTCCAAAGATTGCCGACGCGCTCGGCGTGCCGACGCTGGCGACGGGCAACGTGTTGCGCGCCGCGGTGAAAGAAGGCACGCCCCTCGGTCGTGAGGCGCAGGCCTACATGGATCGCGGCGATCTCGTTCCGGATTCGGTGATTCTCGGCATCGTGCGTGACGAGCTGGCAAAGCCCGACTACGCCAATGGAGTCGTGCTCGACGGCGTGGTCCGCACCGTGCCGCAGGCCGAAGGGCTCGCGGCGATGCTCAAGTCACTCGGGCGCGAGGTAGACGCCGTGGTATCACTCGAGGTGCCTGACGAGGAGATTGTGCGGCGGATGAGCGTTCGCACCGTGTGCTCGAGCTGCCAGACACCCTACAGCAATTTGAGTCCGGGTGACCGCTGTCCGAATTGTGGCGGTGTCGTTATGCGGCGGAACGATGACGAGCCCGTGGCCGTGCGCAATCGTCTCAAGGTCTTCAACGCGCAGACGGCGCCGGTGTTCGATTGGTACAAGCGGAACGGAGCGCGTCTCGCCGTCGTCGACGCCAACGGCTCCGTCGCCGACGTCACTCAGCGCGTGCTTCACGCACTCGGCAGGTGATTCAGCTCAAGTCCGCCCGCGAGATCGAGCTGATGGCGCAGGGAGGAAGGATCCTCGCTGCGACGGTGGAGCATCTACGCGGCGCCGTTCGCGCCGGTCTCTCGACCGGCGAGCTCGATCAGATCGCCGAGGAGTTCATTCGCTCGCACGACGGTGCCACGCCGGCCTTCAAAGGGTTGTACGGTTTCCCGGGCAGCATTTGCACGTCGATCAATAGCGAGGTCGTGCACGGAATACCGTCGCGAAAGCGAGTGCTGAAAGATGGCGATGTCTTATCGATAGACGTCGGCGTCGGCTATAAAGGCTACTTCACCGACAGCGCCGTGACGGTTCCGGTCGGCGAGATCGACATCGAGACGAAACGTTTGCTCGACGTCACGCAAGAAGCGCTCGCGGCGGGCATCTTGGTGGCGCGACCGGGTAATCATGTCGGCGATATCGGTGCCGCGGTGCAGAGCGTCGTCGAGCGCGCGAAGTTCAGCGTCGTACGCGATCTGGTAGGACACGGCATCGGCACCGAGTTCCACGAAGAGCCACAGGTGCCAAACTACGGCAAGCCCAAACGCCGCGAGAAGCTCGTGCCTGGCCTTACGATCGCGATCGAGCCGATGGTGAACGCTGGTGGGCCGGCCACGAAGCAGTTGGCGGACAAGTGGACGATCGTGACGCTCGATGGCTCGCGCTCGGCGCATTTCGAGCATACAGTGGCGATTACTGACTCGGGACCGAGAGTGCTCACCGCACTTTGACGTTCGGCTCGCTAGCGGATACAGCGCTCAGACCCATAGACACGTAAATCCCTCTGATGAGCTCAACCCATCGCGCTGCGGCACCGTGCTGCGTGCGCATCCCACCTGGAGGTTCCCCTCGATGCTGACGCGCAGTCCTCGCCCCTGGCGAGCTGTCGCTCTACCGCTCGTCTTCATAGCGACGGTCGCGCAGGCCCAAAGCCACATTACGAGTCCGAAGGAGCAGTTCGGCCATAACATCGGCGACGACTACTGGCTCGCGACGTACGACCAGTTCCAGGCGTACTGGCAGAAGCTGGCGAAAGAATCCGATCGCATGAAGCTGGTCGAGATCGGCAAGTCGGCCGAGGGCCGGCCGCAGCTCATGGCGATCATCTCATCGCCCGAGAACATGAGGAAGCTCGACCGATACAAAGAGATCTCGCGACGACTCGCATCGGCCGATGGGCTCACCGACGAGCAGGCGCGTGCCCTGGCGAAGGAAGGCAAGACCGTCGTGTGGATCGACGGCGGCCTGCACGCCACGGAAGTGTTAGGCGCCGCGCAACTCATGGAGACGGTCTATCAGCTTCTCAGCCGCAACGACGAGGAGACGAAGCGCATCCTGAACGACGACATCGTCCTCGCCGTGCAGGTCAATCCAGACGGCATGCAGCTCGTCTCGAGCTGGTACATGAAGGACGCCGACACGCTCAAGCGGAACATGAACATTCCGCGTCTCTACCAGAAGTATGTCGGTCACGACGACAATCGTGACTTTTACATGTCGAATCAGAACGAGACGAAGAACGACAACCACGTCATGTACTGGGAGTGGTTCCCGCAAATCGTCTACAATCACCACCAGACCGGTCCGGCGGGCGCGGTGATGTTCGCGCCGCCCTTCCGCGATCCGTTCAACTACAACTTCGATCCGGCGATTCCGATGGGAATCGACGCCGTCGGCGCGGCGATGCAGACGCGGTTCGCGATGGAGCACAAGCCGGGCGTCACGATTCGCTCCGGGTCGAGCTATTCGACGTGGTGGAACGGTGGTTTGCGCACGACGGTGTACTTCCACAACATGATCGGGCTGCTCACGGAGACGATCGGCAATCCGACGCCGCAGCGCATCCCCTTCATTCCGACGATGACGCTGCCGCGGGCGGACTTGATGTATCCGATCGATCCGCAGCCGGTGTGGCACTTCCGTCAATCCGTGGACTACTCGGTAACGGCGAACTATGCCGTGCTCGATTACGCGTCGCGGCAGCGTGATGAGTTGTTGTTCAACATCTATCGCATGGGTCGCAACTCGATCGAGAAGGGAAGTCGCGACAACTGGACGACCACCCCGACCGACATCGCCGCGGTGGAGAGGACAATTGCCGAATCGGGCGGCGCCGCGCAGCTCGCCGGCGAGCAGACGAGCGCCGACGAAACGGCAGCTGGTAAAGGCGGTCGCGGTGGACGTGCCCGCGCCGTTGGTCCCGCCGGGAGCGGTGCGGTCGGTAATCCGGTAGCGCCGTTCGGCAACGGCACCGATATGAAGTTCTTCAACACGGTGCTTCGCGATCCAGCGAAGCGGGATCCGCGCGGTTACATCGTTCCGTCGAACCAGCCCGACTTCCCGACGGCGACGAAGTTTATCAATACCCTACGTCACGTGGGCGTTACGGTAATGCGTGCGACGAGCCCGTTCACAGTGAATGGCAAGACGTACCCGGCGGGCTCCTTCGTCGTGAAAACGGCGCAGGCGTTCCGGCCGTATGTGCTCGACATGTTCGAGCCGCAGGATCACCCGAACGACTTTGCCTACCCGGGCGGTCCGCCGAAGCGGCCGTATGACAACGCCGGCTGGACCCTCGCATACCAGATGGGCGTGCAGTTCGATCGCGTCCTCGACGGGTTCGACGGTCCATTCGACAAGGTGGACGGCCTAGCGCCCGTCCCCTTGGGAACGGTTGCCGGGGCGAACGGCGCCGCGGGTTATGTGTTCTCTCATCAACAGAACGACGCCTTCACGGCGATCAATCGGTTCCTCAAGGCCGGTGAGGATGTCTTCTGGCTGAAGAGCGCTGTCAGCGCGAATGGAAAGACATATCCGGCTGGCTCGTTCTACGTCGCCGCGAAGGCGTCGACGCTGCCGCTTCTACAGAAGGCCGCGACGGATCTGGGCGTAAGCTTCGACGGAACCGCGACGCGTCCGGCCGGTGATGCCACCAAACTGTCAGCGCCGCGCATTGCGCTTGCCGACGTGTACGGCGGCTCGATGCCTTCCGGACAGATTCGCTGGCTGCTCGAGCAGTTCGAGTTCCCGTATACCGTCGTGTACCCTCAGGACATCGACGCGGGCGGGTTGAAGGCCAAGTTCGACGCGCTGGTGCTTCCTTCTGGCTTGTTGGGCCAAGGGAGTCGTGGCGGTGGCGGGCGCGGTGACGCGGGTAGCCGCGCCGAGGTTCCCGCGGAGTATCAGCGGATGCTCGGCAGCCTCGGCGAGCAGCGATCGATTCCCGCAATAAGGGATTTCCTCGAGCAGGGCGGCAATGTCGTGAGCATCGGGACGTCATCGCGGTTAGGCGACATGCTCGGGCTGCCGGTTTACAATGCACTCGTCGAGCGCACGCCGACTGGTGACGAGCGCACGCTGCCGGCGGAGAAGTTCTACGTGCCGGGCTCGATCCTGAGCGTTGCCGTCGACAACTCGACGGGCATCGCCGCGGGGCAACCGTCGAGGCTGGATGTGTTCTACGATAACAGCCCCGCTTTCCGGCTCGGCCCCGATGCAGCGCTGAAAGGCGTGCGACCGGTCGCGTGGTTCGATTCCGACAAGCCGCTTCGCAGCGGCTGGGCGTGGGGACAGAGCTATCTCGAGGGTGCGGTCGCGATTGCTGAGGCGAAAGTCGGACGCGGGCATCTCTATCTGTTCGGACCGGAGATCACGTTCCGTGCACAGCCGCACGGGACCTTCAAGTTCCTGTTCAACGGGATTTATGGTGGCGGGGAAAGGCCGAGTGTCGTGCCTTGATCCCCGAATAGGCAAGTAGCAATAGCGCGGACTAACACGGACGTACACGGACTCACTCTCGAGTCCATGTGCGGCCGTGTTTTTGTCCGTGTTAGTCCGTGATCACGCTGCTGGGCGCTTCCCGCTAGGATCACAACTGCGCCTCGACCGCCGCAATCGCGGTACGTGCGCGGTCGCTGGTCTGAGCGACAAGCTGTTTAGCCTCTTCTAACAAGCCCGCGCCGAGCGATTTGTCGTCGAGCGACGCGACGTTGATGCGGACATTGAGGGCCGCGCCACGACAGCCGGCTTCGGCCAGCAGTGCGCTTGTATGCGGCCGACACGTCCGCGAACGCGGCGGCGTCGCGGGTGACCAGCGAGGAGAGCTGTGTTACGAGCCCCGCCGCGTCGAGGGCAAGGGCGCGCATCTCGGCGTCGACGGCCGCGTATTTCTTCTTGCCCACGGTGAGTCCGGCGACCATTTGGACGAGCGCCGCCGCGAGGGCGCCGACGTGCGCGGCGACGCTGCCGCCTCCCGGCACCGGCGCTGAGGATGCGACACTGCCCACAAAGCCGGTCAGCGACTGGCCGCCTTCCACCGCGTCGCGGACGCGGCGCTCGAGTACCATGTCCGTTGAGAAGTTGCGTAACTGAACGTGGCGTGCCGCCGTCTCGAGCAGGGCGCGTTCCGGCACGAGCCCGACGATCTCCGACCATGTGGCACTCACTCCCTGCGCCGCCGCCTCGAGTCTGACCATCTCGAAAGCACGAAATAAGGGGGTCTTTTCAGTGTCGACGAGATTCATCGAGACTTGCGCTTGCCCGTCGACCTCGAGGCCTAAGGCTTTGACGTAACGCAATCCGCCGGTCGAGTGCCGCAACGCCTTGGCGACGTCCTTCGCGACCTGGATATTGGTCGCCGGCCCGAGGTACACGTTGTACGCGACGAGAAAGGGCCGCGCTCCAATGGCGACGGCCCCAGCCGTCGGGTGAATACGGCTGGGGCCAAAGTCGGGGACGCGAGTCGCATCCTTGCCGATCTGCTCCCGCAGTCCCTCGAACTCGCCGCGGCGTACGTCGGCGAGGTTCTCGCGATCGGGACGCGTCGCCGCGCGCTCGTACAGGAAAACCGGAATGTGCAGCTCCCGCCCGACGCGCTCGCCTAACGAGCGAGCGAGGACGATGCAATCGTCCATCGTCGTTCCCTCGAGCGGAATGAACGGCACGACGTCGGCGGCGCCCATCCGCGGATGCTCACCGGTGTGATGATTGAGGTCGATCAGCTCCTGTGCCTTACGGATGCCGGCAAACGCGGCCTCGACGGCCTGCTCGACCGGAGCCACGAACGTGATGACGGTGCGGTTATGTGAGAGATCGGACGACATATCGAGAATGGCGACGCCCTCGACGTCGGCGATCGCATCCCGAATGGCAGCGATGATCTCGGGACGTCGTCCCTCCGAGAAATTCGGTACGCACTCTACCAGGCGCATGGGATGTTTGATACAGGTGTTAGGTGCTAGGAAACTAAACACCTAGTACCTAGCACCTAGCACCTAGCAGCTTCAGCATCCACCCGTGCATCTCTGGGTTGCCCGCCACGATACTCGTGTGGGCAACGGGGGCGGGCGCGCCCATGAGATCAGTCACGACGCCACCGGCTTCACGAACGAGCAGAATGCCCGCTGCGACGTCCCACGGTGCGAGCATCAGTTGCCAGAACGCCTCATATCGGCCGGACGCTACGTCGGCGAGGTCGAGCGCCGCGGAGCCGACGCGACGCACGCCGGCCGTCTCGCGCATGGCAGCGCCGAAGCCGCGCAGGTAGGCATCGAACTGGTCGCCGTACTTGAGTGGGAAGCCCGTGGCGACGAGAGCCTTGAGCGGCTCGGTGATCGTCGAGACACGAATCGGTTGGCCATTGCGCCGCGCGCCACTTCCCGCGACGGCCGTGAATAGCTCGCCCGTCACGATGTTCAGGATCGTGCCGGCGGCAAGAGCGCCGTCGAGAAGCGCGGCAATCGACACGGCATACCACGGAAAACCGTGGAGGAAATTCGTCGTCCCGTCGAGGGGATCGACGACGAACACAAGCCCCTTCTCGATTGCTGCCGCGGTGACTTCCGGCGACAGCTCTTCGCCAAGCACGATAGCGTCCTTATGGCGCGCGCCGACCATGTCGCGTATCGCGCGTTCTGAGTNNNNCGCCTCACTCACGTAATCGGCGCGCGCCTTCTCTTCCCACGCGAGTGTTTCGAGATGCTGCGCGTGGGAACGCACGGCGTCCGCGCCCTTCACTGCCGCGGCGACGCACGTGGCGAGGAGGGCGCGCAGATCGGCCGTCGACGCGCGCACCGGAACGTCAGGCCCACGCACTTCGTGATTCGTGTTTGCTTGCGACGACTCCCGAGCGCTCATACCTTGCGCGAATGTCTCGAATTTTCAGTGGAATACAACCGTCCGGAGAGCTCCACATCGGAAACTATCTCGGGGCGGTGAAGAACTGGGTGAAACTGCAGCACGAGCACGAGACGATCATCTGCATCGTCGACTACCACGCGATCACCATTCCTTATGACCCCGCGGACCTGCGGACGCGTCGCCGCGACATGGCGCTCTCGTTGCTCGCGGCGGGCATCGATCCGAACGTCGCGACACTCTTCGTGCAATCGCAAGTTCCGCAGCACACCGAGCTCGCGTGGATCTTGAACACGATCACGCCGCTCGGTGAGCTCGAGCGACAGACGCAGTTCAAGGAAAAGTCGCAGCGTCAGGAGAGCGTGAACGCCGGGCTCCTGAATTATCCCGTCCTTCAGGCCGCGGACATTCTTCTCTATCGCGCGAACCTCGTTCCCGTGGGGGAGGATCAGGTACAGCACCTGGAGCTGTCGCGCGTCGTCGCCCGCCGCTGGAACGCGCAATACGCTGGTGGCGAGCCTTTCTTCCCCGAGCCGCAACCGGTGCTGGCGCCGGCGCGACGCATCATGGGACTCGATGGGCAAGCCAAGATGTCGAAATCACTGAACAACACCGTTGGTCTGCTCGAGTCACCCGAGGAGGTTTGGAAAAAACTGCGTCCAGCCGTCACCGACCCCAAGCGGATCAAGCGAACCGATCCCGGCACGCCCGAGGTTTGTAACATCTATCACCTTCACAGAGCGTTCAGTACGCCGGACACGGTGGAGCACGTTGCGAAGCAGTG
>WNGI01015458.1_pt1 | contig 14619 bp, 13 predicted proteins | sample 5400621 | NCBI WGS metagenome assembly WNGI01 (sample SAMN13153374, study PRJNA577476) | soil metagenome | isolation source: 20 cm soil or saprolite under Garry oak tree replicate 1 | place: USA:California | collected 2016-06-15 | reverse complement strand
TGCCCTCCATCGTTCCGGGCTGGTACTGACGTTGTTGCTCTTGCTGATTTTATCGGCTTCGCCGTCTGCTTATTCCCAGGTAGCTGATTGGAAGCAGATCCACATTCCGCCGCTTCCCGCATTCCGTCCGCAACAACCTACGCGAATCGCGTTGCCGAATGGCCTGGTCATTTTCCTCCAGGAAGATCATGAATTGCCACTCATTGACGGTAGCCTGCGCATCCGCGGCGGCTCCCGGACTGAACCTGCGGAAAAAGTCGGCTTGGTGGAAATCTACGGTGAGGTCTGGCGCACGGGTGGCACGAAATTACGCACAGGCGATCAGCTCGATGATTTTCTGGAAGCTCACGCCGCAAAAGTGGAGACTGGCGGCGGGCTGGATTCAACCAGCATCGCCTGGTCCTGCTTAAAGCAGGATTTCGACGACGTATTTAAGGCGTTTCTGGAAGTCCTCCAACAGCCCGCCTTTCGCGAAGACAAACTCGCCCTCGCCAAGTATCAGGCCGATACTTCCATCGCGCGGCGAAACGACAGCATTGATGAAATAGCCCACCGAGAGGCGACCAAACTTGGATACGGGCCGCAGAGCCCCTACGGCCGCACCGAGGAATACGCAACCATCGCCGCCATCAACCGTGATGATCTCGTCAAGTGGCACCAGACATATGTTCACCCCAACAACATGATCCTGGGCATTGTCGGCGATTTCGACAGCAAACAAATGGAAGCGAGGTTGCGCCAGGTGTTCGGTTCCTGGCCCGCAGGGCCCAAGGCTCAGGATCCTCCCGTTCCAGTCCACCCTGCCAAGCCGGGCTTCTATCTCATTCCCAAGACTGACGTGAATCAAAGCATCGTACGCATGGTGGATTTGGGAACGACGCGCAGAAATCCCGATTACTATGCCATTGAAGTATTCAACGAGGCGTTTGGCGGTGGCTTCTCGTCGCGCCTGTTCAAAAATATTCGCACCAAGGCAGGCCTGGCCTACTCAGTGGGCGGAGGAATCGGCACCGCCTTCGATCATCCCGGACTCACCCGCTTGGGATTGGGTACTAAGAGCAAGAGCACGGTCGAAGCCATCCAGGGCCTCGACAATGAGATTGATGACTTACAGAAAAATCCTATTGGTCTGGACGAATTGAACCGCGCCAAGGATTCCATCCTGAATTCGTTCGTCTTCAACTTTGACAGTCCTGAGAAAGTGCTCCGCGAACGGATGGCCTATGAGTTTTACGGCTACCCGGCTGATTTCCTGGAGCGCTATCGTGCCGGAGTCGAAAAGGTGACCGTGCCGGATATGGCACGGGTTGCGCAAAAGTATCTCCACAAAGACAGATTTGCCGTGTTAGTGGTGGGCAATACCAGTGAGTTTGATAAACCGCTCACCTCGCTTGGCCCCGTGCAACAGATTGATATCAGCATTCCCGGATCACCGCCGCGAGGCAGTCCAACCGCCCCGTGAGGCTATCCGCCGTTCCATGGCAAGTCGTACCCGGGCTAGACCATATCTCGCCGTCATCGGCTTTCACTAGGCACAAAACATCCCGGTGTTACCTGCTTGACCACCCGGGGGAACTTTCCCGCTCATCATTGCGTAGCTTAGCTTGCGGCCAGGAGGTGTGCGTGTGCGCTTGAGATTTCTGCTACTCGTATCGCTGGTGTTCTCGATTGTTGCTCACGCTGACGAATGGAAGAAGGACTTTCCTGTGACCGGAACTCCCCAGATTCGAGTGGACGCCAACGACGCAAGCATTGAGGTGAGAACCTGGGACCAGCAGGGTGTCTCAGCTCGTGTGGTTACCGAAAGCTGGAAAATCGGGCAGGGACAGGTACGAATTCGTGAACGCCAGGAAGGAAACTCCATCGAGGTCACAACTCACACCCCGAACAACTTTGCCATTTTCAGTTTCCGCCGCCGTTGGGTACACGTTGAGCTCACCGTTCCACGCCACGCCGATCTAGACCTACACAGTGGCGACGGAAGTATTACCGTTTCGACCGTTGCCGGCACGCTCCACCTGGATAGTAGCGATGGGCACATCGAAGCCCTGGGCGTCGACGGAGTTCTCAAAGCCAAAACCTCCGACGGCCACATTCATGTCCAGGGCCGTTTTGATTCTCTCGATTTGCATACCGGTGACGGTCACATCGACGCCGAAGTGGCCAACGGCTCTCGAATGACTTCTTCCTGGAACGTTAGTACCAGCGACGGCAGAGTAAGACTCCGCCTGCCGGCGAACTTCTCCGCCGATATGGATGCTCGTACCGGCGATGGACATATCAGCTCCGATTTTCCCGTGACCGTTTCCGGCAATTTCAATCCCTCGACCTTGCGGGGCAAATTGAACGGCGGAGGCCAGCGTCTTGAAATTCGCACGGGGGACGGCAGCATCGGCATCGAGAAGGATTGAGCTTTCTTCCCCCGTCCCCTTGACACTCTGCAGCAAAAGTCTTAGCCTGTTTATAGCGAAATAAAAGCGAAAGACCGCATCTCGAGCTGCAGCTTTATGACTCACCCTCTCCCCCTGTTTGGCTGCGATACCCCCAAACCGCTCGTCGGTATCGCCCGTCTCGCCGCCCAGGGCGAATTCATACAGCCGGGACACGACGTGGAATATTTCACCCTGCCTGCGCGCTCCCTACTCAATCGCTGCACCGTCGCGCGCATGCCTTTCACCTGGACAATCAATCCTTATCGCGGGTGTGAGTTTGCCTGCAAATACTGCTACGCGCGGTATACCCACGAGTTTATGGAGCTGCGCGATGGAGTGGATTTCGAGCGCAAGATTTATGTTAAACAGCACGCCGCATGGATGCTGCGTCGGGACTTGAAAAAAGTAAAAGCTGGTGAAGAGATTGCAATCGGTACCGCTACCGATCCCTATCAACCCGCCGAGCGCCGCTACCTGGTGACGCAGGCAATCCTTGAGGAATTCGCACTGCACACCGGCCTTCAGCTCAGTATCGTTACCAAATCCAACTTGGTTTTACGCGATATAGATTTGCTGCGGCAAATTTCGCAACACAACCAGCTTTTCGTGAACCTTACCATCACCACGCTGAATGTGGACTTGGCGCGAATCCTCGAGCCGCGTGCTCCTCGGCCCGACTTGCGCCTCAACGCAATCCAAACCCTGAACCAGGCGGGAGTCGCCGCGGGAGTTATATGCGCACCCGTGGTGCCGGGAATTACCGATTCCCCGCGCGACTTGGAAGCCTTGGTGCAAGCCACAGCTGAAAACGGCGGGCGATACATTTTCGCCAACGCGCTTTTCCTGAAACCTTGTTCGGCAAAAATTTTTCTGCCTTTTCTAGAGAAGGAATTTCCTGCACTTGCCGAAAATTATCGTCAACGCTACTCCGAGCGTTCCTTTCTGCCTGCCGGCTATCGCAAGCGTCTCTCCCACCTCATGGCCACCTTGAGAAAGAAGTACGGTTTGCAGAATGGCTTCGAATCCGAGCCTGCCGCTCCCCCGTCTACGAATAGCGCAGAACAACTGCCGTTGTTCCTGCGATAATTCACTCCGATCTCCAAAGTTTCCAGATCCACAATGTTTAGTCACAATGTCTCGACATCATGATTTCGAAACTTTTCTAGACCTTGATTTTCTAGAACATGACCTTGACCGAATCCTCGTCGCCAACTCGGCACCGTCCGCTACAGCGTGTTGGTTTGGTGCCATTCGTCGCCGTGCTCTACGCCTATTGCGCCGGCGGCCCGTTCGGTTTCGAAGCTATGGTCTCTACCGCTGGCCCGGGAATGGCTTTGCTCTTTATCCTGACGGTGCCGCTACTGTTGAGCGTACCCATGGCACTCGCGACCGCAGAAATGGCAAGTGCCATCCCTGTGGAAGGCGGCTTTTATCGCTGGAGTCGCACCGCGTTCGGCGACTTCTGGGGCTTCCAGTGCGGCTGGTGGAACTGGACGGGAACTTTCCTGATGAGTGGCGCTTACGGTGTTATGCTGGCCGACTACATTGGTCAACTCGCGCCCATCCAGAGTAAGTGGGGACACTGGCTGATTGCGTTTGCCTTTTTAGCCACAGTCGCTTACCTGAACATTCGCGGCATTCGCCTGGTAGGCAATCTAACTTTCGCACTGCTGCTGCTCGCTTTAATTCCGGTCGCGGTCTTCACTGTTCGAGGATTCTCCCATGCCCGCTTCAATCCCTTTCATCCCCTCATCCCCACGAACAGTTCCTGGCACCAGGTTTTCGGGGTGGGCCTGGCGTTAGCATTTGTGGATTTATTCCGGGTACGAACAGCTTTCCACGGTGACAGAGGAAATCGAGGAACCGGAGCGCACCTTTCCCCGCGCGCTGGCCATCGTTGTGCCCTTGGCTATGATCACGTTCTTCCTGCCTGTCGCTTCAGCTCTAAGCGCGTTGGGAAATTGGCAAACTTGGCAAACCGGTTACCTGGTGGAAGCGGCGCGGCTGATTGGCGGGCCGTGGCTGCAATGGACTATGTTCGCGGCTGCCGCTGTTTGCACGTTCGTGCTACTTGGAAGCACGATTCTTTCCGCCACTCGTCTGCCCTTTACCATGTCGCAGGATGGCTATTTTCATCCCGCTTTGGCCAAGCTCAGCCCCCGTTTTGGCACACCCGCCCGCGCCATTCTTCTGTCGGTCGCAGTTTGCGCGATGCTCGAATGGTTCAGCCTCACGCAACTCATCGCCGTGTATGCCTGGTTGCGCGCAGCTGCTTCAGTGCTGACCTTACTTTCCGTGTGGCGACTGCGCAAGAGCGCGCCGGACCTAAACCGCCCGTTTCTCATCCCCGGCGGAAAGATCGGCCTTCTTGCGGTCGTAGTAATCCCGATCATGCTCTTTGGCTGGGCGCTTATTAATAGCGACGCGCAGGCGCGCATTTGGGGACCGCTATGTCTCGCCATAGGACCCGTGGCTTATCTCGCAACGACAAGATCAGCATCTGCCCGGCGTTCCCTGCTCAGGCAGTCATCGCTAAAAGAACGCCCCGTGGAGAACTCACGCTGATTGCCGCTTTACCTCCGCTACAGCTAGGCCGCCTTCCGCCCGGACAATGCTGCGGCTATTCGTTCTAAATCAGCAACTAAAAGCTGAGTTTCGCGATGGCGCGTTTCATCATCAGGAGCGCGGAGAATCGAGGAGGGATGTACTGTTGCAGTAATGAAGCGGGCCAGCTTCGAGGGGATCATCTGCCCTCGTTGCTGAGTGACTCGAAAACTTTTGCCTAAGAGCGCCTGCGCCGCGGTTGCACCCAGACAAACGATAATCGTCGGTCGCACGGCCGCTATCTCGGCGTCGAGCCATGGCCGGCAAGCGGCGATTTCAAGCGCGTTTGGTTTTTTGTGAATGCGCCGCTTCCCTCGCGGCTCCCACTTGAAGTGTTTCACCGCGTTAGTGACATACACTCGTTTGCGATCAATACCCGCCTGTTCGAGTGCCTTATCCAGCAGTAAGCCTGCCGGACCTACGAACGGCCGCCCCGCGAGATCTTCCCGGTCACCCGGCTGTTCGCCTACGAACATGATCTCGGCTCGAGGCGCACCTTCGCCAAAGACGGTTTGCGTGCCGAGCTTCCACAAGTCGCACGCCTGACAATGGCGCGCCGCAGCCCGTAAATCTTCGAGCGCAGAATTGGGTGGAACCACAACCGGATCTGTAGGTTTTTTGCGCGCTCGGTTCGCCGACGCCATTCGTCAAAGCCTCCAATCTTTTTGAGATGCAGTATTGGAATGCGGAATAGGGATCAAGGTTGGAACCTTTCCCACTTTGAAATCTGACAAAAACCAGCTTCCCTTTCTGACAATATTTGTCAACGTCCCCCGCCGTTTGATTCTCGCCCCCAGCTTGGTGTGCCCGGGGCGGCGGGCCGGACTAACTCGTAATCTGTTCAAAGTACCGCACTTATTGAAATTACCCCTTGAACCGGATTTGCTAACTATCGGGATGGCACTTGAACTGCGAATATGTCCAAGCGTAGGGCTTCACCAGACCGATATTAGAGACAAGAGACGAGGGGACAAACGAAATGCGGAAACAAAAGGGTTTCTCACTGATTGAATTGTTAATCGTAGTGGCGATTATTTTAATCATCGCCGCAATTGCCATACCCAACCTGATGCGCGCCCGAATCGCGGCCAATGAATCTTCGGCCGTGGCCTCGGTCCGCACCATCAACACAGCAGAAGTTTCTTACTCCACTTCATTCCCGTCCAACGGCTATGCGGCCGCTTTGACCAACCTGGGTGGTGCGGCTCCTTGCACTCCCGCAGTTGCCACTGGCTGCTTGATCGATAACGTTTTGGCAGCAGGCGTGAAGAGCGGTTACAGCTTCGCCGCAGTGGGTGGAAACCCCATCAACGGTATCAACACCACGTATGGTGCGGGCACTGCGCCTGTTACCTACAACCAATCTGGCGTACGCAAGTTCTGCTCGATTGAAGATGGTGTGATCCGCTACAACCCCGGCAGCGACAACGTGGTTCCGACGGCTGCAGTTTGCACCGGCGGCACGTTCAACCCGCTCCAGTAATCGAGTATTTGGCTTAGCACCCGGGAGGGAAAGAGCCAGGGCAGAGGACAAAATCCTCTGCCTTTTTTATTGCTGTTACACCTCTCAAATTCTCTTTTGACAAGTTTTGGCGTCCCCGCTGCCATAATTTGTTAACCCAAACGAATCTCTCCCAAATGGTCCTCGACGGCACACTCTGCAATTGCCGCTTCCTCTCTGAATAGGCAGCACTTAGCACGCTTGGATTGAACCCGGCTGGTTAATTCCAAAGTGGCACAAAAACTGCGAGTATGCCAATGAGTGCTTTCGCAACCGCCACCGACTTGCAAAATTGGAAAGACCAGGGAAGGACCACAAATGAAGAAACAGAAGGGCTTTTCGCTAATTGAACTCTTGATCGTAGTGGCGATTATTTTAATTATCGCTGCTATCGCTATTCCGAACTTACTGCGTTCGCGCATTGCAGCGAACGAGTCTTCGGCAGTAGCTTCTGTTCGTACCATTAACACCGCCGAGGTTTCTTACTCCACAGCGAACCCCTCAAAAGGCTTTGCCGATGCTCTTGCCAATCTTGGTGCCCGGTTAACGGCATCAATACCACCTACGCCGCTGGCGCTGCGCCAGTCACCTTCAACCAATCGGGCGTACGTAAGTTCTGCTCGATTGAAGATGGCGTGATCCGTTACAACCCCGGCAGCGATAACGTGGTTCCGGACGCGGCGGCCTGCACCGGCGGCACGTTCAATCCGTTAAATAACTAGTTTGAGTTCGGCGAAGTACCTGGGGGAGGGTACGAGCCGAGGGGAGCAAAGGAGAAATCCAGCGCTCCCCTTTTTATTTTCATTTCGAAGTTTGTGACCTGGGTGCGCGTACCCTGGTTATCCTCGCATCCCCAACCAAATTGCATATAATCTCAATAGACCCTCCCCAGCAAAAACTGATTGTCTATGGCCGCAATTGAGACCGTCGGTCTTGAGAAAACGTACACCGTGGGCTTCTGGCGCAAGCGCCCCAGACGCGCTCTCAAACCACTGAACCTCACCGTCGAAGAGGGCGAGGTGTTCGGATATCTCGGACCAAATGGCGCTGGGAAAACCACTACTCTGAAATTGTTGATGGGTCTGATGAGTCCCAGCGGTGGCTCAGCCCAGATCCTGGGCATGGACATCAGTGATCCCCGCGTTAAAGCGCAAATCGGATTTCTGCCCGAACATCCCTATTTTTACGATTATCTTACCGCTCGGGAACTCCTGCATTATTACGCTCAACTTTCCGGCGTGCCGGGTGCGGAGAGAAAACGCAGAACCGAGTCGGCATTGGATCGTGTCGGAATCGCGGACGCCGCGGACCTGCAGCTTCGTAAGTTTTCCAAGGGAATGCTCCAGCGCGTAGGGATTGCGCAAGCCATCTTGCACGATCCTAAGGTCATTTTTCTCGATGAGCCGATGTCAGGACTCGATCCTATCGGACGACGCGAGGTTCGCGATCTCATCGAAGGTCTGAAGCACGAAGGCAAGACCATATTCTTCTCCACCCATATTCTTTCCGACGCTGAGGCATTGTGTGATCGTGTTGCCATTCTGAACCGTGGCGAACTGCGTGGTATCGGTGTGATTGCTGACCTCACCTCCGCGGTCCAGGGCAAGGTCGAGGTGGTGTGGCAAGGTGATGCTGTACCTGCCTCGCTTCGCGCTTTGGGCGCCGAGTGCCACGTCACCACAGACATGGTGCGTGCCGTGCTCACGGAAGACAAGCTGGACGCAGTGATCGAAGCCCTGCGTCGGGCCAACTTGCGGCTCATTTCCGTGACTCCGGTTCGAGCAACCTTGGAACAGTATTTCGTGGAACGGCTATCGCCCGTCGAGGTGCTGGGATGAGCCGTGTTGTTCACATCGCCGCCAACACCTTTCGCGAAGCCGTCCGCGACCGCGTCCTCTACAACCTCATTGCTTTCGCCTTGCTGATGGTGGGCACATCCGTCCTGGTCGGACAGATCTCGATCGAGATCGAGAAAATCGTTTTGGTGAATCTCGGCCTGACGGCGGTGTCGCTTTTTGGCTTAGTCATCGCCATCTTCATCGGCATCGGACTGGTGTCGAAGGAAATTGACAAGCGCACCCTGTACACCATCCTCTCCCGCCCGGTGCGCCGTTGGGAATTTATTCTGGGAAAATTTTGCGGACTGGTCGGAACGCTGGTGGTGAATACTGTCTTCATGGCGGTGGGATTTTTTGCCGCCCTGTTGTATGTCGCTCACCATTTCGCCCGAACTGATGCTCACCTATTAGTTGCGCTGTACTTCATCATTCTGCAGTTTATGATTATTACCGCGCTAGCCTTGCTCTTCTCGTCATTTTCATCGCCGCTCCTCTCGGCGGTGTTTGCTTTCGCGCTCTTTGTGATTGGCACGTTTGCTGAAGATCTCCGCGGATTTGCAGTTCTTACCCACGGCATCACCCGCTGGATCGCGACTGGCGCAGCATATTTAGTTCCCAATTTCGCGGCGCTCAACGTGATCTCCTCCGTGGCACACGACCAGCGCATCGCAGGCTCTCTGGTGCTCTACAACACCTTGTATTCCTTGTTCTATGCCGGTGCAGCCATTGCCGGCGCCATGCTGATCTTCGAGCATCGAGACCTGAAATGACTGCCAGTTTGCGTACGACCTTTGTCCTGGCCGTTATTGCTGCCATCGCTCTCAGCGCAGCGATGGCTACGATCCATAAGATGGATCAACTCCGGCCATCGGCTACGCTGGAAGAAGTTCTTTACCTTCCCTCACCCAAGGTGCTGAAGAGCATCAGTCTGGGTTATACCGGACTTTTGGCCGACATCTACTGGACGCGTGCCGTTCAGTATTTCGGCAGAAAACACATCGTGCTTTCGCGCCGCTATGATTTGCTAGCGCCCTTGCTCGATATCACGGCGAAGCTCGATCCGCACCTTCTGGTGGTTTACGAGTTCGGCTCGGCTTTTCTCGCGCAGAAACCTCCCGAAGGCGCAGGACTTCCCGATAAAGCTGTCGAGCTGGTCGAATATGGCATCAGTCAGAACCCTGACCAGTGGCGGCTGTATTACGACCTCGGCTTCATTCATTACATGGAGCGCAAAGACTACGTTGCTGCCGCCAAAGCCTTCGAGCGGGGTTCTGAAGTGCCGGGAGCACATCCGTGGTTGCGAGTGCTGGCAGCCCGCATGGCGGAGCATGGCGGGGAGTTGGAAACTGCGCGCTTTCTCTGGACCAAGACCTACGAAACCACCCAGGATCCCCACATCCGAAAAAATGCGATTCTCCATCTGCGGGCGCTTAAAGCCGACGACGAAGTCAATCGCCTGGAAACCATGGCACGCGACTATCGTGAGCGCACCGGCCATTATCCTGAGAGTTTTGGTGAGCTCGTACGAAACGGTTGGCTGCGCGGGGTTCCCATCGACCCCGTCGGACACCCCTATAAACTCGTCCCCGGCGGCCGGGTCGAGTTAGCCGCTCCCGATGACCTGCCCTTCGCCACTGAGGGGTTACCTCCCGGAACGAAACCATCAACCCTGCCCAAGCCGGAATCTAAGTAGTAAACACCGTTTCGCTGTAACTTACGGGACTAGGATATGAAGATGCGGCATTATCCAGCTCTGCTGCTGGCAGCTTTGTGGACAATCGGCAGCAGCGCGGCTATCGGTCAGTCGGATGTCCGATCGATCGCCCGTCAGGTGGACAGCCATTACAACCACCTTCGCAGCATGCAAGCTGAATTTGTGGAGACCTATCGTGGCGGTGGGGTTTCCCGTGAGGAGTCCGGCATGCTCTGGCTAAAACGGCCGCGCAAAATGCGCTGGGAATACAACCAGCCGCGCGAAAAGCTCTTCATCAGCGATGGCAAACATGCCTGGTTCTACATTCCTGGGGAACCTGAAGTCCGTAAGAGCCCAATCAAGAACCTGGAAGACTTGCGCTCTCCGATAGCTTACATGCTGGGCCACACCAAGTTAGAGAAGGAATTTGACGGATTATCTTTGGCGCCGGATGTGCTCCCGACCAGTCCTGGCAACATCAGCCTCAGGGGCGTGCCCAAGGCTATGCCTCAGGTTTCGCAGATCGTGTTGGAGATCACGCCGGATCGCAAGATTTCTCGGATTATGGTCGATGAAGTTGACGGCTCAACCACCGAGTACCGGTTCTCGGAGCACAAAGAAAACCTCCCCATTGATGACCAGCGCTTTCATTTCTCTCCCCCGGCAGGAACGGAAGTTATTAACACTGACATTCAGTAAGTAGCTGAGCGCGATAGTCTTGCAGGCCGGTTAAGGTAAGTTGCAGCCTGATCAAGATGGCCGACGAACGCGGCCATCTCCTTCAACAACTCGAAACCGGGTACTCGGAAAGCGAAGTGCGCGACCGCTACGCTCAGCAAGGCTATCTGGTTTATTGGGTCAAGCCCCGCGGCATGTTGGCTGGGGGCGACATTCCCTTCTTCCGTAAACGTAAGGTCAAGCTTGAGCAATTCGTCGTATTCAATCAGCAATTCGTCACGTTAGTGCGCGCCGGACTGCCTATTCTAAACGCTCTCGATCTGCTTATTCGGCGACAGCGCAATCCTTATTTCCATTCGCTTTTGGAAAATGTTCGCGACCGCGTACGCAGCGGCGAGCTTTTATCTGAAGCGTTCGAAGCCCAGCGCGTGTTTCCCAAGATGTACACCACGACCATTCTGGCGGGTGAAAAAAGCGGCAACCTGGAAGAGGTGCTGAACCGCTTTAATGCCTTCCAGCGTCTGACCATAACCTTCAGGAAAAAACTTCGCGCATCGCTGGTGTATCCCGCGCTTCTGGTCACCATGGTGGTCATCATGCTCGGATTTTTGGTGACCTACGTGGTTCCTCAATTTGGCGAGCTCTATAAAAGTCTGAACGCGCAACTCCCTGCCATTACTGTGTTCATGCTGGATGTCGGCGCAGGCGCGCGGCGTTACATTCTGTTTTTCTTTATCGGCGTCGTCCTCTTTCTGTTCTTGTTTTGGCGTTGGAGAAGCAGCGAGCGTGGTGCTGAAAGAATTGACCGTTTTCTTTTAGGTCTGCCGGTCACCGGCGACATCATGCTCAAGTATCAGATCGCGAATTTCTCCCGCATTATGGCGACTTTACTTACCGGCGGACTGCCTCTCGTAGCCGCCCTCGAGACCTCTGGAGAATCGCTGGGCAGCCGTCATATTTCTCAAGGCGTTGCTGAAGCCGCCCAAAGCGTTCGCGAGGGCCGGCCTTTGGCCCGTAGCCTCGAGGAGCAGAAGATTTTCCCCGATCTGGCGGTTGAAATGATCGAAGTCGGGGAATCTACCGGCGCACTTCCGGCCATGCTCACTTCCGTGGCTGAGTTCTACGAGGAAGACGTTCAGGCCGCCCTGACCGCCGCTATGTCATTGATAGAGCCGGTGATACTCATTTGTATGGGCATAATTGTGGCCTTGGTATTGATCTCGCTTTACCTGCCAATTTTCACTTTGGGCGCGGGTGGCATCCGATAACTGTGGAACCAAAACGAGGTCGTGATTTCGCGGCCAAGGGGAAGTACACTTTCACCAGGGGTTTGCCTCTAGGACTAGGGCAGTATGGCTGATAAGAAATCATTATTTGTGGGCGGCGGCGGGGCCATTGTCACCGAAAACCACGCCGAGGAAGAGGCGCGCGCGCGCGACGTAGCTCGCCGCTATCGCTGCGAATACGTGGATTTGCGCAACTTCCAATTGCACCACGACTTGTTCAAAAAAATCCCTGTTGACCTGATGTTTCGCTACAACTTCGTTCCACTGGAAGAAACCGATGATGGACGCCTCGCGGTAGCCATTGCCGATCCCAGCCAGTTGATGATGATCGATGAGATCAGTCTTCTGCTGGGAAAACGTATTACCACCAAGGTTTCTACACTCTCGCAAATCAGCGACATCCTTAAGAAGACCGAACAATCGCAACGCGTTCTGGAAAACGCCAGTGAGGGTTTCACCCTGGACGTAGTGCGCGAGGACGAGAGCGGCGATGAAACCATCTCGATCGAACGTTTAACCGCCGAAGGTGACATCAGTCCCGTCATTCGGTTGGTTGACACCATGATTTTTACCGCCCTGCAGCGCCGTGCCAGTGATATCCACGTCGAAACCCAGGATGATTCCGTAGTCATCAAGTACCGCATTGACGGTGTGCTGCAACAAGCCATGACACCCATCGCCAAGGAACATCACACCACCATCATCTCGCGTATCAAAGTAATGAGTGAGTTGGATATCGCAGAACGCCGGGTTCCTCAAGACGGCCGGTTTCGTGTGAACTACAACAAACGCCAAATCGATTTCCGCGTCTCGATCATGCCTTCCATTCACGGAGAAGATGCCGTGCTCCGCGTGCTGGATAAAGAATCGATGAGCGAGAAGTTCCGCACCCTGGTGTTGGATGTAGTCGGATTCAGCGATGAGGACTTAAGAAAATTTCGCCGTTACATCAACGAACCCTATGGCATGGTGCTGGTTACCGGTCCTACAGGAAGTGGCAAGACCACCACTCTTTATGCCGCCGTGAATGAGATCAAGACGGACGAGGACAAGATCATCACTATTGAAGACCCCGTGGAATACCAGATCCGTGGCATCACGCAGATTCCGGTAAACGAGAAAAAAGGACTGACTTTCGCCCGCGGATTGCGCTCGATCTTGCGCCACGATCCGGACAAAATCATGGTGGGCGAGATCCGGGACACCGAAACGGCACAGATCGCGATCCAGTCTGCGCTCACCGGTCACCTGGTATTCACCACTGTCCATGCTAACAATGTGGTGGATGTAATCGGACGTTTCCTCAACATGGGTGTCGAGGCCTACAACTTCGTTTCTGCGCTGAACTGCATTCTGGCGCAACGCTTAGTGCGCATGATCTGTAATAACTGCCGCACCGAGGTGCATTACCTGCCGGATGCGCTCGAAGCCAGCGGCTTGGACCCTCAGCAGTGGGCCGATGTTCCGTTCTACGAGGGCGTGGGCTGTATCGAATGTGCCGGAACCGGCTATCGTGGTCGAACCGCCATTCACGAACTTCTGGACCTCACCGATCGGGTTCGTGAGATGATTCTGGCCAAACGGCCAACCTCAGAGATCCGTCGCGCCGCGCGTGAGGAAGGCATGCGCTTCCTGCGAGAATCAGCGCTCGACAAGGTACGCTCAGGTGTCACCACTCTTAGAATGGTAGCAGGTAAGAATGAGCAGTTCTAGAAAAAGTCGGCCTCACATGGCCTGCGAAATCTCGGCTGACAGTATTGTCGGCGCGCGTTCCAGTGACCATGCTGCTCGTCTGGAGATGTTCACCGGGCAGCAATTGCCCGAGGGCAGTGTGGCTCCCGATCTCACCGAAGCTAATGTGCTCCGGGGTGACGTGCTGCGCGAATCTATCCGTGAAGTCATGCAGACCCTGGAAGGGTCTTCCAGAGATTTGATTGCAATTCTGCCTGATGCTGCGGCTCGAGTCGTGCTCCTGGACTTTGACACTCTTCCAGAACGCCGTGAGGAGGCCGAGGCGGTAGTCCGTTTCCGATTGAAAAAATCGCTTCCGTTCGATGTGGATCGGGCGAAACTTTCTTACCAGGCGCAGACTGCTGGCAAAGGCGTGAAGGTAGTAGCTGCGGTCGCGTTGAACAGTGTAGTGGAAGAATATGAGTCCGCATTTCGGGATGCGGGCTACAGCCCGGGAATTGTTTTGCCCTCCATGCTTGCTGCTCTAGGCGCCGTAGAGGCAAACCAGCCTACCATGGTGGTCAAAGTGGACGCATTTACCACCAGCATCGCCATCCTCGACCACGCGCAATTGCTGTTGTTTCGGACATTGGAAAACACTCGCGGTCTCGGCATTACCGGCGAGCAACTGGCCGAGGATGTCTATCCTTCGGTAGTATTTTTTCAAGATACGTACCAACTGAACATTGGGCGCATTTACGTTGCTGGGCTGGCGGAATCAGGAGATGCGCTGCGTAGTTTGCAGGCCCAGACCGGGGTAGAAGTGCACGAGTTGGTTAACCGCCAGCAACTCGGCCAGTCGGGTGGCCAGATGCCGGGGTCGCGCCTTGCCGGCGTGGTTGGCGCGCTATTGGGA
>WNGI01013344.1_pt1 | contig 14623 bp, 10 predicted proteins | sample 5400621 | NCBI WGS metagenome assembly WNGI01 (sample SAMN13153374, study PRJNA577476) | soil metagenome | isolation source: 20 cm soil or saprolite under Garry oak tree replicate 1 | place: USA:California | collected 2016-06-15 | reverse complement strand
CATAGTAATATCATCAGTTCGTCCCCATGCGAGTGCTGATCGTCGAAGACGACCCTGAGCTGGCGGGCCTGCTGCGCGACGGCCTGCGCGCGCAGCGCATCGATCCGACGCTTGCGATCACGTTCGCCGAAGGCCGCGACCGTGCGCGCGGGGCCTCGTTCGACGTGATCATTCTGGACGTTCGGCTGCCCGGGGGCACCGGTTTCGAGCTCTGTGGAGAGCTGCGGCGCGGCGGCAACACGACGCCGGTGCTCATGCTGACGGCGCTCGACGCCCTCGACGACCGCGTGCGGGGACTCGAGGCCGGAGCGGACGACTATCTCACCAAACCATTCGCGTTCCGGGAGCTGCTCGCACGCCTCAAGGCGCTGGCGCGCCGCCGGCCGGCCCTGTCGCCGGCCCGGCACCGGATTGCGGACCTCGAGGTCGATCTCGGCGCCCGCCGGGTACAGCGTCGCGGTCGGCCGGTCACGCTCAGCGCGAAGGAGTTCGCGCTGTTGGAGCTGTTCGTGCTGAATCAAGGTCGCGTCCTCGACCGCTCCACGATCACCGCGCACGTGTGGGACGACAATCACGACCCGTTTGCGAACGTGCTCGAGGTGCTGGTCGGGCGGCTGCGGCGCAAGATCGACGACGGTTTCGAGCCGAAGCTGATCACGACGCTGCGAGGCGCCGGCTACCGGTTCGGCCCCTGAGGCGGCACTGATGCAATCGCTCGCCCACCTGCGGCTCCGCCTCACGGCCTGGTACGCCGGAATCTTCGTGTCGATCTTGGCGCTCCTGGGTGGCGGGCTGTTTCTCGCGATCCGGCACCGCATGTCCCAGCACCTCGACGCGTCGTTGCGCGCAGCCACGACCGCGCTCGTGCAAGCGGCCCGCATCCGCGAGGCCGAGCGCACCAGCGCGCGGGGTGTGGTCGCCGACGCAGTCGACGAGCTGCACATCCTCGATCGGATGCTCTACCTGTTCGCCGCCGGGGGGACGCCGGTCAAGCCCGCGGAGGCTCCCGATTGGATTCGCGACGCGGCGCGGGAGGCCGAGCGCGCCGGGGCCGCACGTCGCGACTTCGAGACTCCGGAGGACCATATCGTGCGGCTGTACGCCGAGCGCTTCAGCGGCGCCGACGGTCGGGTGTACGTCGCCGTCGCGGTGGCCGACCGCCTGGAGCTCGAACATGAGTACGCGTCGCTGATCCGGGCGTTCGCAGCGGCCGCGCTGGCGGCGCTGCTGCTCGTGGCGGGCGGGGGGTATGTGCTGACGCGCCAGTCGACCACACCCATCGAGCGGTCCATGGAACAGATGCGTCGGTTCATGGCCGACGCGGCACACGAGTTGCGCACGCCGATCACGTTGCTCCGGACCCGGGCGGACGTCGCGGTGAGCCAGGCGCGCGACCCGACGCGCGACACCACGACATTCCAGGCGATCGAGCGGGAGGCGGGGCGGCTCGGGGCGATCGTGGGAGAGCTGCTCACGCTGGCGCGAGCCGATGCGGGCGAGCGGCCGGTCAAGCACGACGTATTGTTCCTCGACGACACGGCCGCGAGCGCAGTCGAGGCGGTTCGTACGCTGGCCGAGCACAAGCGCGTGGCGCTCGAGGTCGGGACGTTCGAGGAAGCCCACGTCACCGGCGACCCCGCACTGCTGCGCGAGCTCTTCCTCATCGTCCTCGACAACGCCATCAAGTTCACGCCCGCCGGCGGTGCGGTGCGGCTCGATGTGTCAGTCGCGAATGGCCACGCGGCGGTGGTGGTGACGGACTCCGGCATCGGCATCCCGGCCGTCGAGCTGTCGCATGTGTTCGAGCGGTTCTATCGCGGCGACGCGGCACGCCGCGCGGCGGAGGGGGCGGGGCTCGGTCTGGCGATTGCTCGGTGGATTGCCGACGTGCATAGCGCGCGGATCGACATCGAGTCCACACCGGGCGCCGGAACCCGCGTGGCCATCCACTTTCCCGTCACGCACACCCGTCGGGAGTAGGGGTACCAGGGCGCATTTGCAGGCAGTTACGATCGGCGCTCACGGGTGCGCGGGTGAACCCGCGACTCGGCACGTGTCAGTGAACTGACGCGCCCTGCCGCTTCAGCGGCAACCGCCGAGCCGCGGTTTCAGCCGCGCGTTTCGCGCGATGTCGCTAGCATGTACCCCCTGCCCCGGATCGCGACGAGGAGCGTGGGGACCGCGAACAAGGTGATCGGCGTGGACAGCGCCAGCCCGCCGATCACGGCGAGGGCAAGCGGTCGTTGTAGCTCGCTCCCCGCCCCGATGCCGAGGGCCAGGGGGAGCAAGCCGAACAAGGTGCACAAGGTCGTCATCAGAATCGGGCGGAGCCGCACCCGCGCGGCCTCCCGGATCGCTACCTCGAGCCCCACGCCCTCGGCCTGCATCCGGAGCCGCGTGAAGTCGAGCAGGATGATCCCGTTCTTCACGATCAGCCCGACCAGCAGGATCAGCCCCATGAACGACGCGACATTCAGCGCCGTGCCGGTCGCGAGCAGCAGCCCCAGGGCGCCCACGAACGACACGGGGGCGACGAGCAGCACGACCAACGGCTCCACGAACGACTCGAACTGCACGACCATCACCGCGCACACGCTGGCCACGGCGAGGCCGAGCACCAGCAGCAAGGCGCGGAAGGCGTCCTGCTGGCTCGCGTATTGGCCCCCGAGGACCAGCCGCACACCCGCGGGCACGGGATGCACGGCGAGGACGCGCTGCACGTCGCCCATGACGCCGCCGAGCGAACGGCCGCTCACGCCCGCGGTGAGGGTGATCATCTGCTGCTGGTTCTCCCGGTCGAGGCCCGTGCGGGATTCGGTCGGGGTGAAGGAGGCGAGACTGCCGAGCGGCGTGACGCGTCGCGCCGCGGTGCCGGAAACGGGGAGCGAGCGGAGGCGGAGCGGGTCGAACCGCACCGAATCGGGCGCCCGCACGCGCACCGCCACCGGCCGATCTTCGGTGCGAATCTCGCCTGCGGTGACGCCCAGCAGCGCGGCGCTCACGGCGGTCCCCACATCCGTCGGCGTCAACCCGACTCGACCCGCCTCCGCCTGTTGCACGCGCATCAACAGCTCGGCGGAGGGCTCGCTCACGCCGTTGTAGAGATCCTCGAGGCCCTGGATTCGCTCCAGATCCGGTGCCAGAAGTCGCGCGTAGCTTTCGAGGGTGTCGAGTCGCTCCCCGAACAGCTTGATCTCCACCGGCGTCGGAGCGCCGGCCAGATCGTTGATGACGTCCGAGAGGATCTGCACGAACTCGATGCGCAGTCGCGGAACGGCGACCGCAATGCGGTCCCGAACGTCGTCCATGACGGCGAAGATGCTCCGCGCGCGTTGGCCCTGGGGCGTCAGGCGCGCCACGATGTCGCCCGTGTTCTGCGCGGTGGCGAAGAACCCGAGCTCGGCACCCGTGCGCCGGGACGTCCCCGTGATCTCGGGCGTCGCGGCGAGGATTCGCTCGGCGATGCCGACCTCGCGATTCGTCTCGTCCAGCGCCGTGCCGCCGGGTGTCCAGTAGTCGAGGACGAACGCGCCCTCGTCCATTTCCGGCAGAAACCCCGTGCCGACGAAGCGCCACAGCCCGGCTCCCGTGACCACGAGCACCGCGGCGGCTGCGGCAATGCGCCGCGGGTGGTGCAGCACGGCGGCCAGCGCCCGCTCGTAGCCGGGCGCCAGGGCATCGAGCCCCCGCTGCACCCGGGCCAGCGGGCCCGTCCGGGCCGCCTCCACCTCGTGTGCGGTGACGAACCGCTCGGCGAGCAGCGGGATGATGGTGAGTGCGAGAGCGAGCGATACGAGAACCGCCACCGTGAGCGTCGTCGCCAGGGCGGCAAAGAACTGCCCCACCACGCCCTGCAGCAGGCCGAGGGGTAGGAACACCACCACGGTTGTGAGCGTGGACGTCGTGACGGGCCAGATGAGCTCCTGGACTGCCGCGCGGATGGCCTGCAGACGCTCGCCGGGCAGGGCCAGATGACGCGCGATGTTCTCGGTGATCACCACCGCGTCGTCGATCACGAGCCCGATCGCGATCGCCATCGCGCCCAACGTCATCAGGTTGAAGGTCTGGCCGATGAGGCTCATCACGAACACGGTGATCGCCAACGTCAGGGGAATCGCCGTCGCGCTGATCGCCGTGATCCGTCCGTGTCGCAGAAACAGCAACAGGACCACCACCGCGAGCCCGGCGCCGATGAGCATCGCGTCGCGTACGGAGCGGACGGCGTCCCGAACCAAGGCGGCCTGGTCGTAGACCGGCTTCAAGTGCACCCCCGGGGGCAGCGTCGGGGCGATCGCGGCCACGATACGCTCCACACTGTCGGCCACGGCGAGCGTGTTGCCCCCGATCTGGCGCGAAATGTTGATCAAGGCCGCCGGCTTGCCGTCACCGGCGATGATCCGGACGTGGTCCTCCGTCCCGACCTGCACGGTGGCGACATCGCGAACCCGTAACCCGTTCCCGAGCACCACGGCGCCGATGTCCTCGGGCGCGTGGGCTTCCTGGTCCGTCACGATCAGGTACTGGCGGTAATCCTGCGCGACCCGGCCCACCGCTTGGACGGTCACCGCCTGACGGATGGCGTTGGCGACGTCCGCATACCCCATCCCCTGGGCTCCGAGGCGTGCCGGGTCGACGATGACCTCGATCTCCCGAACGTCCGAGCCCTGCACGTCCACGCGCCCGACCCCGGGGACCCGGGAGATCAGCGGCTTGATCTCGTAGCGGGCCAGATCGTACAGCGTGGCTGCCTCGCCGCCCTCCAGGTTGTAAGACAGGATGGGGAAGAGTGACGGGGTCAGCTGCTCGATCTCGATGCTCACGTCGGGCGGGAGCGCGCCGCTCGCCTGGTTCACGCGCGCCCGCACGAGCTGCAGCGCGTAGGCCATGTCGGTACGGGGCGCGAACGTGATCGAGATCTCGCTGGCGCCGCGGATCGAATGCGAGCGAACCCGGGTTACCCCCGGCACGACGCTCACGGCCTCTTCGAGCGGCCGGGTGACGCTGAAGACCACCTGGCGCGCACCCAGCGTGGAGCCCTGGGCCAGGACCGTAATCCGGGGAAACACCAGCTCGGGATAGATCGCAGACGGGAGCCGCAGCGCGGCCCACACGCCGGCGCCGCTCAGCAAGCCCACCAGGAGATAGACGAACCGTCGTTGCCGGCTGAGAACGTCGAACAGGGTCACCGCGCCGTCCGGACGATCTTCGTGCCGTCTTCGATACCGTAGGCGCCGGTGGTGACGACGGTTTCACCGGCGGTGAGACCGGCGAGGATCTCGGCGAGCGACGGGCTGCGCGCCCCGACCGTCACGGCGCGCACGCGCGCGACGTCCCCGCTGTCCACGACAAAGACCTGGAACCCGTCACCGGACGGGACCAGCGCCGTCACCGGCACCGCCACGGCGCGAGCATGAACGGCGGTGACGATCCTGCCGAGCACGGACTCACCGATACGGAGCGGTCGAGCGGGTCGGCCGATACGGGCGCGCACGGCGACCGCCCGCGAGTTCGTATCCACGGCGGCGCCGACCGCGGTCACCCAGCCCTGCCCCACGACCTCACCGCCCTCTCCTTCTCCGGCGGTGACACGAACCGAGTCGCCACCGTGGATCCGGGCGGCCTGCGCCGGGCTCACGTTGAAGACCGCGTCCAGCGCGGCCACGTCGGCTACCTCCACGAGCGGCTGGCTCGCATCCACCGAGGCTCCGAGCACGGCGGTCATCCGGGTGACGACACCGGCGAGCGGAGCCCGGAGCGTGGCGAGCTGCTGCGCGCGGCGCGCCGTGACGGCGGCCACCTGCGCCTGCGCCAGATCCGCGACGGCCTGGTCGCTGTCCTTCTGGGGCAGGATCCCCGCCTGCACCAGTCGGACCGCCCGGGCGAAGGCGTGCTCGGAGCTCGAGAGCGCGGTTTCCGCGCTGCGCGCCGCCGCGTCGAACGGCGCTCGCTCGAACTCCACCAGGGAATCCCCTTCCGCCACGTGTTGGCCGGGAGCGACGAAGATGCGGGCGACCCGCGTGGCTGCAGGTGCCGAGAGCTCCGCGAAATGCGCCGGTCGCGGGGTCACGGTGCCGATGGCGGTCACGACCTGGGGGAACGGCTGTAGTGTCGCGACGGCCGTTCCCACTCCGCCGACCGACTGCTCGGCAGGAGGCGCGTCGGCCCCGGCGGGCGGGGGCTCCCCGCGGCAAGCCGTGAGCACCAGCACGGCGGCCACAAACCGCGTCCCAGGCTTCACGGCTGGTCCGTGGCGGCGAGGAGCCGAACGGCGGCTGCGGCGTCGTTCGCCGCGGCGACGTCGTCGATGTAGCGGGCGAGCGCTTCCCGGGCATTGCGTTGGGCCTCGAGCACGCTCGGCAGGGCGACCACGCCCTCGGCATACGCCTGCAGCGACATCGCCGCGACGCGATCCGCACTCGAGAGCAGCCGCCGATCGCGCTCGAGGCGCGTCAGCGCCAACGCGAACCCGCGCCGCGCCCGTGCCTGCTCGGCTCCGGTCTCCCGTCGCACAAGGTCCAGGCCGGCCTGGGCGCGGTCGCGGGCCGCCGCTGCCTGTCGGACCTCACCCCCATTCCAGTTGAAGAGCGGGAGTGGCAGGGAGAGGCCAACCGTCGGCAGGAGGCCGCGCTGCCCGCCCGGGTCGTCCGTCTCGAAGCCCAGCTGGAGACTCGGGGCCGCGAACACGCCGCGGTGGGCCAGGGCCAGCGCACGTTCGGAGGAGCGGAGGCTCGCTGCGGCCGCGGCGACGGGAAGCGGCTCGCCCGCCGGCGGCGGCATGGTGTCCGACGGCGGCGCGAGCGAGTCGGCGAGCGTGATCGTCACGTCCTCGGCGGGGAGACCCATCGCGAGCTGTACGGAGAGGTGGGCCTGGACGGCGGCGACCGAATCGTCCGCGGCGACGTTCTCGAGCTGCCCCGCGTTGACCGCCGCGAGGCGTACGTCGAGCTCGCTCACGTCGCCCACCTCGCGCCGCAGCTGCGCCATCTTGCGCAGGCTGTCGGCGTCGAGCGCGGTCCGGCGCGAGAGTCGGGCGCGGGCGAGGGCCGCGAGCGCTCGGGTGTAGGTCGTGTCCACGTCGAACCGGATCGCGGCCCGCTCGAACGCGAAGCCGTACCGGGCGGCGTCGCGCGCCGACGCGGCGGCGCCGATCCGGGCCGCGCGAATCCAGGGCAGGTCGAGGGGCAGGTCGGCGACCACATGGTAATGGGGGACGTCTTTCGAGTAGCTCGCCGAGGCCGACGGATTTGGATAGAGCCGCGCGGCGTGTAGCGTCCCAGCAGCCGCTGCAGTGTCGGCGCGACCGAATGCCGCTCGCGCGCCGCGGGCGAGCGCGGCGGCCGCCGCTTCCGCCCGCGTGACCGGCTGCTGTGCGGACAGGGAGACCGCGACCGCGCCGCACAGGGCGAGCGCTGGCCAACCAAGGGACACGAATCGCTCCGGGAGTGACATCTCGTGGTGAGAAGCTACCCGGCAAACCTGTCAGGAGGCTGACAGGCTGATCACCGCCATCCCGCCGCTTCTCGTTCGACGGAGCCCAACTGGCTCTCGGTGGGCTCCGCTCAGCAAAACCACGGCTCGGTGAGTCGCGCCGGAATGGGTCGCTCCGGGGACGGTGCCCGGAATGCACCGACCGCCTCCGCCCGGCCAGCCCGCCGCCGGATCGTCGCTGGAGCGCGCCGCCTGCTCCGCGAGCGAGCTCACGTCGCGCTGCAGAGCGTCCATGCGCGGATCCGGGTGGGTCCAGCCGTAGCTGAAGCCGGCAGGGTCGAGCTCCCCGAGGAACGGCTGGATGGCGGGCCGTGCAAGGAGCAGCGAGCCCGGCGGAATGAGCAGGCGGATGGCGAACTGGACGGGATCGACTTGATCGATCAATCCCTCGGCCCGCACCCAGTCGAGCAACTCCAGGAAGTCCCCGATCGTGGCCCATGGAGTGAAGGGAACGAACGAGGGCCGGAGCGCGATCCCAGCGCGGCGCAGGATGTCGAGTGCGACCTGCACGTCTGCACGCGTATGCCCCTTGTCGAGGTTGGCGAGCACGACCTCCGCCAGCGACTCCACCGCCGACACGACGAATACGCAACCGGTGGCCGAGAATTCGGCGAACATGTCGCGATGGCGGACCACGTGCTCGACCTTCGCCGTGAAGTCGTACGTCAGCGCGGGGAATTCCGCGTGCAGGGCCCGCACCAACTTCAACGCGTGACCGGGACCATTCAGGAAGTCGGGATCGCCGAACGTGACGTGCCCCGCCCCATCCGCCACCAGGCGCCGCACGTCCTCGAGCACCACGTCACGGGGCACCGCGAAGAAGCGACCGCCGTACACCGGCGGGATGGGGCAATGCAGACAGGTGTGCAGGCAGCCGCGGCTCGCTTCGACGTACCCGGCCGGGATGCGCCGGCCATCCCGCAACAGGCTGGCGTACCGAGTGAGCGCCGGGAGTCCCTCGCGCCGGGGGGCTGGAAAGGACAGCCGCTCGAGCGTCAGCCGCGGGTGGGTGGAGGACTCCTCTCCCGCGTCGAGCCGCTCGGCCAGCGCGACGAGCGCCCCTTCGGACTCCGCCCCCAGCACCTCGTCTGCGCACCCGCCGAGCAGGTGCTCCGCGTTGAGCGCCGCATACAGACCGTGGAACACGATGCGACACGTGGAATTGATCCGGCGGATCTGCGCGGCGGCGCGCACGCCCAGGCGCAACGCGGTATGCATCGGCACGGCAATCGCCACGAGCCGGGCTCGCCCCACCTTGGCTGCGTCGAGCGGCTCCACTGCCAGGTCGATCGTGCCGGGGGCGAACCCGGCGCGCTCGAGAAACGCGTGTGGCCAGGCAAGGGTGAGCGGCTGATGGCCGAGCTCGTAGCACGACAGCAGCAGGATGGCGCCCGGTTCGCGCAGCGAGCTCATGGCCGGGGCGACGTCCGTTCGCCGAACCGCAAAAGAAACGCGCCGCCCAAGAGTGCCACAGCAATCCACACCAGCCAGCGTCGCTCGATCGCGATCCCGACGAGGCCGACCCCCACGGCGACGCCGCCGAGCCACGCCTTGAGCCGCCAAAACCGCGTCACTTCTTGAGAAACGCCTGCAAGGCCGCGCGAAAATCGGGCGTCGTGCGGCTCACGGCGTTCACGTCCGCTCCCAGCCGGATGCCGTCCTCGAATCGCAGGCCGTCCAGCTGGTAGAACTGCTGTTTGGTGAACGCCAGGGCCGAGGGGCTCGCCGCGGCCAGTGCGCGCAGCACGTCGCCCACCTGGTCCTCGAAGTCGGAGTCTTCGTAGACTCGAGAGACGAGTCCCAGTCCCGCGGCCTCTGGGGCGCCGAGGATCCGGCCCGTTGCCGCGAGGTCGAACGCGACCTTCTCACCCGTCGCCCGTTTGAGCAGCGTCATGACGATGGCCGGCACGAAGCCCCGCTGTACCTCGGGGTAGCCGAACTGTGCGGATTCGGTGGCCAGCACGAGATCGCAGGCGGTGGCCAACCCACACCCCCCCGCGAGCGCCCGGCCGTGTACGACGGCCACGATCGGCTTGGGGATGCGCCGCATGCGGAGGAAGATCTCGGCGAAGTGCAGCGCCGCCTGTCGGTTCTCTTCGACGCGCTTATCGGCGGAGGCGAGTAGCTCGTTCAGGTCCATCCCGGCGCAGAAGTCGCCCCCAGCGCCCCGCAGCGCCACGACGCGCACCGCGCCGTCGAGATCGGCGCGCTCCAGCACGGTCAGTAGCGCGTCGATCATCGGCGTATCGATCGCGTTCTTCTTTTCCGGCCGGTTCAGCGTCGCCGTGAGGACGCCGCCCTCGAGCGCGGCCAGCACGCGATCGCTCACTTGGTGAGCTCCACCTCGAGGCGCAATAGGGCGGTCGAAAACACTTTTCCCTGGGCGTCGGTCTTAAGCGAGATCGTGCCGCCGCCGTCCAGCGCGCCATGCAGGAGGAAGTTCAGGGCATGCAGGTTGGGCAGCTCGTAGCGCTCCACCGGGCCGGAGATCATGCCTTTGAAGTGGCGGGCGACGCGCGCCGCCGTCACGTGCTTCACCAGGATCGGATAGTACTCGGGTTTCAGCGCGATCAACCCGACGTTGGCCGTGTCCCCCTTGTCTCCCGATCGCGCGTGGGCGAGCTCGACAAGCGGCACCTGCTTCTTGCGGCTCGGGCGTCTGGTCATACGTCCACGACCTCGACGCACGGGTTCACCATGTCCTTGTCGAGGAGCGCCGGCCAGTACGCCACGATCTCCTCGGGCTTGGGTCGTCCGCCGGCGAACCCGGTCACGCTGGGCGGTCCGTTGAGGATCAGCGGTGCTATCTCGCGCGTGAACCGCTCGACGGCAGCCTTGTCGGGCGACCGGACGCCGATCCGTAGCTGCACCTCCGGCAGCTGATCGAGCGGCGCGCTGGCGCGCGCCAGCGGGCCGTGGGTCGCGTCGGCGCCGACGAACTCCGTCAGCACCGACTCGAACTTGAGACCGAGATCGGCGAGCCGCTGCCGGAGAATCCGGTCCGCGGCCTGGGCTTTCTTGTAGGCGTCTGGCCAGGCGTAGACCAGGGTGCCAACCGCCTTGTAGCCGTAGAAATAGCCGATCGACACTTTGAGCTTGTCGGTGGCGGGTCTTCCCCTGACACCCGACACGCGAACTCGGTCCTTCCCCTTCTGCTCGAGCCGGATGGTCGTGAAGTCCGCGATGCCGTCGGGAGTGATGTACTCGGCGGGATTTCCCATCTCGTACACGAGCTGCTCCTTCACGCCCGCCACGCTGATGCGCCCACCGGTGCCGGGATGCTTGGTGATCTCGAACGTCCCATCCGCTGCCGCTTCGACGATGGGATAGCCGACGTTCGCGAGGTCGGGGATCCGCTCCCACTCCACCAGGCAGTTGCCCCCACTGCATTGCGCGCCGCATTCGATGGTATGGCCGGCGACCGTGCCCGCGGCGAGCAGATCCCAGGCGTCGGGCTGCCACCCGAAGGCGTGAATCATGGGCGCGAGGGTGAGCCCGGTGTCGGTGACGCGTCCGGTCACGACGATGTCCGCGCCGCCGCGCAGCGCTTCCACCACGGGCCAGGCGCCGAGATAGGCATTCGCCGACAGGACCCGGTCGCGCACCTCGGACAGGGGTCGGCCGGTATCGAGGTTTCTGAGCTGGTGTCCCCGGGCCAAGAGTCCGTCCAAACGCTCCAGCAGATCGTCGCCCGTCACCACCCCGATCCGGATCTTCCCCCCGAGCCGCAGGCGGCGCGCAATCTCGGCCACCGCCTGCGCGCAGCTGCGGGGGTTCACGCCTCCGGCGTTGGCGGTGATCTTGATCCGCCGCTCCGCGACGATCGGGAGGATGCGCTCCATCAGCGGGATGAAATCCTTCGCGTAGCCCAGGGACGCATCGCGTGACTTCTGTTTCTGCAGGATGGACATCGTGACTTCGGCCAGGTAGTCCATCATCAGGTAGTCGACCGGTCCCCCGGTCACCTGACGATACGGCGCCTCGAGCCAGTCGCCCCAGAACCCCTGCCCCGCGGCGATGCGCACCGTGGCGGGCTGCGGCTTCACGGCTGGACCACCACCCGGCGGGCTGGGTCGGGCGCGGCGGACCCGATCGACGATCGCACGCGTACCTCGACGAGCGGTGCGAAGCCATCCGGCAGCGCCAGCTCCCGCACCCGCTGGGCGGGGAGCGGGGCGCGTCCCCCCGGGAGTACGGTGATGTCCCGGCCGTCGCCGAGCGGGCGCGGCTCGCTCAGGAGGAAGCGCACCCGTACCTTCGCCCGCCACGGATGCACGCCCCGGTCGCGTGCGAACCCCGGATACAGCTCGATGGTCAGCGGATGGCCCCGCAGGGCGGGCGCTACCGGGAAGGCCTGCCGCCCGAAGGCATACTCGAGCGGTCCCTGGGAGACCTGCTGCCCCGTGGAATCGAACTCGGTCACGCCGAAGTCCGTGAATTCGCGCCACTGCTCGCGCGGTACCTCCACCTCGACGACCGCCGTCGCCGCCCAATCGGGCACCGCGACCGTGAGGCTTTCGGGCGGCGCCCCGCGGCCCGCGACATCCACCGTGCGCTCCGCGCCGAGCAGCATCTGCGTGACGCGCCCGCCGACGGTGGCCTGGCCTGGATTCGTCGCTTCCCGGTCCGCCAGGGTGAGCGGTGCGAGCTGCGCGCGGACGGTCGCGACGGCCCCGGAGCGGGGCGGCGCGACCACGTCCAGCTCGTAGACGCCCGCGACGGCATCCTCTGCCCGCACGGCGAACCGCGCGGTGCCCACCTGGGATCCGCCGATCGGAACGATCGAATCACGCGCCAGCTCTCGAAATGGCGCGCCATTGGGCTCGTACAGCATCGCTTTCGCGGTCTGTTGCGCGGAATCGGCCAGCGTCACGGTGGCGACCAGAGTGGCGCCCGGCTGCGCCACGCGGAGAAAGTACCGACGCACTTGGCCAGGGCCGACCGTGCGTCGCTCGTCATACAGTGGCTTGTCCGCCAGGTCGTAGGGGACGGCCACGACGTTGACGAGTCGGAACAACGGGCCGGCCAGGGGGTCGCTTGGATTCCATGCGGTCACGGTGCCCACGTAGACGCCCGGCGCAGCCAGGGCGGGCGCGCCGTACGTCAGCGGGATCTCGGTCTCGCGGGATCCCGCCGACAGCATCGCGGGGGCGGTCAGCCAGGGCGCGTCGCTCTTCAACGAGAACCGTGCGACCCGCAAGCCGCTGACGTGCCGCGCGCGGAACGTTTCGACCGTGTCGGCGGGCCCCGCGAGGCCCTCGCGCCGAAAGGCAGCCGATCCGCCGCCGGTGGTCGCGCTCACGACGTAGCCCGAGCCCTGATGGCCGGCGAGCAGCCACCGGTACGCGCGCTCGAGCTGCGGCACGCCGGCCCCCTGGTCGAGTACGCTCGCGCCGGGGAGCCCGCCGGCGCCGGCCCGAAGCGCCGCGCTCACCTCGGCGCCGCCGGGTGTGCGTCCCTCTTGCACCAGAGCCGACATGAGGCATGCCGCGAGACCGGATACATAAGGAGCGGACATGCTCGTGCCGGCCTTGATCTCGTTCCCCGTGTCGAACGCGGGAACCGTCGAGAAAGCCCATCCTGGGGCGATAACGTCGGGCTTTCCGAACCGGCCGCCGCGCCCGCTGAATGAGCCGACGAAGTCGCCCGCCATCGGCGGCGCGCCATCCTCCTCCAGCGGAACGTAGATGCCCGGCAGCGCCGCGCCGACGGACACGGCCAGGTCGGCCGACCCGGGAAGGCCCACGGTGGAGAGGCCGGGCCCGTCGTTGCCGGCGCTGATCGCGAACACGATCCCTGGATGGGCGATGACGAACGCGTTGACGATCGAGTCGATGACGGCACGCTCGCCCGGCTCGTTGCCGATTCCCCAGCTCAGGTTCAACACGAGCGGCAGGTTGCGCTGCTCCGCGAAGCGGGCGGCGTACTCCATCGCGTGCTGGATGCTGCCGGTCATCGAGATACCGCCCCGCGCGTCGTTCGCGATCTTCAATCCGAGCAGCTGCGCGCCCGGGGCGACGCCGTCGAAGCCCGCGACGTCGAACAGGTTGTGCCCTGCGGCGATGCCCGCGACATGCGTGCCGTGCGCGTTGTTGTCGAACACGAAGGCGAGCGTCGGCACACCGCTCACCTCGCCGAAGTTCGCGGCCAGGGTGATCGGCTTGGTGCCGAGCGCGATCACTTCACGGCCCTGGCGGTAGTCGTGCAGCGGCATTTCGTCCTCGAACGAGCCGTCCAGGTTCGTGTCGAGGAACGCGACCCAGCCGTCCGTCGCCTTCACCACGATCACCGGGAAGACATCGCGGTTGGTGCCGTCACCGTTCAGATCGGCGCCCGGCACCTTGCCCAGCGGGCGTTCGGCCAGCGCACCGGCATACCACGTGGTCGCCGTCGTGAGCCGGCCGATCCGGCCGGCGCCGGAGAGCACTCGGCCGGCGATCGAGACGGTGCCGTCCCCCGTCGGCGTCAAGGGTGTCAGCCGCACCACTCCCTCCCCGGAGAAGTCCCGCACGTCGAGCAGCTTGGGCGCGCCGGTGCTGGTGACGATCAGGCCGTCGACGCCAGGGTCCACGCCCGTGTCGAGAATTCCGATCAGGATGCCGCGCCCGTCGTAGGTGGGGTGCCTGGCGCGGAACTCGGCGACTCCCGCGCTCTGCAGCGGCATCAGACCGACCAGCAGCGCACGCGCCGGCGGCAGAATGGGGAGCCGGCTCGCGACGCCCGTGGCCGTCGGGGGCGGGGTGGACGCCGCCGCCGGCGCCGGCAGGGTCGCGACGGGGGGCGGGGAGGAGGCCGGGGTCGGTCGCGTGGCCGGCGGGCCGGAGCCGCCGCAGCCGGCGCCGAGGGCGACGAGCAACACGGGGATGCAATGCGATCTCATGGTTGGCTCGGCAGCACGAAGGCCCCGACGTGTGGGCCGGTGAATTCGCCCGTCGCCTCGAGGAGAAAGGCGAGCGTGTCGCGGGTCTCTTCCGGGAGCACGATCGCGTCCACAAAGCCGCGCGCGGCGGCGAACCTGGCGTCGAGCTGGTGCTCGTAGTCCGCGCGCATCGCGTCGACGGCAGGGGCGTTGTCGGGCTTCGCGGCCTCATTCCCGAACACCGCCTGGATCGCCGACTCACCTTCCATCACTCCC
>WNGI01003070.1_pt1 | contig 14623 bp, 13 predicted proteins | sample 5400621 | NCBI WGS metagenome assembly WNGI01 (sample SAMN13153374, study PRJNA577476) | soil metagenome | isolation source: 20 cm soil or saprolite under Garry oak tree replicate 1 | place: USA:California | collected 2016-06-15 | reverse complement strand
GAGGGGATCGTCGGCGCGATCAAAGGGGGCGCCCGCACTCTGAGGGGAATCGCCTGCGAAAAGCCGCTGGCGCGTAACCTCGCCGAGGCAAAAAAAGTGGCCGATCTGGCACGCAGTGTCGGCCTGAACACCGGGTATCTAGAGAATCAGCTATTCGCTCCCGACATTACCCGCGGACGCGAATTGATTTGGGCGCGCGGCGCAGCTCTGACCGGCCGTCCATACCTCGCGCGCGCGGCCGAGGAGCACAGCGGTCCCCACATGCCATGGTTCTGGCAGGGTACGTTGCAGGGTGGTGGAGTCCTCAACGACATGATGTGCCATTCTGTCGAAGTGGTGCGACATCTTCTAACCAAGCCCGGCTCTCCGCGCTCATCGATCAAGCCGGTCCGAATCAGCGCCCATATCGCATCACTCAAATGGTCCCGACCCAAGTACGCGAAGCAGCTCTCGGAAACCATGGGAAAGGAAGTAGACTACACCAAGCGCCCGTCGGAGGATTTTGCCCGCGCTACGATCGAGTACGAATCAGAGGATGGAGAACCCCTCGTTGGCGAGGTGACGACTTCGTGGGCCTTCATCGGCGCCGGCCTGAGGCTGTCGGCGGAATTGCTCGGCCCCGAATACTCGATGTCGTGGAACACGCTCGACTCGAGCCTCAAGATGTTTTTCAGCAGAGAAGTGAAGGGGAAATCGGGCGAGGACCTCGTTGAAAAGCAGAACGCCGAGATGGGATTGATGCCCGTGGTGGCGGAAGAGGCATCGGTGTATGGATACAGCGCTGAGAACCGTCACATGGCTCGCGCATTTCTCAGCGGTGAGAAGCCGATGCTCACGTTCGATGACGGCGTCGAGGTCGTGAAGATCTTGATGGCGGCCTACATGAGCGCAGAAGCCGGCCGGACCCTCGACTTCCCGCCAGCGGGATTGGAATCTTTCGTTCCGGCGGTGGCAAAAGGGAGCTGGAAGCCCTGACCTAGCCCAACGGATGAGCTTGACCTATTATTCGGGGGCTAACGGGCTGGCACGGCCTCTGCTACAGCTGAGGTTAGACGCCGCCTCCGGGGAAAATATGAAACTGGCTCATTTGACACTCACACTCGCAATCACCATTGGGGCCACCGCCTGTACGGCCGAGCGCGCCCTCTCGCCCCAATCAGGGATGGGACGGTCGGTAGCAACCGCCATCGCCCCTGGCATGACACAGGTGCCGCTCCTCTTCGTTGTTGACGGTGTGCGACTCCAACGCGATCAGGTACCTTCGCTGACCGGCGACCAGATCTCCAAGGTTCAGGTGATCAAGGGACACGCCGCGCTAAAACAGTATGGTCCGGACGCGTCCTATGGTGTCGTCGTGATCACGACGAAGGCCGCCGCCGCCTCTGGTTCGTGAGAGCGTAGTCGAACAGCAACTCCAGGCAATCGCAACAAAAAGGGCATCCAATCGGATGCCCTTTTGCGTTTCCCGGTTCAAGTGCGGGGCGTCCGAGACATCAATGCGCGCCGCCTTTGTGCGAGGTTCGTCCGCCCGTGCGCATCGGCTCGTGATTCTCGGGCTTGCCGTAGCCACCGCCTCCGGGTTTCTCCCCGCCACCGTGCACCGCGTTGACCGTAGCCCATGCGCGACGCTCGGCCTCATCCTTGGAAGTGCCGCGTTTCTCGTAGCCTTCCTCTATGTGCTCGGCCTGCCTTTTCTCTTTTTCTGAGTATTTCGATTTGTCCCCGCGTGGCATCGTTTCCTCCTTTGTTGACCAGTACCATGAAGTGCAGATCGTGTACCGCCAAGCCAGGAATTCAGCGGACAAGTGGCAGACGTCCGCTTCTGGTGGCATTTTCTTTTCCGCATGAGTTTACCATTCGAGCGCCCTACCCCCGCGCGCCTGCCTCCAATTCCACGCTCCTTCCGGCGGATCGTACTGTGGATCATCGCCGCCGTCTTCATCGTGCTCACGGTCATTCCGTGGCTGGCGAGCTTTTTCACGGACTGGCTTTGGTTCGGAGAGATCGGTTTTCGGACCGTGTTCGCGACGTCGCTGATCTGGCGAATCGTGCTGTTTGTCCTGGGCGGCGCGTTCGCCTTCGCGTACTTCTACGGCAACGTGCGAATCGCTCGTGGAGCAGGTACCGGCTTCCCCGTTCTGTTCGTGAACCGCGGCGATGGCGTGACGGTGGATGTCTCGCGGATGTTCACGAAGCTCTTTTTCCCCGCCGCGCTCCTTCTCTCTTTTGTGACTGCGGTTTCGCTTTCCGCCTGGTGGCTGACGCTTCTCAAGGGATTGAACGGTGTGCCGCTTGGAACCCGCGATCCGCTCTTCAGCCGTGACATCTCTTTTTATCTCTTCCGCCTGCCCCTGATCTCGGGAGTGTTGGGCATGGTGACGACGCTCACGCTGCTCTCACTCGTCGCAACGGCCGCGATGTACTGGCTGCGGAACGACATCACGCTCCCTCCGCGCCGCGCCTCCGCAAAGCCCAAAGCGGCGCGACACCTTGGCGGCCTCCTGGCGCTGTTGTTCGTTCTGCTCGCGATACGTAGCTGGATCGTTGACACATCGGGCCTTCTGTTCTCCACCACGGGCCCGCTCGTAGGCGCGAGCTATACCGACGTTCACATCGCACTGCCGGGACTCTACATTTGCGCGATCGCGGGTCTCGTTGCTGCCGCGTGGGTGATCTTTGGGATCGTTCGCGAAAAACTCGTCTGGTCCGCGCTCCTCGCGACGGTTTTCTATGTGGCTGTCAGCGTACTGGCGCGCGGGATCGTCCCGGCCGCCTTTCAGAAGCTCGTCGTGTCGCCCAACGAGCTGACGCGGGAGAGACCTTACCTGACGAAACACATCGAGGCGACGCGCATGGCGTGGGGCCTCGACAAGGTCGAGGGCAGGGACTTGTCGGGTGAGGTTCAGCTGGCGATGGCAGATATAAAGCGGAACGCGGCCACCGTCGACAATGTGCGACTCTGGGAGCGCGATCTGCTCATGCAGACCTTCAAGCAGCTCCAGGAGATTCGGACCTACTACGACTTCGTGTCGGTGGATGACGATCGCTACACGATCGATGGTCATTACCGGCAGATTCACCTCGCCGCGCGCGAGCTGAATTCCGCGTCGCTGCCGACCAGGACGTTCATAAATGAGCGACTGACTTTCACGCATGGCATGGGCGTGACGATGGCACCCGTGAATCAGGTGACGAGCGAAGGACTTCCGGTGCTCTTCATCAAGGATTTGCCGCCCGCCTCGACGATCTCGATCAGCCTTACCCGTCCGCAGATCTACTTTGGCGAGCTGACCAACGAGTACGTCTTCGTGGGTACGGGGCAGCCGGAGTTCGACTATCCCGCCGGCGACCAGAACATCTACACCAGGTATACTGGCCGCGGAGGAGTTCCAATCGGATCCTTCATCCGACGGGTGTTGTACGCCTTCCAATTCGGGTCGCTCAAGATTCTTCTCTCGGACGACATCAAGGGCAGCGCCAGGGTTCTCTACCGGCGCAACGTCATGGAACGCGCGACAACGGCGCTGCCGTTTCTCGATTTCGATAATGACCCTTACCTGATGATCACCGACGCCGGGCAATTGAAGTGGATCCTCGATGCCTACACGCAGAGCGACGCCTATCCGTACGCGCAACGGACCCCGGACGGAACGAGTTATATGCGGAACAGCGTGAAGGTCGTGATCGATGCCTACGACGGGACGGTCGATGCCTACATCGCCGATCCGAACGACCCCGTCGTCAGGACGTACGCCAGGATCTTCGGCGGCATTTTCAAGCCGATCACAACGATGCCCGCCGACATTCGCCGGCACGTCCGGTATCCAGGCGACCTCTTCAGGATCCAGACTCAGTTGCATGCCACCTATCACATGACCCAGCCCGAGGCGTTCTACCACCGCGAGGACCAGTGGCAAATCCCGACTGGACTCGGCAAGGCGACGAACGAGAATCCGTTCATGCGCCACATCATTATGCGGCTGCCTGGCGAGCAGAACCCGGAATTCATCTTCATGACTCCCTTCACGCCGAGGGGGAAGGACAATCTGGCGGCGTGGATGGTCGCGCGAATGGACGGCGACAATTACGGAAAGCTCTCGGTTTATCGCTTCCCCAAGCAGAGCCTCGTCTATGGGCCGAAGCAGATCGCGAACCGCATCAATCAGGACACCGACATATCCAGACAGCTCACGCTTTGGGATCAGCGTGGCTCGGAAGTAATAAGGGGAGAGCTGCTCGTGATTCCGATCGAGGAATCACTCATCTACGTGCAGCCGATCTACCTGCGAGCCGAGGGCGGCAACATTCCGGAGCTAAAGCGCGTTGTCGTGGCTCACGAAAATCGGGTCGTCATGGGAGAGACGCTCGAGGAAGGGCTCGATGCGCTGTTCGGCTCTGGCGCCGCGGCTCAGACGAGGACGAGTGTGCAGGATTCGCTCAGCACGCTGGGAGCTGAGGCGTCTGTAGTCGGCGGAGGAGCCGCTCCCGCTCCGCCTGTCGGTCCTGCACCGTCAGGCGCGGTCAGCGATCTGCTCCAGCAAGCGCAGACGCACTACGACCGGGCGATCTCCGCGCAACGGGCGGGGAATTGGGCGGAGTACGGTCGCGAGATCGAACAGCTGGGAGCGACGATCCGTGCCCTCCGAGCTGCCAGGCGCTAGGCGGAAATCCCGTGCCGGCTCGATGAGTTTCTCGGGCGTCTCGACACATCCCTCGTGAGTCTCCACGAATCCCTCCGGCGTCTCGATCAATCTCACGTGGCGCGTTTCAGAAATTCCTGGACTGCCTTGCGGTAGCTTCTGCCAGTCGTGATGCGTTTGCCGTTTCGCAGGATCAGCAGCTGGTCTCCCTGATCGAACGGCTGCGCCTCGCGAACCTGGGCCGTATTGACGATGGTGGAGCGGTGGACGCGCAAAAACCTATTGTGCGGCAAGCGCGCCTCGAGTCTGCTTAGCGGCTCACGCACGTCGTAGGCGACCTCGGCGAGATGGATTCGGGCCAGATCGTCGCGCGCCTGGATCCAGAAAATCTCGTCTGGATCGAGGAAGAGGATCTTCCCGTTCACCTTGACGCCGATCCTGTTCTTTGGCGCGTCGAGCTGTCCGACGTACTTGAGGAGAGCGCTCAGCTGCGTCGACACGCTCGGCTGGGATGATTCCCTGAGCCGCTTTTTTGCGCGGTCGAGTGTCTGGTGGAACCGGACGTGATCGACGGGCTTGAGCAGATAGTCGAACGCGCCGAACTCGAACGCGGAAACCGCGTAATCGTCGAACGCCGTGACGAAGATCACGGGAGGCATTTTATCGGTGCCGACTTCCGTGATCACATCGAAGCCATCGAGCTCGGGCATCTGCACGTCGAGAAAAACCAGATCGGGCTGTTGCGCGCGAATCGCCGCGACTGCCTCGAGTCCGTTCTGGCACTCGCCCACGACTTCCACGTCTGGTGTGCGCGCGAGAAGGGAGCAAAGCCGCTGGCGCGCGAGCGCTTCATCATCGATTACGAGAACGCGTAGAGATTGCTCGATCATGCCTGCACCACCGTAGCGAGGTTGCCCTCTTTATGAGCGCCGTTTTGGGCGGGCGATGGATGCCCGAGCCTGAATGGAATCGTGATCTGAACGGCGTAACCACCTTCATCCCGGGGCCCACTCTCGAATTCGTGGTTCTCTCCGTAGAGATGGATGAGCCGCGTGATCGTATTCATGAGTCCGAGGCCCGTTCCGCGCGAACGCTCGCGCGACCTTCGCGCGCGCACGCCGACGCCGTCGTCCAGAATGGTTATCGAGAGCTTGTCGCCCAACCGTCGCGCGGTGACCTGAACATAGCCCGCCCCGGCCCGGGGGCTGATACCGTGTCGGATAGCATTCTCCACGAGGGGCTGGAGCAGGAGGCTCGGGACGAGCGCGGCGCGAACGCCGTCCTCGATGTTGCAGCTGACGGTGAGACGGTCCTGGAATCGCACGCGCTGGATCGCCACATAGCGGTCGAGAAGTCCGAGCTCGCGCTCGAGCGGCACTTCCTGCTCGCTCGAAGTGGATAGCACCAGACGCAGGAAGTCGCTCAGTTCCGATACCATTCGCTCGGCTGCCGGCGGGTCCGTCGCGATGAGCGCCATGGCACTGTTGAGCGCATTGAAAAGAAAATGAGGATTGAGCTGCAGCTTGAGCGTGTCCAGCTCCGACTGCACGAGTCGCGTCACAACCCGCTGCCGCTCGGCCGATTCCTTGCTCGCCTCGCGCACGAGGTGCTCCACCCATGATGTGGCATACGTCGAAACTGTGCCGAACACGCCGAGCAGAATCAGCTTTGCTACTTCGTCGAGCGGAGTGATGCGCGCCAGCTGGACGGCATCGATCGGATTGATCACCAGAGGCACCCGATTCGTCGACCAGAGCCACGTGAGAAGGCCCAGGTACTCCGCGAACGCGAGGACCGAGATGAAAGCCGCCTTCCGGACGGAGGAAGCAACTGGACGGCCGGCGAGCACCACGAAATACATGAGGAAGATCGGCGATCTCAGCGCGAGCACTCCGGACTGCGCCACCGCGTATCCACCAATGATGGCAGTCACGGCCGTCACATCGACGATGGGATTCACCGACGACAGCCACGCCGGAAGCTCAGATTGGCGATACCATATGAGGTATTGCGCGACGGTCCAGAGGAGCACCGGGCACAGCACCAGCACGTTGGCGGTGTTGAGCGCCCGTGAGAGGTGCGGTGCGTACATGAGTGCCGCTGCCGTGAGCAGGAATACAACAGCGGCACGCAGGCCATTGAGTATCCGTTCCGCCCGGTCGCGCCTGAGGCGCAGACTTTCCGGAGGCGCGAACGAGGAGATGGCGAATAACTGCATTAAATGAATCTGTGCGGAGCGAGGTGGCTGGGGTAGCAGGCCGACGAGGTACCTGCTACCCCCGACGCCGGTTTAGTGGTGCCTGCCGTCGTCGTTGCCGTTAAGACTCTCATCGTGGTTTGCGACTCGATGGAAAGTATCTCGATCGTGATGGCCGACGAGTCACTCGAGGGCGGAAGAACCCGGCGTTGGGGTGAGCGACTTGTTGCGCGCGGTGAAGGTCGCTTTCATGAAGGCAGCGAGCTTCGTCTCGTCGAGCTTGCCATTCGTGCGCAGTCCGCTGCACACATCGACCCCGAACGGCGCGACCTGAGTTATCGCTTTCGCGACATTTCCGGCGTTGAGCCCGCCCGCCAGAAAGATGGGAACAGCCACCGAGTCTCGAATCTTCCTGCTCAGCCCCCAGTCGTGCACCCGTCCTGTGCCCCCCAGCTCCTTCATCGAGAGAGATGGATTGCCGGAATCGAGAAGAATCGCATCGACAGCTGGCGCAACAGCGATCGCCTGTTTCAAGGCATCCCCGTCGCGAACGTGGATCACCTGAACGATCGAAATCCCGGGAAGTGCATCGCGCAGACGCGCGTGAACGCCGGGCTCGACCTCGTCGACGAGCTGGAGCGTGCTCGTGCGGCAAAATCTTTGTTGCTCGATGATCAGCTCGGCCGTCGTTTCGCAGGTAAGAAGGAACGTCGCAACGCCGGGCGGCACGGTTCGAGCAATATCCCGGATGCGGGACTCGGGAATCGGGCCGGGCCCGCTCGGCATTCGCGACACCAGGCCGATGGCCGACGCTCCCAGTCGCACGGCGAGAGAGGCTTCCTCTTCGGAGGCAATGCAACAGACCTTAACTCTGGGCGGAACAGGGAACATAACCGGGCGGTTGGTGGATACTATGTACGGTAATTGCATACAATTTTATCGTCGGGCCGCGCGCGTTCAACGGCTCCGCACTTAAACCAGAAACGGGCGAGGCAAACATGCTCACAAAAAAATCAAGACTGCTTTTGGGCCTCACCGCGGCCGCGCCGTTGCTGTTCGCCGCGTGTACGGACAACAGCATTTTCAATCCGATGGCGGATGCCGCTGGTTCCTACCAGCTGACCGTTTATGCGGGCAGGACCCCTCCGGCAACGTACACGATTCAGCCGAACGACCCCACTTACGGCACCATTGCACCGAACGGCGGCACGCTGGTCGTGACTGGTGGCAATCTGGTTCTGAACAGCAACGGAACGTTTGTCGAGACAAACAACTACACCATCACACCCTCGGGCGGATCGGCGCAACAGTATTCCTATGTCAGCAGCGGAACGTGGACGCTCAATGGCACGACCTTCTCTCTAAGCGATCCATCCCGTAACCGACAGGTGACCGGAACGCTCGACGCTGACCTGAATAACAACTTGACGGTCAACTATGCGGAAGACGACGGCACCGGGACATTCCAGCAGTACGAGTACAAGCGCTAACGGATTTCGTATTCTGTTCAGTCAAAGAGCGCCCTCACCGGCGCTCTTTTTTTCCCTGGTAACCTGCCTGGCAAGTCGACTGCTTCACTCATTTCTTCAAAAGAGTACCAATTTTGCTGGTGTTTCGCTCCCGACGGCGTATCTTGGGCAGGCAATGACGCCTGGGCAGATGCAACAATTTGCCTCGCCGCACCGTAGGACCTCAACAACTTCTCGAGGGCGCACACGATGTCAATACTGGCCTGGATCGTAGTTGGTCTCGTCGCAGGAGTTCTTGCATCACTCGTGATGGGAGGCACTGGATACGGCATCATCGGTGACATCGTCATCGGGATCGTCGGCGCGTTCATCGGAGGCTGGCTATTCAGCGCGCTCGGCATCTCCAGTCCCATGGGCGGAATGGGTGGGACGATTTTCGTGGCCTTCATCGGCGCGGTCGTGCTTCTCTTCGTCCTCCGGCTGATACGCGGATCTACGAGGAAGGTGTTGTAGGGCGCTGGGCTCGGCGTGGTCGCGTCGTGCGCCCCTCAAACTCTTCGCGGCGCACGACGCGCAGGTAATCGCAAAGCGAGATGAAGCAGCGTAGCCCGCGGAGCTTCGGATATTCCGGCACTCCGCTGGTGGACAAGCTCGGAATTAAACCGGGCGCGCGGCTGCAGCTCGTCTCCGAGCCGGAGCACTTTGCCGGACTACTGGGCCCACTTCCCGACGGGTCCCGGGTAGCGGTTCGAGGGGTGGTCGATTTCGCGATGCTGTTCGTCAAGTCGCAGTCCGATCTGCGAAAGAGATTTGGGCGACTGCGCGACAGGCTCGAGTCGAACGGAATGCTCTGGGTCGCCTGGCCCAAGAAGACATCGGGCGTGGAAACGGATCTTACTGAGGGGATCGTGCGCGAATTTGGGCTCGAATCGGGCCTTGTCGACGTGAAGGTCTGCGCCGTCGATGACACATGGTCGGGACTCAAGTTTGTCCGCAGGCTGAAGGACCGGTGATATCGCGCGCGGCGGGCGTTGGAGATTAATTTCTCTCCGATGATCGAACTGATTGCGCGGCTGTCAGATTGAGATCCGTGGACGCGCTCCTCGCGGACCTGGTTGACTACGCAGGTCTCTTTCCGCCTGCGAGCGAAGACATGGGGCCGGCGCTGGAGAACTACGCGACTTACGTCCAGAGCGCGGATCGTGCGGCTCTGGGCCGGTTCATCGTGCCGATCCTTCGACTGACGGAGCTGGAAGAGGCCGGCACGAACCTGATGCCGCGCGGACCGCGATCGGAACCGTGGCACCTCAGCGTATTGGTCGCGGAAGACGTGCGCTCAGCGACGGAAGAAGTGCAGAAATTCAACAGCCGCCATTCTTCACGATCGGGGACTGGACGCGCCGTGATTGATGTTGCCGAGCTGAAGGCGAGCACGATGGACGAAATCGATCACCAACGACGGGATCTACCAGCCTCCTTCACGGCCCATTTCGAAATTCCCATATCCGGTGATGTCTCGCCTCTCGTGAAAATGATCGCGAAAGTCGGCGCGCGAGCGAAGATTCGTACGGGTGGAGTAACGCCGGAGGCATTTCCGCCCGCCGGGGCGGTCGTCGATTTCATGGTTGCGTGCCAGCGCGAGGCCGTCCCGTTCAAGGCCACCGCCGGACTTCACCACGCCGTCCGCGGCGAGTATCGCCTGACTTACGAGCCGGAGAGTCCCAAATGGATGATGTACGGGTTTCTCAATGTCTTCATTGCGGCCGCGATGCTTTACTCTGGTGAAGGCGAGGAGACAGCGCTCGCGGTACTCGAGGAGGCCGACCCGTCGGCATTCAGGTTCGAGGACGACGCCATTGAATGGCGCGGAAAGCGAATCACCACGCAGCGGATCCTTGCCTCGCGCGCGGAGTTTGCGATTTCGTTCGGGTCATGCTCTTTCCGTGAGCCTGTCGATGAGCTGGCCCACCTGGCCCGCGGCGTGACGTCCGCCCAACGATGAATAAGACACACGATCCGGCGCTCACGTCGTGGATCGAATCGGCGAACTCGCCCGACACCGACTTTCCGATACAGAATCTTCCTTTCGGCGTATTCTCGCGGAAAGGCGACTCGGAGCGTCGTGTCGGTGTGGCAATCGGCGACCAGATCGTTGACATCGGAGAATCTTTAAGCGCGAATCTGTGGAGTGGGAAGGCGCGCGATGTCGCCCGGTGGTGCGATCGACCAACGCTCAACGAGCTGATGCAGGCGTCAAAGGAACCGCTGTCCGAATTCCGCGCGCGCCTGAGCGAGCTGCTGGCGGGCACGCCCGGCGATGACAGCGTGATAAATCCGCTTCCACCCGGCGCGCTCGTCCCGATGTCGGAGGCAGTGATGTTTCCCGCGGCGCAGATCGGCAACTACACGGACTTCTACGCCTCGATCTATCACGCCACGAATGTCGGCAAGATGTTTCGTCCCGAGAGTCCGCTGCTTCCTAACTACAAGTACGTGCCGATCGGCTACCACGGCCGCGCCTCGTCGATCGTCATCAGCGGCGCTGAGATAACGAGACCAAGTGGCCAGACACTGGCGGCCGGCGCCAAGGTTCCGATCTTCGGACCGACGCAGATGCTCGATTACGAAGCGGAGGTCGGTTTTTTCGTGGGGCGGGGCAACGAGCGCGGAGATCCAATACCAATCGGAGAGGCGGAGGATCACATCTTCGGAATCTGCCTCGTCAACGACTGGTCGGCGCGCGACATCCAGTCATGGGAGTATCAGCCCCTCGGCCCGTTTCTGTCGAAGAGCTTCGCGACGACGATCTCACCTTGGGTGGTGACCTGGGAAGCGCTGGAGCCCTATCGCGTGCCTTCGTTTTTTCGGCCGCCAGGCGATCCGCAGCCTCTGCCATATCTCTCCTCGGAGAAGGACAGGAACGGCGGCGGCATCGATCTCAACATCGAGGTCTACATTAGATCGATGCTGATGCGCGAGGGGCGCCTGCGTCCTTCGCGTCTCAGCCTGGCTTCGTTGGCCGACATGTACTGGACCGCGGCGCAGATGCTCACGCACCATACGAGCAACGGCTGCAACCTCCAGCCCGGCGATCTTTTCGCGAGCGGCACCGTGTCGGGACCCGATCCGGGATCGCAGGGATCCATGCTCGAGCTGACAAAGCGCGGCGCTCAGCCGGTTGTGCTCCCGACCGGCGAGGAGCGGAAGTTCCTCCACGATGGCGACGAGATCATCCTGCGCGCCTACTTCCAGCGCGACGGCGTCGCCCGCATCGGTCTCGGAGAGTGCGCTGGCCTTATTGTCGCATCTCCACGGCGATAACACGCACAACAACCGATGTCGAAGTCAGGTAACGGGCGCGAGCCCCTTTATGTCGTTCGCAATTCCCCCATTCACGGGCGCGGCGTGTTCGCCGCGCGGTACATCCGGAAGGGAACGCAGATCGTTGAGTACAAGGGCGAGCGCATCAGCAACCGCGAGGCCGACCGCCGTTACGACGACAAGAGAATGAAACGGCACCACACCTTCCTGTTCACGCTGGACGCGAAAACGGTGATTGACGGCGCGATCTCAACGGGGGGTGGCGATGCGAGCTACATCAACCATTCGTGTGATCCGAACTGTGAGGCTGTGATCAAAGGGAAGAAGATCTTCATCCACGCGCTGCGCGGGATATACCCGGGGACCGAGCTCGCGTACGACTATCAATACGAGCGAACCGGCAGGAACGATGCGAAGCTCGAGAAGTTCTACGTGTGCAAGTGCGGGGCGGACAACTGTCGCGGGAGCATCATGAAGCCCGCTGAGCGGCGGTCGCGTGCATCGCGGCGTTCGCCGAGCGGGCGAAAGTAGCGGCCTCTGGATTCATCCGTGCGCGGTGGTTATGGTGTTGTCGTCAAACCCTCACGGAGTATCCGGATGCGTTCAGCTTTAGGCGCGCTCGCCCTCACGCTCGGGCTCGCAACGTCGATGGCGGCACAGACCGCCGTACCGATGCAGTCGACGCCACTCGATCCCGCCAACCTCGATCGATCGGTCTCGGCCTGCACCGATTTCTATCAGTTCGCCAATGGTGGCTGGGTGAAGACCCATCCGGTGCCACCCGCATACTCTGTGTGGGGCAGTTTCGCTGAGCTGTCGGAGAACAACCAGAGCAACGTCCTTACGATCCTCCGCAACTCGGCCGCGAGCGGAAACCCGCAGGCGAGCGCGGATCTTCGCAAGCTCGCGACCTATTACACGTCGTGCATGGACTCGGCAGCCGCCGAGAAAGTGGAAGCGCAACCGATCACGAATGAGCTGGGTCGGGTTACCGCGATTCGCAATCGCGCGCAACTAGAGTCGGAAATTGCGCGCCTCCATTCGATGGGCGTGCCGTCGGTCTTCGGTTTCGGCGCGCAGCAGGACGCGAAGAACAGCACTTCCGTCATCGCCGGCATCCGCCAGGGTGGCTTGTCGCTCCCGGATCGCGATTACTATCTGAACACGGAGAAACGCTACGCGGACATTCGTGCCAACTACACCGATCACGTCGCGCGGATGTTCCAATTGGTGGGTGAGACGGCCTCGGACGCGTCAGCGGACGCGCAGCGAGTCCTCGCCATAGAGACCGCCCTGGCAAGGCCGGCAAAGACTCGCGTGGAGCTGCGTGATCCGAACGCCAATTATCACAAGATGACGACGGCGGAGCTCGCCCAGCTTGCTCCGGGCTTCAGCTGGCCAGCCTACTTCACCGGCGAAGGACGAGCTGACATCACGACCATCAATGTTCAGAATCCGGTGTTTCTTAAGGCGGTTGACAGCTTGCTGACATCGGTCCCGCTCAATGATTGGAAGGCGTACCTCCGCTGGAAAACTGTTGACGCGGCCGCGCCGAGTCTCAGCTCCGCCTTCGTCAACGAAGATTTCCGGTTCAGCAGCACGCTCACTGGAACGAAGGAGCAGCTACCACGGGACAAGCGTTGCGGTCGCGCGACCGATGCGGGATTGAGAGATGCACTCGGCCAGGCGTACGTCGCCCAGTACTTCACCCCGACGGCGAAACAGCGCGCGCTCGAAATGGTTCGCAACCTCGAGTCCGTGTTCCACGATCGCCTTCAGACGCTCGGCTGGATGAGCGACACCACCAAGGCCCAGGCCGAAACGAAGCTTGCGGCATTCACCAACAAGATCGGGTACCCGGACAAGTGGCGCGACTATTCGACGCTCACGATCAAACCCGGACCATTTCTCAACAATCAGCTCGCGGTTCGCGAGTATGAACGTCGCCGGGAGCTGGCGAGAATCGGCCAGCCTCTCGATCGCACGGAATGGGGCATGACACCGCCGACGGTCAACGCGTACTACAACCCGTCGATGAACGAGATCGTGTTCCCGGCCGGCATCATGCAGCCGCCCTTCTTCGATCCGAAGGCAGATGACGCGGTGAATTACGGCGGGATGGGAGCCGTCATCGGACACGAGATGACGCACGGTTTCGACGACCAGGGCGCGCAGTTCGACGCGCAGGGAAATCTGCGCAACTGGTGGGGTGCGTCCGATCTCGAGAAGTTCAAGCGCGGCACGGGGCTGGTGGCATCACAGTTCGATTCCTACACGGTGCTGGACAGCGTTCACGTGAACGGGAAGCTCACACTCGGCGAGAATCTGGCCGATCTCGGAGGACTCTCCATCTCGTACGCTGCTCTCGAGAAGGCACTGGCGGCGAAGGGAAGGCCGCCACTCATCGACGGCTTTACGCCCGAGCAGCGCTTCTTCCTGGCATGGGCGCAGATCTGGAGGCAGAATATTAACCCCGAGGCCCAGCGCGTGAGAATCAACACGGATCCTCACTCTCCGGGTCAGTGGAGAACCAACGGCCCCCTCTCGAACATGCCACAGTTCGCCGCCGCGTTCGGGTGCAAACCGGGGGACGCGATGGTCAGACCCGATTCCGTCAGGCCCGTCATCTGGTAGCGAGGCTTGGCATCTTCGAAAGGAAGGGAAACCGAAAAGCGAGAAGAACAAGGTGAGGGGTGTAAGGTCATAGGTGCGAGGTAACAGGAGAGCCTGACGCCTGGCGCCTACGACCTTTAACCTCTCACCTTGTTCTTCTCGCAGTTAGAAAGGTTTCAGAGGTGCCAGTCGAGCCAGCACCTGTTCCTTTTTTCGAATATTGGCGCGTTCTCCGACTCAGCGACTAATTTCCAGTCATGACTGCCCGGAGTTTCTTCTACCGGGAGACGGAAGGGATCCGCGTCACGGTGCGACCCGTCTATCTCCGCGATCACTCGGAGCCTTCGCAAAGCCATTACGTCTTCGCTTATTTCGTGCGCATC
>WNGI01005746.1_pt1 | contig 14624 bp, 19 predicted proteins | sample 5400621 | NCBI WGS metagenome assembly WNGI01 (sample SAMN13153374, study PRJNA577476) | soil metagenome | isolation source: 20 cm soil or saprolite under Garry oak tree replicate 1 | place: USA:California | collected 2016-06-15 | reverse complement strand
CCTTTTGATCCCCAGCAGCTGATCGAGCACGCCAAGCAGCTGCTCCCAGCCTGAGTCGCTCGTCTTCGACTCGCTCCCGGGGGGGAAACCCTGTTTCGCCCGCGAGCCCCCTTCTCCATAGAAACGGGGGAACCTCCACACTCGCTTCGCGCCGGTTTCCCCTCCACAGCTCATAGGCCAGACTGGCCTATGAGCTACGACCGGCACCTCGAGCGCTGGACAGTCCACCACCGGGCCGGCTGGCTCAACCCGGTTTTCGAAGCGCTGTCGTGGATGGGCGGCCAGGGGCTCGTCTGGCTCGCGATCGCGGCCGCGCTTGCCATCTGGTGGCGGCGCCCGTGGCTCTTCCTGCAGGTCGCGCTCGCCGACTTCGTCGGTCAGCTGAGCTCGTATGGACTCAAGCAGTGGATCGGCAGGGTGCGGCCGCCGGAGGTCTACGCGTCGCCGAGGCCCCTTGTACACGCGCCGCACGACGGCTCGTTTCCGTCCGGCCATGCAACATCGAGCTTCGCCTGCGCGACGATCCTGTCCTTCTACGCCCCGCGGGCGGCACCGGCCTTCTTCATCCTCGCCGCTGCGATCGCGTGGTCGCGTGTCTATGTCGGCGTGCACTATCCGCTCGACGTGCTGGGGGGTGCGGTGCTCGGCGTTCTGGTCGCTATAGCTCTTCGCTGGCTCGCAGTAGGCCCGCGCCGATCACGGCGAGCGAAGCCAGCAGGCTGATCCAGATGCCGATCCCGCGTCCGCTTGCGGGCAGGAACTCGTCGGGGATCGAGATCAAGCGGATCATCACGAAGATCGTCGAAAGCGAGCCCAGCGCGATCACGACGAGGCTGTCGGGCACCGTCGGGGGCAGCTCGATCCCCGCCTCGCGAAGCGCGACGAGCGCGACGACCGCGAGCCCGATGAAGAAGACGAGCTTGCCAAGCGTGCCGGTGTGCCAGCCGATCACGCCGATCGTGGGGCCGACCGAGCCTGACCCTGCGTACCAGTCGGTGAAAGCCGAGAGGCTGAGCACGAGCCCGGCGATCCAGGTTGCGCGCTCGCCGAGGGCCGTCATGCCGCCCGCCATGACGGGGGCCCGGCCCGCGGGCCTGCGGCTCACGCCGCCGGGAGAGAGGGGTTCCTCGGTCGCCATGGTGGAAGTATGTGCATCTTCGTGGTTAGATTCATACGTTGCCGATCTAGGGGGTCGGGATGAACGCATCCCGCGAAAGCCTGACCACTGCCGCCGACGGCGACGAAATCCAGCTCGCTGCCGCCGGCGATCATGCAAAAGGGGAGTTCCGCTGCGCCGACTGTGGGTATGCGATCACCGTCTGTCGCGAGTTGTCCCCGTGTGCGATGTGCGGTTGCGAGACGTGGCAGGCGAGTCTCTGGCGGCCCTTCGGCCGCGCGCTGGAAACCTCCCCGCATTAGGACTAGAGCCCGAACAGGTTCTGCACCTGATGCCACATGGCGATGCTCAGGTACACGCTGAGCGCGAGCAGAGCGAGCACGATCAGCCAGAAGCGAACGTTGGCCGCACGCCGCTCGCGATTGCGGCGCTGACGGGCCTCGCGCTTGGCGCGCTGGCGTCGGTATTCCTTACGGACCGCTCCCGGGTCGTAAACGGGTACGTCCGGCGGCAACTTCCGTGCGGGCTCCGCCATCCGCAGAAGTTTAGTGGCCTGACCGGCGGCGTCACCGGCCAGACGACCAGAACCACACGCTCGCACGTGGCCATACTTCCTTGCGGGGCGCGATGAGCATCGACCCGGGCCAGACGATGGAGGCGGCCGAGAGCGCGGCGGCGCTCGAATCGCTGGCGGACGCGCTGCGGGTGCTCGCCGAGGGCGGCTCGCTCGACCAGGCGTTGGCGGTGATTGCTGACGCAGCCGCGCGGGCCGTCGGCGCGGAGGTCGCCGTCGTGCGGGTGCTCGACGTGGGCAACGGCTCACTCCAAGCGCGAGCCGTCTCGGCTTCGTCCACCTCCGTCGCCGCAGAGCTGCAGGGCTCGCGAGTCCGACCGTCCAGCGACGACGAGGCGATGGGCTCGGCCGGGCATCGGCTCGGGCTCGGTATCGCGCTCGAGCTGCCGATCGCGCTCGGCGAGCGCGAGCTCGGCCGGCTGCAGCTCTTCAGGCGCGGCCGACCTTTCTCCGCCAGAGAGCGCGCGCTCGGGCGGTTGGCGGCCGAGCACGCTGCCCTTGCGCTCGTGGGGCTGACCGGAAACGGCAAGGACGATCAGACCCTCCCGGCGCATGAGCTGCTGCGGCTCGGCGGCGATGCGCTCGCCACCGGTCTGGACGAGCAACGAACGGCTGAGGAGGTTGCGCGACTCGCCGTGCAGGGAACCGGGGCCGAAGGCGCGGTCGTCTGGCGGCTCGACGAGGAGCTGCGGCCGAGTGTCGCCGGCGCGTACGGCACCGGCGCCGACGCCGGGGCCGAGCGCGACGTCGTCGAAGCGCTCGCCGACCGCAGCGCCTTCGCGGTCATGCCAGGCTCGTGGGTCGTCCAGCTTGGCCAGCCTCCGTTTGGGGCGCTGCAGCTCCGCTTCGAGCAGCCGCTCGTCCCCTCCGACGACGTCCTTGACGCCCTGACGACGTTCGCGGCGCGGGCTACTCACGCCCTGCGCTCGAGCGAGAGGGCGCGGCGGCAGTCGGTCGAGCTGGAACGCAGCCGGGCGCTCGTGGCCGTCGTCGGACAGGCGATCGCGCAGCTTTCGCTGGCCCACACCCTCGAGACCGCGATCGAGCGGATCGCCGAGCTGCTCGGCGCCGAGCGGCTCGCCGTTTACCTGCTCGAGCCGGACGAAGATCGCCTGGTCGAGGCCTCGGGCCGCGGCCTGGCTGGCCCTCACACGCGGGTCGCCGAGCGCCTGATCGAGCTCGCCCGCGGGCCGCTCCGGGGGCAGGAGGCGATGCTGATCGACGACGCGAAGGCAGATCTCCGGCTGGCTCCGGTCCGCGAGCAGCTGGCGGAAACGGGGATCGAGGCCGCCGTCGGGCTGCCGCTTCGGGTCCGGGAAGATCTGATCGGTCTGCTCGCCTTGTACCCGTCTAGCGGGCGCATCCTGACGGCCGACGAGCTCGCGCTGGTGACGGCGCTCGCCGCCCAGCTCGCAGTCGCCGTCCAGAATGCGCGCCTCCACGAGGAGGTGAAGCGCCGCGACGCGGAGCGGCTCGAGGCGCTCGAGGCGGAGCAGCAGGCGTCGCGCACGCTGCGCTCGCTTTACGAGATCTCGCGGGCTTTCGCGCAGAGCCTCTCGTTCGAGAGGACCCTCGAGGCGGTGGTGCGCACGTCTGCCGAGCTGCTGGAGCTCGACGCGGTCGCGATCCGGATGCCCGATGAGCGCGGCGAGGCTCTCGTCACGCAGGCGCTGCACGTCCGGGACGAGCGAATGGCCGAGGCGGTCCAGACGGTCTTGTTCCGTCCCCAGCCGTTCTCCCCGCGTCTGCGCGGCCTCTTCGCAGGAGGGCGTCCGCTCCTGCTCGATCCGCGCATCGCGCGCGAGCTCGGCGGCGCGTACGGGCTGCTCGTCCCGTTCCTCGAGCGGGGCTCGACGACCGCGATCGTTCCGGTCTCGACGCCGGCGGAGGTGCTGGGAACGCTGACGCTGCTCTCGCTCGATCCGGCGCGGCCGCTCGGCGAGGCCGACCTCGAGCTCGCGCTCTCAGTGGCCGGCCAGGCGGCACTCGCCCTCGAGAACGGGCGCCTCTACCAGCAGCAGAAGCGATTCGCGGACACCATGCAGAGGTCGCTGCTGCCGCGGGTGTATCCGAAGATCGAGGGGCTCGAGCTCGGCGACGTCTACGAGTCCTCGGCGCGCCTCGACGTGGGCGGCGACGTCTACGACTTCCTCCGCCTCGACGACGGCCGGCTCGCCGTCGCACTCGGGGACGTCACCGGACACGGAATCGACGCCGCCGCGGACATGGCGATGGCGAAGTTCGTCTTCCGCTCGCTGGCGCGGGAGCATCCGGAGCCCGCAGACTTCCTCGCGGCCGCGAACGAGGTCGTGGTCGGCGAGGTCGCGCCGAACAAGTTCATCACGATGCTGTATCTCACCGTCGATCCCGAGACGGGTGCCGTCGCCTCCGGCTGCGCGGGGCACCCGTGGCCGCGGCTCGTCACACGGGCCGGAGAGGTGACCCCCCTTCAGGCCGGCGGGCTCGCGCTCGGGATCGAGCCGGGGCAGACCTACGACGAACTGCGAGCGCAGCTTCCCCGAGGCTGCGCTCTCGTGGTCTACACCGACGGCGTCATCGAAGCCCGTCACGAAGGCCAGATCTACGGCGAGGAGCGGCTCGACGCGCTGCTCGCGGCGAAAGCCGGGCTGCCGGCCGCCAAACTCGCCCGCGCCATCGTGGAGGATTGCCGCGTCTTCACCGGCGGTGATCTCACGGATGACTGCGCAGTCGTCGTCATTCGCCGGACTTGACGCGGCTTCGCCGCGGCGCCCGCGTGCTGCGGATCGGCCATCGCGGCGCCGCGGCGCTCGAGCCCGAGAATACGCTGGCGGCCTTCCGCCGCGCCGTGGAGCTCGATGTCGACTTCGTCGAGTTCGACGTGCTCGACCTCGCCGACGGCACGCTCGTGCTCGCCCATTCGGATGATCTGGTCGAAGTCAGTCACGGCGCGGCTGCCGGCCGCGTTCGCCCACTGCGGCTTCCGGAGCTGCGAGAAGTCGCGCCGGAGTTGCCGACCCTCGAGCAGGCGCTCGAGTTCTTCGCCTCGACCACCGTCGGCCTGCACGCAGACGTCAAGTGCGGCCGGCATGGACGCGAGCTCGCGGCGGAGCTCCGCCGGCACCGTCTGGTGGAACGTACGGTCGCGAGCTCGTTCTGGACACGGGCGCTCCATGACCTGCGAACTGAGGAGCCGCGGCTTGCGGTCGGGATCACCTACCCGGAGGATCGACGGGGGCTCACGCGCCGGCGCCTGCTCGCTCCGCTCGTTCCGCCAGCCGTCGGCCTGCTCGGTCGGGCGCTGCCGCGACGGCTCTCCCGCTGGCTGAAAGCGACGGGGGCGAGTGTGGCGATGCTCCACTACGCCGTGCTGTCGCAGGCAGCGGTCGATCGCTGTCACGCACGCGGAGCGGCGGTCTGGACGTGGACCGTGAACGAGCCCGAGCTGCTGAGACGAGTCGTCGCGCTCGGCGTCGACGGCGTGATCAGCGACGACCCGCGGCTCTTCCTACAATGACCCCGTGAGACGCGGTGCGCTTGCAGGACTTTTCGCGGTCGCGCTCGCCGCGGGACTCTTCGTTGCGGCGGTCGCCTCGGGCGCGCGACCGCTGTCGCTCCTGACGACGACGGGAACGACGACCACGGGCACGACGGCGCCGTTGATCGCAGCCGGCGTCACGATCGGGGGCGTCCCGGTCGGGGGGATGACGGCGGCCGATGCCTACGACGCGGTCGACGAGTCGTTCTCGCAGCCGCTCCTCCTCATCGTCCGAAGCCACCGACTCGCGCCGGAGCCGACGCAGCTCGGCGCCTTGGCGCGCATCGGAGAAGCTGTCGCGCGGGCAGGTAGCGCCGCTCCGGGAACGCAGATCCCGCTCGCCGTCTCCGTGAAGGGGGCGCGCGTGCGCGCTTACGTCGGCCGGGTCGCAAAGCGATTCGACGTCGAGCCTGTCGACGCGCAGCTCTATCTCCGGAACCTCCGCCCCTGGATCGCCAAGCCGGTCGTCGGGCTCAGGCTCTACCGCGCGCGGGGGGCGGCGGTGATCGTGGGCGCGCTGGTCGCGAACAAGCGCGGCCCGCTGCGGCTGCGCCAGAAGGTGGTTACGCCGACGATCACGCGGACGAACTTCGGGCCGGTGATCGTGATCCGGCGGGGTTCCAACCGGCTCCATCTGTATCGCGGGATGCAGCCCTGGCGCGTCTTTCCCGTCGCGACCGGCCAGGCGAGCTATCCGACGCCGCTCGGTCGCTTCTGGGTCGTCGTCAAGTGGAGGAACCCGTGGTGGTACCCGCCCAGCTCACGCTGGGCACAGGGGTTGAAGCCGGTGCCGCCGGGGCCGGGCAACCCGCTCGGGACCCGCTGGATGGGCCTGAGCGCGCCGGGCGTCGGGATCCACGGCACGCCCGACGCGGCCTCGATCGGCTACTCCGCCTCGCACGGCTGCATCAGGATGCGGATTCCGGACGCCGAATGGCTCTTCCGGCACGTCCGCATCGGCACGACCGTCTTCATCGTTGCCGCCTGAATGAACGCTCGCTCCGCCCGTCTCGGCATGCAGGCACTCGCGCTAGCCGGGGTTATCGGACTGCTCGCCCTCCTGGTCTGGAAGCTGACGCACGATCCCGGCGGCGGCGTCGCGGCTCAGCTCTCGCAGGGAAAGCGGCCGACGGCGCCCAACTTCACGCTGCGCAGGCTCGATGGCCGCGGCTCCGTGGAGCTTGCCTCGATCAAGAAGCCCCGCGTCGTGGACTTCTTCGCCTCGTGGTGCTACACGTGCCCCACCTACTCGAAACGACTTGAGAAGTACTCGCGCGAGTACGGGGGGCGGATCGCCTTCATCGGGGTGAACACGCTCGACGCCGGCGCCGACGCGGAGAAGTACGTGCGCCGCTACGGCCTGACCTACACGATTGTGCGTGACCATGGACGGAAGGTGCTGAACGCATGGGGCGGGCTGCCGATCCCGCGAATCTTCTTCATCGACCGGAGCGGCAAGGTGATCGGAGAGATGCAGGCCGATGAGGATCTGCCGCGCTTTCTGAAGAGGCTCGCGGTCGACGCATGAGGCGCCTCGCGCCCTTCGTCGCGGCGGCGCTGCTGCTCGCGCCGGCAGCGTTCGCGAGCGAGCGGCACCCGACCTTGAACGAGCTCGAGAACGAGGTCATGTGTCCGGTCTGCGGGACGACGCTCGCCCAGTCCGATTCACCCGCTGCGCATCAGATCGAGCGCGACATCAGCGCGCGCATCGCCAAGGGCTGGACGAAGAGCCGGATCGAGGGGTCACTCGTCGACGACTACGGTCAGGAGATCCTGGCCTCGCCGCCCAAGCACGGCTTCAATCTCCTCGCCTGGCTGCTCCCGCTCGTCGGCATCGTCGCAGCAGGTGCGGTGCTCGGAGTCGCGGCGTGGCGCTGGACGCGCGGGCGAGTGGAGCCGGAAGCGTTGACCATGCAGTCGGTGAACGGCCAGGGGCCGGTCGATGCCGAACTCGACCGGCGCGTGGACGAAGAGCTCGCTCGGTTCGAGTAATGGTGGGCCAGATACCGGTTGCGTTCGCGGCCGGAGTTGTCTCGTTCATCGCTCCGTGCGTGCTGCCGCTCGTGCCGGGCTATCTGTCCGCGGTTTCGGCGGTCGAGGCCGGGCGGCTCGGCGAGCCTGGAACCACCCGGCGGGTCTTGCTCGGGAGCCTTCCGTTCGTGGCGGGCTTCACCGTGCTATTCGTTGCGCTCGGCGCGGGCGCCGGGTTCGTCGGCAACGCGGTCTCATTGAACTCCACGCGCGTGCAGGCCGTGGCCGGCTTCGTTGTCGTCGTCTTCGGGCTTGCGTTCGCGGGTTTACTGCCGTTTCCGGAGCGCCTCGTCGCGCCGGGGCTCGTCGGCGGCGCGAGGCGGCGCGGGTCGGGTGCTCTGCTCGGGGCGGCGTTCGCCGTCTGCGCCGCGCCGTGCTTGGGTCCGGTGCTCGGAACGATTCTCGTCCTGGCGGGCTCGACGACGACGGTGGCGCGCGGCTCGGTCCTGCTGCTCGCCTACTCGCTCGGGCTGGCGCTGCCCTTCGTCCTGGCCGGGATCGCGTTCTCGCACGTGATGGGACCGTTTCGGTGGCTCCGCGACCATTACGCCGCGATCCGATCGGTCAGCGGCGCGCTGCTCGTGGGGATCGGTCTGCTGCTCTTCTTCGACCGGATCTGGTGGCTGAGCGTCGGCTTCAACCGCGCGCTCGAGGCGGCCGGCCTGCACTAGGAGGGCCTAGCGAAACAGAGTCTGTGCCGTCAGGCCGCGCTTCTCGCCCCGAGGCGGCTCGCGCCAATAGCTTTGGCTATTGACGCTCCCTGCGTCCTTCCTCGGAACGACCATCGCACCCTGACGACGAGCGCCGTTCCACTAGACCCTCCTAGAGAGAAGGCGGCGCGAGCTCGAGCGACCCCCTGTCGACTGTTTCGGCGGCCGCCTCGAGTTGCCGCAGCAGCGCGTCGACATCGACGCCCCGATGGGCCGGCGCGTAGGGCGCTAGCCGTCGGCGCGCCTTCTTGAGTTGGCGCTCGCAGCCAACTCGGTTGGCCCGACCTGCTTGGTACCAGGCGACGGCGACGTGCACGAGGCCCTGGAGGAAGTCCCGCTCGGCCGCCTCGGCTGGGCGCCATGCGTCTTCGAGCTCCTCATGGGCGGCGAAGAATTCGCCGGCTCGGATCAAAGCCAGGCCGCGCTTGAACGGATCATCTCGCTGCCGCGATTCTTCAGAGTGCGACCTGCACCTCGCCGCCTTCGACCTTGACCTGGAACGTCTGTAGCCGGATCGCATGGTCGAACTCGTTCTTGCCCGTGCGCACGTCGTATTGCCAGCCGTGCCAGGGGCAGCTCAAGGTCTTTCCCTCGAGCTGGCCTTCCGGAAGCGGCCCTCCCAGATGCAAGCACGCGTGCTGCGTGGCGAAGAATTCGCCGTCGACGTTGGCGATCGCAATTGCCTGGTCGTCGACTTGCACGGCCGCGATCGTCCCCGGCGGGATGTCCTCGACACGGGCGACGTTGCGGAACTCAACCTCGGCCATCTCGACGAGGGTAACAACCCGGCGCCGGCGCTTCGGGGTATCGATCGAGAGTGTTACCCTCGTCTCGTGGCGACGATCCTGCTGGCGGGAGTCGACCTCTATTTTCGCGGCAAGCTCGAGGGACTTCTGCCGGGTTACCACCTCGTCACGGTCGACAGCGTCGACCCGCCCGATCTCGTCATCGCCGACATCGCCAGGATCGATCCGGACGAGGTCGCCGATGCGTATCCCGAGGTCCCGATCCTCGGTTTCACCAACCACACCGACACCTCGGGCCTGCGCCGCGCGCACGAGGCCGGATTCGACCAGGTGGTCGCAAAATCGGCGCTCACCGAACGCGCCAAGGACCTCGTCGAGGAGCTAACCGGATAAGGAGCTAACCGCCTAAGTACACTGACCGGGTCCGGTGACCTACATCATTGCCGAGCCGTGCATCGACATCAAAGACCTCTCCTGCGTGGATGTCTGCCCCGTCGACTGCATCCACGAGTTCGAGCGGATCCTGATCATCGATCCGGAGGAGTGCATAGATTGCGGGGCATGCGAACCGGAATGCCCGGTCGAGGCGATTTTCCCCGAGGATGCGCTGCCGGATAAGTGGAACGACTTCGTCAAGATCAACTACGCCTACGGTGACGGCGCCGACGTCATCAACCAACTCACGAACGAATACGCGACGGCGCACAACGTGCAGAACCCGCCTCTCGAGAGTTAGTTCTCGCGCCCGCTGGGCACTAACCGCCGTGTCCAGCGAGAAAGGGGTTCTCGATGCCACAGCAAGCATGGGGCGCGAAGCGCGAACGGCAGTACGAGCACATCAAGGAGAGCGAGAAGAAACAGGGACGCTCGACGAGGCGCGCGAAACAGATCGCTGCCGCGACCGTCAACAAGGAACGGGCCCGCAAGGGCGAGGCGAAGTCCGCATCCCGGAGCTCGACGCGTGACATCTCCTCGGGCCGGCGCGGCGGACTTCGCTCCGGGACGAGCCGTCCGAAAGGCCGCACGAAGGAGCAGCTCTACAACGAGGCCAAGCGGCGCGGCATCAAGGGCCGCTCGCGAATGAACAAGGCACAGCTTCAGCGCGCCGTTGCGGCGAAGAGCCGGTAGCTCGAGAGGCTCTCGGTCAGGTACCTGCGCATGGTTATCCTGCCGCGGTGAGGCCGCGGACGCTCGACCACGTCGCGCTCTGGGTCGCGGAGCGCGATCCGATCGCCGACTTCGTGACAGCTCACGTCGGCATGCATGTGATCGAGCGGACGGACAAGTTCACGCTCGTGGGCTCGGACGCGCGTCGCGGCAAGCTGACGCTCTTCGAAGCGGAGGGGCCGAGGGAGCGCGGCGCGCTGAAGCACGTCGCGCTCCGTGTCTCCGACCTGCAGGCTGCGCTGGCCGAGCTGCCGCAGAACCTCGCGGTCGAGCAGCCCCGCGAAGGTGAGGCGTATTTCGCCGTTCACGAGGGTCTCCGGCTCGGCCTCGTCGAGGGTCGAACCGACGTGGACTACGACCTCGACCACGCCGCGCTCTTCTCGCTCGATCCAACCGCGACCGCACGAACCTACGAGCGCCTCGGTTTCCGGTATGCACCGCCCGGGCCTTCAGAGCGGCCGCGCGTCGAGGTCGGCGGCGCCTTCGTCGAGTTGCACGACGGCGACCCGGGCGAGCCCGAGCGGCCGCTCTTGAATCATCTCGCCGTGCTCGTCGACTCGACCGACGAGCACATCTCCGAGGCGGAGGAGCTCGGCGTCGAGATCGACGACATCGTCGACGCGCCGAACACATACGCGGTCTTCCTCTGGGGTCCCGAGCGCGTGCGGATCGAGTACGTCGAGCACAAAGCAAGCTTTTCGCTGACTTAGGTGCGGGTCGCCGGCGCCGGCATGGCCGGGTTGTGCGCTGCCGCGCGCGCCCGCGAGCTGGGCCTGGAGCCGACGGTGCTGGAGAAGGGCAAGCGGCCCGGCGGCTCGATGCTGCTCTCGAGCGGCGTCGTCTGGCGGTATCGCTCCCTCGAGGAGTTTCGGCGCCAATGCCCGAACGGCGACCCCCGCCTGCAAAGCATGATCGTCGAGCGGCTCGACGGCGCACTCGAGTGGCTGGAGTCGCTCGGTGCTCCGCTCGTCAGCGGCGAGACCGCGAACCCGCGCACGACGGGCAGGCGCTTCGATCCGCGTGGACTGACCGAGGCGCTCGTCGATGCCGGCGCCGCCGGCGAGGTGGAGCGAGGACGAGTTCGTCGACCACGCACAGCTCTACGGCCAGCTCGCCCGGGTCTACGACGAGAGCGGCGAAGAGATCGCCGTAGGAGCCGACGACTGGTCGGAGAACGGCCTCGTTCAGGAGATCGCCCGTCGTGGCGGAAAGGCGTGGTACGTGGTCGATCCGGACGACCTCCAGCACGGGACGCCGTACGGAACCATCGCCGAAGTGATCGACCGCGCCCGTTCAGCGGGCGGGAGCGTCGAGGAGCGAGACGACGGCAGTGTTGCGGTTCACGTCGTGGCGGCTGTCACACACACGATCGGCGGCCTCGCGATTGACGAGAAGACCCGCGTGCTCGGCCGAGGAGGAACCCCGATCGAAGGACTTTATGCCGCCGGAGTCGACGCAGGCGGCTGGTCGACGGGCGGCTACGCGAGCGGACTGGCCGCCGCCCTGGTGTTCGGGCTTGCGGCCGCCGAAGAAATCGCTAGCTGACGGCCTGGAGGTACGCGCAGCGGCGCCGGTCGCCCGGCAGCGGTGAAGGCCCGATCTTCGAGACTCGGAGCCGCCCCCCGTCCTCTTCGATCTCGTGACCGACGCCAGGCAATTCGCCTTGGCGCTCGCGAAGCTCGTAGCCCGTCGGCTTCGAGATGAAGAGCAGGTAGCCGCTCGCGCTCATCGGGGCAAGCGATCTTAGTCGCGGAGCGAACCTGTCGGCTCGCCCGCGCGGCCGCCAGTCGACATCGCAAGCGACGCCTAGGTCTCGCCTTCCGCTGCATAACGCGGCAGGACGACGCGCACGGCCGTGCCTCCGTTTGCCCCGGCTCCAACGGTCATGTGGCCGTTTAGCGTGCGGGCTCGCTCCTCGATCGCCTCGAAGCTGCGCCGCCGGCGCTCGCCCGTGCCGTCGTCGGCGATCTCGGTGGCGATCTCGCCGTCGAGCTGATCGACCCGGATCGAGATCCGCGTGGGCGGCCCGCGCCGGATCGCCTGGCTGACGGCCTCACGGATGATCTGATACAGGCCGACCTGGGCCTTTTCGGCAAGCTGGGCGGCTGCCTCGAGATCGAGGTCGATCTGGATCTGGTTCGACAACCCGACCTGGTCGGCGAAGGCGCGCACGGCCGGTGCGAAGCCCTGGTCGCGGAGAACGACCGGCTCGATGTTGAACGAGAGGTCGCGCAGGGAGCGAATCGTCTCGCGGTGGCGTTCGAGCGCGGACGCCAGCACGCGCCGGGCGTCGTCGAGCCGCTGCGACTCGATCGATCCGATCGCGGCGTCGAGCATCAATCCGATCCCGGACATCGACTGGACGGGTCCGTCGTGCAGAAAGAGCGCGAGGCGACGCCGCTCGTCCTGCTCGGCCGTGATGAGCTGCTCGGAGAGTCGGGCTCGCTCGGCCTCGCGAACCTTCGCCTCCGCAAGCAAACGCGCATTCTCTGCGGCCCGCGCCGCGAAGTCGGCGAGCACGGTCGCGCGGACGACGTCGCCCCGGTCGAAGGGTCGGTTGCGCGTCAGGCGCAGCGAGGCGATCTCCTCGCCGTGCACGCGCAGGGGAAAGAGCACGGAGCGCTCGGCGGGCGCCGTCTTCGGCTTCGCGCCGGCGGGCAGGATCTGCGCCCGCGCCCGGAAGATGCGCTCGGCCTCACGCCGGGTCTGCTCGAGAATCTCCGCGGCCTCCCGGGTCTGGGCGATCGTCCCCATCGACTCGACGAGGGAGTCGAGGAAGGTCGCCTGAGCGACGAGCTCGCCCTCGGCAACCCGGTGCCGGCGCCGCTCGGCGAAGAGCAATGAGAAGGTAGCCGCGCCGGCGGCCAGGACGGCGCCGGCGAAACCGAGCCATGCCAGCCACGGCGCGCCAATAGTCAGCCCGACGGCTCCAAGAGCCGTGCCCGCGACGACCGCCGCAACGGCCGGCGCGAATCTAGTCGATAATCGCGTCGCGAAGCGCAATCGCAACTGCGTGCGTCCGCGTGTCCGCCTCGAGCTTCGTGAGGATATGCCGCACGTGGCTTTTGACGGTCTCCTGGCTGATGAAGAGCCGCGCCGCGACGTCCGCGTTGGACATGCCGTCGGCGAGGAGTTGGAGGATCTCGCGCTCTCGGCCGGTGAGCATCTCGTCGCGCGCATCGCCGAGGAAGGCGGGCATCAGGGCCGGATCGACGAAGCCGTCGCCTTCAGCAGCGTCTGGTGCGGCGCCTCCTTGAGGATGTAGCCCTTCGCGCCGGACTCGAGGCCCCGCCCGAGCAGGCTGCGCTCGCTGTAGGCCGTGAAGATGAGGACGGCGGTCTCCGGAACCTTCTCGGTCAGGATCTTCGTCGCCTCGAGCCCGTCCATCCCCGGCATGCGGACGTCCATGATCACGACGTCGGGCTTGCGCCGCTCGGCGAGCGCGACCGCCGTGGCGCCGTCGGAGGCTTCACCGACCACGCGAATGTGAGGCGCCCGTGAGAGCGACAGGCGCAGGCCTTCGCGCACGACCTCGTGGTCGTCCACGATCAAGCAAGTGATCTCCTGGCGTCCCTGCCCGTTTTCAGCCACGGCCCACCGGATTGTATGCGGGAAATCGGAAGACGGTCCAAGGCGCCGCTTGCGGCGCCGATCTGAAGGCCGTGCGGGCTCTGCCCGTACGGCCGTCTTCATCCGGCTCTTGGGGGAATCGCGCTTGAACGATGACTCCTCCAGCTAGACGGCGCCGCTTGCGGCGCCGATCTGAAGGCCGTGCGGGCTCCGCCCGTACGGCCCTCTTCATCCGGCCCTTGGGGGAATCGCGTTTGACCGCCCAGCTAGACGGCGAAGGCGAGCTGCTCGGCGATCACAGGCGGCTCGGGCTCGAGCCGGACGCTACGGCGGTCGCGGATGCCATATTCCTTTGCCAGCGCGCTGACGTCTTCCCGCAGCGGCTTCGTCTGCTCCTTGCCGAGGTAGGCGCGCCTCTCGTAGAGGCGCTCGTAGCGTTCGAGCTCCTCGGGCCAGTCTTGAGCTAAGTGCTCGAGGAAATGTTCCCGCGTCCCCGGCCGCAGGAACAGCAGGTTTGCCCAGATGCCGCATGCGCCGGCTTCGCGGGCGGCGCTGACAACCTCGGCGAGCTGCTCGGGCCGGTCCGAGATGCCCGGCAGGATCGGCGCCATCCCCACCGACGCCTTCACCCCTGCGTCGACCAGCGTCTTCAGCGCCCGCAGCCGCTGGCGCGGATGCGCGGTCGACGGCTCCGTCTTTTGCCAGACGTCTTCGTCCAGGGTCGGGATCGAGAACGTGACCGAGACGTTCGCTCGCTTCGCCGCTTCGGCGAGGACGTCGACATCGCGGACGATCAGGGGCCCGCGGGTGATGATGCTGAACGAGTTCTGCGCGTCGGCGAGGGCCTCGAGGCAGCCGCGCGTCAGGCGATAGTGCCCCTCAGCGGGTTGGTACGGATCCGTGGCAGCGCCGATCGCCACGGTCTCGTGCTTCCAGGAGACGCGCGCGAGCTCGCGGCGCAAGACCTCGACGACGTTCACCTTCACGCGAATGGAGCGGCCGTAACGATCGTCGGAGGGCCGGTCGGCGCGGCGCTCGAAAGCCCGGACGTAGCAGAACGTGCAGCGGTGGACACAGCCCATATAGGGATTCAACGACCAGTCGAACATCATTCCCTTGACGCGATTCAGAGCGCTCTTGCAGGGCGCTTCCCGGTACGCGGCGCGCATGGCAGGATTATACGAACGCATGT
>WNGI01003067.1_pt1 | contig 14627 bp, 13 predicted proteins | sample 5400621 | NCBI WGS metagenome assembly WNGI01 (sample SAMN13153374, study PRJNA577476) | soil metagenome | isolation source: 20 cm soil or saprolite under Garry oak tree replicate 1 | place: USA:California | collected 2016-06-15 | reverse complement strand
CCTGCACTTCGAACCGGAAGCGCCGATCACCGAGAAAGGCTTGCGCCTCAACGTCAGTGTCGCCATTCAGTACGTCGGCGCGTGGCTTGCCGGGCAGGGTGCGGTGCCGATCTTCAACCTGATGGAGGATGCCGCCACGGCTGAGATTTCACGCTCGCAGGTGTGGCACTGGATCCGCTCCCCCAAGGGCGTGCTCGACGACGGCCGCAAAGTGACCAAGACCATGGTGGCGGCGATGATTCCCGAAGAAATGCAGAAGATTCGGGAGCTGCTCGGAGTGGCCTACGGCGAAGGAAAATACGACGACGCGGCGAAGATTTTCGCCGATCTGATCAACAACGATACGTTCGTGGAATTCCTGACGCTGCCGGCATACGAGCGGATCGATTAGGTTCGCACGTCTGGTCGACCGGCGTCGTCGTGGACCATCCCGCGCCGCGGCTTCACAGAATTTCCCGTTTTGCCTTATTCGCGCCGGCATCTACGATGGCCGAGTTGGGACTTCCATCATTGGATCACCTCATCCGCGCGCAGCAGCAACGGCTGCGGAATCGTCATGCCGGGTGCCTTTGCGGTTTTGAGGTTGATCACCAGCTCGAACTTCGTCGGCTGCTCGATGGGAAGGTCGCCTGGTTTTGCGCCTTTGAGAATCCTGTCCACGAGGATATTCTGGCCATCCACGTAGCCGAGGTCACGTAAACCCTGCCGCAGGAGGCTCGTTGTCTGACCCTGAGCAGGCGTACTCGCGGTCGCCAAAACACCCACAACCGGGATCATGGGCTCGTTGTCGCTGAAGACGTCCCAAGTACACCAATCCGATAGATTCGGCGGGCTTGCTGGGCTTTAGCGACGACCGACGCGACGACTGCGCTTCCTGCCATTGCGGCAATGAACGTTCGCCGATCGATCATTGAATCACCTCGTCGGCGCGCAGCAGCGATTGCGGGATCGTGAGTCCGAGCGCTTTCGCGGTCATAAGATTGATCGCGAATTCGTACTTGGTGGGCTGCTCAGCGGCCACGTCCGAAGCCTTGGCCCCGGCGAGAATGCGCTCGATGGTGAATGCCGTTCGCTGGAAGAATAGATCGAGATCGGGGCCGTAGGACATCAGTCCGCCCGCCACGACAAACGGCCGGAACGGCGAAATTGCGGGCATCCGATTTCGCAGCGTGAACTCTGCGAATCGCGCGGAATACTGGAATGCCGTCGGCGACGACAGGACGACAAACGCCTGCGTCCGCCTGCGCACCGCAGCGTTGACAACCGCATCGAAGTCGCTCCAGTTCGCAATCGAAACGGTCTGGACTTCGACGGCGAACGTCAATGCTGCTGCCTCGATTGCCAGAAGCTGTGACCTGCCGCTCGTCGTATCCCATAGCAGACTGATCTGGCGCGCGCCAGGAACGGCCTCTCGCAGGAGCTGCAGCCATTTGGCGGACATCGCGGTCAAATCGAGAAAGAACCCGGTGACGTTGCCGCCGGGCCGGGACAGGCTCTTCATCCATCCGTTTTGCACGGGATCGGATTCAAGGTCGATCGCTACGATGGGAATCGTTCGCGTTGCCGCCATCGCGGCCTTCACCGCTGCCGGGCCCACGACCAGCAGGATATCGACGTTGGATCGCACAATATCGGCCGCCAGGGAGGCGAGCGTTTCCGGCCTGCCGTTTCCGGAGCGGAGGTCCAGCGCGAGGTTCTTGCCTTCCATGTATCCACGGTCGGCGAGCCCGGGGATGAGCGCCTTGTAAACGGCGCTGGCTTCCGCGCTCGCCGGATGCAGAAACCCCAGCCGCGGCAGCCTGCGCGCCGGCTGTGCGCGCAGGGCAAACGGAGTGGACGCGATTCCCGCCACCGCGATCAGCATTTCGCGTCGCGTCATCACTGGATCATCTCGTCCGCGCGCAGCAGCAGCGATTGTGGGATCGTGAGGCCGAGCGCTTTGGCAGTCTTGAGATTAAATCACCAGCTCGAATTTGGTCGGGAGCTGATATTGCTCATCGGCCGTTTGCCTGCTGGTACTGTCGTCGCTTCATGTCCAAGTATTCGCTTTGCTCGAGCTCGTGCAGCTGAAGCGAGTGCCGTTCCGTAAAGGCAAACCAATCGCGCAAACGTACCTCGAGTTGTTCGTGCGGAGGCAGGTTGCGCGACGAAAGGTACGCGACGAGGGCAAAGTAGTAGCGCATCACATTACGCTCGATCGCGCCGCGGATGCCCTTGACGTATGCCGGAGACCCGTCAGGCTTCCGTTCAAGGATCGTAAAGCCAACCTTCTCGCGCCCCAGGCTGTGCAGATACGTCGCCATGGCAAGGCGCGCAGCTGCGCCAAATGCATAGCCATAGCTGAGGTGAAAGAACGTTCGTCCGCGATCCAACGGTGTGGCTTCGAGCAGGATCTTATAGTTTGAAGTCCCTAATGGACCGGAGCGCGCGATGAGAAGGATTTGAAAATACTCGGAGGTGTCGATTGCGACCCGATACGCGTAGTCCAGGTGCGAAACGACAGTGTTCGGCTCGTCATGCTTGCCGCCCACATATACGCTGATCGTGGTCGGTGACGCCGCGTTCGATACGCGGCAGTCCTTGACATTCAAGTGCAGGGCCAGGATGTCGCACCACTGCGACGCCAATTTCAGCGAGTTGCGCGCGCTCGCAAAGGAATCGTCGAGCACGCCGTAAAGCTCGCCTTGCAGCCTGTCCCCGGTCTCGGTGGAATCCAGATAAAGCGGCTTTTGAAACTGGCTGTGGTCGAGTTGCTCCTGCAGCGCCGCGTACTTTGCGCGCAGCGCTGCGGCCGGTGCGCTCACGGGATCATCGGCGTGGGCAAGACTTCCACCTGCCTGGATCACGGCAATGACCAGCAGCCTGATGAGGGCCGATAACATGTTCTTCTTTCGTTCTCCAGGTACCGTAAGTGGTGATGCCTGAGTCCGACCAGCTATTCTCCCTCAGGCGACGGCCGGATGGGTGAATTGCGGTCGAGAAGGGTGCCTTGGTACCCTACTCCAGATGCAAACGAAAAGCCCTATCTGCTTGGGTGGGGCTTTTGGGGCGAGACGGCACGAGAATGCAGGGCTTACGGTAATTGAACCCCGTCGACGAGGATTTTGGCGATCATTTGCTGCCTGTCATGCGCGTCCAGCCGCTGGAACAAATGTTTGATGTGATAGGCAACGGTGTTGATGCGAAGGCTTCACCTGTATGCCACTCGTCGCGATCTAGGTCATTTTGCAGCCGCTCGCCGAGCCTGGTGATTGTCGTCGAGCGACCTCCGGATTGTCTCATCCGCGCACAGCCGGCGACGGGATTCCACTTTTGAACTCATCCGAGCCCGGTCTTGGCGATCGCTCGTTGTCAGAAACCCCAGATACGCCGCACACTCCGCCTATTTCCCGGATTTCGGGGCCGGCAAAGACCTATGGCAAGTTGCGCGAACATTGGCGGGGTAGACGTCGCAGGGCGGGATCCACGCTCATGACCAGCGGCGGGAGGCTGTTTCGCAAGTACGTGCTGTGGACGATGGCGCTGGTATGTGGTGCGCTCCTGGCGAGCGGCGCGATCAGCGTCTACTTTTCCTACCAGGAGAACAAGGCCGCGCTGTCGCTGGTGCAGCACGAAAAGGCGGTCGCCGCGGCAGCGCGCATAGAGCAGTTCATCCGCCAGATCGAGCAGCAGCTATCGTTCGCGGCGCTGCCGCAGCTCGGCACGGCAGGAGGCGACGAGCGGCGGATCGAGTTTCTCAAGCTGATCCGCCAGGTGCCGGCGGTTACCGATATTGCGCAGATCGACTCGGCCGGGCGCGAGCAACTGTTGGCATCGCGCCTAGCGATGGACGTGGTGGGCAGCCAGCGCGACCGCTCGCAGGAGCCGGCATTCAAGGCCGCGCGTCCCGGGCAGACTTATTTCGGGCCGGTCTATTTCCGCAAGGAAACCGAGCCGTACATGACCATTGCGGTCAAGGCGGGCGGCGAGGCTGGCAGCGTGACGCTGGCAGAGGTGAACCTGAAATTCATCTGGGATGTGGTGTCACGAATCCGCATCGGTGAAAAGGGGAAGGCGTATGTCGTCGATGACACCGGACACCTGGTAGCCGACCCGGACATCGGCCTCGTGCTCAAAAAGACCGACCTCTCCGCGCTCGATCATGTCAAAGCCGCGTTTGCCGGCGGCATCGGTCAATCTGCGCGGCTGGCCAAGGACGTGTCAGGCAAGGAGGTGCTGACTGCATTCGCCCCCATCGATCCTTTGGGGTGGAAGGTATTCGTCGAGCAGCCGGTATCGGAGGTCTACGCCACGCTGAATGCCTCGATCCTGCGCACAGGGCTATTGATCCTGCTCGGGCTCGCGGCATCCGTGGTCGCGAGTCTCGCCTTCGCCCGCAGCATGGTGCGTCCGATCGCGGTCCTTCAGGAAGGCGCGCAGCGCATCGGCGCGGGCGATCTCGAGCAAAAGATCGAGGTTCACACCGGCGACGAGCTCGAAGCGCTTGCCAACCAGTTCAACCGCATGACGGGAAAGTTGCGCGAGTCATATGCGGGGTTAGAGCACAAGGTCGAGGAGCGCACGCAGGAGCTTAAGAATTCGCTCGACCAGCAGACGGCGATCAGTGAAATCCTGCGTGTCATCTCCAGCTCGCCGGCCGACGTGCAGCCTGTGCTGGATACCGTTGCCGAGCGGGCACTCAAGCTTTGCGACGCCGCGCAATCGGTGATCGCGCTCGTCGAGGGATCGAGCATCCGCTTCGTTTCCGGATTCGGAAATACGGCGAATGCTATCGGCGAGTTGGTTCCCCTTACACGGGGCTTAGTTATAGGGCGGGCGATTGTCGACCGCGCGCTGATCAACATTGCCGACCTGGCTGCCGTACCGGAAGACGAATTTCCACAGGGCCGGGAGATGCAGAAACGAATTGGGCATCATACGACTTTGGCGGTTCCATTGATGCGCGAAGGCCAGGCGATTGGCGCGATCGCCCTCTGGCGCATGGAGGTGCGGCCATTCACAGAAAAGCAGATTGCGCTGTTAAAAACCTTCGCCGACCAGGCGGCGATCGCGATCGAGAACGTTCGCTTGTTCAACGCGACCAAGGAGGCGCTCGAGCAGCAGACCGCGATCAGCGAGATCCTGCGCGTCATCTCGAGCTCGCCGACCGACGTGCAACCGGTGCTCGATGCGATCGCTGAGCGAGCGGCGCAGCTTTGCGACGCGGCCGCGGCTTCGATGTACCTGACCGACGGAGATATCTTACGACATCTCGCATCGAAAGGACCCTCCGCGGATGCCATAAGCCGTGTCGATTCGCTTCCAATCAGCCGCGATTCGATCTCCGGCCGCGCGCTCCTCGAACGCCGGACCATCGGGGTGGATGACATGCTCGCGGCGGGGGCCGACTATCCACTTAGCGTGGAGATCGCGCAACGCTCCGGGCACCGCACGGTCGTTGTCGTACCCCTGTACCGCGAGGGGAAGCCCTTTGGCACGATTTTGCTGCGGCGACAGGAAGTACGGCCGTTCAATGAGCGGGAGCTCGCGCTGTTGCAGACCTTTGGCGATCAGGCGGCCATCGCGCTCGAAAATGTCCGCCTGTTCAACGAGACCAAGGAAGCGCTTGACCAGCAGCGGGCGTCGGGCGAAGTCCTCACGGCGATCAGCAACTCGATCGCCGATACGAAACCCGTGTTTGACACGATCACGCAAAGCTGCCAGCGGTTGTTTGCCGGTCACCTCGTCGGCTTGATGCTTGTCCGGGACGACGGCCTGCTCGACATCGGCGCCTACAAAGGTCCGGGGGCCGAACTGTGGAAAAACTACTACCCGCGGCCACTGGCCCGGGACACCGCGACCGGAACCGCGATACTCGACCGCAAGGTCGTCGCGTATGCCGACGTTGACACTCGAGGTACCCCTCCGATTGCGCACGAATTGTCTGGTCCGAGCGGGTTCCAGTCGGTGGCCGCGGCGCCGATGATTTTCGAGGGACGCGGAATTGGAGCACTCTGGGTTGCGCGCTCCTTCAAGGGGGCGTTTAACGATAAACAGTTGGCGTTGCTCAAGACGTTCGCCGAGCAGGCCGTGATCGCGATCCAGAACGCGCGGCTGTTTCACGAAATCGAGGACAAGAGCCGCCAGCTCGAGGTCGCCAACAAGCACAAGTCCGAGTTTCTTGCCAACATGTCGCACGAGCTCAGGACGCCACTCAATGCGATCATCGGCTTTTCCGAAGTGCTGCTGGAAAAGATGTTCGGCGAGATCAACGCCAAGCAGCAGGATTACTTGAGCGACATCCACTCGTCTGGACGACACCTGCTGGCGCTCATCAACGATATCCTCGACCTGTCCAAGATCGAGGCCGGGCGCATGGAGCTCGAGCCGTCCGACTTCGATGTTCCAACCGCGCTGCAGAACGCGATGACGCTGGTACGAGAGCGGGCGCAACGGCACGGGATCGCGCTTTCACTGCAGATCGATCCTGCCGTGCGCGAGTTGCGCGCCGACGAACGCAAGTTCAAGCAGATCCTGGTCAATCTATTGTCCAATGCCGTCAAATTCACGCCCGACGGCGGGAGGGTTGCCTTGCGCGCACGACCCGTCGAGAGCGGCCTCGAGGTTTCCGTCAGCGACACCGGAATCGGCATCGCCCCGGAAGACCAGGAGAAAGTGTTCGAGGAATTCCGGCAGGTCGGGGGCGATTACAAGACCAAGCAGGAAGGCACCGGGCTCGGACTTGCGCTGGCGCGCAGGTTTGTGGAGCTGCATGGCGGTGTCATCGGCGTGCAAAGCGAGCTGGGCAAGGGGGCGACGTTCACATTTACCATTCCATGGGTCGCGGCATGAAACGAATATTGATTATCGAAGATAACGAAAAGAACATGAAGCTGGTGCGTGACATCCTGCAGGCGAAGGGCTTCGAGACCATGGAGGCAGTCAGTGCGGAGGAGGGCCTGGCGCTGGTGAAGCTGCACCGCTTCGACCTCGTCCTCATGGACATCCAGCTCCCGGGGATGAACGGTATCGAAGCGCTTGAATGCCTGCGTGCCGACGAAGAGACAACTAAGATTCCTGTCGTCGCAGTTACCGCGTCAGTTACGATGCAGGACCAGAGTCAGATCACGCGCGCGGGGTTCGACGCATTCATCAGCAAGCCTATAAGCGTGAAAGAGTTTCTCGAAACCGTCAACCGGATCGTTGGAAAGCTGACGTGAACGAGTCCGCGACCGTCCTTGTTGTCGACGATACGCCGCAGAACGTCAAGCTGTTGACCGACCTGCTAGTGGTCAACGGGTATCGCGTCGAGGCGGCGCAATCGGGGGAGGAGGCGTTGGAAAAAATCGCGGCCAGCATTCCGGACATCGTGCTGCTCGATGTCATGATGCCGGGTCTTTCCGGATACGACGTGTGCCGCAAAATTCGTCAGACGCCGGCCACGGCCCTGTTGCCGGTGGTGATGGTCACCTCGCTGGACCCGCAAACCGAGCGCGTTCACGGCATCGAGGCCGGGGCCGATGATTTTCTCGCCAAACCCATTAACCGGCCGGAGCTCTTTGCGCGGGTGAAATCGCTGCTGCGCGTGAAATCGCTGCAGGATGAGGTCAAGTGCCAGGCGGAACAACTCGCCGAATGGAATTCGCGTCTGGAGACGCGCGTCGCAGAGCAGGTGTCGCAGATCGAACGCATGGGCAGGCTCAAGGGTTTTTTCTCGCCCCAGATTGCTGAACTGATCGTCTCGGGTGGCGCGGAGGAGCTGTTGCGTCCGCATCGGCGCGAAGTGACCGTGGTTTTCCTGGATTTGCGCGGCTTCACTTCGTTCACCGAAACCGCGGAGCCGGAAGAGGTGATGGGTGTGCTCTCGGAGTATCACGCCACGGTCGGCCGGTTGGTGGTTACGCACGAAGGAACAATCGAACATTTTGCCGGCGACGGCATGATGATATTTTTCAACGACCCCATCACCCTCGACAATGCTGCGGCCAGCGCGGCGCGCATGAGCTTGTCGCTACAGGCGGATTTCGTATCTTTGCGGGGAGGCTGGCGGAAGCGCGGATACACCCTCGACCTCGGGATTGGACTCGCGCAAGGTTATGCGACGCTCGGTGCCATCGGCTTCGCGGGTCGCCAGGACTACGCCGCCATCGGAAGCGTCACCAATCTTGCGACGCGGCTCTGCGCCGAGGCGAAGGGAGGCGACATCCTTACCAATCAGAAGACGCTTGCCAGAATCGAAAACGAATTCGAAGCCGAGGCACTTGGCACGCGCTCGCTGAAGGGATTCGCCCATCCCGTAGACCTGTTCCGGATTCTTTGCAGCAAGAGCTCAGCATAGGAATGCGCCAAGCCGGCAGTCGATCCGGCAGGCTTCGGCGCATGCATGGAAAATTTTACAATGGATAGTTGATCGAGCAGCGTTATCGCCGATATTGATTCAATTAATTGGACTCATGACCTCTGCCCGGGTAGATTGAAGCAGCAGGTTTTTAGCGGCAACTTTCCCCCACTGGCGGGGCAAGCAACGAGGAGATGACAATGGAGCTCAAAGGTACCAAGACGCACGATAATCTCAAGGCCGCGTTCGCTGGTGAATCACAGGCAAACCGGCGCTATCTGTATTTCGCCAGCAAGGCCGACGTGGAAGGACAAAACGACATCGCGGCCGTGTTTCGCTCGACTGCCGAGGGCGAAACAGGCCACGCGCACGGCCATTTGGATTATCTCGTCGCGGTCGGCGATCCGGCAACCGATCTGCCGATCGGTAAAAGCCGCGACAATCTGAAAGCGGCCATCGCGGGCGAAACGCATGAGTACACCGACATGTATCCCGGCATGGCCAAGGCGGCGCGCGGCGAGGGCTTCGACGAGATCGCGGACTGGTTCGAGACCCTGGCCAAGGCCGAGAGGTCGCACGCGAACAGGTTTCAGAAGGCGTTGGACGCACTTGCCGACTAATCGTTGTTATTGCGTCAGGGCGAACATACGATTGCACGTCGGCGGACGCTGGTCCGCCCTGACGCAATAACTCCGCGGATTCGAGTGGCGTGGTGCGCGCGCCGCTCAATCCGCGGAAATACACGGACCGGCTGCGGCGCGCGGACGTCCGCACCAACCGGTTCTCAGCGGAATGATCATGCGCGAAGGCAGCCTCGAAGCGCCTACCCGCCATCCTCTCGACTGGCGCAATCCGGATTTCTACGATCAGACGGCCGCGGATGCCGAGCTGGAGCGCATCTTCAACATCTGTCACGGCTGCCGGCGCTGCGTGAGCCTGTGCAACGCGTTCCCGACGCTGTTCGACCTGATCGACGCGAGCAAGAGTGGTGAGATCGACGGTGTGGCCAAGGAGGATTTCGGCAAGGTCGTCGATCAGTGCTATCTCTGCGACATCTGCTACATGACCAAGTGTCCGTATGTTCCACCGCACCCCTGGAACGTGGATTTTCCGCACGTGATGCTGCGTGCCAAGGCCATCAAGTTCCGGCGCGGGGAATCGAATTTCCGCGACAGGATGCTCACCAGCACCGACCGGCTGGGGAAGCTGGCGACAATTCCGGTGGTGGTGCAGATGGTTAACAAGGCGAACACGACTGCAGCGATCCGGCGGGGCATGCAGAAAGTCATCGGCGTTCATGCCGAGCGGCGGTTGCCGCCCTACGCGACGCGGCGCTTCGCCAAGCTCGCACCGGAATCGAAAACGTGGCCGGTCAAGGATGGTGAACGCACGCCGGGCAAGGTGGCGATCTTCTCCACCTGCTACGTCAATTACAACGAGCCGGGAATCGGGCTCGATCTGATCCAGGTTCTCGAGCACAACGAAATTCCGTATGTTCTCGTTCAAAAGGAAGCTTGCTGCGGCATGCCGAAGCTCGAGCTTGGGGATTTGGATTCGGTGGAGAAACTCAAGAACGCGAATATTCCCGCGCTGGCACGGCTCGCCGCCGACGGCCGCGCCATTCTCACCGCCGTGCCGTCCTGCACGCTGATGTTCAAGAGCGAGCTGCCGTTGATTTTCCCGAACGATGCCGATGTAAAAGCCGTGGCCGCGGCAATGTTCGATCCGTTCGAATATTTGATTGCCCGTGACAGGGACGGGCTGTTGAAGAAGGACTTCAATACTCCCCTCGGCAAGGTGAGCTATCACATACCGTGCCATTCGCGGGTGCAGAACATCGGCCAGAAGACCCGCGAAGTCCTGGAATGGATTCCGGATACGTCGATCAACACGGTAGAGCGATGCGCGGGACACGACGGCACGTGGGGCGTCAAGACCGAGTATTTCGAGACATCGATGAAAATCGGCAGGCCGGTGTTCCGGCAAATGGGACAGAACGAGCCCGACTACATCAGCTCCGATTGTCCGATAGCCAGCCGCGCCATCCTGCAGGGAGTCGAGCAGGGCCAAACGCCGTCGCACGCGCGGAAGGCGCATCCGCTGACGCTGTTGCGGATCGCGTATGGCTTGGCCCTGCCCGACGCCGCGACCTCGTAGACCGAGACAGCGATGCCGCACATTACCCGCGACAGCCTGATGACGCTGGAAGCTTATGCCAAGGCGCGCAAGGATTTCCGCGCCAAGGTCATGGCGCACAAGAAAACCCGGGCGGTGCATCTTGGCGAGCATCTGACGCTATTGTTCGAAGACGAGCTTACGATTCGTTACCAGATTCAGGAGATACTGCGCGTCGAAAAGACATTCGAGGAAGAGGCGATCCAGGACGAGCTCGATGCTTACAACCCGCTGGTGCCGGACGGACTTAACTGGAAGGCGACACTGCTGGTCGAGTATGAGGACGTCGAGGAACGCAGGCAGGCGCTCGCCAGCTTGAAAGGCATCGAAGACCGGGTATGGGTTCAGGTCGGAAACGCGCCGCGCGTTTACGCGATCGCGGACGAGGATCTGGAGCGCGAGAACGACCAAAAGACGTCCGCCGTTCACTTCGTGCGCTTCGAATTCACGCCCTCGATGGTGAGCGAGCTACGCCGCGGGGGCGCTCTTTCCATCGGCGTCGATCATCCTGCCTACACGGTTACGCTCCACGAAGTGCCGGAGCCGACTCGTCGGGCGTTGCTTGCCGATCTCGCGAGCGATTAGAAAATCGGGATATCGTCATTCCCGCGAAAAGCATTCACCGGTCGCCGGAAGCGGACCATCGCTCCCACGCATCGCGCGTGATGCCGCGGATGCAAAACGGCTCCTGCTTGCCCCGGTGTGCGCGCGTGACCCTCTGCACCGGCGTCAGCCCGCACTTCTCCATGACGCGACCCGACGCTGGATTGCGCAGCAGGTGTGACGCCGTCATCTGATCGCAGTCGAGATAACCGAACGTCAGCGCAACCATCGCTCGCGCCGCGGCCGTCGCGAAGCCTCGTCCCCAGTACGGCGCTCCGATCCAGTAGCCGAAATTCTCGTGCTCGTTGGCGACCGGCCGAACCTCGATTGCTCCCACCAGCAGCCCGTCTTCCGCTTGAGTAATGGCGTAGACGAAGGCTATGCCGCGATCGCGCTGCGCCTGATGGGTGGCGATCCATTCCTCCGCCATCCCGTTGGGATAGGGATGCGGAATCAAAGCGGTGGTCTCCGCGACCGCGAAATCGCCGGCCAGAAGTTGCACACGGGGCGCATCTTCCAAGGCGAACGGGCGCAGCTTGATCGGGAGCGAGGTGACGTGTTCTGGCAGCAAATCCGCACGAGCTCGCTAAAGCTCTTCAGTCCCTGAAATTGCTGAATTGCACCGGAAAATCGGTGATGGTCTTCTTGACCAGTGCGATCGCGTTTTGCAGCTCATCTCTTTTCGCGCCTGAGACACGCACCGCGTCGCCTTGGATACTGCTCTGCACCTTCAATTTGCTATCTTTCAACAGCTTGACGATTTTTTTGGACAGTTCCTGCTCGACTCCGATGCGGATCGTGACTTTCTGCTTGACCTTGTCATGGCTCATTTTTTCGATCGTCTCGAACTTGAGCGACCGAACGTCGATACCCCGCTTGGTCAGCTTGCCCAGAACGACGTCGGTGACCTGCCTCAGCTTGAACTCATCATCGGCAAAGAGCGTGAGCTCCTTCTCCTTGTGCTCGACCCGCGAGTCGGAGCCCTTGAAGTCGAAGCGGGTGGATATTTCCTTGTTCGCCTGCTCGATGGCATTGCGAACCTCGACCTGATTCACCTCGGAAATGATATCGAATGACGGCATGGCGGCGACCTTGCGGCGTGAGAAGAGAACTTAGTCTTTTCGCTTGCGCGCGAGCTTGGTCTCGATGCGCATGCGAAGAGCATTGAGCTTGATGAAGCCGGTCGCGTCCTTCTGGTCGTAGGCACCCCGGTCTTCCTCGAAAGTTGCGACGGTCGAGTCGAACAGCGAGTCCGCCTTCGAATCGCGGCCGACGACGATGACATTGCCCTTGTAGAGCTTGACGCGCACCCATCCGTTGACCCCGACCTGCGATGCGTCGATCATCGTTTGCAGCATCGTGCGCTCGGGCGACCACCAGTAGCCGTTGTAGATCAGGCTCGCGTAGCGTGGCATCAGATCGTCCTTGAGATGCGCGACCTCGCGGTCGAGGCAGATCGATTCGATCGCCCGGTGCGCTTTCAGCATGATCGTGCCGCCGGGCGTTTCATAGCAGCCGCGCGACTTCATGCCGACATAGCGATTCTCGACCAGATCGAGGCGGCCGACGCCGTGCTTGCCGCCAATACGGTTGAGCTCGGCGAGCGTCTGCGCCGGCGTCATCGCTTTGCCGTTGACCGCGACGATGTCACCGCGCGAATATTCGAGCTCGAGATATTCTGCCGCGTCGGGTGCTTTTTCGGGCGACACCGTCCACCGCCACATATCGTCTTCGGGCTCCAGCGCGGGATCTTCCAGCGCCCGTCCTTCGTAGCTGATGTGCAGCAGATTGGCGTCCATCGAATAAGGGCTGCCGCCGGCCTTGTGCTTCATTTCGATGGGAATGCCGTGTTTCGCGGCGTATCCGAGCAGTTTTTCGCGCGAGGTAAGATCCCATTCCCGCCACGGCGCGATCACGCGGATGTCTGGCTCGAGCGCGTAATAAGCGAGCTCGAAGCGGACCTGATCGTTGCCCTTTCCGGTGGCGCCGTGCGCGACCGCGTCGGCATTGGTTTCGCGCGCAATTTCGATCTGCCGCTTGGCGATCAGCGGCCGCGCGATCGACGTTCCGAGCAGGTATTCGCCTTCGTAGATGGCGTTCGCGCGGAACATCGGGTAAACGAAATCGCGGACGAATTCCTCGCGCAGGTCGTCAACGTAGATTTGGGTGACGCCGGCGGCTTTGGCCTTGGCGCGCGCCGGTTCGAGCTCCTCGCCCTGGCCGATGTCGGCGGTGAAGGTCACCACCTCGCACCGGTAAGTGTCCTGCAGCCATTTGAGGATCACCGAAGTATCGAGGCCGCCGGAGTACGCCAGCACTGCTTTGTTGATGGCGCTTGGCATACCGGTCAATCAATCCTGGCGCCGGTCTTACGGATGACAGGCGCCCACTTGTCCGATTCGCTTCTGATCAGTGTCGCAAAGTCTTCGGGACTTCCGCCGACCAACTCGAAGCCCTGGGCGTTGAGCGTGCTTTTCACGGATGGGTCCTTGAGAATCGCATTGATTTCGGTATTGAGGCGCTGCACGATCGGGCGTGGCGTTCCGGCAGCGACCAGGATGCCGTTCCATGCCAGCGCCTCGAATCCAGGGTAGCCCGCTTCGGCGACCGCTGGCAGCTCGGGCAGCAGAGGAAATCGCTTGGCCGTCGAGACAGCCAAGGGCCGCAGCCTGCCAGCCTGGATCTGCGCCTGAAGCGGCTGCATGACCGCGAATATCATCTGCGTCTCGCCCTGTATCGTCGCCGTGACCGCCGGCGGGGAACCGTTGAATGGCACGTGGACAATGTCGATACTGGCTGTGACCTTCAGCAATTCCATCGTCAGGTGCGACGAGCTGCCGTTGCCCACCGACGCGTAATTGAGCTTGCCGGGATTCGCCTTGGCGTAATCGACGAGCTCCTTGACCGATTGGATCGGCAATGACGCGTTGACCGCGAGCACGTTCGGTTGGCTGGAGGTGATGATCACGGCGGCCAGATCTTTTTGCGGGTTGTAAGGCAGTTTCGCGTACAGATGCGGACCGAACGCCAGCGGTCCGTTGAACGAAATCACCATGGTATAGCCGTCGGGTGGCGACTTGGCGACAAAGTCCGTTGCGACCGTTCCGCCGGCGGCGGGTCGATCGTCGACCACCACCGGCTGTCCGAGTCTGTCTTTCAAGCGGTCACTGATCGTGCGCGCGAGCACATCCAGCGAGCTGCCCGCGGGCGCCGCGACGATGAACTTGATCGGCTTGTCCGGCCAGCCTTGGGCGATGGCGAACAGCGGGGCGATCGATGCCGCGGCGAACACCAAGAGCAACAAAAAGGTCCTGCGTACCGACATGGGATTCCTCGATTATTCCGGCGTGTGGCAGACGGCTTCGATCATTGCAGCTCCGGCAGCGTACAGCTAGCCGCTCACGCGGCCGCAAACGAGATACTCGAGCAGCGCTTTTTGCGCATGCAGGCGGTTCTCAGCCTCGTCCCAAACCACGCTTTGCGGCCCGTCGATCACCGCGGCTGCCACTTCTTCGCCGCGATGTGCGGGCAA
>WNGI01003065.1_pt1 | contig 14628 bp, 8 predicted proteins | sample 5400621 | NCBI WGS metagenome assembly WNGI01 (sample SAMN13153374, study PRJNA577476) | soil metagenome | isolation source: 20 cm soil or saprolite under Garry oak tree replicate 1 | place: USA:California | collected 2016-06-15 | reverse complement strand
GACCGGATCCGGCGGTGGGCCGAAGGACTCGTCGAGGAGCACGGGGCCGCGGTCGCACGTCTGATCGGCCTCGACCCTTCCTCACCGTCGGTAACGATCGAAGTCGATCGCGACGGACCTCCGGGGGTGACCGGCGGGCGCACGATCACCCTCAGCGAGCGTTGGTTCCGTGAGCATCCGGACGACGTCGGGTGCGTCCTGCACGAGCTGGCACACGCGTACATGTCGGCCCCCGACTACGACACCTCGACGATCTGGCTGATCGAGGGCATCGCCGATCACGTACGCGATGTCCTCGGTTTCGACACCTCGTGGACGTATGCGCACTTCGAACCGGGGAAGGCGACCGCCGGTTACCAAACGACGGCCGATCTCCTTGCGTGGCTGGAGGGGCGTCGTCCGGGCGCCGTCGCGGCGCTCTCCCGTCATCTGGCCGACGGCAGCTACCGAGAGGGCGTGTTCGCCGAGGTCGGCGGGGCACCCCTCGCCTCCTTGGTCGCCGCGTACGAATCAGAACGGGCCGCCGACCGGCGGTGATCCCCGACGCCGGCGGCAACGGCAGCGCAGACGCGGAAGGCGCCCCGTTCGGGGGCGCCTTCCACTCCGTACCACCTTCACGGCTGACGCCGCCGAGGGCGTCAGTCTTCGGTTGCGGCGTTCCCTCCGAGCATCCGCTCTGCCTCCTCGCGCGTGATGCCCACGAGCGCGGGTTCGCCGCTCTCGGAGGCCGCAGCCTCGGCCATCTCGCGCTGGCGTTGGAGCCAGTACTCGGGGATCGCTTCGGGCTTGATCCGCACCTGGATGTTGCGGTAGCGATGCATACCCGTGCCCGCCGGGATCAACTTCCCGATGATCACGTTCTCCTTCAGCCCGAGCAGGGGATCCGACTTGCCTTGGATCGCGGCATCGGTGAGCACCCGGGTGGTCTCCTGGAAGGAGGCCGCCGACAACCACGAGTCCGTGGCGAGCGACGCCTTCGTGATCCCGAGCAAGACCGGTCGGGCAGACGCGGGGACGCTACCGTTCTCGACCACTTCCGCGTTGCGATCCTCGAACAACCGGCGGTTGATCAGGTCGCCCGGCAGGAAGTCCGTGTCGCCGGGCTCGATGATGTGCACCTTGCGGAGCATCTGTCGTGCGATCAGCTCGATGTGCTTGTCGTGGATCGTCACACCCTGCGAGCGGTAGACCTGCTGCACCTCATCGACGAGGTGCTGCTGGAGCGCGAGGACGCCCTTGACGCGCAGGATCTCGTGCGGGTTGACCGATCCCTCGGTCAGCTGCTGGCCGACCTCGACCCGGTCCCCCGTCACGACGGTCAACCGGGCCCGGAACGACACCGGGTACTCGACCATGTCGCCGTCCTCGGAGGTGACCCGGATCCGCCGAACATGCTTCTCGTCGTCGTCGTCGATCTGCACCTCACCGGCAAGCTCCGTGATCTGCGCTTCGCCCTTGGGCTTGCGCGCCTCGAAGAGCTCCTGGACGCGGGGCAGGCCGTGGGTGATGTCCTCCCCGGCGACCCCGCCGGTGTGGAACGTCCGCATGGTGAGCTGTGTCCCCGGCTCGCCGATCGACTGGGCGGCGATGATGCCGACGGCTTCGCCGATGTCCACCAAGCGGCCGGAGGCGAGTGAGCGTCCGTAACACGCGGCGCAGACCCCGACCTCCGTCTCACACGAGGTGACCGACCGAACGCGGACCTCGAGGACGCCGGAGTCGACGACGACCTGGGCGGTCTCGTCGGTCAGCTGTTCGCCGGCTTTCGCGATCTTCTTCCCATCGACCTTGACATCCTCGGCCAGGACGCGGCCGAAGAGCGACGTGTCGACGTGAGCATGCTTCGTGATGGTGCCGTCGGGTCGACGAACGTTCACGACCGCGGGGATGGAGCGATCGGTCCCACAGTCCTCCTCGCGGACGATCACCTCCTGAGCGACGTCCACCAGACGGCGGGTCAGGTAGCCGGAGTCGGCCGTCCGCAGCGCCGTATCGGCGAGACCCTTGCGGGCGCCATGCGTCGAGATGAAGTACTCGAGGACGGACAGGCCTTCACGGAAGTTGGACTTGATCGGCCTGGGGATGATCTCGCCCTTCGGGTTGGCCACGAGCCCACGCATCCCGGCGAGCTGGCGGATCTGCATGATGTTCCCTCGTGCGCCGGAGTTCGCCATCATGTAGATGGGGTTCGTCGGGGTGAACTGGGCCTCCATGGCCTCCTTGACCTCGTCCGTCGCCTGGGTCCAGATCTCGATCAGCTCCTGGCGGCGCTCATCGTCGGTGATGATGCCGCGGCGGTACTGCTGCTCGACCTTCTGGGCGCGCTTCTCGTGGTCGTCCAGGATCGCGGCCTTCGTCGGCGGCGTCGTGACGTCCTCGATGCCGATCGTGACGCCCGCGCGGGTCGCGTAATGGAACCCGAGGTTCTTCAGGTCGTCGAGGACCTGCTCCACCTGCGCACGGTCGTAGCGGTGGACCACCTCGTCCACCAGGCGAGCAACGTCGCCCTTCAGCACCGGCTGGTTCCGGAATTCGAAGTCATCGGGGAACGCGGCGTTGAGCATCGCGCGGCCGATGGTCGTCCGCACGACCGGCGTGCGATCCTTCCATCCCTCGGCGGCAGGGTCGTAGCCCTCCGGCAGCATCTCGGCAGGGAGCGTCTTCCCCTCGAGACGGATGCGGATCGGGTCGTGGAGGGAGTGTCCGCGATCGAGCGCGAGCAGGGCCTCCGACACCGACCCGAACGCCGGGGTGTCTTCGTCCTTCCGGTCCTCGTTCTGGGCAAGTGAGAGGTAGTAGAGCCCGAGCACCATGTCCTGGGTCGGGGTCGCGATCGGACGACCGTGTGCCGGGGAGAGGATGTTGTTGGTCGACAGCATGAGGATCCTGGCTTCGGCCTGCGCCTCAGCGGACAGCGGCACGTGCACCGCCATCTGGTCCCCGTCGAAGTCGGCGTTGAACGCCGTGCACACGAGCGGGTGGATCTTGATCGCCTTGCCCTCTACGAGCACTGGTTCGAACGCCTGGATCCCGAGCCGGTGCAGCGTGGGTGCCCGGTTGAGCAGGACGGGGTGCTCGCGGATGACCTCTTCGAGTACGTCCCACACCTGTGGGCGGGCGCGCTCCACCATCCGCTTCGCGCTCTTGATGTTCTGCGCCAGCGCCTGATCGACCAGCCGCTTCATCACGAAGGGCTTGAACAGTTCGAGCGCCATCTGCTTGGGCAGACCGCACTGGTGCAGACGGAGCTCCGGGCCGACCACGATGACCGAACGCCCGGAGTAGTCGACACGCTTGCCGAGGAGGTTCTGACGGAAACGGCCCTGCTTTCCCTTCAACATGTCCGAGAGGGACTTCAGCGGACGGTTCCCCGGCCCGGTGACGGGCCGGCCGCGCCTGCCGTTGTCGAACAGGGCGTCGACGGCCTCCTGGAGCATCCGCTTCTCGTTGTTGACGATGATCTCGGGTGCCTGGAGGTCGAGCAGTCGCTTGAGGCGGTTGTTCCGGTTGATGACGCGTCGGTACAGATCGTTGAGGTCCGAGGTCGCGAACCGCCCGCCATCGAGCTGGACCATGGGGCGGAGGTCCGGTGGGATGACCGGGATCGCGTCGAGCACCATCCCGAGCGGGTTGGACTTGCCCTCAGCGAAGTTCGACGCGACCTTCAGGCGCTTGATGGCCTTCAGGCGGCGTGTACCCTTGCCGTTCTCGATCTGGTCCCGGAGGTTTTCGGCTTCGACCTCGGTGTCCATGTCGGCCAGCAGCCGCTTGATGGACTCGGCGCCCATGCCGCCGTCGAAGTAGTCGCTGAACCGCTCGCGGAGCGAACGGTAGACGTTGTCGTCGGCCACCAGCTGCTTCAACCGAAGGCCCTTGAATGCGGTCAGGACGTCGTCGAGGTGCTGGGAGTCGCGGCCGGCGGCCTCGTGGATCCTCTCAACGTCGCGCTGCGCCTCGCGCTTCGCGGCGGAGAGCTGCGCACCCTTGGCGCCTTCGGCCTCGAGCTCCTTGAGCCGGTCCTCGAGCTCAGCGAGCCGCTTCTTGACGTCGTCGTCGCGCTCCGTCTCGATGTCGCGCTTCTCGGCCTCCATCTCGGCCTCGATCTCGGGCAAGGCCTTGTGGCGGCGGTCCTCGTCGACACGCGTGATCACGTAGGCGGCGAAGTAGATGATCCGCTCGAGGTCCTTGGGAGCAAGGTCCAGGAGGTACCCCAACCGCGACGGAACGCCCTTGAAATACCAGATGTGCGTGACCGGCGCTGCGAGCTCGATGTGGCCCATGCGATCACGCCGAACCTTGCTGCGCGTGATCTCGACTCCGCAGCGCTCGCAGATGATCCCCTTGAATCGCACGCGCTTGTACTTGCCGCAGTGACACTCCCAGTCACGGGTCGGGCCGAAGATCCGCTCGCAGAACAGACCGTCCTTCTCGGGCTTCAACGTGCGGTAGTTGATGGTTTCGGGCTTCTTGACCTCGCCGTTCGACCACGCGCGGATCTGATCCGCTGTGGCAAGGCCGATCCGAAGCTCGTCGAAGAAGTTCACGTCCAACACTTAAAAGCTCGCCTCCTCGCGTGGCTCGCTCGTCATATGTTTCAACGCTTCGCTATTCCCTCGGGTCACTCGAAATCCGCCCCCGCCGGCTCGCGACGGCTCAGGTCGATCCCCAGCTCCTCCGCGGCGCGGAACACGTCCTCGTCGGTCTCCCGGAGCTCGATCTCCTCGCCCGCCGCCGAGCGAACCTCGACGTTCAGGCAGAGGGACTGCATCTCCTTGATGAGCACCTTGAACGACTCCGGGATACCCGGCTCGGGGATGTTCTCGCCCTTCACGATCGCCTCGTACACCTTGACGCGGCCGAGCACGTCATCCGACTTGATCGTGAGGAGTTCCTGGAGGGCGTACGCGGCGCCGTAGGCCTCGAGCGCCCACACCTCCATCTCGCCGAACCGCTGTCCACCGAACTGCGCCTTCCCGCCCAGCGGCTGCTGGGTGATCATGGAGTAGGGCCCGGTGGACCGCGCATGGATCTTGTCGTCGACGAGGTGCAGGAGCTTCAGGATGTAGGCGACGCCGACCGTCACCGGTTCCTCGTAGGGCTCGCCGCTGCGGCCGTCGAACAACCTCGCCTTGCCGACCTCGTCCACCTGACGGAGGCCATCCCGGTTGGGATGAGTGGAGGCGAGCGCCTCGAGGATCTCGTTCTCCCGGGCGCCGTCGAACACGGGCGTCGCAACGTGGACGGGGCCTTGGAAATCCGACCCGCCCTTGCTGAACCCGTTGAGCGCCGCCCATCCGAGATGCGCCTCGAGCACTTGGCCGAGGTTCATCCGGGACGGAACGCCGAGTGGGTTGAGGATGATGTCCACGGGCGTGCCGTCCTCCAGGAACGGCATATCCTCCTCGGACAGGATCGTCGAGATGACGCCCTTGTTCCCGTGGCGACCGGCGAGCTTGTCTCCGTCGGAGATCTTCCGCTTCTGCGCCACGTAGACGCGGACCAGCTGGTTGACCCCGGGCGAAAGCTCGTCGCCGTCGTCCCGGCTGAAGACCCGGACACCGATCACCTTGCCCGACTCACCATGCGGGACCTTGAGCGATGTGTCGCGCACCTCGCGCGCCTTCTCACCGAAGATCGCGCGCAAGAGTCGCTCCTCCGGCGTGAGCTCGGTCTCGCCCTTGGGGGTGACCTTTCCGACGAGGTAGTCCCCGGTGGTGACCTCCGCTCCGATCCGCACGATCCCTCGCTCGTCGAGGTCCTTCAGGATCTCCTCGGAGACGTTGGGGATGTCCCGCGTGATCTCCTCGGCACCAAGCTTGGTGTCGCGCGCGTCGACTTCGTGCTCCTCGATGTGGATCGACGTCAGCACGTCATCCTTCACGAGACGCTCCGAGATGATGATCGCGTCCTCGTAGTTGTGGCCCTCCCACGGCATGTACGCGACGATCAGGTTCTTCCCGAGCGCGATCTCACCCGCCTCGCTGGACGGGCCGTCGGCGATCACTTGGCCCTTGGCCACGCGATCGCCGATCGTCACGACCGGCTTCTGGTTGATGTTGGTGCCCTGGTTGGAGCGCCGGAACTTGACCAGGTCGTAGGTCCGCAGCGATCCGGAACGCTCCTTGACCACGATCTGCTCGGCGCTGACGTCTTCGACGACGCCAGCCTCCTCCGCGAGCGCGACGTCGCCCGCATCGACCGCGGCGCGGAACTCCACGCCCGTTCCCACGAGCGGCGCCTCGGCGCGAAGCAAGGGCACGGCCTGCTTCTGCATGTTGGCGCCCATCAACGCCCGGTTTGCGTCGTCGTGCTCGAGGAACGGGATCAGGGCGGCCGGCACGGACACGAGCTGCTTGGGCGAGACGTCCATGTAGTCGACGTCCTCCGGCGAGACCGAGTCCACCTCGCCGCCCTTGCGACGCACGAGCACGGACTCGCTCAGCCGCCCCGTGGTGGTGTCGTAGGGCGAGTTGGCCTGGGCGATGACGTGCCGGTCCTCTTCGTCGGCCGACAGGTAGTCGATCTTGGTCGTGACCTTGCCACCTTCCACGCGGCGGTACGGAGTCTCGATGAATCCGAACTGGTTGATCCGCGCGAAACTCGACAGCGACCCGATCAGGCCGATGTTCGGTCCCTCCGGGGTCTCGATCGGACACATCCGCCCGTAGTGCGACGGGTGCACGTCACGGACCTCGAACCCCGCCCGCTCACGGGACAGACCGCCGGGACCAAGCGCCGAAAGGCGTCGGCGATGCGTGAGCCCGGACAGCGTGTTGGTCTGGTCCATGAACTGCGACAGCTGGGACGTCCCGAAGAACTCCTTGATCGACGCAACGACGGGGCGGATGTTGATCAATGTCTGCGGCGTGATCGCCTCGACGTCTTGGGTCGTCATGCGCTCCTTGACCACCCGCTCCATACGCGAGAGACCGATCCGGATCTGGTTCTGGATCAGCTCGCCGACCGACCGGAGCCGCCGATTACCGAAGTGGTCGATGTCGTCGGGGTCGAAGCCCTCTTCGCCGGCGTGCAGGTTCACGAGGTAGGCGACCGTCTTCAGCATGTCTTCGTAGGTGAGGATCCCCTTGTACTTTGGTGCCCCTGTTCCGGTCTCGTCCTTCGCTTGGGGCGCCAGGATCCGGTACCGGAACTGCTCCCACGCCTTCTTGTCCGGGTTGTCGAGCTCACCTGCCGCGCGGTGATGCGCACGCAGCTGCTTCAACAGGTCGCCCTCCGCGGGACCGAGCTTCTTGTCGACCTTGTGACGGCCGACCTTCGCCAGGTCATAGCGCTTCGGGTTGAAGAAGAGATTCTCGAGCAGGGTCTTCGCGCTCTCGGCCGTGGGGGGCTCACCGGGGCGAAGCTTGCGATAGATGTCCTCGAGCGCCTCCTCTTGCGTCTGCACGTGGTCCTTCTCAAGCGTGAGCGTGATGGAGGGAGCATTCTTGAAGAGCTTGAGGATCTCGTCCTCGGACCACCCGAGCGCCTTGAGCATGACCGTCACGTTCTGGCGGCGCTTCCGGTCGATCCGGACGCCGACGGTGTCTTTCTTGTCGACGTCGAACTCGAGCCACGCACCGCGGCCCGGGATGATCTTCGCGATGAAGACGTCCTTGTCCGTCGTCTTGTCCAACTCGCGGCTGAAGTAGACGCCGGGTGAGCGCACCAGCTGGGAGACGACGACACGCTCGGTCCCGTTGATGATGAAGGTGCCGTGGTTGGTCATCATGGGGAAGTCACCCATGAAGACCTCCTGCTCCTTGATCTCGCCCGTCACCTTGTTGACGAAGGTGGCCTCCACGAACAGAGGGCGGGAGAAGGTGATGTCCTTATCCCGGCACTCTTCCTCAGAGAATTTCTGCTCGCGGAATTCGTGACGACCGAAATAGAGCTGGAACTGCTCGGTGAAGTCCTCGATAGGGCTTACCTCTTCGAGGACCTCCTTGATCCCTTCATTCAGGAGCCAATCGAACGACTCCCTTTGGATAGCAACGAGGTCCGGCAGCGGTAGGACCTCATCGAGCTTGGCGAAACTGACACGGTTCAGGGTCGGAACGAGCTGGTCAGGCAAATCTGGATCCCTCCCAGGAGGCTCTGGTGCGCACAGCAGTAGGGCGCGGTGGACGGCACGGCAAACGAGCAGTGTACGCACCGCTATGGCGTGCGTCAACCACGCCTGCCGGAACCCCAGCTGGGCTGGCGGGCACGGTACGCCTTTCGCGGGCGCCGGTCAACCCGTCGGAGGGCCTATACCTGCGTCATCCTGGAGGGATAGCTCGGTGGGCGCGACGGTTCAGCCGACCCGGACGACCGAGTCTTCCGTTGCCGCCTTGTCGATGCCGCCCATCGAACGGACCATCTCGGCGAAGGCGACACCGAGCTTGCGAGCCTGGTCCTTTGAGCCGATCGCCACTCCGCGCTCGCCGAGGACGTTGAAGAACTCCTCCATCGCCGCTCGCTCGTCCCCGAGCAACGAGGCCTCGGACACGTTCAGGGCGCGAGCCAACCGGTTCAGCGTCTGGATCGACGGCTCGACGTGTCCGTTCTCGTAGCGGGACAGTCGCGCCTTAGGGATCCCCGAGAGCTCCTCGAGCTCGGACTGGGAAAGCCCAGCCGAGAGGCGAGCCTCGCGAAGTCGGTTGCCGAAATGACGCCCTTGCTCCATATCTGCCCCCTCGATCACTTGCGTGGCTGCTGCCCGGCCGGAACCTAACACACGGGTTGCGCCGTGTCGTCGGTGTGCTGCAGCCCAATGTGTCCGAGAGCGGGGCCCGTTTCCCGGCCCCGCTCTCGCATCGATCGAAGCGCGCGATCGCGTCCGACTACTTGACCTCGACGCTCGCGCCCGCGGCCTCCAGCTGCTCCCGCGCCTTGTCAGCCTGCTCCTTCGCGACCTTTTCGAGGACCGGCTTGGGCGCGCCATCGACGAGGTCCTTGGCTTCCTTCAGCCCGAGGCTCGTCAGCGCTCGCACCTCCTTGATCACCTGGATCTTCTGGGCGCCGGCCCCCGTCAGGATCACGTCGAATTCCGTTTGCTCCTCCGCCTCTTCGCCGCCTGGAGCGGCGCCGGTGGCGGCCACCATCATCGGAGCGGCGGCCGCGGCCTTCACGTCGAAGGCCTCCTCGAACGCCTTGATGAACTCCGACAGCTCGAGGAGGTTCATCTCCTTGAACTGGTCGAGGAGCTGATCCGTGCTCATCTTCGCCATGGTCAGTCACTCCTTCCCGTCATCGTTGATCGGATCCGCATCCTGTTCTGCCTCGGGCGCTTCTGCCTCGGGCGCTTCTGCCTCGGGCTCGGCGGGCAATGTCGCCTTGTGCGCCTCCAGCAGGGACAGGAACCTCGATTGCGCCGAAACGAGCGTGGCGGCGGCTCGCGCGATCTCGCCCTTCAGGAGGCCCGCGACCTTGGAGAGCATCACCTCTCGGCTCTCCAGGTCGGCGAGGCGATTCGCGTCGTCGGCCGAGAGCACCTGCCCTTCCATGTACCCGCCCTTCAGCACGAGGGTGGGGAACTGCTTGGTGGCTGCCTTGATCTTCTTCGCGGCACTCACCGCGTCGCCATCGACGAACGCGACCGCGGACGGCCCGGACAGCAGCTCGGTCAGCTCCAACCCGGCCTCGGCAGCTGCTCGCTGCATCAGCGTGTTCTTGACCACGGTCAGGCTGGCGTCCGCGTCGCGAAGCGTTCGCCGGAGCTCGGTGATGTCGGACACGGTCAGTCCGCGATATTCGGCGAGCAGCAGGGCGGCGGACCCTTCGATCCGGCGTTTGAGCTCGGCCACCCGTTCGAGCTTCTCGGTTCTCGGCATCGCGCCTCCTCGGAGATGAAAATCGCGTCTCCGCAGACAGCGGAGACGCGCACGGAGGCTGCCATCTCAGGTTCGCTGCCTCGGCAGGTACCCGGAACGGGATTGTGCGCTCGGGAGCGCCCCTGCTGTCTGCGGCTTGCCCAGGATACGGGGGCCCTCCTGGGACCGACAAGCATCGCCGCATCGGCCTTCCATCCGCCGTGCTCCGGAAGCGGTCGTGCTCCGTTTTCCCCAGGTCTCGCGCCTAAAGACCCCTTCGACCTCGGTCGAAAGTCTGAGAGCAACCGCTCCCCAGCGGTTCAGGTCTGCGTGCACCTTCGGCACGCGGACGTTCGAAGCGTGGAAGAGGTGAACGTACGTGCCGGGCGAGATGGACGAGATCGTTGCGGAGTTCCTCGTCGAGAGCTACGAGAGCCTCGATCGGTTGGACCGCGACCTCCTCGCGCTCGAACGAGACCCCGAGTCCCGTGACGTGCTCGCGAGCATCTTCCGCACCATGCACACGATCAAGGGCACCTGCGGGTTCTTGGGGTTCCTCAAGCTCGAACGGATCGCCCATGCGGCGGAGAGCCTCTTGGCGGATGTCCGAGACGGGTCCATGGCGATCACGCCGCAGACCGCCGGCGTGCTCTTGGCCACAGGCGACGTCTTGCGCCTGATCCTGCGACAGATCGAGGTGAGCGGCACCGACGGCGACGACGACCATGATGCGCTCGTCGCCGACCTCGAGCGGCTACGGATGGCTCCGGAGAGCGTGAACCCGACGATGAGGCCCGCGGCCGAGGTGACGCCCCCCGCCGCGCCCACGCGGGGCGCCCGCCCGCGACGCGCCTTCACGGACACGACGGTCCGGGTCGACGTGGGCTTGCTGGACCGGCTGATGACCCTCGTCGGCGAGCTGGTGCTCGCACGCAACCACCTCGTCGCGCTTGCGGCGGACACGCCTGATCCGTCGCTCGCGTCCGCCACCCAGAGCGTCGACCACATCACCGCCGAGCTACAGGAAAGCGTGATGAAGACGCGACTGCAGCCCATCCGCACGGCGTGGAGCACCTTCCCCAGGGTCGTCCGCGACCTCGCCGTCGCGCTGGACAAGCGTGCCCGGATCGAGACCGTCGGCGATGACACCGAGCTGGATCGTTCGATCATCGAGGCGATCAAGGACCCCTTGACGCACATCGTGCGCAACGCGGTCGACCATGGCATCGAGGAACCCGAGCTCCGGATCGCGGCAGGCAAGCCCGCGGAAGGTGTCGTGTCCGTCCGCGCCTACCACGAGGGCGGCCAGGTCACGATCGAGGTGTCCGATGACGGGGCCGGGATCGACCTGGAAGCCGTCAGAGCGAAAGCGGTCGAGCTCGCCTCCATGACACCGGAACAGGCGACGCGGATGTCCGAGCGAGACGTGGTCGATCTGCTCTTCGTCCCCGGCTTCTCGACGGCCGACCATGTGACGACCGTGTCCGGCCGCGGCGTCGGGATGGACGTCGTTCGCACCAACATCGAGCGGATCGGCGGAAGCATCGACGTCACCAGCCGATCGGGAGGGGGTACGAGCTTCAAGATCCGGATCCCGCTCACGCTCGCCATCATCCCCGTGCTCATCGCCACGGCCGCCGGCGAGCGCTTCGCGATCCCGCAGGCCAACCTTCTCGAGCTCGTCGGGATCGTGCCGGGATCGATCGAGACCCTTCACGATGTCCCCGTCTTCCGTCTCCGCGATCGGCTATTGCCGGTCGTCTCCCTGGCGCGCGAACTCCGCCTAGACGATGGCGTGGAGGAGTTACCCGCCGGGCGCTTCCTCATCGTGCTTCAAGCAGACGACCGCCGGTACGGGCTCGTGGTCGACGGACTCAGCGACCCGTCGGAGATCGTGGTGAAGCCGCTCGGTTCGCACCTGAGCGGACTCGAGGTGTTCGCGGGCGCGACCATCCTCGGCGACGGGCACGTCGGGCTGATCCTCGATGTTGTCGGTCTCGCCGACCGGGCCGGCGTCGCCCGGGCCGACCGCGAGCGAACGCTCGACCTCGAACGGCACGACGACGGACCGCACGACCGCCCGTCGTTGCTCGTGTTCGCCGGCCCTGCCGGCGGCCGTATGGCGGTTCCGCTCGAGCTCGTCGATCGCCTGGAAGAGTTCCCGCGCGCGGTCGTTGAACGTACGGGTTTCGACGAGGCGGTCCGCTACGGCGACCGCATCTTGACGCTCGTCCCGGTGGACGACCTCTTGGACGAACGGCGACGGGAGCCGCGCCGGACGGGCGAGGACATGCCGGCCGAGCTTCAGGTCTTGGTCCACCGTCGAGGCGACGACCTCGTCGGGCTCGTCGTGGGTCGGATCATCGACATCGTGGAGCAGCCGCTGGAGCTGCAGGCTGCCGGCCGCCCCGGTGTGAGCGCCACGATGTTCGTCCAGGGACGTCTCACCGAGATCATCGATCTGCCCGCCCTCCTCGAGGCGCGTGAGGATCGCCGTGGCCTCGATGTATCGGCGAGTTCGGGAGCCGCTTCGTGAAACGACTGGCCACGTTCACGGTCGATGGTCGCTCACTCGGGGTGGACGTCGCGAGGGTTCGAGAGGTGTTGCGTCCCCACGAGCTGACGCGCGTGCCGCTCGCGCCGCCCCAGATCGCTGGCTTGATCAATATCCGCGGCGAGATCGTGACGGCTTTCGATCTCCGCGAGCTGCTCGCACGGCCACGGCGCGAGAAGGACCAACGACCGATGAACGTCATCGTGACGACCGAGCACGGCCACGTGAGCATGCTCGTCGATGCCGTGAGCGACGTGCTCGAGTTGGATGACGATGCGTTCGAGGCGCCGCCGTCGACGCTTCGAGGTGCCGGCCGGGACGTGATCCGTGGCGCGTACAAGCTCGACGGCGGGCTCCTTCTGGAGCTTGACCTGGATGCGGCGATCGGAACCACGAGCCCCTCGGGGATCGATGCGGAGGTGGACGACCGATGAGGTTTGGGCGGAAGAAGCGTCGCGACGCGGGCTTGGCACAGCAGACGTCTCAGCGAGCGAGACGGTTCCGGTGGACCGTCAGCCGGAAAATCATGGCGCTCGGACTCGCGGGCCTCTGCGCCGCGCTCGCGGTGATGCTGGTTCAACGAGTGGCGATCCGGTCGCTCGCGGCAGCGAGCGACCGGACGGCGGCGACCGCCGCCGCCGTTCGAGCGGGCATGCAGGCAGACATGATGCAGGACGCGATCCGCGGCGACGTGTACCTGGGGATGCTCGCCGGAGGTCCGGAACCGAGACTCGACACCACGACGATCGAACGAGACGGTCAGACCCTGCTGGGCAGTCTCGCGGCCGCGCAAGTCCAGCTGAAAGACGACCCCGACATCGTCGCGCGGTTCCGGGTCGTGGTCCCGGTTGCGAAGACCTACGTCGATGGCGCGAAACAGCTCGCGGTCCTGACCGGGACGGATCGTCCGTCGGCGCTCGCGCAACGCGACACGTTCGAACAGTCATCGCAGGACCTCCGGTCGATGCTGAGCGACCTCACGGACGTCATCCAGGCACGAGCAGCACAGGCCGCCAGCGATGCGAACGCTGTGGCCGAGCGCGTCCAGGGGATGCAGATCTGGTTCACGATCGCGGTCTTCGCGGGATTCTTCTACGCGGCTCGGCTCGTCTCTCGCGGCATCACGAAGCCGCTCGCCGAATGCGCCGTCGGGCTCGAGTCGCTCGCCCAGGCGGACCTGACGAGCGAGGTCCGCGTGTCGGGATCCGATGAGGTCGCGCAGCTCGGAGCCTCGTTCAACAGAGCGGTCGGCGACCTCTCCACCGTCGTCCGGCGGATCCGCGAGTCCGCATGGACGCTCGCTTCTTCCTCGGAAGAGCTGTCCGTCACGAGTACGCAGATGGGCGCTTCTGCCGAGGAGACGTCCGCCCAGGCGAACGCGGTGTCCGCGGCGGCGGAGCAGGTCTCGGCTAACGTGAACACGGTGGCGGCTTCCGCCGAAGAGATGTCGGCGTCGATCCGCGAGATCGCCTCGTCGGCTCACGAGGCCGCGGATGTGGCCGCCGAGGCCGTCACGGCCGCGGGATCGACCAATGCGACCGTGCGCCAGCTCGGGGATTCCTCGGCCGAGATCGGCGAGGTGATCAAGGTGATCACCTCGATCGCCGAGCAGACGAACCTGCTGGCCCTCAATGCGACGATCGAGGCCGCCCGTGCAGGCGATGCGGGCAAGGGGTTCGCCGTCGTCGCGAACGAGGTCAAAGAGCTCGCGAAGGGGACGGCTGCCGCGACCGAGGAGATCGGCCAGAAGGTCATCGCGATCCAGGGCGACGCCCATGCGGCGATGGCCGCTATCAGCCATATCTCCGAGGTCATCACGCGGATCAACGACATCCAGGGAACGATCGCGTCCGCGGTCGAGCAGCAGACCGCGACCACGAACGAGATCACCCGGCACGTGACCGAAGCGGCGACAGGGGCCGGGGAGATCGCCGCGAACGTCACCGGGGTCGCCCAGGCGGCACAGGACACGTCGTCGGGCGCCGCGTCGGCGCAGTCTGCCGCCCAGGACCTGGCGCGGTTGGCGGAGGAGCTCAGCCTGACCGTCTCGCGCTTCGTCGTCGAGGGGTCGGCGCGGCTCCGCCGGATGCCCGCCGCCCGCAGCACGGACACGGACACGAGATCCGGCATCGAACCGAGTCTGGCCGGGGCCGGACGGGGGATGACGGGCGGGAACGGCATGGGAACCGCGGGATGACGCGGATGACGGATCGGCAGGAGATGGAGGACACGATGCGAGCACTGGTGATCGACGATTCGAAAGCGATGCGGATGATCCTCAAG
>WNGI01010375.1_pt1 | contig 14631 bp, 11 predicted proteins | sample 5400621 | NCBI WGS metagenome assembly WNGI01 (sample SAMN13153374, study PRJNA577476) | soil metagenome | isolation source: 20 cm soil or saprolite under Garry oak tree replicate 1 | place: USA:California | collected 2016-06-15 | reverse complement strand
AGACCTGACGGAACGCTCGCAATTCAATATGCGAACGGGACGTTTCAGAATTTCATTCCATGGCAGCCCGCGAGATTCCGCATCAAGGAATTCGCCGACGTGATCTTCGAGTTCGTCTCAGTGAATGGACGTGTGACGGAGCTCAAGCAAACGGATCCGTCCGGGGAATTCAGGTTCACGCGAAAATAAGACTTACGGGCCGGTCGCCGGACCCGTTCCGATATCGCTGCGCACGAAACCGTACCTCTCCGGATGCTTCGAGATGCGGCCCGCTGCAATTATCATCGGCACGTAGTCCTGAGTTTCCTTGGGAAGAAGAGCCGAGATGCGATAGTAATCGCCGTCGGTTCCTCTTTCACTGCCTGTTACTTCGCGCATGATTCGGCCGACGCGATTCTCACCAGTGTTGTACGCTGCGGCGGCGAGATACCACGATCCGAAGCGATTGTGCAAGTCCGACAGGTACGACAGTGCAGCATCGGTCGCCTTGTCGGGCGTGTTTCGCTCATCGAGTCTCTTGTTGACGACTAAGCCGTAGCGCTTGCCTGTCTCGCTCACGAACTGCCACAACCCGCCCGCTTTTGCCGGAGACTCCACGCGCGCGTTGTCGATGTTCGCGAGATCCCATCCAGGCATGTTGTCCGGTTGGGACACAACCGCTGGAAACAGCGTTGGGAACAGCGCTGACTGAAGCGACTTCGTATCCGAGCCCACACGTGGAACGGTGTAGACGGCGGCGAGTATCGTCATGCTCACCAGACCGAGATTCCGTCTCAGGGTGGGATTTACGAACCTCTTGAAGCGGTTCACAAATCCTCCTTTTTGGAATCGGAGCTTTGTGTGGAATGCGTAGTGTTCAACGCAATCCAACAGCTTGGTCCGACTATGAACGTACTCCTGAAAGCTAGTGGCGTGCGGCCTGAATGGTAGGGAGTTCGGCCGCGGTTCGGCTCCGTTAAGCCGCTGTAATACCGATAGTTAACGCATCCACATAAAGTGATTTCTCACTAGATTTGTGACGCCAAATTGGGGCCCAAAATCAGCCCTCAATGACGCTGTTTATCCGCCACTAATTGCGGCAAGAACGAGAATCTTCGTCCCATCTGGCGTCGAAGTTTTCAATCCATCGAGGAAGCGAATATTCTCGTCGTCTCTGAAAACGTTCACGTGCGCCCGAACATTTCCTTGCTCGTCGATGATTCGATCGAGCACACCCGGAGAGTTTTTTCCGAGTGCTGCGAGAGCGCTACCGACAGTTGCACATGGTTCGTCAATCTCGATTGTCGATCTTCCATCGACGGTCAATCCAAGCGCCTTCGGCAACTCGATTGTAATCACGCGCCCATAACTGTTGTCTTCACACACACGATAGGCGGCAAGCTATCCGCGATCTCACGCCACGTCGCACCGTCGTCAGTCGATCCAAACAACTTCCCGCTACGCGTTCCGAAATAAATTCCCGACTGATCCATCGAGTCCGTCGTCATCGCATCGCGCAACACAGTCTCGTACGCATTCTTCTGCGGCAATCCTTCGGTCAAGGGCTCCCAGCTCGCGCCTGCATCCGTGGTGCGATACACACGGAGCTTCGCCTCGGGCGTACAACGAAACATGTCGGACTCGAGCGGAACGATGTAAACAGTGTCGGGATCTTTCGGATGCATCTGCATCGCAAATCCGAAATCCGACGGAACTCCGTTCGCGATGTCGGTCCAGCTCTCGCCCCAATCATCGCTTCGATAAAGTCCCCAATGATTCTGGAGAAACAATCGCTCGGGTTTCGATGGATGCTGGACGACCTTGTGAACGCACTGCCCGAACTCCGGATATTTGTCTGGTAAGAATTCCGCACGCACACCGACGTTGCGCGCCTTCCACGTCTTGCCGCCATCATCGGTGCGATACACACCCGCCGCCGAAATCGCGATCAGCATCCGCTTCGGGTTCTTCGGGTCCAATACTATAGTATGGAGGCACAACCCACCCGCACCCGGCTGCCACCTCGGCTGATGCTCGTGATTCAATAGTCCGCGATTCGGCTTCCACGTCTCACCGCCGTCGCGCGACTCGAACAGCGCCGCCGGCTCGACGCCGCAATACATCACGTCCGGCTCATTCGCTCGACCTGGAATTATCTGCCAGATCTGGTTCAACGCGCGACCGGAATCCTCAGGAAATTTTATCGTGTAACGCTCGGGTTCCGTCCACGTGCGACCGAAATCGTCGCTCGTTCTTAGCGCACTTCCGATGAATGTGTTGTTCGCGCCAACGAAAGTTCGATTGCGACCATTTCGTTTGTCATGCAGCATGGCGTAAATCGCAAAGCCGCGAAAATATGGTCCCTCGACTTTCCATTTCTTACGCGATTCATCGGCGTGCAACACAAACGCGCCTTTCATCGTTCCGACTAGAAGAAGGACGTCACTCATCGTGCATACCTCTCCGCACCCAGAAAATGAAGGGAGACGTACTGTTCGTCGCCGATCACCCAGCTGTCGTGCGGAACAGCTGGGACATGAAACAGATCACCGGCCGAAAGCTCGTTGATGGTTCCGTCCTCGAATGCGACGGCGCATTTGCCGACCGAGCAGAGCGGGGCACCAACGTTCGGCGCTACGTGAAGCGACCATTTCCATCCTGGCTCGTACGTCGCGCGTCCGACTGTGACGCCGCCGATGTTGACGATCTCGAAGCGGCCTAGCTCCATCGTACGATTGTCATCAGGAGTGGAAAATTCCTTAACCGTTACATCAGGCATAGCCGTCGCTCCTATTTCGTTTTCTTCTTTTTCGCCGCTTTCGCCATGCTGAAATCTCCCGTCTTTCAGCGCAACCAGCGAAAAGATACTTAACCTGATGCGCGCCGGATAAGCCGCGATTGCTCCTTGATACTTCCGACTGATTGCCGCATATACAATGTGCGTCTCAACGCCGAATCCTCGCAGCCAAATCATCTGAACGAGGTCGCCATGCGTTATGCGTCAACGATTCTTCTCGCAGTATTGATTTCGGGTTGCAGCGACTCTCATCCGTTCTCTCCCGGCGCGACCGACGATCCCAACAAGCCATTCAGAAATCTTACGATTCTTGTCGACGTTTCAGGAGATCCGTCTACCGGCCCCCAGCAGTTCGGCACGTTCGTCGACGGAACACTGTTCAGTAACGTCAATCCGAATAACGAAACGCGCTTCGCCGTATCGAACGGAAAGCACACTATTGCACTAGCACCATTCCTTGGGTTGTCGGGATGGTGCATCAACACCAGTCCGAATTCATTCACCGAGGGACTCAGTGGTGACGTGATAACGAGAATTGTCTTCTCGATCGATTGCCCGGCGCTCGACGGAGCCGGTGTTCTTCAGTTGACCGTAAGCGCACAAGGAAGTACGGCCCAGGCACGGGTCCCTCTGACGTTGATCAGATTGAACGGCTCTCCGGTCACGAGGTCGATCTCTGCGCTCGCGAACGGTGTTTCAGTGATCGACCTTCCAACTGGACTTTATCGCGTACAGCTGGACGCGACTGCGACGTGCGAACCAAACTACATTCTCGCGGCAATGGAGCTCTCCTCGCGGACAATAGCAGTGAGGAGCGGTGGGCAGTCGTCGTTCGCGCTCAGTTATCCCTGTCCAACATAAGCTCGTCGTCTACGGCTTGCGCTGATCGGCTCGTCGAAGAAAATCGCGAAGCACAGCATTGTAGCGATCGGGCTCGTCGTGCATCGTGAGGTGAGCGCTCTGCTCGAAGACAACGAGCTCAGAGCCGGGCACCAAACTTTGATAATACCTGGCAGCACCCATTGACGGATCATATCGTCCGACCGTGAACAACGTGGGGACGCTGATTTCACCGAGATGATCTGTGTGCTTGGGAAGCGGACGACCACCCCTTATGTACTTTGCGATAGACGCGTTGTTGAGAGCGATCGCACTATCGAGGTCAGCAGACCACGGGACACGTCGGGCGTGATAATGTTCCATAAAAATCCGGTTGGCTCTGATATACTCCGGAGCGTCGAGAGTCTGATCCTGCTGGTGGCGGATCATCACGCTGGAAACAGAATCGGGCAATGTGCGGATGAGACTGTCGCGGTCGCGGCGAAATCTCTGCGGATCGAGAGCGGGACCAGCGAGGATCACACTACGAACGCCCTTCGGTTTCCTCTCCATATATGCAGCGACCTGCGTTGCGCCGAAGGAATGTCCGTAAAGATGAACCGTCGTTAGACCAAGAGCTTCGCGCACTCGCGCTATCTCATCAACGAACCGGTCCATGCGCCAGAGCGTCGTATCTGTTGGCCGATCAGAGTTACCGCCGCCGAGCTGGTCATAAAAAATCACTGGGCGATCGACGGCGAGTGCCGCCATCGGCTTTAGATAGAAATGATTGACGCCTGCACCGCCATGAACGACGAGCAGTGGAGTATTGGGCCCGCTCCCGACGACTTGATACCAGACGCGTCCGCCTTCGACGGGAATGAATCCTTCGCGCTGCGTCACGTGCGCTGATGCGCATGCGCTCAACGAGAGAAGCGATGCAGCGGTGATCACGCAAGATGCTCGTTTCATCGAGGTCGTCCTCCGGTTGGAGACGTGAAGATTCGCTCATCGAGTCCGACGCTGCGCACGATCGCGGCGAATCGCGCGCTCCTGCGCAATGGATCGAACTCTCTTTCGCTCAACGAGTAGCTTGTTGGAAAGTTGGTGCGGAGCGCAGCCGATCGCTCCATATCGGTCAAGGCAGCGGCCGTGTCGCCAATGGCCAGATGAAGCAGGGTTGCAGCGCCTGACTTGTAGTTTTCGGGTCGAACGCGGGCATCTTTAGCGGTCTTCAGCAATGCCAGCGCACGTTCCCTATGTCCAAGGCGAGCCAAAAGTCCAGCCGCGGGTGAGCGCCATTGAGGCACTCGATTCCACAACCGCTCCGCAAATATCAGCGCTTTAGCGGAGTCGCCAACGACTGTATGGACCTGACTCGCCATGTACAGCGCCGGCGGATTCACCGAATCGAGCTGCATTGCGCGATTCGATTCAACGATCGCCTCATCGTTGTGCCCGGTGAGAGACAGCAGGTGTCCGAACCAGCCTGACGCCACCGCGGAGTACGGATCGAGCATTCGCGCGCGCTCGAATTGCGTTTTTGCCTCTGACACGTGACCCGTGTAGTGCAGCACACGGCCATATTGCAAACGAGCCGACGCATCTTCTGGACTGAGCGCCACCGCGTGGCGGTGCTCGGCGAGCGATTGATCCCACTGCCACGCGTGCGAGTATGCGATACCCAATGCTGTATGAGCTTCGGCGAGCGTCGTGTCGAGTGCCAGTGCACGCTTCGCAGCGGGAATGGCGCGGACGCCGACAGCACGCGCGTCAGTATCGCTGAAATAGGGAAGGAGCTCGAGCGCGACACTGAGCGCCGCGTAAGCGCGCGCGAAAGTGCTGTCCCTCGCAATCGCCTGCTCAAAATTCTTGACTGCCTGCGCAACCCCGGGACCTCTTCGCTCGAGAAGATACCGACCGCGCAGGTAAAGATCGTACGCTTCCGCGTCGGAGGTTCCGCTGCTCGTGGCGCTGCGAAGTGACGCAAGATTTCCACGAGTCGAGGTCTTCCCTTGTAGAGCAATGGCGACATCGCTAGCGAGATCGTCCTGGATCGAGTAGGCCTGTTGCGAATCGCGCTCATAATCCTCCGACCAGAACTCGCTGTTGTCGGATGCGTTCAATACTTGTGCGGATAGACGAAGCCTCTCGCCGACCCGTCGTAGTGTTGCGTGCACGAGGTATCCCGCGTCAAGCGCTTTCCCAACGCTTTGGGCGTTGACGTCTCGCAGCCCGCGATAGCGATACGTCAGCGTTCGGGAAATAACGCGAATGCCGCTGACTTTTCCCAATGCCGTCGCAAGACCATCAGCCATTCCCGATGAGAGGTATTCCTGCGTCGAGTCGCCGCCTTCGTTCAGGAAGGGAAGAACCGCAATTGATTTTGTCGACGCTGGTGAAGGCGCACTCGCCGAGGAGCGCTTTGATGCCACGAACACCGAGAGCGAAATCACGAGCACGGCGAAGAGCGCGGCCATCGCGAGTCGTCGCCTGCGCGTTCGCGGGATGAACGTAAACGATGGACCCGACATGTCGCCTTCGAGACCGGCGAGAATCGCAGCCGCTGATTGCGGTCGTCGATCCGGATCCTTCTCTAGACATTGCATGACGAGAAGCGCGAGTGATTCCGGACAATCGGAGCAGCGCTCTTCGACTGCGGTGGGGTTTTCGCTCAAGTGCGCGGCGAGTAATCCACCCGCTGTTCGACCTTCGAATGGCGGCTTGCCCGTCAGCAGCTCGTACGCGAGACATCCAAACGAATAGAAGTCAGCGCGATGATCGATGTTTTTATCGCCGGCGATTTGCTCAGGGGCCATGTACGCGGGTGTGCCGATCGCCATTCCGGCCGACGTGAACGTCGTCGCTGGCGCATCACTTTGACCGCCCTGACGGGCCGCGGTGAGAGCCTTCGCGATTCCAAAATCCGTAACGACTGCCGCATGACCCGAGAGCAACACGTTGTCGGGCTTGATGTCGCGATGCACAACGCCATGTTGATGCGCATACGCGAGTGCACGCGCAACATCGCGAAGGACGCTTACCGCTTCCGGTACTGCGATAGGCGGATCGCGACGAAGTCTGTCGCGCAACGATTGCCCTTCGACGAAGGGCATCGTGTAGTACGGCGCACCTGCAACTTCGCCACTCGACAAAACCGGAACGATGTTCGCCTGCTGAAGCGATGCCGCGAGACGAATCTCGCGCGCAAAGCGCTGCGCCGAGACTCCAGCGATTAACTCGGGCGACAGAACCTTGATGACAACTCGTCGATCGAGCGAACGCTCGAGTGCAACGAACACGCGCGACATTCCACCGCCACCGAGCTCGCGCTCGATTGTGTAGCTGCCGCTGAGTGTGGACTCGAGCTGAGCGCGAAGGTCCGACAATAGTTCGCTCGGGAAGAACGGCTTGTCTCAGATATAGGAGCAACAGCGCCGATGTCAACGAGGAGAGAAGCTACCTGCACCTGCTACCAGCAACGCGATTGCTTGCTGCCACTCGAGAATGCGCATACAATCATGCGACCCGGCTAACGGGAAGCGGCACATGCAGCGTGACGATGTAGACCGAAGTAACACGAGCGACGACACGTCGTACTCGGTCAGCATGATCCAGGAAGCTCTCGGGGATCGCTATCGTGTCGAGCGCGAAATCGGCCGCGGAGGAATGGCCGTCGTCTACCTCGCACAGGATCGAAGGCACTCGCGAGCGGTTGCGATCAAGGTCCTTCGATCCGAGCTCGGAACGGTTATCGCGCCACAGCGATTCAATCGCGAAATCGGCATCGCCGCGCAGCTCACGCATCCGAACATCGTACCGCTATATGACTCCGGGGCAGCCGGCGAGCTGCTGTACTACGTCATGCCGTTCATCAACGGCGAATCGCTGCGCGACCGGCTGAGGCGTGAAGGCCAGCTTCCAATTGACGACGCTGTCAGCATCACCTGCGACGTCGCCAGTGCGCTCCAATATTCGCACACGCTTGGTCTCGTTCACCGCGATATCAAGCCGGAAAACATTCTGCTCGAGGGCGGGCGAACGATTGTCACGGATTTTGGAATCGCTCGCGCAATCGATTCCGTTGGGAACGACAAGCTCACGCAGACCGGACTGAGCCTCGGCACACCAGCATACATGAGTCCGGAGCAAGCTAGCGCAGGCAGCGTCGACGCTCGGAGCGATATCTACAGTCTTGGCTGCGTCCTATATGAAATGCTTGCTGGATCACCGCCGTTCGGCGGCGAAAACGCGCGCGCGATCATTGCGCGCAAAATGGTCGATCGGCTTCCAAGTCTACACGTTGTACGCGAGACGGTCTCGCCGGCGCTCGAAGATGTACTGTCGAAAGCGTTGGCGAGATCACCCGCCGACAGGTTCGCAAGCGCCGATCAGTTCAGCGCGGCACTGGCAACAGCGCTGAAAGCTCCCCACGTGAAACGAAAGCGGCCGTCACTGCGCCGCGTAAGTGCCATCGCTGGTGTCATCGTGCTTGCGCTCGCAGCAACGGCCTGGCTGGCGAAGTCGCGTGGACTCCTGTTCGCTGAGCCGCGTATTGAATCGGTAGCAGTCCTTCCGTTTCAGAATCTTTCTCAGGACGGCGGACAAGACTATCTCGCCGCCGGCATGCACGACGCTTTAATCACCGAGCTGGCTCAGGTTGGAACTTTGCGGGTTATATCGCGAACGTCGACGCTGCGCTTCAAGAACACAGAGAAGTCGGCGGCCGAAATCGCGAGTGAGCTCGGTGTCGATGGACTAATCGAGACGTCGATGGTGAAAACCGGTGACAGCATTCGTATTCAGTCACAGTTGATTCGTACCCATCCTCGCGAAGCGCATGTCTGGGCGCGCACATACAACATCGACTCTCGCGGTGTGTTCGGGTTGCAGCGAGACATGGCGCGCGAAATCTGGGATCGAATCAACGTTCACGTCACGCCTGTCGAAGCAGCTCGTCTCGCGCAAGCTCACGAGGTGCAGCCTCTCGCGTATGAAGAGTATCTGCGGGGCCAGCACCTGCTTCGTCAGAATACCCTCGCTTCTGCGAACGAAGCGATGGTGCACTTCGAAGCTGCGCGGCAGCGCGACTCGAGCTATGCTCCGATTTACATGAGCATCGCGGGTGTGTGGTCCTGGCGCGCCAGATTGGGCGCAATGCCGCCTGAAGAGGCATTCCGAAATGCTGAGCCTTCCGTGGCACGCGCCCTTCAGCTCGACAGTACGAGCGTTGACGCCCACTTGATGCTCGCGGCAGTGAGAGAGTTTCAGTGGAATTGGCCGGCGGCGGACAGGGAATACCGGCGCGCATTGGCGATCGCTCCGAATGATGCCCGGGCTTGCGGTAATTATTCCATTTTTCTTTCCAATCTGCGTGACCCATCAGAGGGACTGCCGCTCGCCGACCGAGCGCTCCGACTCGACCCTCTGAATCCGTTCGCTCACATTCAAGTCGGCACTGTCTTACGAGACATGGGTCGCTTCGACGAAGCCGCCGTGCACGATCACATCGCTTTGAAAATCGCTCCGGGGTCGGCGCTCGCCTATTGGGCGTTGTGGCAAATATTCTACGAGAAAGGTCAACCGGACTCGGCGCTTGCGGCACTCAAGGGCTACTTCAGAGCAAGCAACGACAGCGCTGTTCTGAGGGTGCTCGAACGCGCAAAAATGCCCGGCGGTTTCCGCGCAGCGCTTCGCGACGCAGCGGACATGCTGGCCAAACGCGCGGAAACGAAATACGTCAAGCCATTCTGGCCTGCGGCCCTTTACGCATATGCGGGCGAGACTGATCTTGCGCTCGATTGGGTGGAGCGCGAAGTCGAAGATCGCGCGGCTGAAGTTCGAACCCTTCGCGTTTGGCAAGGCGCAGAGAAATTCCGGAATCATCCGCGGTACCAGGCGGTGTTGAAGCGAACGAAACTCGATGTAGGTCTACCACGCTGACCCTGGTCGCGTTGATTCACGCGCTCATCTAATCACCTTGCTCATCCACGCGTCGCCGTGATAATCGCGCGTGACGACAACAGCACAGTGTCGATTCTGAGTGATCTCGATCGACGTCCTGGTAGAGCAGATAATCGATGTAACGAATTCCATGCAACCTTGTCATTACAGCGATTTCGGTTTATGTTCGGTAGCCGGATAGGTGGTCGAGAACGCACGCTTCGCCGTTTGTTGAGGAAATGCTGAATGCAGTTCGCTGAGAGATTTATCCGCCGTCCTGTGCTCTCGAGCATGATCAGTCTCGGACTGGTCCTGGTCGGAGGCATCGCGTACACGCGACTTCCAGTGCGCGAATTTCCCGACGCCGATGCGCCGGTTGTTTCAGTCACTGTTCTTCTTCCCGGCGCGAGTCCGCAAGTCGTCGAGTCCGCGGTGACCGACGTGCTCGAGGAAGAGCTCTCGAGCATCGAAGGAATTCGCGCAATCACAAGCGCGAGTCAGGAACAACTCAGCACGATCACCCTCGAGTTCACGCTCGACCGCAACATCGAAGCAGCCGCGCAGGACGTTCGAGACAAAGTGGCGCGCGTGCGTGGACGCCTCCCCGAAGACGTCGAAGAGCCGGTGATTGCGAAACAGGAAGCCGACGCATTTCCAATCATGTTCCTCGCGCTCACATCGAAGTCGTATGACCTGATGGAGCTGTCCGACATCGCAGACCGCCAGATCAAGCCGAAGCTGCAGACGATCAAAGGCGTGTCGGGCGCGCCGATTTACGGAGAGCGGCGATTTGCAATGCGCGTGTGGCTTTCGCCTGCAGAGCTCGCGGCGCGAGGACTCACGGCGCAAGACGTCGAGAATGCGATTCGTACTCGCAGTGTCGAGATTCCCGCGGGTCGCATCGAATCCGACCGACGCGAATTTTCCGTTCGCTACCTCGGCGAAATGAAAACGCCCGATGAGTTCGCAAATCTCACGGTATCGAGTGGAAATGGCGAGCTCGTGAAGCTCGGAGATGTTGCTCGTGTGCAGCCCGGTCCCGAAGACGAGCGATCGGTCACGCGGTACTCTCGCGAGCCCGCGGTTTTTATCGGAGTTGTACGACAATCGAAAGCGAATGTGATCGAGGTCGCCAATGGCGTGCACGCGGCATTACCCGGGATCCAGGCAGCACTTCCAGCTGGAGTCGATCTGAAGATGGCGTTCGACGGATCCGTCTTTGTTCAGAGATCGATCAGCGAAGCGAAGCAGACGCTGCTGATTACTGCCGGCCTCGTGATTCTCATCTTCTTCCTTTTTCTCGCGACGCTTCGCGCGACGATTATTCCAGCGTTGGCAATTCCTGTGTCCATCGTCGCGACTTTCGCGATCATCGGCGCGTTCGGCTACTCGGTGAACACGCTGACGCTGCTCGGATTGATTCTCGCAATCGGAATCGTCGTTGACGATGCGATCATCGTGATGGAGAACGCGTATCGTCATCAGGAAGAATTCCATAAAGATCCGCAGCTGGAATCGTCGCGCTCACTCTCACACCGATGTTGTCGGCGAAGATTCTTCGTGTGACTGCGCGTGAGTCACGCTTTCACCACACGGTTGGGTCGGTGTTGAGTGCAGTGACAAGGCGTTACGGGCGCATGCTGCAAGTGTCGCTCGCAAGACCATTTCTCGTGATTGGCGCGGCAGCAGTGCTCACCGGCAGTGCAGTAGTGCTGTTCAAAACTTTGAAGCGCGAGTTCGTGCCGGCCGACGACCGCGGATTCTTTTTCACTTTCGTCGTTGCACCAGAGGGTGCGACCGTCGGATACACCGACGAGTATCTGCGAAAGCTCGAGGCCATCGTTCATAAAACGAAAGACGTCCGCTCGTCGTTCGCGGTGGTCGGATTCGGTGGTCCACCAAGCTCCGGGTTCCTCGGGACGATTCTCACCGATTGGGATCAGCGCAAGCGCTCAGCGCAGGACATCATCGGCGAAGTGCAGCCGCAGTTCTTTGGAGTGCCCGGTGTGTTCGCATTCGCAGTGAATCCGCCGGCGTTTGGCGGCTTTCAACCGCCGGTGCAGTTTGTAGTTCAGAACCGCGACTTCGAGGCGCTCGTTCGCGGAATGGATACGCTCACTGCGCGCGCGCGAACGATTCCGGGATTAGTCAACGTCGATACGGATCTTCGCGTTACAAAACCCGAGCTCGTCGTAACGCTCGACCGGGATCGAGCGGAAGACCTCGGCGTTCCCGCACGCAGCATCGCGACGACGCTGCAGACTTTGCTCGGCGGAAGCAAAGTCGCGCGCTTCACATCTGAAAACAAACTCTACGACATTATCCTGAGACTGGATCCTCGAGAGCGCGCAACGCCGTCGGACATCACGGGTCTTCAGGTTCGCGGGCGAAACAACACCAATGTTCCGCTCGATGCAGTGACGCATGTGCAGGAGCAGATCGGTCCGCGACAGCTCAACCACTTCAATCGGGTTCGATCATTCACGCTGTCGGCGAGCATGGCTCCCGGATTTACACTCGGTCAGGCACTCGATTCTCTCAAAGCCGCCGCGGCGCAAGTCCTTCCTCCTGGAAGCACAATCGATCTCGCCGGCGAATCACGCGAATTCGCCGAGAGTGGAGGCGCACTTTATTTCGCATTCGCACTCGCGCTGATCTTTGTCTTCATGGTGCTCGCGGCGCAGTACGAATCTCTTCTGCATCCGCTCACTGTTTTGCTCGCAGTGCCGCTCGCAGTGACGGGTGCATTGGCTGCGCTCTGGATCGCGAAGTCCACGCTGAACGTCTACAGTCAGATCGGAATGATTCTTCTGATCGGACTCGTCTCAAAGAATTCCATTCTGCTCGTGACGTACGCGAATCAGCTGCGACAGGAGGGACACGATGCAGTTTCGGCTATGCGCGAAGCCGGCCGTATTCGCCTGAGACCAATTCTGATGACATCCGTCGCGACGATTTTCGGCGCGATGCCGATTGCATTCGGTCTTGGTGCAGGATCGGGCAGCAGGCGTCCGCTGGGATACGCGATCATCGGCGGGTTGTTACTCTCGACGATGCTCACGCTGTTTCTCGTGCCGGCAGTGTTTGTAGTGTTCGAGCGATTGCGGCGTCATCCCGCAACTGTTCCAACGCCGCAACCGGCGAGAGACGTTGCGCCGATTCCAACAGTGGTCGCGTCGTCGGAGGCGCACTGATGTCGAAATTCAAACGATTGCTATGTTATAGCGGATTGTTCGGAGCGAGCCACGTTGTCGTGCCTAACGTGGTGAGTGCTCAAGCGGCGACTGATTTAATTCCGGTCGTGACTCTTTCAGATGCGAGGCAGCGCGCAGCGCTTGTGAGTCCGGAAGCAGTTGCGGCTCGCGCTCGAGTCGAAACCGCCGATTGGCAGCATCGTGCCGCCGTGACGAATCTCCTTACACCCAATCTTTCGACAACAGTCAGCTACACTCATTTCTCCGAACCATTCTTCAACTTCGGCACGGGATCGATCAGTCCGAACTCAGCGAGTGCAACCTTCGACGCACGCTACACTCTGCTTGGCGCAGGAAAATTCGGAGACCTCAAAAGCTCACGTGCTTCGATTCAAAGTGCTGAAGCAACGGAGACAGCGACTCGATTCCGCACCGGTCTCGAGACAGATGCAGCTTATTTCTCCGTGCTGGCGAATCACGATCTCGCGAAAGTTGCCGCGGATCGGTTGAAGCGCGCCGAGGAACAACTGGGAATTGCGCGCGTGCGCGTACAGGCCGGAGAAGCGATCGCATCAGATTCACTTCAGCTGCTGCTAGAGGTGAGTCGCGCCCGACTTGGCATTTTGAGCAACGATTCAGCCGTTGTTGCGTCTCGACTTCGACTCGGAAGATTGATCGGACTTTCAGGTCCAGCGGACGCGGCGCCCATCGATGCGGCGAAACCGGCCCCGCTGCCGTTGACTGAAGAGGAAGCAATCGCGGAGATGCGCAGGCGTGGTCCGGATATCGAAGCGTCTCGCGCAGAGGAGCGAAATGCGAGTGCATTGTTGAGCACGCAGCGCGAACAATATCTGCCCGCGCTTACTGTTGGCGCGACCGCAGGCAGATACGATTCAAGATTGTTTCCATCTGCGCTCAAGCGAAGTCAGCTCGTCTTTGGAATGACCGTTCCGATCTGGAATGGCGGCACTCGCGAGCTTGCGGTTGCGCGCGCGAGAGCGGATAGGGACGTCGCGAGAGCAACGCGCGCGGATCTCGAGCGTGGAGCGGGCGAAGTCATGGCGCAGGCGTATCATGGATATGTAACAGCGCGCGGCGGAATCGATCTCGCCCTGATTGGAGTTGCGGCAGCGACAGAGAACTACCGCGTGCAGCAAGCTCGTTATCGCGAAGGAGCGACAACGATTCTCGATTTGCTGGAAGCGCAGGTTGCGTTGAGCGAAGCGCAGGCCGCGCTCATCGACGCACGCTACTCTGCGCGTCTCGCGTTGGCGCGCATCGAAGCATTGCTTGGCCGCAGAATCTTCGAAACACCTAATACCATTTCTACGGTTCGCTGAGAGGCAGACACCCAGATGACGAACGGTACAGCACAGACTTCGAGACAATGGTGGGCAACTCCGCGAACGATTATCATCGCGGTAATAGCGCTGCTTATCATTGCGCTTCTCGCATTTCGCTCGAAACGAGGCGAAGGTGGAACTGGAGGCGGCGGTGCGAATGCGAAAGGCGTTGCGGCCGGTGGAAAAGCGGGCGGTGCAGCTGGAGGCGGCGCTGCTCCTGCCATGCCTCCGATGCCAGTCGATATAGACACAGCGCGCGTCCAGTCAATCGTCGACGCCGTTCGCGCGACAGGTCATATCGAAGCAGTGCAGGCAGTCGAGCTACGTCCGGATGAGCAGGGACGCATCACTGCTCTCTTATTCCACGAAGGTCAGCTCGTTGCGAGAGGTGCGCCACTCGTAAGGATGGACGACGAGATGCTGCGCGCGCAGGCGGAGCGTGCCGATGCTGACCGCGACCTCGCGAAGCAGCAGCTCGATCGCGTGCGTCGTTTGCGCGAACAGAACGCAGCGACCCCCGCAGACCTCGAGCGAGTGGAAGCAGCTGCGCGGAGCG
>WNGI01019786.1_pt1 | contig 14635 bp, 14 predicted proteins | sample 5400621 | NCBI WGS metagenome assembly WNGI01 (sample SAMN13153374, study PRJNA577476) | soil metagenome | isolation source: 20 cm soil or saprolite under Garry oak tree replicate 1 | place: USA:California | collected 2016-06-15 | reverse complement strand
CCAACTCTGCCCGTCGCGCGAGCGTAGCCGTCGGCGGCGTGAGCGCCGCCCTGCTCGTGTCGTACCAGGATGTGGCGAAGCTCGGGGTAGTCGCCGAGGACGTCGTATAGCGGCAGGACGACTCCTCCGGGATAGCCGAAGAAGACGTCGACGCCCTGCTCGATCAGGGCCTCGCATACGACGTCCGCACCGATCCGCGTCCGCTTCCTGACGGGCGCCTCGTGCAGCATCGCCCGCCGTGCCTGCTCGACGGCGAGCGCCGCGGCGCTGCCGTCGTTCGGCACGTGCGAGCGACGAGTGGCGTCCGCGGTGTCCTCTCGATTTGCGGCATCGGCGGGCGGGCGCGTATCGGGCGGTTCGGTCGAGGCGGCACGGGACGGCTCGCCGGTGCCTTTCCTCGTAATCGTCATTCCGTTCCCTGCCTCTTCGCTGGCGTCCGCGCTTCGGTGGCGCCGGACAAACGAAAAACCCTCGCCTCCCGGCGAGGGTTCCTTCGGTCTTCAGTGGTTCGGGCGCTACGTACGCTCGTCCCTCCGCAGTCCGTCGGTCTCCCGCCGGGAGCCGGTAATAAGACCAAGAAGGCCATCCAGCCCAAGGAGGAGGAACCGGCCGATGCCGGGGACCGATACGTCGACGAGGCCTGCGTCCCGCAGCGGGAGCGTCACGCGGCGGCCGTCTGCCGTGAGCACGACAGCGGCATGGCGGCGGCTCGTTCCCTTGGACAGGTTCAACGCATCTCCGACGACGAACGCGCCGCGGGCCGGCCCGCGGTGTCCGCGCAGTCTAGCAGCCTTCTCGGAGAGCGCAACCGTCCGCACGCCGTCGAAAGTACGCCCGGGCCGGGCGAGATAAGTGCCAGTGAAGGGCGAGGTGCTGAAATGCGCCGACCGCCCGGTCCCTCCAGCCGAGGCGAGACCGACTCCCGCGACCAGTGCCTGCCGCGAGGACAAGTCGGATGCAAGACAGACGTGGATCGTCCTCCAGTCAGTCGAGGCGGGGCATTGGCCCCTCGGTCGGTCGCGTGGGTTCGGGGTTGGCTGCCCTGCTCCTGACCGCAGCCGTCATCGGCGTCATAGCAGTCGGCAACCGGGTTGGCCGCAATCCTTTGTCTCAATACAGTCCGTCCGCGGCGGCGGATCCCCCAGTCGGGACGGCGTCGCCGGAGTCCCCTGCTGCCAGCGCTCCGCCTGTCGTCTTGTCGCCATCCGCCTCCGCCCAGGCGCCGAGCGCGATCCCCAACGCCCGAGCAGCGGACCGTCCGGGCGTGCCGGTTGAGGTGCGGCAGAGGACCTGGATCGCCGAAGCTATTGACGCCACGCCCGGCAGCGACGGGCGAAGTGTCGCCGTAGCCGGCATAGAAGGCACCACCGCTCGCAGCATTCTCCCGGCCGGCGAGCTGGGACTGGCGGCCGACGGGGGTCTCGTCGTCTCGGCCGTGATCGGCGACGGCGGATCCCAGCTCCTCATCCGGGACGTCGAGTCGGGACGCCTCCTGACCACCCTGCGCACGCCCGTCCTCGCGACACGCGGATTGCTGGTCGGCCGGAGGCTTTTCTGGACCGGCCCAGGCGACCCTTCGCGAACCGTCGACGCTGGCGTCTGGACTGCCGACCTTGCGACGCCGGCTCCCGCGCCCAGCGCAGTGACCGATCCGGTCGCGGAGCTGTCGCGCTTCGGCGCGAACGTCGAGCGAGGGCCGTTGCTGGGGAGCCCGTCTGGTCGGACCCTCATGGCGACCATCGGCGGGCTCAGTGCCAGGCGCCTCGAGATCGTCGACGTCGCGAGCCTGACCGTCCGCTCGGCACTCGACGACTTGGTGCCTATCGCCATCACAGACGACCGGGTTCTCACGGTCGCCGGCCGGACCATGGCACTCCAGGACCTCACGACCGGTCGACGGATCTGGTCGCTCCGGGCAGACCTGGTCTATTCGGCCGTGGCAGATCCGAGCGGCCGCGGTTTCGTCGTCGGCATCGATCTCGACGGCCGGTACCTGATCGAGGAGGTCAGCACCTCGACCGGCAGTGTCCGGCGAATCCTGGCTCAGGACCATCGCGGAGCCTCGGCTGTGTCCTATCTCTGTCCCGAGTTGTCGTCTTTCGATCACCTGGTTCTGGTCCCCGAGCCGGCGCTTGGCGAGGCATTGGGAGTGGCCGTTGGAACCGCAAGGGCATCGGTGCTCGAGCGAGCCACCGGCCGCCTTCAGCGCAATGCGTTCAAGGTTGGTGGGTCGTGAGCGCGGAGAGGCGGGTGCGTGTGGCAGGCGCGCTCACGGCTCTGCTGCTATCCATCGCGGCGGTTCCTGCCGACGCTCACAACCCGACTCCGGCACCCTATGGTCGGAGCTGGTCCATAGCCGAGGTGTCGGCCGGATCGACCTACGACTGGGATGCCAGTGTCCCCGCCTGGCTGAAGCCCTATGTTCAGGACGTCCTCCAGACGCAATGGGGGTCTTCGACGACGAACAACTCGAAGCACGTCGTCTTTCGCCAGCAGGCTGGCGGCAGCGCCACCGTGTACTTCACCAACAGCACGGGTGTCGCGGCGTGCAACAACCTGCCGGGTTGGCTTGGCTGCGCATCGGGCGCCGGCAGCACGGCCTGGAAGATCTGGCTCCGCCGATCCCCCGGACAGCCGTGGTGCCAGCTGAATCTGGTCAGTGGCTGCTGGGACGTGGAGCGTATCGGGATCCACGAAACCGGACACATCGGCGGCTTTCTTGACCACATGGACACCAGCGAGTCGGACACGGTCATGACGCCCGTGCCTGCAAACCGGCCCGAATCGGGCTGGAGCACCCACCACCTGCAGCGCTGCGACGAGGCGCGCATGCAGATCCTCTACGACGTCGCATCCCTTGCCGGGGGGTACGCAAACTGCTTCGATCACATTCCGGGCCACGGTCCGACCGGCCTGTACAGCGTCGTATCGGCGGCGGCGCCACTCACAGCTGACTGTTACGGCGCCGGCCTGACCCTGACCGGCCGGTTGTCGGTGAAAACGGACAGCAATTACGGGGCTCTCAGTGGCAACAGCCTGCCATCCCGGACCGTGTTCCTGGACCGGCGGCCCAGGGGCAGCGCCGCCTGGATGATCGATTACGCATCGGTGGCCACGGACGGCGGCTCGTCCACCAACTGGTCGAGGACGTTCAGCGTGTCGGGCAGCAGTGGCGTGACCACCTACGAGTTTCGGGCGCACTTCAAGGGCGAGTCGGGCCTGGACGCCGACTACTCTCCGGTCGTCGGCCTGACCTGGAGCAACCCGTGCTAGCCTTTCCGGCCCATGGGCACCGGGCCGAGAACGCTGTTCGAGAAGATCTGGGACGAGCACGTGGTCGCCGAGGAACCGGGCGCCCCGGCGGTCCTCGCCGTCGACCTGCACCTCGTCCATGAAGTCACGAGCCCGCAGGCATTCACGGGACTTCGGCAGCGAGGACTGCGGGTGCGCCGGCCCGAACGGACGGTCGCGACGGCTGACCACAGCGTCCCGACCCACTCGCGCAGCCTGCCGATCCTCGACCAGATGGCGGCCAATCAGGTCGGCCAACTGACCGCCAACTGCGGGGAGTTCGGGATCCCGCTCCACGGCCTCGGCAGCCCGAACCAGGGAATCGTCCATGTGATCGGGCCGGAGCTGGGGCTCACCCAGCCCGGGATGACGATCGTCTGCGGTGACAGCCACACGAGCACCCACGGGGCCTTCGGCGCGCTCGCCTTCGGCATCGGGACGAGCGAAGTCGAGATGGTGCTGGCCACGCAGTGCCTGTTGCAACGCCGCCCGCTGACCTATGAGGTGCGGGTCGACGGCCGAGTCTCCCCGGGCGTTTCCGCGAAGGACATCATCCTCGCGCTCATCGCACGGATCGGGGTCAGCGGCGGCAACGGCCACGTCTTCGAATACACCGGCGAGGCGATTGGCGCCCTGACCATGGAGCAGCGGCTGACGATCTGCAACATGTCGATAGAGGCCGGCGGCCGGGCAGGCCTCATCGCGCCCGACGACACGACCTTCGAGTACCTGCACGGCCGCCGACATGCCCCGCAGGGCGGCGCCTGGGACGAGGCTCTCGCCCGATGGCGCCTGCTGCCCACCGATCCCGGCGCGCGGTACGACCGGACCGTCACGATCGACGCCTCGCAACTCGAACCGATGGTCACGTACGGCACCAATCCGGGCATGGGTATCCCGATTTCGGGGCGGATCCCGGACCCGGAGACGGCGACCGATCCCGGCCAGCGTCGAGCCCTGGCTCACGCCCTGGAGTACATGGATCTGCGGCCGGGTGAGCCGATACTCGGCCGGAAGGTGGACGTGGTGTTCATCGGCAGCTGCACCAACGGCCGCATCAGCGACCTGCGCCAGGCCGCCTCGGTGCTGCGGGACCGTCGCGTGGCGGACGGAGTCCGCGTGATGGTCGTGCCGGGGTCGGAAGAAGTGAAGAAACAGGCCGATCGAGAGGGCCTCGGCGAGATCTTCCGCGCGGCAGGCGCGGAATGGCGCGAGGCAGGCTGCTCGATGTGCATCGCGATGAACGGGGACCAGCTCACTCCCGGCCAGTACGCGATCTCGACCTCCAACCGCAACTTCGAAGGGCGGCAGGGCAAGGGTGGCCGGTCATTCCTGGCGTCGCCACTGACCGCCGCCGCTTCTGCCCTGACCGGCGTCGTGACGGATCCCCGGACATTGCCGGGCATCGACGTGCCCGCGTCCATCGGAGTCGGCTGACCGATGGCCGAGCCCTTTCAGACGTTCACGAGCCGGATGATCCCGCTGCCGGCCGAAAACGTCGACACGGACCAGATCGTGCCCGCGCGATATTTGAAGGTCACCGACAAGGACGGGCTCGCAGAAGCGCTCTTCCATGACTGGCGCTTCGCTGAGGACGGCCGGACGAAGGACCCGCCCTTCGTCCTCGACCGCCCGGAGATGGCGGACCGGCGGATCCTCCTCGCCGGCGACAACTTCGGGTCCGGGTCTTCGCGCGAGCATGCTCCGTGGGCGCTGGTTGCATGGGGCATCCGGGCCATCCTGTCGACCGGCTTCGCCGACATCTTCCGAAGCAATGCCCTGAAGAACGGCCTGCTGCCGATCACCGTCGAACCCGGCCGGCATCGCCAGCTGTTCGAGCTGAGCTCGGCCGACCCAAATGCCGAACTGACGGTCGAGCTCGATTCCCAGGTGGTTCACCTGCCCGGCGACGAGGACTTGCCCTTCGAGGTCGACCCGTTCGCCAAGGTGATGCTGCTGGCCGGAACCGACGAGCTCGGCTACCTGCTCGGGAGGCTGGCCGACATCGACGCATGGGATGCGAGCCATCCGGCCCGCATCGATACCCGGCTCGGAACGCCGGCCTAGCCGCTCCGCCGCGGGAACCAGGCGGGTAACCCGGCCGTCTGCCGGCCCATGACGGAGCAACCGCGTCTGCTCAGCGGCCTCCTGCTGGCCTTGATCGTGGCGGGCGCCGGGTGCACAGCCGGCGCCAGTTCCCCGGGCCCATCGCCGAGCCCCAGCCCAGCCGAGATCGATGGCGGCAACTCCGATGGAGGCGCGGGCGGCGGTGGAGCAATCATCGGAAAGCCGATCCACCCGATCGGCGGGAACCCGATCGACAGTGGCGTCCCTCCGTTGGGTGAACCAAAGATGGTCTTCGCACATCCCGGACAGGCCGACGTGCACCCCGTAAGCGTCGTGAAGCTGGAGGTCGCCGTGTCCGGGCGGCGCGCCGCTTTGACGGCCGTGTGGTGGAGCGGAATCGAGCCTTGCACGATGCTCGACTCCGTCCTCGTTCGGCGCGCTGGCAGCACGATCTCGATCACCGTCCGTGAAGGGTCGCCGCCCAACGCCGGAAGCGTGGCCTGCATCGACATCGCCTTGCTCAAGGGGACGCTGGTCGACCTGGGCAGCCTGGAGCCGGGAAGCTATCTGGTTCGGACGACCGACGGCCACGCCCGGCCGGTCAGCCTGACGATCACCTGACCCCCCGACCGCTCTTTTTGCGGTCCACGTTCCGGCCCACCCTGCCCGAATGGCCGCCGCGCCCATACTTGTTCGGTGAATCTCCTCGACGCAGGCGCCGTCGTCCTGATGGTCTTCGCCTTCATCCTTGGCCTTCGGTCGGGGTTGCTGCCCCAGCTCGGCGGCCTCATCGGTGCGGTCCTCGGGGGCACCTTCGTCGTCTTCCTCATTCCGGTGGCCCGGGGCTACCTCGATCAGCTCGATCCCGCGCCGCGGGCGCTTCTGGTGCTGGGCGCGCTCGTGCTCGCAGTCGCCCTCGGGGAAGGGTTGGGTGCGGGGGCCGGCCAGGCGGCCAGCGCGGGAGCGGCAATGGCCGTTGCCCAGGGCATCCTGGTGCTATGGCTCGCCGGAAGCCTGATGGCCACGGGCCCGGTCCCCCGTCTGAGCGCGATCGCACAAACCTCGTCGGTCATGCGCACGCTCAGCGGTTACCTGCCGCCGTTGACCGAGATCACGGCCGACGTGGGGCAGATCCTGGACGTGAGCGGCCTACCACAGGTCTTCGTCGGCCTCGAACCGTTCCCCGCACCCCCGGTGGACGTGCCGGCGGATCCGCAGGCGCGAGCCATCGCCGGACCAGCCGAGGACAGCACGGCCCGGGTATCGGCGGTCTCGTGCAACGCGTTGCTGACGGGGACCGGCTTCGTGGTGCGCTCCGGATATCTGGTGACCAATGCGCACGTCGTGGCCGGCGGCTCGAGCGTCCGGGTCAACATCGGAGGGCAGACCTTCGACACGACCGTGGTCCTGTTCGACCCCTCTCTCGACGTCGCGGTCCTGTGGGCGCCGGATGTCAAGGGGAAGTCCCTCCGCTTTGCCGCGCAGGACCCCCGGACCGGCACCCCGGCAGCGGCATTGGGTCATCCGAACGGCGGCGGGCTGGCGGTCATCCCTGCCGCTGTCGCCGCCGAATACGCGGCCACCGGCCGCGACATCTACGGGCACGGGAGGGTCACTCGGAACATCCTCGAGCTTCGTGCGCAGGTTGAGCCAGGCGACAGCGGCGGTCCTCTCATCCTGAAGGACGGGACCGTGGGCGGCGTCGTGTTCGCCGAAGCTCGCTCCGACCAGGACGTTGGCTATGCCCTGTCCCCTATCTCGGTCGCGACCGACGTCACGCCGGCCCTCGGCCGAACGAGCGCCGTCTCGACCGGACCCTGCGTCCGCTGAAGGCCGGCGACCCGCTTACACTGCCGGGACCGAAGACCACCCGAGGGATAACCGATGAGCCCTGAGACCCCGGCGGCGAGAGGGGCTGCCCGGGCCCTGCCATACGACCGCCCGACCGACCCTGCCAAGCGCCACAGCAGCGCGCTGACGGACGGGCCCGATCGCGCTGGCGCACGGGCGATGCTCAAGGCTGTCGGATTTACGGACGAGGACCTCGCCAAGCCGATCGTGGGCGTCGCGACCACCTGGATCGAGACGATGCCCTGCAACCTGAACCAGCGACGCCTCGCCGGTTTCGTCAAGGAAGGCATCCGTGCGAGTGGCGGCACGCCGATGGAGTTCAACACCATCTCGATCTCGGACGGCGTTTCGATGGGCACCGAGGGGATGAAGACCTCCCTTGTCAGCCGCGAGGTCATCGCCGACTCGATCGAGCTCGTGGCCCGGGGCCACCTGTTCGACGGTCTCGTCTGCCTCGTCGGCTGCGACAAGACCATTCCCGCCGCGGTGATGGCGCTCGGCCGCCTCGACATCCCGGCCGTGGTTCTCTACAACGGAACGATCTACCCGGGGCTCTACAAGGGTCGCCGGAACGCCACGGTCGTGACGGTCTTCGAGGCCATCGGCGCATACCGGGCGGGGAAGATCAGCCTGGAAGAGCTGTACGAGGTCGAGAACGCGGCCTGTCCCGGCGCGGGAGCCTGCGGCGGACAGTTCACCGCGAACACGATGAGCACGGCCCTCGAATTCCTGGGCATCTCGCCCGGAGGGCTCAACGGTATTCCGGCCGAGGATGCCGCCAAAGACGATGCCGCACGAGCGTGCGGCGAGCTGGCGATGACCCTCGTGCGTCACGACATCAGGCCGGCCTCGATCGTTACGCGGTCTGCCATCGACAATGCGATTGCCTCGATCGCCGCGACGGGCGGCTCGACCAACGGCGTCCTCCACCTCCTGGCGATCGCCCATGAGTTCGGGATTTCGCTCGACATCGACGAGTTCGGCGAGATCGCCGACCGGACCCCGATCGTCGCCGACATGGCGCCTGGGGGCCGGTTCACGGCCGCCGACATGTACGACGCCGGCGGCGTCGCGCTGGTCATGCGCGAGCTGCTCAAGCGCGACCTCCTGCACGGCGACTCCACGACGGTCGACGGTCGCACGATTGCGCAGATTGCCGCGGCGGTTCGCGAGACGCCCGGCCAGGAGGTCGTCGTGCCCATCGAGCGGCCACTCAAGCCGGTCGGCGGACTTGCGATCCTGCGCGGCTCCCTGGCCCCCGATGGCTGCGTTATCAAGCTGGCCGGCCATGAGCGGCGTCATCACCGAGGGCCCGCTCGGGTGTTCGACTCCGAGACTGCCTGCTACGACGCCGTTCGTGCGCAGCAGATCAAGCCGGGCGACGTCGTCGTCATTCGCTACGAAGGCCCCGTCGGTGGCCCGGGAATGCAGGAGATGCTCAGCGTGACCGGGGCGCTGGTCGGCGAAGGCCTCGGCGATTCCGTGGCGCTGCTGACCGATGGACGCTTCTCGGGTGGCACCCACGGCCTGATGGTCGGCCATGTCGCGCCGGAGGCTGCCCTCGGCGGGCCCATCGCCCTGGTCGAGGAGGGTGACGAGATCGTCTTCGACGTGGACCGCAAGGCCCTCGATCTGGAGGTTCCACCGGCCGAGCTCGATCGGCGGAGGGCCGCCTGGCGCCCGCCGACGACGCATTACAGCGGTGGCGTCATGGCCAAGTACGCAGCGCTCGTCTCATCGGCCTCGCTCGGGGCGGTCACCACCGGAGACCGCATGACAGCGGCGCTGTCTGCGCGAGCCCCGGATCGTGCGCCGGAACCGGTTGCGTGACGGACCTGGCGGGTGGCCGGATCGGCTTCAAGGCGGCCCCGCAGGAAGTAGATTGGGCGACCCTTGACGCGACCTGGGCCGCCGCCGGCGAGTACGGCGTGTTCGATGCCGCCTGGCTCAACGACCACCTGACGGACTCAGGCCAGGAGCACGGCGGCAAAAGCATCGAGGGGCTGACGCTCGCCGCCACACTGGCGTATCGCGTGCCCAGCAAATGGATCGGCCACTCAGTCCTCTCGAACACCTTCCGTCACCCGGCAGTCCTGGCAAAGGCAGCCACCGTCCTCGATCAGGCGACCGGCGGTCGATTCATCGTCGGGTTGGGAGCCGGCTGGCACGAGGGCGAGCACGAAGAATTCGGAATCCCTCTGCCACCCATCGGGGAACGGATCAGCAGGCTCGAGTCGGCCGTTTCGGTTCTCCACGCCCTCTTCTCGCCCGAAGCACAGACGCCGCCAGGAGTCACGCTGGGGGATCGGTTCTACCCCCTTCGCGGCGCGACCAATGACCCCGGCCCGGTACGCCCCGGCGGCCCGCCGATCTGGCTCGGGGGGCAGAAGCCGCGGGGCATCGCGCTGGCCGCCCGGGCCGCTGACGGATGGCTGACGCCGGGCAACAGGGCCGGGGACATCGCCTACTTCGTGGACCGGCGCGACGCCCTCCTGCGTTCATTCGAGGCCATCGGCCGGGATCCGTCCGGTTTCCAGTTCGCAGGACAGGTCATCTGCGGCGCAGACCCGGCGCAGCGGCGTGAAGCCCTCGAGGCTGCGCTGAGCCTGGTGCGGGCAGGCGCAACCCACATGATCCTGGGCCTCCCGGCCGCTGCGGGCCCAGAGCCCCTTCGGGCGGCGGCCAAGGAGGTTGCCGAACCGCTCCGGGACGTTTTCGCCTGACGTCAACTGACCCCGGCCAGCCGTTTCCGGCATGATCATGGGGTGACCCAGAGCGAACATGACCCCGACTCCAACCTCGAGGGGAACCCCGAGCCCACGGAACGAGATCAGGCAGCCCGGGCTCGGGGCCTGGCGGCGCCGTACCTGCCCGGTGGCCGCGACCCGGATCCGGAGGGCACCCGTCGGCAGGAGCGACGCTACATCCTGTTGCTCGTCGGTATGGTCGTTCTCATCGTAGGGACGAGCATCTTACTCACCGTCGTCGCGATCATGGCCGGGGCATTCGGGGGCGGGCGCTGACCGGAGCCTGATCAGGTCACGCGGTTCCGCGATCCCATCCTCGGCCCCTCTCCGCGCGGCGCGTGCGCCTTGTCGGCTTCAGCCCACGGAGTGCTTGATCAGCCGGCCGCGACGAGAGATGGCGTGGGTCGCCAGGGCCGCCACGCCCATGGCGATGAGCGCCCGCTCCGCGGGCGGCATGGGTCGGACGGCCGACAGGAACTGATCCGCCCGGCCGCGATCCACCAGCCGTAGCAGCGCCCGACCCCGCTGAGTGAGCCAGATCGTCTTCTGGCGGCGGTCCTCGACCTCGGCGCGGCGCTCGACCAGGCGCCGGCGAACGAGACCGTCGATCAGGCGCGACGTCGCAGACGGCGACCGGTTCAGCGTGTCGGCAAGGTCGGAGATGGTCGTCGTGCGACCGTCGGCCAGGATGTACAAGGCGGCGAGCTGGGTGAACCCCAGCCGGAGCCCTCCGAGTTGCGACGCAAAGCCGACCACCAGCTCGCGCCACAGCGCGCGACCCATCGCCACCCGCTCCGAGAGCTCGCGCGGGTTCTGCGTCCGGATTCCGGCCGCGACCACGGGAGCGGACAGGTCCGCCTCGAACATCCGGGCGATCGCGCGACGCGGCGTCATGGGGCGAGTGCTGCGCATCGGGGCGGGCGTACGCGGGCGGAGGGAATCGTCGGACACCATTGTCGTGGAGCCTACGATGTCCTCCACATACGTGCAATCGTGCACGCGCTTGCCTGCTTGGCGGCCTTTGGCTGACCTACTCTCCGCACGTCAACCGAGATCAGGAGGCCGATGAGCCACTTCGCGTTCGTATTCCCCGGCCAGGGGTCCCAGTCAGTCGGCATGGGCAAGGCTCTCGCCGCCGCATCGCCCGCCGCCGCAGCCGTCTTCGCCGAGGCCGATGACGCGCTCGGCCAATCGATCAGCCGGCTGGCCTGGGAGGGCCCGGTCGAGGAGCTGGATCTCACAGTCAATGCCCAGCCCGCCCTGCTCGCCACGTCGATGGCCTACCTCGCCGCGCTACGCGAGCGCTGGAATGCCCTCGGGACGGAAGCCCCCGAGGCAGCATTCGCCGCAGGGCACTCGATGGGCCAGTACTCCGCGCTCGTGGCTGCCGGCGCCCTGTCGCTGGCCGACGCCGTCGGGCTCGTGCGCGAGCGCGGACGCCAGATGCAGTCGGCCGGCGCGGGACGCGAAGGTCGGATGGCGGCAATCGTCGGGCTCGACGAGGCCCAATTACCCGAACTCGTCTCCCGGGCTTCGGCGCAAGGCATCATCGGCATCGCGAATCGCAATTCTCCAGGGCAGGTCGTGTTGAGCGGCGAGCGCTCGGCCATCGAGGCATCCCTGGACCTGGCCCGCGAACTGGGCGCACGACGCGCCATCGAGCTGCCGGTCTCGGTGGCTGCGCACTCGCCACTCATGGCAGAAGCTGCCGAGGGAATGCGCCGCGTGCTCGCGGGAATCGAGTTCCGTGACCCGCAGCCACCGCTGCTGGCGAATGCCAGCGCGCAGCCCATCCGCGACGCTGCTGCTGCCCGTTCAGAGCTCGTCGACCACCTGACGACGGGCGTCGACTGGGTGGCGGCCGTCGAGCGAATGCTGTCCGAGGGCGTCGACACCTTCGTTGAGGTCGGGCCCGGCCGCGTGCTCACCGGCCTCATCAAACGCATAGTCAAACGCATAGCCCCGGACGTCGAGGCCATCGCCACCGACGATGCCACCGCGGCGGATCGCCTGGCTGTCCCGTTCGCGGGCAGCGCGGCGACGACCGCCTGAGATCAGCGAGAGAGGAAACCCGTGCGAAAACCCGACTACGACCGCCGCGTTGTCGTAACCGGGCTGGGCGTCGTGAGCCCGGTCGGGAATGACAAGCAGACAGCCTGGGACCACCTGGTCCGGGGCGTGAGCGGTCTCGGTGAGATCACCCGCTTCGACGTATCGCGCTACGAACAAAAGGCGGCCGGCGAGGTCAAGGACTTCGATCCCAAGCAGTGGATGGACGCGAAGGCCGCCCGGCGCGGCGAATCATCGATGCACTTCGGGGTCGCCGCCGCAAAGCAGGCGATTGCGGATTCGGGCTTCGAGATCTCTGACGAGAACCGGACCGAGGTGGGCGTCGTTTTCGGCTCGGGCGCGGGCGGTCAGCAGCTGATGATCGACAACTGGACTGTGCTCCGCGAAAAGGGGCCTGATCGGGTCGCTCCGACCTTCATTGCCAACGGGCTTGTCGACTCCACGTCGGGCATGATCGCGATCGAGACCGGTGCCATCGGCCACAACGTGTGCATGGTGTCGGCCTGCGCCACGGGCACCCACAATGTGGCCGAAGGCGCCGAAGTCATCCGGCGCGGAGACTGCATCGCGGTCATCAGCGGATCGACAGAAGCGCCGCTTCTGGAGGTCGCCCACGCAGGATTCGGCAACATGCGCGGGTTGGGCAATCCTCGACCGGGCGAGTCGATCGAGACCGTCTCGCGGCCGTTCGACCTGACCCGCGACGGATTCGTCCTGGGCGAGGGCAGTGGCTCACTGTTCCTCGAGGACCTCGAGCTGGCCAAGGCGCGTGGAGCGCACATCTACGCCGAAGTCGTCGGCTACGGCTCCGCTGCCGACGGCTGGGACATGATCCAGCCGGTCGAGCACGGGGCAGGGTCTTCGCGGGCGATGAAGATGGCGCTCGACCGGCGGGGCGTGCCGGCCGACGAGATGGACCTGATCAACCCGCATGGCACGTCCACTCCGCTCGGCGACAAGCGGGAGGCGGAAGCGATCTGGGACGTATTCGGCGAGCACACGCCCGAGATCGCGATCAGCGCCACGAAGTCGATGACGGGCCACATGATGGGAGCGGCGGGTGCATTCGAAGCATTCGCAACGGTGATGTCGATCGCCGAGCAGTGCATCCCGCCGACGATCAACTACCGCGAGCCGGATCCCGAGTGCAACCTGTGGGTCGTGACCGAGGCGACCTCCCGGCGGATTCGCTACGCGCTATCCAACAACATCGGTCTTGGCGGCCACAACGGAGCGGTCATCTTCAAGCGCTACGACGGCGATTGAAACCCTCGCCCTGCTGCCGGCGCGGGGCATGTATCCCGGTCACCTCCCGTCGCGATGCGCCTCCGTGCATAGTCGGGCCGCGCCTGGGCGCATCCTCGAGCTGCAGTTGCCCGCATGGCCGACCCGCCGAGCTGTGGGCCCGGTGCGATGCGCGTCCGCGCATAGCGGCATCCGAACTGTTCGCGGGATGGTCCTAGAGGACCCTGTCCCAGGGTGTCACCTTGAGCCTCTCCGACACTGGCGACGGCGTGAGGCTGCCCAATCCGATCGGTCCCAGGATCTTCACGAGACGGATCAATCGCAATCCAGGTGCGAGGCCGTTCTCCAGCCGGGAAATGGTGGTCTGATCGACCCCGGAGAGCACCTCGAGGCCCGCCTGACTGAGACCGGATTGCCATCGCGCGCGGCGAACGTCCGCGCCCAGAGCTCGCATGAGCGATTCCACTTCCGGGCAGGGACGACGACGTGGGTGCACCGTTGCCCTAGTAGAGCAGGCCGCACTTATCGGGCGCTTTCAGGGCGGTGACCCCATTTGGACGTCGCCCGCGCCCGGAGGCCTGCTATGCGGCGATGCGCATCGGCGTGTGCTGGCCAAGCTCGGCCGAGCGGCCACGGAGGGTCGCTACAATCCAGCGCGATGCCCCGACCCGCTGAGGTGAGCCTTGCCCGCGGATGACCTCGCCCGCCGTGCGGTCGTGACCGGCCTCGGCGCCGTCACTCCCATCGGCAACGACGCGCCGACCTACTGGGCGAACCTCCTGGCGGGCAAGTCCGGGGTCGCGCGGATCACCACATTCGACACGACCGGCTTCGACGTGAAGATCGCCGCCCAGGTCAAGGATTTCGACCCGACCGTGGCGATGGACCGCAAGATGGCGCGTCGGATGAGCCGCTTCATCCATTTCGGCATGGCCTCGGCGACCGAGGCCGTGAGCGCTTCGGGTCTCGACTTCAGCGACTGGAGCCCGGAACGACGCGACCGCGCGGGCGTCGTCCTCAATACGGGCGGCGGCGGGATGGAGCAAGTCATCGACGGCACTGAGACTCTCGAGAAGAAAGGAGCGGGCCAAGTCAGCCCATTCGCGATCCCGGCCCTGTCCGGATCCATGGGAGCCGCCCAGGTCTCGATGAAATACCGGCTGACCGGGCCGGTCATCACCCAGGTCGCGGCCTGCGCCAGCTCCGTCATCGCGTTCCAGGACGCACTGCGACTGATCCGTTCGGGCGAGTACGACGTCGTCATCGCCGGTGGATCCGAGGCAGCGCTGTTGCCCGTCGCCTTCGCGGCCCTTGGCAATATGGGTGCGCTCTCCAAGCGCAATGACGATCCCGAACATGCCTCG
>WNGI01003061.1_pt1 | contig 14637 bp, 16 predicted proteins | sample 5400621 | NCBI WGS metagenome assembly WNGI01 (sample SAMN13153374, study PRJNA577476) | soil metagenome | isolation source: 20 cm soil or saprolite under Garry oak tree replicate 1 | place: USA:California | collected 2016-06-15 | reverse complement strand
TGGTCAGCAGGCAGGTGGACCTACTCGAGCCGATCGATCTCGCCGAGCACCTGGGCAAAGTCGAGCTCTATCTCGGTCAGGTCTGCCAGATCGCGGGCATCTCGAAGATGCAGCTCGACTACTGGACGAACAAGGCACAAATCCCGACCAAGGGCAAAAAGCAGCGGATCTACGACATCGATGCGCTCGAGACGGTCATGTTGATCAAACAGGCCAAGGACAAGGGTCTGAATCTCGGCGCCGCCATCGATGCGGCCCGCCGCTTTCGAGAACGAGCCGCCGAAAATCCGCCGCCCGCGTCGGCATGATGAAAATCCGGCGGATCCCGCTGGCGCCGAGCGGTTGCGGGCTGCCGCCGCGCATGGCGACGGCAGCGGCCGGGGTTTTCAGCCGCTATCCGCCGTTCTGAGCCGATCCGCCGCTTCTTCCGGCGCGAGCGTGTTCACGTAGATCCCCACGCCGAGCTCCAGGGCTGCGAGGACGTTTAGCCGCGGAAAGAGCACCAGGTTCCAGTCGCTCGGGCCTCGCTCGATCCACGCGTTGAGCGGCACGGGGCCCTCGAGCCTCTGGAGCCGACGCACGAGCTCGGCGAGCATCTTGAGCGCTGGGGCTAAGTGCGCGCTGGAAAATGCGTCGTCGTCCGGCTCGGTCGGTCCGACTACCGTCTCGTAAGGGACCCGACTCGCCCACGGGCAGCCGACGGCGAGGCCGTCTCGTTCAAACACCGGCTCCACTCGGGGCCGCGCCCGCGGCGGCGGCGCCTCCGGGAGCCAGATCAGCTGTGAATGCGAATGCGGGAGGCTTGCACCTGCCTCGCGGCCCTCGTTCAGCAGGGGGAACACGTAACCGGGCTCGTCCGTCGCACGCCGGCGCCACGCCTCGGCGACGAGCTCGAGCTCCTCGTGCTCGGCTTCGGCGATCGAGCGGATGTGCCGCCGGCTCTGCACGACGACTTCCTGCCGGTCGAGCGCAGGGTAGAGGTTGGGGACGACACGTACCTTCCAGTCACCTTCCTCCGGGAGCACGAGCGTCTGCGGCGGCGTCATGTCCTCGTGACCGGCGCAGAACGGGCACGACGCCAGCTCGTCAGCGCTCGGAGGGTCGAGCAACGGCCGCGCCGCGCCTGGACGCTTCGCCCTGCCGGGGGCGATCACCGCGACGCGTCCCGAATCCGGATCGCGGCGGAGGTCGCCGCTCAGATCGGCTCGCCGGCCTTCTTTTCCAGGAAGGGCCGGATCAGATCGACCGGGAAGACGATCGTCGTCGCCTGGGAAGAGCCGAGCTCGAGGAGCGTCTGCAGGTAGCGCAGCTGCAAGGCGACCGGCTGCTCGCCGATCACCGCCGCCGCGTCCTTGAGCCGTTCGGCTGCCTGGAACTCGCCCTCGGCGTTGATGATCTTCGCGCGGCGCTCGCGCTCGGCCTCGGCCTGTCGGGCCATGGCGCGTTGCATCGAGGACGGAATCTCGACGTCCTTGACCTCGACGATGGACACCTTGATGCCCCAGGGGGCAGTCGACTCGTCGATGATCCCCTGCAGGATCGCGTTGATCTTCTCGCGCTCGGAGAGCAGCTCGTCCAGCACGTGCTGTCCGAGCACCGAACGCAAGGTCGTCTGTGCGATCTGCGAGGTCGCGACCATGAAGTTCTCGATCTGCACGATCGCGTCCTTCGGAGCGACGATGCGGAAGTACGCGACGGCGTTCACACGAACAGGGACGTTGTCCTTGGTGATGACTTCCTGTGGCGGAACCGTCAGGGTGATCGTGCGCAAGTCGACCTTGACCATCCGGTCGACTACAGGGATGAGCAGGAAGAGACCCGGGCCTTTCGGCTCCGGCAGCAGGCGCCCCAGCCGGAAGATGATGCCGCGCTCGTACTCGCGGGCCACCTTGATCGCAGAGAAGAGGAACAGGACGATCAGGAAGACCAGGACGCCGACGATCACCAGTGCCGCGCTCATGACCTGATCCTACGGGTTTAGGTGCTCTCTGGCCGGACCGTCAGGGTCAGGCCGTCGAGCGACTCGACGCGGACGCGTTCACCTGGACGAAGTGCCTCTCCACCCGCAGTCCGCGCCTGCCAGAGCTCGCCGTTGACGAAGACGAGGCCGTTGTCGCGCACCTCGCCCACGGAGCCGGCGATCAACTGGGCGCCAACCTCGACGGGTCTGTGCCGGACCTCCACGGCCTTGCTGATCGCGAAGGCCCAGAGCGCTCCCAGCGCTACCGCGCCGCTGATCACCAGCGGCGTCGAGGTGTGAAAGCCGGAGGCATTCGAGAAGAGCATGATCGAGCCGACCGCGAGGCTGATCAGCCCGGCCACAGTGAGCGCGCCGTGTGACGTGACGAGAACGTCGGTGACGAGCAGCGCGACGCCGAGGAGCATCAACACCAGGCCGCCCCAGTTGATCGGCAGGACCGAGAACCCGAAGAGCGCCGTCACGAGCGCGACGGCGCCGAGCGCTCCGGGCAGGACGACGCCGGGATGAAAGATCTCGAAGCCGATCCCGGCGAGGCCCGCGAGAAAGAGCAGGGGAAGGATGTTCGGATCGATCAGCGTGTTGAGGATCCGTGTGAAGAAGCCGAGGTGCGCGTGGTGAATCTGCGCGCCGGCGAGGTGAAGCGTGTAGCCCCGCGGTTTCGTCTTGACGCCGTCCGCCTGGTCGAGCAGCGAAGGCAGGGTCGGTGCGACCGCGTCGATCACGTTCATCCGCAACGCCTCGGGAGCGGTTGCGTTCGTGGCCACGCGCACGGCACGGTCGGCCCAGTTGGCATTGCGCCCATGACTCTGCGCGAGCGCGCGGAGAGTGGCGGCCTCATGGTTGATGAGCTTGCGGCGGAGATCCGAGCCGATGTTGCTTCCGCCCGAGTCGATCGGAGTCGACGACCCGATGTTCGTCTGGGGCGCCATGCCCAGGAAGTCGGCAGCCTGTGCGATCCAGACGCCCGCGGAGCCGGCCGTGGAGCCGTTCGGACCGACCCACACGAGCACAGGCAGCTTTGCATTCAGCTCGCAGAGCACGATCTTGTCTTTCGACTGCAGCAGCCCGCCGGGCGTGTTCAGGACGATCACGGCTGCGGAGTAGCCGTCCTTCGCCGCTCGGCTGAGGTTGTCGCAGAGGTAGTTCTGCGTGACAGGGTTCACGTCGGCGTCGAAGTGGATTGCCAGAACGCGTGGCGTGGCTGCCGAAGCCGAAGAAGCAAAGGCGAAGAACGCCCCGACGAGCAAAAATCCCCGCAAACAGGCCCTCTTCAACTCGTAAGGATTCTATCAGGGAAGGGCGTGCCTACTTGAGGCCGAAGCCGTGTGCAGGCACCCTGGGCAGAGGGCCGCCGTCGCAATGAAACCTCTTCTCGTCGCCACCCTTCTGTTCTTCGCCTCCCCTGCCGCCGCGTTCGGGGGCGCGTCGCTGACCATGCGCGAAGTACCGCTGCACGGCGAGCGCTCCCTCGCAGCGTCGACCACGCACTTCGACATGGTCGGGCTCCACTGGCGTGGCTCGGGCACGGTGCAGTTCCGCACGCGTTCAGTCGAAGGCCGGTGGAGCGGCTGGCAGCGCGCGGACCCGGAGGGCGAGGACCTTCCCAACGTCGGTACGGCAGAGTCGCGCGCCGCGCTCGGCTGGCGTATCGGTAATCCCTACTGGGCCGGCGCTTCCGATCGAATCGAGTATCGGTTACGTGGACACGTCGAGCGACTTCGTGCCTATTTCGTCCGCAGTCCCGATGTACGGATCCCGCTGCGCCGGGTTTCGATGGCCGGCTCGCCGCCTCTCATCGACCGCGAGGCCTGGGGTGCGAACGAGACGATTCGTCGCGCCCCGCCGAGTTACGCGACGGCTCTTCAGTTTGCGCTCGTTCACCACACCGCGGGCACAAACTCGTACACCGCCTCGCAGTCCGCCGCGATCGTGCGTGGCATCGAGGTCTACCACGTGAAGGGCAACGGGTGGAACGACATCGGCTACAACTTCCTGGTCGACAAGTACGGTCAAGTCTTCGAGGGCCGTTACGGCGGCGCCGACAAACCGGTCATCGGTGCGCATGCCGAGGGGTTCAACACCGGCTCGGTCGGGGTTGCCGTGCTCGGGACGTACGGCTCGAGCGCTCCTCCGGCAGTTGCGCGCACCGCGCTCGCCAAGCTGCTGGCCTGGCGTCTCGATATTGCGCACGTCGATCCCAAGTCGACCCTGACCTGGGTGTCGGGTGGAAACGCGCGCTTCGCGTCAGGTGTCCCGGTTTTCATCCGCGCTGTGTCCGGACATCGCGACACGGGGTTCACGACCTGTCCGGGCGCTGCGCTCTACTCCCAGCTCGACGCCATCGCGCGGCAGGCGGCGAGTGACGGCCTGCCCAAGCTGTACACACCGTCGGTCCGGGGCACGCTGGGCGGCCAGGTGCGCTTCCGGGCGCGGCTCAGCGAGGAGCTTCCCTGGACCGTGACCGTCGCCGACGCGACGGGCGCAGTCGTTGCGAACGGCACCGGAACGAGTCAGGACGTCGACTGGACCTGGGACGCCTCAACCGCAGTCCCCGGGCCGTACAGCTGGACGATTGCGGCTGGGGACAACGTGCTCCCCGCCAGCGGGACGATCGGCGCGAAGCCGGTCGTGCTCGCGATCACCTCGTCGACTGCGCTGCCCCGCACGATCACGCCGAACGGCGACGGGCAAACCGATTTCAGCCAGATCTCCTACACCCTTACCGCTCCGGCGACCGTGACCGCCACTTTGCGCGGGCCTGACGGGCAAGATCTCTCGGTCCTCTTTTCGCAAGCGCGGCGACCGGGAAAGCAGTCGTTTCGTTTCACCGCCGCCGGTGTGGCCGACGGCCGCTACGAGATCGTGTTGAGCGCAAGCGACGGTCGTTCGACCGTGACCTCCGTGCTGCCGATCCTGGTCGATCGAACCGTTCGGGGGTTCGCCGCCTCGCCGCTGGCCGTCTCCCCGAACGGCGACGGCGTTGCGGACGAGCTCACGTTCGACTTCGAGCTCGCGCAGCCTGCGTCCGTGAAGCTCGAGATCGCGCAGGCGGGGAAGACACTGACGTCGGTCTACTCCGCGGAACTCGCGCCCGGCGCTCAGACCGTGTCGTGGAATCCAACCGGACTGAAGGACGGCAAGTACGCAGGCGTGCTCACGGCCGCGAACGACGTCGGCACTGTCGCGCACACCGTGCTGTTCCGGATCGACACGGTTGCCCCCAACCTCCGCGCGCTCTCATTTCGCAGCCTCCGCTTCCGTGTGAGCGAGCCGGCGACCATTCGGTTGACGCTCAACGGCAAGCTCGTGAGTCGCACCGTTCGCGGCGGCGTGTTCTCCTTCCACGCGGCACGCGTGCGCAGCGTGCGCATCGTTGCGCAGGATGTCGCCGGGAACGTCAGCCGGACGCTGAAGTACCCCTAGCCAACCACGCGTCGTACGCGCGCTCGAGCTGAAGCAGAATCGCAACGAGAAGTTGCACGCGGTTCACCGGCTCGCCCAGCTCGAGGCGTAGTGACGTCGGCTCGGTCTGCGCGTTCGCAGGGAGTTGCTCCCGCGTCTGGTTGGCATTGACGCCGATGCCGAGCACGACGCGACCCTCGCTCGACTCGGCCAGGATGCCGGCGACCTTGCGGCCGGCGATGAGGACGTCGTTCGGGTACTTGATAGTCGGCTCGATCCCGGTCACCTCCACGATCGCCTCCGCCACTGCGCCGCCTGCGACGAGCGACAGCTCCGGGAGCCTCGCCGCCTGCACGGCGGGGAGCAAGAGAACGGAGACGAGCACGCTCGTGCCCTCGGGAGCCTCCCAGCTGCGCCCGAGTCGGCCCCGCCCCTCGGTTTGTTCCTCCGCCACCGCGACGGCTCCCTCGCCGTCGTTGCCCGCCAGCATCCGCTGGGTCGAGGGCACAACCTCGGCATAGCGGTAGACGTGACCGAAGCGGCCACGGAGGAGGGGTTTCACGCCGTCCGGGGCGAGCGAATCCGCCACGCTCCTACACTAGAGCGCAGAGGTGCAACTGCCACGCGGCCGCCGGCGTCAAATCTCGCAGTCCTCCCGTCCGGAAGGGCTTCTTGCCTATGCGCGACTGAGCGATCCAATCCTGGTGAAAAGAGCGAAAGATGGTGACGCGAAGGCCCTCGAAGCGCTCTGCGAGAGGCACGCGCCTCGCGTCGAGAAGCTCGCGGGCCATCTCCTTCGCGATCCCGAGGACGCGCGCGACGCGGCGCAGGAGGCGCTCACGAAGCTGTGCGTCAAGATCAAGCAGTTTCGGGGCGAGTCGCAGTTCGCAACCTGGTTGCACCGGTTGACGATCAACGCGTGCCGAGACGTGGCGAACCGGCAACGGGCTCGAGCCTGCGAGCCGCTGCTCGAGGACCGGCGGGCCGCGACCGACGCGGATCCGGCCTGGGAAGCCGACCGCGCCGAGCTGCGCGGCGAGCTGAACCGCTGCCTTGCGGAGATCGCGCCGGAGCAGGCCCGCGTCGTCGTTCTGAAGGACGCGCTCGGATTTTCGTTCGAGGAGATCTCGGCCGTCGCCGACATGCCGGTTGGAACGGCGAAGTGCTACGCGCACCGCGGCCGCAGCCGGTTGCGCGACAAGCTTTCGGACGTGGCGTGACCGGCGCTCGCCGGCCAAAGGGCGGTCAGTGACCGTCTCCACGCCGTTCGGCCGCGAAGCGATCGAGCAGATCTTGCCGCACCGTGAGCCCTTCCTCCTCATCGACGAAGTGCTCGAGCTTCGGCCCGGCGAGGGAGCGGTCGCAAGAAAGACGGTACGTGAGGACGAGTGGTATCTCAGCGGTCACTTCCCGGACCGGCCGGTGATGCCCGGCGTGCTGATCGTGGAAGCGCTCGCGCAAACGGGTGCGGTCGCCGTGCTCAGCGAAGAGGAGAACCGAGGCAGGCTGGCGCTTTTCGCAGGGATCGACGACTGCCGCTTCAAGCGGATCGTCGAACCGGGTGACGTGCTCGAACTCCGCTGTGATCTCGAACGTGTCCGCGGTCCGATCGGGCGTGGTAAGGCGGAGGCGCGGGTGGACGGCGAGCTTGCCTGCCGCGCGACTCTGACGTTCGCGGTGGAACGATGATTGGCAAGGCCGAAGGGCCGCCGATCTCGATCACCGGGCTCGGGGCCTACGTGCCCGACCGGGTGCTGACGAACGCCGAGCTCTCGACGCTCGTCGACACCTCGGACGAGTGGATCATGGAGCGCACCGGCATACGGGAGCGGCGGATCGCCGCGCCGGAGCAGGCCCTCACCGACCTTGCGCTTCCGGCTGCCCGGGCAGCTCTGGCGCAGGCCGGGGTCGAGGGGCAGGACATCGACCTCCTGCTTTGCGCCACCGTGACTCCCGACATGATGTTCCCGACGTCGAGTGCGCTCCTCGCGGACACACTCGGCGCGCGTGACGCCGCGGCCTACGACCTGCTCGCGGGCTGCACGGGCTTCATGTACGCGCTCGCACAGGCCTACGGGATGCTCGCCGCGGGGCTGGCCGAGCGTGCGCTGGTCGTCGGCGGTGACGTCCTCTCGAAGATCCTCGATTGGACCGACAGGTCGACGCTCGTGCTCTTCGGCGACGGGGCCGGCGCTGTCGTGCTCGAGAAGGTCGAGAAGCCGGGCTTCCTCGGCTTCGAGCTGGGAGCGGACGGCGGCGGTGGGATCCACCTCTCTCTGCCCGGCAGCGGTTCGCGCAGCATGGATGAAGCGACCGGAAACGGGTATGTCCATATGAATGGCCGCGAAGTCTTCAAGTTTGCAACGCGGGTGCTCGTCTCTTCCGCCGAAGCGGTCCTGGAGCGTTGCGGAGTGTCGGTCGAGGACATCGACGTTTACATTCCGCACCAGGCAAACGTGCGGATCCTGGATCACGCAGTCCAGAAGCTCGGTATCCCCCGGGAGCGCATGATCGTTAACGTTGATCGCTACGGCAATACGTCTTCCGGCTCGATCCCGCTGGCACTGGCGGAGGCGCAGGCGGATGGTCGGCTGAAGGAAGGAGACCTCGTGTTGATGACAGGCATGGGAGCAGGGCTCACTTGGGGCTCGGCTCTGATGGAGTGGACCCGATGAAGTCGGGTCTCGTCGCATTCTGTTTTCCTGGACAGGGATCGATCGAGGTCGGGATGGGCCGCGAGATCGCGGCGGCCGTTCCGGAGGCGCTCGACGTCTTCGAGCGGAGCAGCGCCGCCTCCGGGCTCGACCTGAAGCATCTCTGCTTCGAGGGGCCGGAAGAGAAGCTCGTCGAGACGGAGATCCAGCAGCCGGCTCTCGTTGCGACGAGCCTCGCTGTGTGCGCGGCCGTGCGGGCGCGTGGCATCAAGCCGGACTTCGTCGTGGGCCATTCCGTCGGTGAATTCGCCGCACTGGCGGCGGCCGGCGCGCTCAAGGTCGAAGAGGCCATTGCGCTCGTGCGCGAGCGCGGGCTTGCGATGGCGGAGACCGCTCGCAAGAACCCGGGCTCAATGGCGGCGATCCTTGGTCTCGACGACGAGGTCGTGGAACGCATCTGCCGGCGCATCCTCAACGTGTGGCCTGCCAACTACAACTGCCCCGGACAGATCGTCGTCTCCGGCGAGAATCCGGCCGTCGACGAGGCCTGTGCGGCCGCCGAAGAGGCGGGGGCGCGCCGTGCCGTCAAGCTGCGCGTCTCGGGTGCGTTCCACAGCCCACTGGTCGCCCGCGCGGCAGATCGTCTTCGCCCGGCGCTCGAAATGGCGAAGTTCGTCGAACCGACCTCGCTCTTCATGTCCACAGTCACCGCGCGCATCGAGTCGGCGAAGAGGATGGCCCCGCTGCTCGTGGAACAACTCACGGCTCCCGTGCGCTTCACGCACGCGGGGCAGGCCCTGATCAGGGAGGGTGTGCAGACCTTCGTCGAGGTCGGTCCGGGCAACGTGCTCTCGGGGCTCATCAAGCGCATCGACCGCAGCGTGAAGACGATCTCGGTCTCGACGCCTGAAGAGGTCGACAAGCTCGAGGAGACACTCCTCTCTGCCTGAACCTTTCGCGTCGCTGAAGGGCAAGACCGCCCTCGTCACGGGCGGTTCGCGGGGTATCGGGCGCGCGATCGCGCTCGAGCTCGCGCGTGCCGGCGCGGACGTCACGGTCAGCTACCGCTCGGGCAAGGACGAGGCCGAAGAGGTGGCACGGGAAGCGGGAGGCCGCGCGGTCGAGGCCGACGTCGCCGACCCCGAACAGGCCAAGACCCTGATCGGCGCCGTCGACGACCTGGACCTTCTGGTCAACAACGCCGGTGTGACCCGCGACGGGCTGATCGCACGCATGTCGGACGAGGACTGGCGCGTCGTCATCCAGACGAACCTCAGCGGGGTCTTCCACACCTGCCGCGCGGCGGCGCGCGGGATGATGAAGCGCCGCTCCGGGTCGATCGTGAACATCTCCAGCATCGTCGGCCTGCACGGGAACCCCGGCCAGACGAACTACTCGGCCTCGAAGGCCGGGATCATCGGCTTCACGAAAGCGCTCGCGCGCGAGCTGGGCACCCGTGGAGTGCGGGCCAACGTGGTCGCACCGGGCTACATCGACACTCGGCTGACGCAGGTGATCGCCGAGGAGATGAGGGAGCTGATGCTCGCCAACACGCCGCTCGGCCGCTTCGGCAAGCCGGAGGACGTTGCCGGGGCGGTACGGTTCCTCTGCTCCGAGGAGGCCTCGTTCATCACGGGCGAAGTCCTGCTCGTCGACGGCGGAATGGGGATGTAGATGGCGGTTAACGGACAGAGACGAGTCGTCATCACCGGCATGGGTGCGGTGACGCCGCTCGGCAACGACGCGGAAACGTCGTGGCAGCGTTTGCTCGCCGGCGAATCGGGCGCGGGGCCGATCACCCAGTTCGACTCGACTGATTACCACGTCCACTTCGCCTGCGAGGTGAAAGATTTCGACCCCGCGAACTGGATCGAACGGAAGCAGGCGCGGCGCATGGACCGCTTTGCGCAGCTGATCCTCGCTGCGGCGCGCCAGGCCGAGGCGGACTCGGGTGTCGACGTCAAGGCAGACGGCGATCGGATCGGCGCATCCATCGCGACCGGGATCGGTGGGCTCAGTTCCTTCCAGGACTGCTACGACACACTGAAGGAGCGCGGCCCGGACCGCGTCAATCCGTTCGCGATCCCCTGCATCATCCCGAACATGGGTGCGGGCTGGGTCTCGATGGAGCTCGGGACGCGCGGTCCACTCTCGTCGGAGTGCACGGCCTGCGCCGCGTCCAACATGGCGATCGGGCAGGGCCTGGACGACATCAGGCTCGGGCGCGCCGAGGTCATGTTCTGCGGGGGCACAGAGTCTGCGATCAACAAGGTCGGCATCGCCGGCTTTGGTGCGATGCGTGCCCTCTCCCGCCGTAACGACGACCCGGCTCGTGCGAGCAGGCCGTTCGACGCCGGTCGCGACGGGTTCGTCATGGGTGAGGCGGGCGCGGTTGTCGTCCTCGAGGAACTGGAACGCGCGCAGGCCCGCGGCGCCAAGATCTATGCCGAGGTCGCGGGCTACGGGCTCTCGTCGGATGCCAAGCACGTGACGGAGCCGGACCCGACGGGCGAGAACCCGGCGCGCGCGATGAAGAACGCTTTCGCAGACGCCGCCATCGATGCAGCGGAGGTCGACTACATCAACGCACACGGGACGTCCACGCCGCTGGGTGACGCGGCGGAGACGCGTGTTATCAAGCTGGCGCTCGGCGAGGAGAACGCGCGGAGAACACCGATCTCGTCCACGAAAGGCGCGACCGGCCACTGTCTCGGTGCGGCGGGCGCCGTGGAGGCGATCTTCTCGACTCTGGCGATCCGTGACGGAAAGCTTCCGCCGACGATCAACCAGGAGGTCGAGGATCCGGAGTGTGACCTCGACTACATCCCGAACGAGTCGCGCGACGCAGACGTGCGCGTCACGGTGTCGAACTCGTTCGGCTTCGGCGGCCACAATGCCTCCGTCGTCTTCAAGCGCTTCGAAGCCTAGGCGCCGACTTGGCGCGAGACCGCTGGGCGACGTTCGACTGTTACGGAACCCTGATCGACTGGAACGGCGGCATCCGCCGTGAGTTGGCGCGTGTGTTCGGAGATGACCAGGCAGATGTGCGGCTCGACCGCTACCACGAGATCGAGCCGTCGCTTCAGGCCGGGGGTGAGCGCAGCTACCGAGAGGTCATGACGGACGCGATGCGCGAGCTCGGCGCTCCCGAGTCTGAGGTATGCGGGTTGGCGGAGGCGCTTCCCTCGTGGGAGCCGTTCCCGGAGGTGGGGCCGGCTCTCGAGAGTGCGCGCGCCCGCGGCTGGAAGCTCGCGATCCTCTCCAACACCGATCGCGACTTCATCGAAGCGTCGCTGGAGCGAATCGGAGTCCGGTTCGAGCTCGCGATCGTCGCGTCGGAGATCGGTTCCTACAAGCCCGACCACGCGCATTGGTCGCGCTTCTTCGCGGAGACCGACGCACCGCGTGAAACGCACGTGCACGTCGCCCAGAGTTACTTCCACGACATCGCGCCGGCGAACGAGCTCGGGCTGCGCTCGATCTGGATCAACCGCTACGGCGAACGGCACGCACCGCCGCCGACGCGCGAGCTCGACGATCTTTCCAACCTCCCCGAGGCTCTCGATGAGCTTGTCGCCGCCTGAAGGCTTTCGCGTCCGGCCGGCGACGGTCGAAGACGCGCCGGGCATCAACGAGCTCGTGATCGCGGTCGACACCGCCGTCCAGGGCTGGTCCGACTCGACGGCGGTCGAGCTGGTGGACTGGTGGCGTCTGACCGACCTGGCCGCGAACTCGTGGGTCGTCGAGGACGACTCGCTCGCCGCGTACGGCGTCGTCATCTCTCATGGCGAGAGCGCGGAGACCGACGGCTTCGTCCACCCGGCCAAGACCGGCCTCGGACTGGGTAGCTGGCTACTGCGCCGGGGAGAAGAGCGCGTGCGCGAGCTCGGTCATTCCGCCGCGCTCACGTGGTGTCTTTCGCCCGACGCTGACGCTCGCGCGCTCTTCGAGCGCTCCGGGTATCGCGAAGTACGCCGCTTCTACCGGATGCTCGTCGAGCACCAGGCCGAGCCGGCCGAGCCGGAGTGGCCGGAAGGCTTTCAGGTGACGACGTTCGAGCCAGGCGATGAGCGCGCATTTCACGCTGCGTTGAACGAGGCTTTCGCAGAGGAATGGAACTTCGTTCCTCAGTCGTTCGAGGTGTGGGCCGAGAGGCGCATCAACGTCCCCGACTTCGATCCCACCATGTGGTTCGTCGTCCGGGAGGGCGACGAAATTGCCGCCGTGCTACGGGGCGACCCCGAGCGCGGTGGCGCGGCTTGGGTCGGTGCGCTCGGCGTGCGTCCGCGGTGGCGTAAGCGCGGTCTCGGTCTCGCGCTGCTGCGGCACGCTTTTGCCGAGTTCTACCGGCGGGGCCAGCCTCGAGTGGGGCTCGGAGTCGATGCGCAGAACCCCACCGGGGCAACGCGTCTCTACGAGCGCGCAGGAATGCACATCACGTACGAAGCCGTTGCGTTCACGAGGGAGCTCAGATGAGTCGCCTGCGCGCGAAGTGCCCCGACTGCAAGACGTTCACGGCGGTCGCGCTCGGGCCTGAGTACGAGTGTCACTCGTGTGGACGTGTCTACCAAGCGGGAATGGTTCGGGTGCCGCAGGCCTGGGGCGAGGGCGGGGAGGCGATGGCGGAGGCCGCGTGGCTCGATCTGCCCTACCCGGAAACCGCCGTGGTGGAGGCCGAGACGCTCGAAGAGCAGACGCTCGCGCTCGCGGCGGATCTTCCGGATCGCCCGCTCGTCCTCGGCGGCTGTTGCTGTGCGCACATCGGCGCCGTCGAAGGTCTGGCCGCCCGCCAGGACCGGCTTTCGGTGATCTGGTTCGATGCGCACGGCTCTCTCAACACCCTCGAGACCTCTCCGAGCGGCAACCTCTGGGCAACGCCGTTGAGAAAGCTGATCGACTCCGGTGCGATCCGAGCGGGGGACGTGGCGCTCGTCGGCGCGCGAAACCTCGATCCGCCCGAGGAGGAGTTCATTCGCTCGCAGGGCATCCAGGTGGGCGAGGAAGGCATCGCCGGCGCACTCGAGGGGACCGCGTGCACCTACGTCGCCTTCGATGCGGACGTCCTGGATCCAGACGAACTGGCCGTCTTCATGTCCGAGCCGGACGGCCTCAGGCTCGACGAGGCCGAGCGAATCCTCGGCGAGATCGCCAGGAGCACGCAGGTCCTCGGAGCCGGTTTGACGGCCGCCAGCTTCGAGCCGGGCAACGTGCTGCCGTTCTCGAGGCTGACCCGGGCTCTAGGGCTGTAACTGGCGCCGGGCCGGGTCAGTCTAAACTCGTCAGTTCCATGTCCTCCCGGATCGACGTCTCCATCGAGCATCGGAACGTCCCAGAGCCGCCGGGGAAGCAGCACCCGAACACGTGCCCGCAGTGCTCCTCGCACTACCGGGACGACAAGCTCGAGGCGGCGCTCTGGGTGTGTCCTCATTGCGGGCACCACTTCACCATGCGCGCCCGCGCCCGCATTGCCTCGCTGGCGGACGAAGGCAGCTTCGTGGAGGAAGCCGCTGACCTTCGCTCGGAGGACCCGCTCGATTTCTTCGATCTGCGGCCGTACACCGAGCGCCTTGCCGAGGCGGAGATGAAGACGGGCCTCGGAGAAGCGATGGTGATCGGCCAGGGGGCGATCGACGGGAATGCGTGCGAGCTTGCGGTCATGGACTTCGCCTTCATGGGTGGCTCGATGGGCAGCGTCGTCGGCGAGAAGTTTTCGCGTGCATGTGACGGGGCCGCGCAGCGAGGCGTGCCGCTCGTCTCGGTTACGGCGTCGGGTGGCGCCCGCATGCAAGAAGGGATCCTGTCGCTGATGCAGCTTCCGAAGACGGTGTGCTCGGTCGAGGATCTGCACGATTCCGGCCAGCCGCTGATCAGCGTGATGACCCATCCCACCACGGCCGGCGTCCTTGCCAGCTTCGCCAGTCTCGGTGACGTGATCGTTGCCGAGCCGGGTGCCCTACTCGCCTTCACGGGCCCCCGCGTCGTGCAGCAGACCACACGCGAAAAGCTGCCCGAGGACTTCGGGCTCGCCGAACAGAACCTCCGCTTCGGCCACATCGACGCGATCGTTCCGCGGCCGGAGTTGAAGGCGTACGTCGCGCGGCTCCTGCGGCTCTTCTCCTCGAATGGCGACTGACGCCGAACTGAGACTGCGCGATCGGCTCACGCGCCTGCGCAATCTCAGCCTGCTCGGCGGCACGCGTCTCTCGGGCGAGCTCGAGAAGCTGCAGCGCCAGCTCGAACGCATCCAGGCTGGACCGACCGACGAGGAGATCTGGCGCTCCGTCGAGCTCGCGCGGCATCAAGACCGCCCCTACACGCTCGACTACGTCAAGAGGCTCTTCGACGATTGGGTCGAGCTGCACGGCGACCGCGGCCGTGCGGACGATCATGCGCTGGTCATCGGGCTCGGCCGGTTCGGGGGCCGTACTGTCGCGCTCGTCGGCAACCAGAAGGGCCGCGACATCAAGGAGCGAACCGACCGCAACTTCGGCATGGCTTACCCGGAGGGCTATCGCAAGGCGATGCGCCTGATGGAGCTGGCGGAGCTGCACCGGTTTCCGTTGCTCAGTCTCGTCGACATCCCGGGCGCATATCCGGGCG
>WNGI01003293.1_pt1 | contig 14638 bp, 14 predicted proteins | sample 5400621 | NCBI WGS metagenome assembly WNGI01 (sample SAMN13153374, study PRJNA577476) | soil metagenome | isolation source: 20 cm soil or saprolite under Garry oak tree replicate 1 | place: USA:California | collected 2016-06-15 | reverse complement strand
AAAGCGCTGCCCGTTCCCCCTCCGATTATGAGCCCGGTGACCGCAGTCTGGCCGCGGTCAAAAATAGCCTGGACCGGAGTTCCGCAGAGTTTCAGAAATGATTTCGATTTGTCCGCGGTGAGGGGAGACGGCCGTCCCCAGGACTCAAAATGTCTTGCGGATGGACTGGACAAACTGCATCGAGCGCGCGCCCTCGCTGCGAGCGTGCGGGGCCCGTCGGATTGGGAAAGTGTGATACGAAAACATCGCGAGGTCCTCAACATTTCGCTGGACCCCCCCAGAAACGAAACGGATATTACTCAAAACAAAAAATTTCGTCAATGCGTCTTTGCTAAAGTTGTCCGGAAAGAATTTGCAGCTCGTCCGGAGAAGAAGCTTCGTCAACAAAAAGGAGTTGATACAAGAACCCCTTTTGCGCTCAGAAAAAGCTGGGGGGGTCGTGCGGCATGGGCCTCGTTCTTCTGATCATTATCTGGCTGATCACCTTCGCCAGCACGTATTTCTTCATCGCCAAGACATGGTGGTTACCCGCCGGGGCCTCTGCCGCGGCCGCCGGAATCGATCATCACTTCACGACGACTTTCATTCTCATGGGCATTGTGTTCGTCGCTGCGCAGGTTTCCTTGGGTGCCCTTGTCTGGATTTACCGCGACCGCGGTTCTTCGTCCTCTAAGGTGACGTATTCCCACGGCAACACGAAATTGGAAATCGTCTGGACCTTGCTCACGACCATCCTCTTCGTGGGGTTAAACCTGATGAGCAGTTCCATTTGGGCTTCGGAGCGTTTCCGTCCCGCGGAAGTGGATGCCGTGCGTGTGGAAGTGACGGGGATGCAGTTCGCCTGGTATTTCCGCTATCCCGGGCCCGACGGCAAGTTTGGCGCGACAAATCCAGAACTTGAAGACGCCTCGGCCGGTGGCGAAGCAGCTCTGGGTCTCGATACCAAAGACGGCGCATCCAAAGACGATGTCGTGACGGGAACGATGGTAGTGCCGGTGAACCGCGAAATCGAAGTGATTTTGCGCGCCCACGACGTCATCCACAGTTTCTTTATTCCGACCATGCGCTTTAAGCAGGACGCTGTGCCTGGCCTCGCGATCCACATGCATTTCACACCCATACAAACCGGAGATTATGAAATTCTCTGTGCCGAGCTTTGCGGGCTCGGTCACTACAAGATGCACGGCATGTTGAGGGTCGTCAGTCAGGAGGAGTTTGACAAATGGCTGGCGGCACGGGAGGCCGAGAAGCAATAACATGGCTACTCACGAATTCGCGGCCCAGGAATCTCACGCGCACGCGGCCCCCCAGGGCTTCGTCCGCAAATGGGTCTTTAGTCTCGACCACAAAGTTATCGGCCTCCAGTATTACTTCCTTGCGCTGGCGGCGGTGTTTGTTGGCATGTTCCTCTCGCTGCTCATGCGCATCCACTTGATCTGGCCCACACTGGCTTTGCCGCTGCTGGGCGACATCAAGCCGGAAACCTATCTCACCTTGGTAACCATGCACGGCACCATCATGGTGTTCTTTGTGCTCACCACCGCACCACAGGGTGGCTTCGGCAATTACTTCTTGCCCATTCAGATCGGCGCACCGGACATGGCTTTCCCGGTGCTGAACATGCTTTCGTTCTGGACAACCTTGCTGGGCTTCATCGTAATGATCGCGGCTTTCTTCGTGGCCGGCGGGGCGCCACTGCACGGGTGGACCGGCTACGCGCCGTTGAGCGCCATGCAATCAACCGGGCCGGGCGAGGGGCTCGGCGCGGACTTGTGGATCATCAGTATTGCTATTTTCTGCATCGGTGCGTTGATGGGTGCGCTGAACTTCATCACCACGACGCTCGATATGCGAGCCAAGGGCATGACCATGATGCGCCTGCCACTGACCGTTTGGGCATGGTTCGTCACCGCTGTCCTGGGGCTGCTCGCGTTCGGCGTGCTCCTCTCGGCCGGCATTCTCCTGCTGATGGATCGCAACCTGGGCACTAGCTTTTTCGTGCCGCTGGTGACCATCAACGGCCAGCTAACCGGGCATAAGGGTGGCTCTCCGCTTTTGTGGCAGCACCTGTTCTGGTTCTTCGGCCATCCGGAGGTTTACATCGCGATCTTGCCGGCCATGGGGATGTGCTCGCAGTTGCTCTCGGTGTTCTCGCGCAAACCGATCTTCGGTTACAAAGCCATGGTATACGCTATCCTGGCCATTGGTTTCCTGGGCTTCATGGTCTGGGGACATCACATGTTCATGAGCGGTATGAGCCCTTATACCGCCTTCGCTTTTTCCATCATGACCATGGGCATCGGAGTCCCTTCGGCCATAAAGACATTCAACTGGCTCGGTACGCTGATGCGCGGGCGGATCCGTTTTACTTCGCCCATGCTATTCGCCATCGGATTCGTCTCGCTTTTCGTTTCCGGCGGGATCAGTGGCCCCTTCCTGGCGCAACCCGTGCTCGACATTCAGTTGCACGACACCTATTTCGTGCCGGCTCACTTTCACCTTATCATGGGCGTGGCCTCCATCTTCGGCATCTTTGCCGCAACCTATTATTGGTTTCCCAAGATGTTCGGACGCATGATGAACGAATCCATGGCGCGCTGGCACTTCTGGTTCAGTTTCATTGGGACGTACGCGATCTTCATGCCCATGCATTATCTCGGTATGGCGGGGATGCCGCGCCGCTATTCGCAGCTTACGGAAGTCACCTATCTCCACGGTCTGATTCCGCTGCAGAAGTTCATCACCTACGCGGCGTTCGTAACCATCGCGGGTCAATTGATCTTTCTGGTGAATCTCTTTTGGAGCATGTTCAAGGGGAAGCAGGCCAGCGACAATCCCTGGGAAGCGACCACCCTCGAGTGGACCACAGCGACGCCGCCTCCTCACGACAATTTCGGCGGGCACACGCCGGTGGTCCACAACGGTCCTTACGAGTACAACGTGCCCGGGGCGCCCCGCGATTACGTGATGCAGAGCGATCCGGAAATCGGGCCCGCACACTGATCACCATATGGCAAGTTTCTCCACGACCGCGACGGTAGAAGATCCCAGAATCTCGTTGGGCGACGGTGGCATCCTGCCTCCCATCCGGGGCGGCGGTGGTGATGATTCCGGTCCGGGATTGCCGGATTACGCAACGCGCCTGCGCCGGGCGCGTCTTGGGTTGCTGGTCGCGCTGACGCCCGTGCTGATGCTGTTTGTCTCCTTCACGAGCGCCTACATTGTGCGTCAGGGACTTCCCACGCTCGATCCGCGCACGAATACGCTGGTACGCGACTGGATCCCGGTAACACTTCCCAAGCTGCTGCTGATCAATACAGGCGTGCTGATCTTGAGCAGCGTGTTCATCGAGCTGGCGCGCCGCCAGATTAAGGATCGGGCAGCTCTTCGGCCGATCACGGCCCATCCAAGAGTCTCCGCCGGTGAGCAAATGAGGATTCCCTGGTTGTCAATGACGCTGGTCCTTGGCCTCACTTTCCTTCTCGGTCAGTGGACGGCCTGGCGGCAACTGGCCGCCAATGGCTTCTATGTGGCGACCACCCCAAGCAGCTCTTTTGTCTATCTGCTGACCGGCACACACGCTATTCACTTGATGGGTGGTGTTCTCGCCCTGTTCGTCGCAGGCCTCGCTTCGCTTCTGCGTCGCTCCGCGGCAACGCGGAGCATTGTGGTGGATTTGACCGCGTGGTACTGGCATTTCATGGCCGCGCTGTGGATTTACATTTTGTGTTTGCTGGAGTTTGCCAGCTAACCGTACATTTCTGAGCAGGAGGCCGGACGCATGGCTGATTCCGCAGTGCGCGATATCCAGTCGGTCTATGAACCGTCGCTGTTTGGCACTTACTCGAAGAAAATCGGGATGTGGCTATTCTTGCTCTCCGATTCACTGACGTTTGGCGCATTGCTCTATGCCTACAGCTATGGGCGCATTTCGACTGAAGGCTGGCCCACGCCTTTCCATTCCGAGAGCATCGTCAACGCCACCATCATGACGGCGTTTCTCCTTACAAGTTCCTTGACGATGGTGCTGGCGGTGAGGGCTTCCGTCCATGGCGATGCCAAAGGGCAGCGCCTGTGGCTGCTTGCCACTATGCTCTGCGGCACGGGATTCATCGTTCTTCACGGCCGCGAGTGGAGCAACTTGATCGCGGAAGGTTTGACTCTGCCGATGTTCCCTAAAGTGCCGGGTCATGAAGCCGCCAGTGAGTTTGTTAACGTATCGAAAACCGTGCCGCAGTTTGGCGCGACTTTCTTCGGGCTGACGGGGATGCACATGCTGCATGTGACTCTGGGTGTGATTTATCTCGGCGTGGTCGCACTGCGGCGCAAATTCATCCCCATCCTGCTGGTCCTCTGGCTGGTTGCCTGGTTGGCAACGCCGGCTTATAGCCCCTTTCACTATGGCGCGCACGTGCTCTTAATCGGCGCGATGGTATGCTCGATCATTCTGTGGTTGAAACCCAAGCTATACGACTCGTCCGACGTCGAAGTGGCCGGCTTGTACTGGCACTTCGTGGACCTCGTGTGGATGTTCATCTTTCCTTTGGTCTATTTGATGTCCGCGAAGATTCTCTAGGAGCCGGAGGGATATGGATACCATTCAAATAGCTATCGCGGAACGGGTCGCCGAGCAGCACCGCCATCACGGCAAAGCGCTGTTCTTTTGGGTTTGGGGCGCGCTCCTGTTGATGACCGCCATCGAAGTCTATCTGACCTATCAGAATATGCAGCCCGGGAAAATGTTGACCATTTTGCTGGGCTTGTCGCTTGTGAAGGCCGCGCTGATCATCGGCTACTTCATGCACCTAAAATACGAGGTATCGAGCATGAAGTGGCTTACAATGTGTTCGGTGGTCGCTTGTCTGATCCTGATGACCATCTTTTTCTTTCCGGATGCTTTTCGCATTCTCTATCTGGGAGTGAAATGACAGCTCGCGCCGCGCTTCTCGTCTTATCGTTCTTTTTGTGGGCTACTCCCGCGTTCAGCCAGGGTTGTGCCATGTGTCGCAGTTCCGCCGCGGCAACCTCCAAGGACGGCCAGAAGGCTATCAGCAAGGGTGTCCTCGTGCTGGTGATCCCTCCAATTGGATTCATGACCCTCGGGGTCGGGCTGGCGTTTCGCTACGGAAAGAAGCGCGATCTCGAGAACTGCTGAATGCCGTGTCCCAAGAAAGCTGGCAATTAAGTGTTTGGCCTGGAATTTCTCAGAAACGCAACCAGGAGATTCTAGGCGGCCCAATCCGGTTCGGGTTCACGGCAGTAAAATGGCAGATGCCAAAAAGGTGCATTCTGAAGTTTTCCCAAAACGGGGACACCAATAGCGGCCACGCCAGTGTTCGTTGAGCGGGGAGTCTTGAGTCGGAGAAAACCCTAACGGCATCAGCGCAGGCTCAATTCCTGCGGCGGAACCCTCAGTTGCGCCAACCGCCATAGCCCGGAGAGATTACCTGCGGGTCCCTGCCGGAGGTCCTCTGCCGGAACCAAATAGCTTTTACCCGACTCGTGAGCAGGGGAATCGCTTGCCAATTTTCGACTGATAATATCCCTCTTTGGAGGCGGCATTCATCAGTCCGTCGAAGACATCCGCAGGAACATTAAAAAAGTGATACACGCCGCCGGGCTCGAATTTGATTTCGAGAGTTTCAGAGCGTTCCTGGTACCCAACCTGGGTAATTTCCTTGGAGGGAATGGGGATCCGTTGCATTTTTTTAAAGCTCCCTTTCTGGTGAGAGACGCTTCCATCAGGTGGCGGCGGGATTCGCCATCCTGTCACGGCCGGGCGGTGGTTTCTTGGCCGGGGCCTTCTGTCGTCCCTCTTGGTAGTGGCTCAACGGCGTGATCTTAGCATCATAAATTTGATTCAAAGTTGCTCCTTAGCAAAGGACGCGATTGGTCAGGGCGCGCGGATTTGAACCGGGACCTCCCGTGCTCAAGGCCGTCCAGGAAAGTCCATCTTGTTGGCCCGTTTAGCGTTGTTCTGCCTCGCTGTAGACGGTTTTGAACCTAATTTAGCAGCATTTGGCCCCCCAGCTGTTCAAAGCAAGGCTGGTCGTCGAGACCTTTGGCGCACACGGAGTTCGGACTTAGTTCGATGAAGCGCCTGTAGTCTTGCCCACGGCGTTCGAGCCCTTCCACGTGAGCCCGGTAGCCGGCCATGGGAAGATGAGCGGTCAGGTTGGCCTCCTCGACCGCCAAAGCCTGCCTGACGGCCGCCTTTACCTGCCAGCTTCACATGTGCTCGTGGCTTCGCCAAACGACGCGGAGCGGTTAGTGCATCTTGCTCCCGTCGAATCGGCAATTATGTTCAACGAGAGAATCCTCGAACGACGAGAAATCGGGTCACAGGTTTCCAAACTGACCGCGAAGGGAAGTGAGGTGAAGATGCTTCCGGAACAGGAGTCGGGTATGGATTCGGTGAAAGGTGGGTCCAGTGCCGGTCGAGCGGAAATCGCACGCTACACATAAAATAAGGGGAGTCCCTCCGTTGCGAATAGGTTAGGGGCTCCAGCTACATCAAACTGTCTTTAGTCACCGAGCAACCTGGTCGTGATAAGCTCTGTCCAAGACATGGAGGTGTTCCAATGTGGCGTAAAGCGGAAGACAGCAATCAAAAATCCTCGCGTGACGCTTCGCCTTCTCCTGTTCTCTCGGCGGAGCGTCCTGACACCGCGGCGCAGGATTCTCCGAGGACTCCAGCCGCCGTGAGTCAGGGGATCAAGATCGAAGGGGAAGTCTCCGGTAACGGTGATTTGTTCATGGATGGCGAGTTCGATGGAAAAATTCACCTCGGCAGTGGGACTTTCACAGTCGGCCGAAATGCGCGGGTCAGCGCGGAAATCGAGGCCCGTGAAGTAATCATTCGTGGCGAAGTGATTGGCACGCTCAAGGCTTGCGAGCGCGTCCACATCTGGAGCACCGGTAAATTCACGGGTTACCTGGAGACCCGCGGCATCGTTATCGAAGATGGCGCGGTGTTGCATAGCAACGTAGCCGTCCCTCAAGCCGCAGTGGTCGAAGTCGCAGTGCCAGATGTCTCGGTAAGCGAAACAGACCAGTCGTCCCAGCCTTCTAGCCCGGAGCCTAGCGCGCGCGTCAAAGGCGCTGCCGGTGCCCAGTAGCCGCGCCGAGCCCGCACAATGAACGCGCGTTCGGTCAAGTTTCCGGTGTGCATAAACTGGGAGTTGCGTTCCCGGTGCTTCGATCGACACCGCGCAACCTAGTCCACGTCAGGCGCCGAGGCACGTCGCTCACTGCGGCCTGGTGCGCTATCCGCTCCAGGTAGGGAGCTCGAGGGCGCGCTCAAAGGCGGCGCGGGTGTGCACCGGCTCGCCGTGCGAGACGATCACCTGTTCGAACGGAAGCTCCAGCAGCACGCGTAGGGCGGGCAACGCTCGTTCTTCATGGCACGGCGACGCCCAGACCCGCAACTCGCCCCGCGGCGCCGTCAGCGCGTCGGCGAAAACGAGGGTACGTTGCTCGGGCAGCCACAGTGGCGTTTCGTTGCGGCCGCGTCCGTCGTAGAGGGCGACGATCCCTCCCGGAAGCTGGCTGCCTGGCTCGATCCACTCCAGCTCGGTGTCGGGGATGTCGTTGCGAAAAAAGAGGCGCGGGCCGAACGCGCGAGCACCGTAGCGGCGTACGAACAGATCGACGTGCCGCACGTGATCCGGCTTGAGAATGACAACCGCAGTCGGCGGATGCGCTTCGAGCCGTTCCCACACCTCCGTCGCATCGGCGTGCGGAGCAAGTGGATCGAGAAGCAGTGTCTCGCCCCTTGACTCGACGCACGTCGAGGCCACGAGCGGCTCCCAGCCCTGACCCGGCTTCCAGGCAGGATGTTCGAGACGCCATATCCACAGACCCGCCGCCACATCCTTCAGCTCCACCTGAAATTGGGGGTCCTGCTTCATCTGGCAAGCCTGGTAAGGAAGCTATACACTTTGACTGCTAAGAAAACTCATAAGTGACAGAAACCCAGATCGACTAATGTGCACGTCGGCCTCGCCGGGGTCCTTCCAACAGAAACATATGGAAGTCCGGAGGGTCGCGGTCAAGCTGCCGCATCATCAGTAAGACTTGACCTCGATGGCAAGGCGATGGTTCGCCAGATGTTGCATCAAGTGCGCCAATCTGATTTGTGTTTTGCAAAAGGAACCATTTTTTCCACGGACTCGTTGGTCACGCGATTCACGAACTCGACTTGCTCTTTCTCGACTTCCGCTCATTCTAACTGCACCGCAGCGATGTTCGGAAATGCATCCGGATTGCGCAACGCGTCTCGTCGTGTTCTCAAATCTGTCAAGAAGGCGGAGCTATGGGACGGCTCCTTCGGCGGAGCCAAAGCTGCCGCCCCAGATCACGCGCGAAATGCTCAGCGGCAGCGCGGAGACTGCTTGCAAAACCCAGTTGTTGGCCCAGTGTTCGTATTCGTAGAGCAACTGAATGTCACCTTTTCTCATAGTGGCGGGTGGCTGACCCAGACGCCGATACTCCGCTACTTTACGCTCTTCCCCTATTCTGCGCGAGCTTTCTTCAGAAAAATGATGTAACCTCTGTTAGAGACATAACATTGGATAGAAATGGATGTACGCACAAAGTCGAGCACCGCTTGGCTGCTGCTGACGTTCACGCTGCCCACGAAGCGAGCCAGTCAGCGGGTGGAGGTGTGGCGAAAGCTGCAACGCTACGGAACCGTGCCGCTTGGCAATTCAGGGTACCTGCTGCCCAGCAATCCCACGAACGAGGAGCGCTTTCAGTGGCTAGCAACGGCCATTCGCAAATACGGAGGTGACGCTTCCATTGTTCACGTACGTTCCATCGACAACATATCGACTCCCCAATTGATCGGGCGGTTTGCGGAGGCCCGCGCGCGCGAATACCAGGAGTTGATTCGCGAACTGCAGAAGTTTTCTTCCATGCCGGTACAGAAGCAGGCCGTTGGTCGTCTGAGCCGGCTACGGAGCCGTTTCCAGGAGATTGTGGAGGTCGACTTCTTCGTCAGTCCCTTGCAGAAGCGTGTCGGGGAGCTATTTGCGCGGGCCGACGAAGCGCGCGTGGCGACGCGCGTGACCGAGACAACGCGAATCAACCCGCGGGATTACCAGGACAGAATCTGGGTCACGAGACCGAGGCCGGGCGTCGATCGCTCCGCGTCCGCGTGGCTGATTCGGAGCTTTATCGATCCCCGGGCACGATTTGCCTTTGCACCGGAAGGACAGACACCGCCCACAGCGGTGCCATTTGACATGTTCCGCGGTGGATTCGGGCACCGCGGCGACTGCTGCACTTTCGAGGTCCTGCAAAAAGACTTTAGGATTCGCGACCGGAGGATGAGGGTTATTTCCGAGGTTATTCATGACGCGGACTTAGCCGACGGCAAGTTCGGTCGCAAAGAGGGTTATGGGATCGATGAGGTACTCAAGGGTTGGGCGCGACAAGGAATCCCGGACCAGGACCTTCTGGATCGTGGCATGCAATTGATTGAGGGGCTCTATCACTCGCTCGCGTGAGTGGCCAGCTCGCCGAACGGAGTTTCTGAAAGGGGAGAGCAGATCGTGTTAACGAATTGTCGCACCTACCTCCGATGGATTGCGGTCACCCTGGTTCTGTGTGTGCTAGTCCGGCCGACGATCCGGGCGCAATCCGGTGGAGCGAGTAAGGTCCTTACGCTCGAACAGGCGGTTGATTTCTCTCTCAAAAACTATCCGGCTGTCCGCGCTTCGTTAGAGAGGGTCGGCGCGGCTCAGGCAGGCATTGGCTTGGCACAAACGAATTACCTCCCTCGCGCGGACGTGGTTTGGCAAATGAATCGCGCGACGGACAACAACATTACGGGACTTCTTCTACCGCAATCCATCATCGCGCCGATTTCCGGACCTGTTACGGTGTCGCTCTCGAACCACACCGCGTGGGGAAGCGCTGCGGGGCTCCTGTTCTCCTGGGAGCCGGTCGATTTTGGATACCGGGGAGCTAAGGTAGACGCCGCGCGTGCCGTTCGGGATCGAGTCACTGCGGAAGCTTCGCTGACACGCCTCGATGTGGCCGTCGCCACGGTGAATGCCTATTTGACGATGCTGGCTGCCCAGCAAACGGTGCACGCCGCCGAGGCGGACGTGCAACGGCGGGAGACCTTCGACAAGGCCGTCCGGGTGCTGGTCGATAACCAGCTTCGCGCGGGAGCGGATGCTTCCCGTGCGGATGCGGAATTAGCTCGCGCCAAAGTCAACCTGGCCCGTGCCAGGCAACTACAGAAAGTAAGCAGAGCCGCATTGGCCGATATCCTCGGATTGCCGGATACCTCGGTAGCGGTAGAAGAGAGCTCTCTGCTTGGTCCACCTCCCGACGGATATCCACACACCACTCTGCTTACAAACAATCCGATCGCCGAGGTGCAGCACGCGCGGGTGGAAGAAGCCCAGGCGCAGGTCCAAATCTTGGACCGTTCCTACTATCCGAAGTTCTATCTTCAATCGTCGGTGTATGGACGCGGTAGCGGGTGGGACGCCACAGGCAAATTCGAGGGAGGAACGGCAGGCCTAGGCCCGGGCCGTTCGAACTGGGCGGTGGGCTTGACCGTGACCCTTCCGGCATTCGACATCTTCGCGATCCGATCTCGAAAGGCGGTTGAATCGGCGAATGAGCGTGCCGAGGCAGCTCGCTACGATCAAGCCCTGCAGGACCTGACGGGTCAATTGCGGAAGGCACAAGCCTCTCTCGAAGGTGCTCGCAGTGTCGCTGAGAACACGCCGCAGGAATTGGACTCGGCGCGCACAACCGAGAATCAAGTGCGAGCACGCTACCAGTCTGGTCTCGCGACGCTCGTCGATGTTGCGGACGCGCAGAGTCTCCTGGTGCAGGCGGAAACGGACGACGCTCTTGCCCGGCTCGCGGTTTGGCAGAATCTGGCAGCGGTCGCGGCGTCAGAAGGCGATCTTCAGCCGTTCCTGCAGTTACTCCACGATAAGACCCAGGGAGGGCCGTAACGCATGTGGCTGCTCCGCACCGCACTTCGCCGCCCGTTCACGGTCATCGTGGCCGTCATCGGCATAGCCCTTTGCTCGATCCTTGCTCTTACACGAATGCCGATCGACATCTTCCCCAATCTAAACCTGCCTGTTGTTTATGTGGCGCAGCCGTTCGGCGGCATGTCTCCCTCGCAAGTGGAAGGCTATCTCGTCTACTACTACGAATATCACTTCCTGTACATCACCGGGATTGAGTCCGTGGAATCGAAATCCATTCAAAATATCGGTCTGGTTAAGCTCACGTTTCACCCTGAAACAGATATGAGCCAGGCGTTGGCTCAGACCGTCGGCTACGTCGACCGGGCCCGCGCGTTCATGCCGCCGGGTACTGTTTCCCCATTCATTATGCGGTTCGACGCAGGCAGCGTGCCCGTCGGCTATCTGGTTTTTTCCAGTGCGACGCGGAGTGTCGCGGAGATCCAGGATCTTGCGCTGAACCGTGTACGGCCGCTGTTTGCTACTTTGCCTGGAGTGTCCGCCCCCCCTCCCTTTGGTGGAGCTGCACGAACGATTGTCGTCAGTGTTGACCCTGATCGCCTCCGTGCCTACCGCATGTCGCCCGAGGAAGTCATCCAGGCACTGAATACGGGAAACGCTATCGTGCCGGCGGGGAACGTACGCACCGGCGATTTGCTGCGACTCGCACCGATCAATTCCGTGGTTACGAATATTAAGGACCTGAAGAATCTCCCAATTCGCACAGGTTCTGGCCCTACCGTCTTTCTCCGCGACGTGGGCACGATAGAGGATTCCAGCGACATCGTCACTGGTTATGCCGAGGTGAATGGGCGGCGGACCGTGTACATTCCCGTTACAAAGCGCGCCGATGCCTCGACGCTGAGCGTCGTAAACGAAGTCAAAGCGAATCTCGCGCAGTTCCAATCCGCCGTTCCGCCGGAGATCAAAATCGACTACGAATTTGACCAGTCATCGTATGTGCGAAATTCTCTGTTGTCGGTTGTGCGAGAAGGCTTGCTCGGCGCGTTGCTGACTGGCATCATGGTCCTTCTGTTCCTGCGCGACTGGCGCAGTGCGCTGATCGTCGTCGCCACCATCCCCTTTGCGTTGCTCACTGCCGTCGTGGCCCTTTGGGGTGCAGGACAGACCATCAACATCATGACGCTGGGCGGATTGGCACTGGCCGTCGGGATTCTGGTCGATGAATCCACGGTGGTGATGGAAAGCATTCATAGCCACTTGGGTCAAGGGCAAGGGCGGGCGGTCGCCGTGCTGGAGGCAAGCAAAGAAGTTCAGATTCCGCGCTTGCTCGCCATGCTGTGCGTGCTCGCTGTGTTCGTGCCGTCCTTCTTTATGGTGGGCGTCTCCCGTTCCCTATTTATTCCCCTCTCTCTGGCGGTGGGATTCGCGATGGCCGCTTCGTATCTATTGTCCAGTTCGCTAGTGCCGGTGCTCTCGACCTGGATTCTCCGCGCCCATGGCTCCGACGACGAAAAAGGTGCACCCTCACTCCTCGCCAGATTGCGCGAAAGGCTCGGAAGGATTCTAGAGAAATTGACGCGAAACCGCTGGATCGTTGTTTCGCTGTATGTGACTGCCTCACTCGCAGTCATCGTCCTCGTAGGTCCGTATCTCGGAAGAGAGATTTTTCCGCGAGTCTCATCCGGCCAACTTTTGTTGCGCTTTCGAGCACCCATAGGAAGCCGCGTAGAAGCGACCGAGAGATTATCTCTCGACCTGCTCCGCTCCATCGAAAAGGCTGCTGGGCCGGGGAATGTGACGATCACTTTGGGGTATGTTGGTGCACCACCCCCGAATTACCCCATCAACACGATTTATCTATGGACGAGCGGCCAGCACGAAGCTGTCTTGCGAGTTGCGCTGAATCCGGACTCAAAGATCCGTGTGGACGAGTTCGAGAATCAATTGCGAAAAATGCTTCCGCCACAATTTCCAGGGTGCCAGTTTTCTTTCGAAGCGGCCGACATCGTGACCCAGATCATGAATTTCGGTGCGCCTACCCCGGTGGAAATCAACGTAAGTGGACCAGACCTTGGCGCGAGCCGGGCGTTCGCTGAAAAGGTTCGTGGCGAACTCGCCCAGGTTCACGCACTCCGCGACCTTCAGTACGACGAGCCGTTGGACTATCCAAGCCTGGAGGTCAACATCGACCGGGAGCGTGCCGGGCAAATGGGAGTTACCGCGGCTAGCGTAGGCCGCTCTTTCCTGGCCGCAACGTCGTCGAGCCGGTTTGTGATTCCGAATTACTGGGCCGACCCGAAGTCCGGTGTCGGATATCAAGTCCAGGTGCAAGTTCCTCAGTCGGAGATGGCCTCCATCCAGGACGTTGAGCACATTCCCGTCACGCCGGGCACCGCTTCTCATCCGTTGTTGGGCGACGTGGCTCAGGTGGACTACGGCACTGTCGTCGGGGAATATCACCGCCTAAACGGACAAAGGATGGTGACACTTACCGCGAACGTGTCGGGTGCGGACCTCGGTCGAGTATCGATACAGTTGGATGAAGCAATCAAAGGCGCTGGAGTTCCACCTCGCGGCGTAAAGGTCAACGTGCGCGGGCAGATTGGCCCGATGAAGCAAACATTGTCGAGCTTGGGAGTAGGACTTCTGCTCGCGGTCCTGGTCATCTTCCTTTTGCTTGCGGCGAATTTCCAGTCGATGCGACTGGCATTCGTCGTCCTGTCCACCATTCCCGCCGTCGTTTGCGGCGTGATTTTCATTCTTCTGATCACGCGGACCACTCTGAACGTGCAGTCTTTCATGGGTGCCATTATGGCCATCGGGGTGGCGGTAGCGAACGCCATTCTGCTTATCATTTTCGCCGAGGAGCACCGGCGTGCCGGGAACACCTCAAGTGTCGCCGCGATCCACGGCGCGCAAACTCGTATGAGACCCATCTTGATGACCAGCATGGCCATGATCGCAGGAATGATTCCCATGGCGCTGGGAATCGGGGAAGGGGCCCAACAAACGGCCCCTCTCGGACGGGCCGTCATCGGCGGGTTGTTGTTTGCCACCGCTGGGACTCTACTGATCCTGCCTCTGGTGTTTTCCATAATCCAGGAGCGAGCTGGAGTGCAATCGCCGTCACTGGATCCTGAGGATCCCCAAAGCGCGTTCGCCAGCCGGCAGCCGCGGAATCGGAATCCCTTGCGGGGAGAGGCTCTATGAGTCGAATGAGGGTTCTATCTAGTCTTGTCCTCGCCGGTGGCGTTTGTTTGTGCAGTTCCTGCGGCTCGAACTCGGCCTCCTCCGCCAGCGCACCGAATGCACAAGGGAGTGCGTCCACTCCTACTGTGGAAGTTACCAAGGTCGTATCCAAGAAGCTTGCCATCACCGCGCGCTTGCCAGGAGAACTGCAGCCTTATGAGGTTGTCGCCGTCTATCCCAAAGTTACCGCATTCGTTGATTCGATCAACGTGGATCGCGGATCGGTTGTGAAAGCAGGACACCTCATGGCCCGTCTGCTGGCTCCTGAAATTGCCGCCCAGCGTGCCGAGGCGCAATCGAAACTCCAGGGAGCGGAGGCTCAACGGGGAGAAGCAGAAGCCAAGCTTGCCTCGGATGAAAGCACCTACCAACGACTGAAGGCGGCTTCCGCAACTCCAGGTGTTGTCGCCGGAAATGATTTGGAG